>ENA-OQLI01000631-OQLI01000631.1-human-gut-metagenome-genome-assembly--contig:-NODE-631-length-38364-cov-3.977299_pt1 | contig 38364 bp, 31 predicted proteins | sample MGYA00242805_ERZ504812 | MGnify/ENA primary metagenome ERZ504812 (study PRJEB26092, sample SAMD00036430) | human gut metagenome | host: Homo sapiens | study: EMG produced TPA metagenomics assembly of... | reverse complement strand
CGTTCCGGTCGCGGTGATTGTAGCTACCACCCCCTTTCGCCCATCATTGGGCTTTTCAAGTACCAAAATTTTACCGCACAATGCCAAACCATTAAGCCCTTTTGAGGTTTCTTTCGGCTACGCCAAGGGAGAACACCCCTACCACCTGTGTCTGCGCCTCATTTATTACCCTTACCGCTTCCCGGATAGTAGCACCGGTAGTGATAACGTCATCAACTAGCAACACCCGTTTACTGAAATCCAACTCCCCCGGCGCAGCTAAACGCATGCTTCCAGCTCGTCCTCGTAACCGCTCCTGATAGCTGCGACCTGCCTGTTTCTTACTCCCCGCTTTAAGCTCCAACAACCCCGCTAGACGCACTTTACCCCCACAAGCGTTCAACCCGGCTGCCAATCCTGCCGCTAACCTACCGGCGGTCGAACGGATGGGAGAAGAACCAAAATGTGAGGTAGAGGGCGCGGGGCAAATCAGAGTGGGCTGCGAAACGCTTAACGCAATCGACCTCGCCGCCACTGCCCCAATAAAGAAAGGAAGCTGCTGGTAATAAAACCCTCGTGAATGTTTCATCGCTAGGATTACCCCACGTGCTTGCTGACGATAAAGACTGAGCGTAAAGACTTGCCCGGCATCCTTACCTAAAGCGGTAGCGGCATCAACGGCAGTGGGGGCACGCAAGAATATCCCTCGACACCGGTCACAAAGTAAGGTGTCAAGACGCCCACAACCGGGGCAAGTCTCAGGGAACAACAGGGTCGAGAACGCGCGGAAATGCTTTGCGATTTTCCCACTAAATGGCGCTGAGCCTTGAGAAAAGGAGGGGAACACAGTAAGACCCATAGATAAATCTTTCCAACAGAACTCTCTTTCACTCCCTATGGAATAAGCAACTGGGGAAAACTGCCGTTTATCCGCCCTGGGGACAGCGCTGTTAGGCAAGCTAACGCTGGCTTAAGCCAGAAAATACCGGTAGCTATTGTCGCTAGCTATAAAACTATCCGCTTCCCGCAAAAGCAGGATAAGAAACCCCGTTACCCACCACTCGCCAAGACTGTTCAATATGAACCATACGAACCGTGCGATCCGTAACCACCTGCACATTCCCATCAGGAGGATTAGGGACTAAATAGCGAGCATTAAGCGCCGGTTCAAACGAATCATCATAAGAATTAATCGCCGCTATATGAACTTTAGGGGAACTACCGCCCTGCAAAATCGCGACCTGACCGGAATCAATCCAGGCCACGGAAAGCACATCCCGTAAAACAGCGGTTTTATTTGGGGTAGCAACCACCTGAGTTGGGCTACCGTCCTCACTGCGGATAACCGTAACCTGTTGCCCTTGGAAACTGTATCCAATCTGCCAAACTACCAATCCCCGCACCCCTGGTGAGCTGAGTGCAAAAAACGGGATTTTCCATTCACCTTCTGACGGAACCTTTACCGTAACCACCCGGGAATGCGCATTTACTGCCAATAAATACCAAGGTTTGGAACTGTCACCTGTCCATACCCACCCCCAGGGACCAATCTGAGGATTCCGCAAATTCTTACCCCGGTAAAGCACCACGGGAGCTTTACCTCGTTGCAGACGAACCAGCTCGTTACCGCCGCGAATAGCCACCTGAAAATCGCTGGTGGAAGGGGTTGGCCAAGTAACTATCCCAGATAAATCTGCCGCCGAATTGAATACCCCATTTTGAGAATCGGACTCCTCGATAACTTCACCGTTGCGGATACCTAACATTTTCCGTTTCGGCGTCGATACCGGCTGTTCACTAGGGTCAGACAGCACGGCGTCGTTCTGCGTGACAATAACTTCTTCGATTCCCGCTACATCAAGCAAAGTTAATCGCAGCTGCTGATATAGCTGAGAAATATCCGCTTCAGAGCGCAATCGAACAGTCTCCGGCAGCTCCACCTGCGCTTTTTTCCCCTGCAAAGTTACGAGATTGGAAGGAACTTTTTCTAAAATTTCTGGCAAATGCAGCGCACCTTTTAGGTCTGCGGTCGGTCCGGAAAAAAGTGCCTCTAACAGGTGTTGCGGGCTGTTCTTGCGAGGAACCCATCTAGGATCCGGGATTAGAAAACGCCGGTCACTCGACCAGTAGTAGACATTTCGTTTACCATAAGCGTTTTTGAAAGCCGAGCTAGTGAGCACCACCCCATCAGGTAAGGCGTTAATCCGCCATTGGTCATTTTCTTTAACCAGTTGATATTTGAAGGTTTCTTCAGCGTGGTAATCTTTCTCGATTCCGGCTTTACTTAAACGCAATATCGGCTGCCCAGTACCGGTAGCAGTATTATCTGTGCTGTTAAACTCTACTTTCAGCTCATTTTTTGGTTTCAGTACCGTCACCTGTGCCTGCGGTTTCCAGCTGCGACGTTGGGCAGCGCTTAGGAATTGCCGGGCGATTCCATAGTCGTCATAGGTACCGGCAGCGCAGGCCTGTTGGAAATCTGCTAATAATTTTTCAGGCGTGGATCCATCTACCGGCCCGCTCGCTAACTGTGCCAGAGGGTTACGTGCATCCCGGTTTACTTCTCCTTCCCGCACCGGTCCTGAATCCGGCAGGGAGGCACAAGCTGCCATAGTTAAAGTCAGGCAAGTAGCGACAGCAGTTACCAGAATCTGTTTTCCTCGCTGTCTTTTAATTACCCTGGAGGAGGGAACTATTTTTCCCGAGGACGTGCAGGGATTTACTGCTCTAGGTTTCGCTACCCAGGCTCTCGGCTGCCGCCATAGAAAAGATAACCATTTCATCAGACGGCTCCCTCTGATTCGCTATCTATTTTCCGGTCTTCTTCGGCCTGTAGATTCTCGATTCTTTGTTGAATGCTAATCACGCTGTCGTCTGGCGATATTCGCGGCGATAGCTGAGTGGAAGCATCGTCACTAACCTTTAAAGGAAGGTCGTCGGACATCTGCTTTAAGCTATCCTCTTCGTTAGAAATATCAGTTTCCAGGGACTTCACATCAGTTTGCAGGTGATGCAGCTCCAAGGAGGTGTCATCTAACTCCTCGGACAAAATAATGTCCTCCGGGTGTTCTTTAGCCCAGCGCCCACGCGCGGCAATCAAATCTTGGTTTTCCACCTGTTGAGGTAAATCAGTAATCTCTTGCCCCGCATGACGCGGTAGTAGCAAGGTGAAAGCGGAGCCTTCCAGCGGGCACGACAAAACCGTGAGCAACCCGGAATGTAACGCAGCGTCCTCGGCAGATATGGCAAGCCCCAGACCGGTACCACCGGTGGTGCGTTTGCGAGAGGGATCAGCCCGGTAAAAACGGTCAAAAACGTGTTGAGCCACCTCGTCGCTCATCCCCGGTCCATGATCGCGCACTTGGAAAGCCACCGCAGTATGACAGCCAGCAACCGTAACTTCCACCGGTTTACCTTCTGCGAATTCAATCGCGTTTACCAGGAGGTTTTGAGCTATACGCGTTACCCGGGTTTGGTCTAGCTGCGCAATGGTGTCGCCGAAAGACTTTAGCTCGACCTTAACCCCCATTTTTTCAGCTAATGACCGATTAGATTCTAAAACCTCGGACACTAGGTTAGTTAGGTTAGTGTCGGATAACGATAGTTGCGCTACTGAAGCGTCAATCCGGGAAATCTCGATTAAATCTGCCAACATTTTGTCGAACCGATCAACTTGGCGATGCAAAATCGTCACCGAACGGGCATTGGTGGGGGAAAGCTCGTCTCGCTCATCATAAAGCAAATCGGTAGCCATACGGATGGTGGCTAGCGGGGTGCGCAGCTCATGAGAAACATCGGATACAAACCGCTGCTGCAAAGTAGATAGCTCTTCGTAATCTTTAATTTGTTCGCGAAGATAAGAGGACATATCGTTGAGGGCTTGCGAAAGCTGAGCGAGTTCGTCCTTGCCCCGCACCGGCAATTGGATATTAAGGTTTCCGGCTGAAACTTTCCTAGCTGCTTTCGCCGCTCGGCGTGCAGGAGTCAAAATCGAATAAGATACCGCGGCTATCAGCACTGTTATCAGCGCTAAGAGTACGACCGTTCCAAAAATGAGCACCTGGTTTACAGTATGAACAGTTTGCTGTTCATAGGCTAAAGAATAGACTATGTAGACTTCATAGGAACCCACTAGCGGCAGCAATACTCGCGACCCGACCACAATCCCGGGAGTTTTTTCTTCTTGCGAGTTCTTTAAAGACACCGACTGCCAGTGAATTCCACCTTTTTGCTCTACCGCCCTACGTAAATTTTTGGTAATGAGGGCGCGCTGTTCCGGGTCAATAATCTCGTTGATAGCTAAGGGACGGGTTTCATTCGGGTCTTTCAATAGCATTGCCCCTACCCCGCCCGCACCGGCGGAAGCATCTCGTTGATCCGAAATTAGGGTGTAGGCAGCATCTTGTACTCCATTAACCGAATCAACCACCGTAGAGTCAAAAGCGGATTGCAAACTTTGAGCCCGAAGCGAGGCATCCTGCAAAACAATATTGAGTCGTTTTTGGAAGATTCCATTAGAGACATGAGTAGTGACCGAAACAATCAAAATCACCATCATTACGGCGGTAGCTAGCGTCATTAGCGCAGTTAATCGCGCAGATACAGAGGAAAGGAAAAACCGTAATATCGGCAAATTAGACAAGTCGGTTTGTATTTTCTCTAGGCTTTGCCGCCATTTTTTTTGTCGCACCAGCTCCCAAAAATTGCTGGAAGTGGGGGCATCTGCCTCCGCTGGGGATTGCGCACTCATTTATGCAGAGTTGCCTCCGGCGCGGTATCCCACCCCTCGCACAGTACGTACAATCTTGGGATGTTCGGGATCTTCCTCTATCTTGGCACGAAGCCGCTGCACATGGACATTAACCAAGCGAGTATCAGTGTTCGGATGCCGGTATCCCCAGATTTCCTCTAGGAGTTCTTCTCGGCTAAAGGCTTTCCAAGGCGAACGCGCTAAAGTGAGCAGCAAATCAAACTCTAGAGGAGTTAAATCAATCCGCTCTGAACCCCGGAAAACTTCGTGCGCCACCACGTTGATACGCAAATCCCCCATATCAACGTCCTCTTCTTGCCCCTCACTACTGCGCCCACGCAAGCGAGCTTTTATCCGCGCAACCAGTTCTTTGGGCTTAAAAGGCTTGGGGATATAGTCATCGGCTCCTGCTTCCAGACCAGCCACTACATCGGCAGTATCTGACTTTGCGGTCAGCATAATGATTGGCAAATCGGATACGGTGCGAATCTGCCGACAAATTTCCACCCCATCTTTGCCAGGCAACATTACATCCAGAAGCACTAAATCCGGTTGGCTCTCTTGAAAAACATTAAAAGCCTGTTCACCGTGGTGACAGAAAACTGATTTATAACCCTCAGTGGACATCACAATGCCCACCATTTCCGCGAGCGCTTCGTCATCGTCTACTACCAAAATTTTCACGGTCATAGTTTCTATTCTGCCACGCCGAAGGGGCTTTTTAGCGACCTGTCCGCGCGAAGGCGCATTTATATTAAATCAGTTGCGCGATTACTGTAGCTTTCTGGTGGTAAATCTTGCGCAACCAGATATTCTACTTTCGCTAGAAAACTCCGCTACTGCACACTTTTATCCGGTAATCCCCCAGGTAATAGCCGTAAATGTCCTCGGCGTTGTTCCGTGACTGGTCGGTGCTGGGGGGTTAGTCCCTGTTTTGCGTAGGCATCATATTCGTTTCCGGGGTGTCCACTGCCCCCACTGGTAGCTTCGGGACTGAGATGCCCATCCCAGTTCTTATTTACCCGCGCGGTAGAAAGATGGCGACGCTTCGATGCCTCTCGCACTACATTTGCCAGGGCTTCTAAGTCGTCATCACTGGGTTCAGCGGGGGTGAATTCGCTAGCTAACCGCACTACCTGCCAGCCTCTAGGGGCCGTTAAAGTTTTTGCGTGTTGGGCACACAAATCGTAGGCGTGTGGTTCCGCTTGGGTTGCTAAGGGCCCGAGGACGGCGGTGGAATCCTTATATACGTAGGTTAAAGTTGCGGCCGCTATCTGACTGCAACCGGTTTTGGAACACGTTCTACTTACCCGCACAATTGCACGTTAGCGGCGCGGGATATAAAAACCAAGCCAAACTCGCGGTAAGGTGCGTTCTCGTGAGGGGTGTGACACGAAGCCGCCGCGACCGTCACGGACGGGGTTTACGCGGAGTTACTTTCTTACCGATGATTCCAGCGTGGAGGACTCGGCGGGAAAAGTTTGATCAGCTGGTTATTGATTTAGCGACTTTAGCTGCTCGCCATCATAGCGAGGTTTCGCAAATAGAATTCGGGGTGGAGGACGTGCCTCCGTCTGACCCGGCAGAATGGGAATCATCGCGCGCGGTTTTAGGCAGGATGTTTCCGGCTAATAAAAGTGGGCGACTTCCTTGCCGGATAGTGGTGTACCGCTTACCTATTCAGTGGCGCTGCCGCAGTCAGGCAGAGATGGAACAAGCGGTAAAAGCAGTGTTAGCGCACCATTTGAGTGTGGAGATTGGGTGTGCACCCGAGGATGTTTTCTCCGCATCCTGGTAATCCCTAAACTCGTCCTTACTCATAAATAAAACTAATCTAGAAAACCGTTCCTACAGTATCTATATCTACTGGCAGAACCGTTAAAACTTGACGCTCAGGGATTTACTTTCACCGAAATAGCCCCAGCTTCTGAGGCAGATTTCTCCACTGCGATAGTGCGGAATGTGCCAGCAATATCTCCTACTAGCTGCCCTGCCCTTATTTCGTGTTCGCTTTGCCACTGCCATAGCCCTTCCGACAGTTTCACTATTGCTATTTTCTCTGGCGAAAGGGTTATCTCTTGGCGTTTTTCTCCTGAAACTAAAGTAATTTTTTGAGGATAGGAGCTTTCAAAGGATAGGTTTTCCGATTGTTTAGTTACCAGCACTGCCCCGGAAGTGCTGGGCGGCACCGAGGGGTAAATTGCCAGGGTAGGCTGATTTGCTACCGTTTCTTCCGCAAATACTGCTGCCACCACCGGTTGATTTGATGTAAGTTTTACCGCAGCCACTCCGTCTTTAACTCCCCCCAGCGGAATATCGAAAACTGCTCCGCTGGCAACCTGTAATTTATTCGGCGATGACAGTGGGGTTTCCCCTTTGGTATCCAGCAGGGAGACTTGCAAAGTTGCAACAGCCGAATTGGAGTTAAGTACCCGCAGACTAGCTTTATCAGTGATTTTTGCTGCGGGAATCACAACCTCATTTTCTGGTGATGCTAGACGTGGCGAATGGGAAGCACCCTCTTTTTGAGCACCGGTAGCCAGCGTGGAACTAACCCAAGAGCTAACCCCAGCACCCTCTGCCTCAACCAATACTCCTAGGCGATTAAACTCGCTAGCCTGCCCATCCAATATAAGGGCGGAACTGCCTTTTGCAGGAACATTTTGCGCTATTTTTCCCCCTAAAGAACCTTGTTCGCTCCAGATTTGAATCTGTACAGTTACGGCTCTACCTGCCGGGTTTACCAAGTGCAAGGTGGAGGCGTTGCCGACCATAGTTCCGGGAGTAAGAAAATAGGCACGATTAACCGGAGGAGCACAATAATCTGCGAAAAATCCATTTTCGTTTTGCGTTCCTGAGCCGCTAACGTAACCTATAGCTGCCCCGTTGCGTCCCTGCAGCGGATTTACCTGTAATTGCAGCCCAGTTTTAGCTACTGTTTTAGGGTTTTCTCCTGAAATAGTTTTCCCACTGCTATCAGTAATAGCTCCCTCTCCCGCCAGGGAAGCGGCTTTAACCCAGGCGGTAGCGTTACCGGCGGGCAGTCCGGGACATACTACCTGTCTAATTCCTGCCGGAACAGCCACTTTAACACCGGTATTTTTCGCAGTTGAGAGGGCGGGAAGCTGTCGCCAGGTCACTGCGGGAATCACTAAGGCTGCAAGCACAATCACTACAGCAGAAGCTACGGCCCAAATCGTTTTGGCTACTGGTTTTTTCATTCCCTCTCCCTCCGTTCTCCAAGAGGCAGACAGGCAGCTATCGTCACTAGATAGACCAGTAGCACTGCGGTAATCGCCAAGTTGTGCCCGGAAGAACCATAAGACACTTCGAGGTGACCAGAGATATTAGCCGGGATGGTAAAGACCTGTAGTTCGCCCTCGGTATCCGAAAGAAGCGGTCTACCATCGACGCTGGCTTTCCAGTCGGGGTGAGGTGCTTCTGCCAACAGCAGTTTGCGGGGGCGCGAGGACGCCGAGATGTTTTTCTGGGCTCTCAAGACCCCTGCCGGCACTGTTTCTTGCCCACCTATATCTTCGATTCGTACCCTTGAAGCTAAACGAGGGGGAGAAAACTTACTGGTATCCAGACGCCAGACCTGGTAATCAGACTTGGCGGATACCGGATGAAAATAGGAGGAGGCGGCAAGTTTTGCGTTCAAGCCTTCCGAACCGGCGCGGTTAGTTACCAAGAGCTGCTCGATCGCCAAATCGGCGCATAGCTTTGCCACCTGCTGGTCATTGCCAGCAACTAGCATCGTTAAAACCTGCTGTTCCGGGGCGAGTCGCGTTTTTATATCGGCACGCATCTGCCAGTTGGTTGCTAGCAGCCCCGGTCCTTCCTCTCGGCGCATAGACACCTGATAGGTCTGCTCTTGCCGATCTATTAGGAGCATCCGGGTACGTTTTTCAGAGGTAGACAGAATTGAAAATGCAACTGGCGCACGTTCACCTCCCGGCTTTAACGGAGAGTTAGTGTTAGGAATACTCCAGGTAGTCACGGTTACCAGTGGCAGCACTAAAGCTAGAGCCAACAAACTTCCTAATAGGTAGCGTAGGGTTTTACCAAGTTCAGTTCCGTTTATGCCGGTCACAGCAGCTCCCAGTAATCCCACAAGCAGCAAGGAAAATACCGAAAGCAGCCACGCCCTTTGCCCTGGCGCGACCATTTGCCCAGCCGCCCACGCCCCAATAACCATGCCTGCTAAGACAAATGCCCAGGCTACGCGGGTAGCTATCAGGTCACGTCCGGTAAATAAAGCTGCGGTAGCTGCAAGAACCACGCCCCCTAAAGCAGCTATCCCCGCGATTACAGGTATGCCATAGAGGAGTTGCCCGAGGGAGAATAACTGTTCCCGCATCGAAATCGGGGCCACAGCCGCGGGGGTGATAAATAGATAGGAACCCAAACTGTGAGTTCGTAGCGCCCAAACCAGGGAGGGCAATAAAGTAGCCAGAGACGGTCCTAAGATAACCAAAGCGCCACACAGGAAAGAAAATCGCTTCCGCCAGGACAAATGTCGCTTCAGGGATACGCTAACCACACATAGCAGCATGAACCCGAAGGCAAGTGGCCACATCCAGGGGGCAGCGGCGCAAACAACGCTCAGAGCCAAAGCCGCAACGCCACCTGCTGCCCGAGGGCGGATAGGCGGATAATATACTTCCGTTCCATACACACCGGACAATTGATAGGGACGGCAAAGACCTAAGAAAGATAAGCTGCCCCAAATCCCTAGCGGCAAACATATATGGCTCAATGCTGCCGGAAGGTTCCCGCTTTGCAAAGAAACCAGGAAAGGCAGCGCCCCTGCCCAGCTAAGCGCAAATAGGGCGCGCAGGGGATTAATTCGGGTGAGCGCAGCGGAGGCTAACCAGGCACTCATCACCGCTGCCAGAGGAGAAAGAATCAATAGCCAACGCAAAACCGTGGTAGGGGAAATCCCGAAAAGAGCGAAAGGCGCACTAAACACTAGCAGTGGATAGGCGATAGGATCGGCTGGCCCGCTCATCCCGGTAGAAAAAGTACGCCAATAACTGGTGGCAAGAGCAAAAAAGTCATTCCAGTTACCGGGGAGTACACTCCAGAACCCCCCGTGCATACCGCCCAGATAATCTCGGAATGCAAACAGCGAAATAAACAGGAAACATACCGCGAGCGACCAGGCTATGATGCGGGCACGTTTGGTAATGCTTTCCAATTGGGATTTCGCGAGCGCCCCCAGTGCATAGATTGCTTTTCCGTGTTCTTGTCTAACTTTGCGGATTAGACGGCGATTTTGTCGCACCTGACTAGGGGGTACTTCCAGGCGCGCCAGTTCGCGCCGGGAAATCTGGGATTGACGGCGTTGAATTCGTCGCGCCGAAACAATCCTGCCTAGCGTCTTTAGGACTTGGTTTGCCGAGTTTATCTCTGCTCTTGCGCGATACCCTTCAGAGCGCAGCAGGTAGCAGAGGGCTAGAATAGTCGATTTTAGAGGCAGAAAGAGTATCCATAGTGGTAGGAGCAGTGAGTTTATGGTGAGGGTGCGGTAAATATAGTTATCTGCGCGGCGAATCGCCCAAGATTTTTCTTTATCGCGGGGAGTCTGCACCGCCAAGGGGGTTACCGGAGGCGGGTCGTAGACATAAACCGGTTGGTGCGGAATGGGTGCATCGGCATCTAGTGGCAGTTGCTCGTCCTCGGTTGCAACCTGTTCGCTAGACTTTGCGGCGCTCTTTTCTGCTTCCTTGAGGCTTGGTTTCGCTTCAGAATCGAGTTGAGCTTTTATTTTGAGGAATGAGGACGCGCCCTCGTTCGGAGGGTTTTCTTCTGTGTCGAAGGGGGGCGCTACCGGGGTGGTCGCTGGCTCCTCTACGAGGGGAGGCTTGTTAGTGCTGTCCCCTGTGGGATTCTCGACCTCTTTATTAAAGATGCGTTCAGTAGAGTTTTGATTCTCTAGATATTCGCGCAGCCCATAAAGTCCGGCTTGAGCATGGTAGATACGTGCGGAAGGAACTAGGCATACGCGATAGCCTGCCATTCGGGCGCGCCGCCCTAACTCTAGCGCTTCCGTGAAAGGACTGAGTAGAGGGCTACTGGCGCGCAAACGATCCCAAAGTTGGGCTTTTATTAGCATTCCGGCACTGCCTACGGTCAGGACATCACTGATTGAATCGTATTGTCCCTGGTCAAGTTCACCTGAATCGAACAGAGAGAGGCGTTTGCCACTGCGGGTAGCGTGGATACCTACCGAGGCAAGAGTATCGGGTTTATCCCAATCGAGCGCTTTAGGGCCGACAATCCCCAAGGTAGTAGAGTTCTCGAATGCCTGGACAAGTTCCCTCAGACAAGCTGGGTCGGGAGCAGAATCATCGTGAAGGAGCCACAGATAATCTACTGCTGCGAGGTTATCTGCGCGAGCAGCACTCACTGCTTGTCCCAGGTTTTTCGCTTTCACCTGGGTGTATTGTAAGGGCGCGTAGGGACGTAAATCAGCGGGGCTAAGGGCGGTGGCAGGACCAGTATCTACTACAACTATAGAATCTAGTGGATACCGCGAACGCTGTAAGGCATTTAGGGATTGTTGCAGGTAGGGAGTAAGTCCCCGGGTTACCAAAAAAACTTGGACACTGGGGGGCTGATAGTTATCGAAGCTAGCAGAGGCAATAGCCACTGCACTAACCTACATTGCGCCGCAGTCTGCGCCGTTCTCGTTCTGACAGACCGCCCCAGATTCCGAAGCGTTCATCGTTCTCTAAGGCATAACTTAGGCATTCATCACGAACTTCACAAAGCTCACAAACCGCTTTAGCTTCCCGAGTAGAGCCACCTTTTTCAGGAAAGAAGGCTTCGGGGTCAGTTTGGGCACATAGTGCTTGTTCCTGCCAGGAGAGGGGACCTTGGTCATCCTGCCCAATTTGCCAGGAGAGCGGATTAGACGAGATGGGACCCTCGCCGAATATGTTCCACATACTGTACTCCTCGCAAAAATAGCTTTCTCTACAAGAGTATAAACTACATGCGTGTCATTCGGGGAAGTCACTTAGAAATAATGATATAGATTTTTAGTTCCCAAAAGCAGACACTTAAGCACCAAACCCCAATCTACCTGCTTTTTAATTGTATTAATTATTGGATAATGATGCACGAAAAAACTCTTACCGGATTTCACCACAGTTTGGCTCAATTAACCCTAGCTAGCTAAGTCAGGTTGATTACGGCACTCCCGCCTGTGCTAGCGTTCCGTTCCCGCGCGCCCTCATCACACCCTCAGAATCAGCAACAAAAACAGCCTGACCTCTGTGGATAGCCTCAGTAGACCCTCCAGCTCCCACTTCCAATTCGCCGGAAACTCCCAACAGAATTCGCGGACCGCGACCGGGAATTGGAATCCATTCCCCGCCAGTAATCTTGGACACTGAAAGTTCAAAATCATCCACCGGAGCATAGTAAATCCCAGTGCCCCGCCCATTCATTTCCGGGGCAATCCGCACCGGGGGCGCGCCATGAAAATCCATACACCGCAAAGCCTCACCTGCATCAATATGCTTAGGGGTAAGTCCGGCGCGCAACACGTTGTCCGAAGAGGACATTATCTCGATACCTAAACCAGAAACGTAGGCATGTACCGCGCCGGTAGGGATAAATAGCGCCTCCCCCGCCTGTAGAGTGACCGGGTTCAGCAGCAAAGATAACACCGCTCCGGGGTCGCCTGGATAGGTACGCGCGAGGGCGAGAGCCTGGCGGTCTACCCTCAGCGAGGGGGAAGTGCCCCTATCTAAGCGATCTTGACAAGCGGTGATTACTGCTTCGATTTGGAGACGACGTTCCTCATCTAAGGGGGCTAATAGTTTGCGCGCCGCCGCCCGCAAACCGCGATAACCGGGGTGGGCTCGCAGGATTTCTAGCAATTCTCGCGCTAAGGGTGCGTTTAGATTATCTAAGACCTCCATCGCGCGGCGAGGAGCGCGAAAACCGGCGAAAGCCTCAAAAGAGGTAAGCGCAAAAATCATTTCTGGCTTATGGTTACGATCGCGATAGTTCCGCCTTGGACTATTTAAGGGAATACCGGCTTCTTCTTCCGCTTGAAAACCAGCCTCTGCCAGTTCCTTACCGGGATGTACCTGCAAAGATAATGGCTGCTCGGGAGCAATAATTTTCAATAGAAACGGAAGGTGCTCATCAAAGCGCGCCGCCACGTCCTTACCTAAAATTCCGGCAGGGTCAGCGGAAATATGTTCTGAGAGCGGGCGACCTCCCGCCAAAGTCTGCGCTCTATCGTGAGCACCGAACCAAAGTTCCGCTACCTGCTTACCCCCAAAATCAATCCCGGTAAAGTCACTGATAGCACTGGTAGAACCCCAAGCGTAATCCTTAAAAGCCCCGGAAAGCCTCAGCAATGTAGGAACCTTTCCTGACCTAAACCAGTTTGGCCCCAGCCACCAGCGACTGTAGTTTCGCCCAGGCGATAGAAGAATGCAATCGCCCGCCCAGACCGCAGTCAGTAGAAGCGATTACCCGCTCCGGACCAACTGCCGCCACGTAGCGCGATAACCTATCGGCTACCAGCTGCGGATGCTCAACCACATTAGTAGAATGGCATACCACCCCGGGGATTAGCACCTTGTCTGCCGGCAACTGGTATTCGTACCAGATGCGCCATTCATGGGCATGGCGCGGAGAGGAAGCCTCGAAACTGTAGCCCCTCGCATCTACCCGCAGCACGTCCTCCACAATATCGGCAAAGGGAATATCGGTAGTGTGCGGCCCGTGCCAAGAACCCCAACACACGTGGAAACGAGTAAGTTCGGTAGGAATATCCTTTAATGCCCAGTTCAGAGCCTCTATGCGAACCCCGATAAACTTTTTATAGTCCTCAAGGGAAGGCTCTGGGTTAATCTGATCCCAGGATTCCGCGATAGAGGGATCATCGATCTGTACCGTCAGTCCCGCATCAGTGATGATTTTATATTCTTGCCGCATCGCATCTGCACATGCCCAGACCACTTCCTCATCGCTGCGGTAATACTGATTTTTAATTCGAGCACATGAGCCGGGCGAAAGGGCAGCCATAAAACCAGAGGAAGCATCTACGCCATTAGCTTGTAGCCCTTTAAGCAGCATATTTACATCCCGGCGGGCAGCGTCAGCACCAGTATAGGTGAGCGGAGCGGTAATCACCGGATTGCCAACCGAATTACGCTTACCCAGCACCCCCGAATCTGGATCCTCATAGGCTTCGCGGAAAAGGTTACGGTCACGCCTATCGGTAAAAGTAGTCAGCCGAATTTTTCCCGGCTCGGAACGGATTACCGAAGAATCTGCCCAGCGATCCTCGTTCGTTTGAGTAAGTCCCCCCAGGCGGGAAAATGAATAGTTCCACCAAGCTCCATAATCAACCGCACCTGAGGTTTGATGTCCGTATTCGCCCTCATTAACGATATCTATCCCAATTTCGCGTTGCTTGGTAACTACTTCGGCGCTAGCGCGTTCGAGGATTTCTTGGAACTGTTGCTCGGTTATTTGCCCGGATGCCAGCTGGGTATTGGCTGCAAGTAGCTCCGGGGTGCGGGGCAGTGAACCCACATGGGTAGTTTTCACCGGCATTATTATTCCCCTTTCCTGGGTTACTTGAATAAATACTTAGGAGGACGCGCCAGGACTTACGGCGTGAGCGGTAACCTAAATTCGCTTTACCAGCGGGAAAGTGATGGTTTCGCGAATACCCAGACCAGTAATTGCCATCAGCAGACGGTCAAGCCCCATTCCCATGCCCCCAGCTGGCGGCATTCCCGCTTCGATTGCCTGCAAGAACTCTTCATCTACTTGCATAGCCTCTGGGTCTCCGTTAGCGGCATCTAGGGATTGTGCTTCAAAACGTTCGCGCTGAATCACCGGATCGTTCAGTTCCGAATAGCCGGTAGCCAGCTCGAATCCGCGCACATACAAATCCCATTTTTGCACCTGTCCGGGTTTTTCGGGATGGGATTTAACCAGTGGGGAGGTATCCTCGGGGAAGTCCGCTACGAAAGTGGGGGCATAGAGGTCGTCGCCTACTTCCTCTTCCCATAGCAGCTCCACGATTTTGCCGGGAGAATAGAACTTTTCGACTTCAATCTCCCGTTCCTTGGCCAGTTTCACCAATTCTTCCCGAGGAGTGCGCGGAGAGATTTCTTGTCCCAACGCCTCTGATAGTGAGCCGTAGAGGTCAATCCATTCCCACTGTCCCCCCAGGTCATAGGATTCCCCGTTTGGCAAAGTGGCAACGGTAGTTCCCAGGGCAGCCTGGGCTGCGTTTTGCACCAGCTGGCGGGTAAGGTCGGCAATCTGGCGATAGTTCCCATATGCCTGGTAGGCCTCTAGCATGGTGAACTCAGGAGAATGCGAGGAATCTGCGCCCTCGTTACGGAAATTGCGGTTGATTTCAAAAACCCTATCAATCCCACCCACTAGGCAACGCTTTAAGAACAATTCCGGAGCGATTCGCAGGTAGAGGTCAGTGTCATAGGCATTCATGTGAGTGATGAAAGGACGCGCAGCTGCCCCTCCGTGCAGGGTCTGCAACATCGGGGTTTCCACCTCGATAAAGTCCTGCCCGGATAAAGTGGCACGTAAAGAAGCAACTACCTGTGCGCGAGTACGCACCATTTCCCGGGCTGCTTCGCGGGTAATCATATCCAATTCGCGGTGACGTACTCGCTGGTCTTCAGAAAGAGAAACCTCTTGTCCGTCCTCGGTTTTGAAAGTTTTCGGCAGCGGACGCAAAGACTTGACCGTGAGTTGCCAGGCGGGTTGTCCGTCCTCTCCGGGCTGCGCCATTACCGACAGTTCCCCGCGTTTAGAAGCAATCACCCGCCCGTAGACAAACAGGTGATCTCCCAGGTCTACATCAGTTTTGTAATCACTAAGGGAATCTTTACCCACCTGGGCGGCAGAAAGCATAGCTTGCAGGCGAGTACCATCGCCTTGCTGTAAGGTCACGAAGCAGAGCTTACCGGTATTGCGGGAAAACACTACCCTCCCGGCAACCCCAACAAAGTCTTCAGTTTCTTCCCCCGCTGCTAGGTTCGGGTATTGTTCGCGCACCTGACTGAGGGTATGGGTGATGGGAACCGAGATGGGATAGGGGTTACGTCCATCATCAATCAAGCGCTGACGTTTTTCAGCGCGGATACGAATCTGTTCAGGTACACTTTGGGTTTTAGTTTCACTCACGTATTCCATGTTAGCTGTGAGCGGTAAATAGGTTCAATCCTGTATCCCACTGCTGGCAGTTAAGGACGTGAAAGTACCACTAGCTGGTTATCACAAAGGCGCATACCCTCTAATTTTGCCGCTGCAATCAGGCAAGCGGTACTAGGACCTTCTCCCGTCCAAGTATCAAAGGAAATAGGATCGACCAAATCAAGATATTCAATTTCGCCCCCACAAGCGGAGAGCCCCTGGCGACAAGCAGCTAAGACCTCGCTACCAGAGCCCGAAGCAGCCGCTTGTCGTACCCCGGCAAATAGAGCCTTCGCGAAACCGATAGCCCCCTCACGCTGCACACCGGAAATCCCCTGGATTTCACGAGAAACCACCACCCCATCTAAATCCCTAAAGGTGGGGACAACTTCAATCGTGACCTGAATATCCAAGTCACGCACCACTTGCCGCACACAAGCTAAGAATTGAGCATCACACTGACCGATAAAAACCTTATCGGGGCGCACAATCCCCACCATTTTTACCAGCTGAGTTAAACGCCTCAGCATTTGCTCGCGGCTGTTTGTACCCTCGAAACGATTAAGAACCTGACCGGGATTAAGAAGAGTTTGCGCAGCCCCAAAGGGGTAAAAAGCTTCAGTTGAGGGAGCAAAAATAATATCCACCCCGGCATTTGCAGCCACCTGCAAATCTGCGGAGCTAATAATATCGGAGGTGGTTTCAAAAGCCGGTTCCACCGGATCGGTGTAGACCGAAACCACCAGGGTGTCTACCCGCGATGCCGCTTCGACAAATGCTGCCTGGTGACCGGGATGAAAATCGCCGCGGCTACAGACAAGCCCCACAATTCCGCTGTTTTGCGTTGCTCGCCCTAGCGTCCGCCTGTCATGCACTACCAGCGGTTCTTTTATTTCGTTCACGCTATGTTCCCTCAAGTTTTCCTGACATTTACTTCTTTGATTCTACCTGTCAAAGCAGGGGAATAACACTCAGATTCACTAAAATACCGTCCATACAGTTGCCAGATTCCATTCAGCTAACATCCAGTTTTTTCAGGGATTATTACTCCATGACTGCTAAAGATACCGCTCGTTTGCTAGTTGTTGATGACGAACCTAATATTCGCGACCTACTAGCTTCTTCCTTGCGCTATACCGGATTTGAAGTATTCACTGCCGCTGATGGCTCTGAAGCTATAAAGCAAGCAGAATCTACCGACCCGGATTTGATTGTTCTAGATGTAATGTTGCCCGATGTAGATGGCTTCACCGTCACCCGCCGCCTGCGCGAAAATGGCTTCACCACCCCCATTCTTTTCCTGACCGCGAAAGACGATATGAGCGATAAAGTTCAGGGTCTGACCGTAGGCGGGGATGATTATGTAACCAAACCTTTCGGACTAGAGGAAGTAGTCGCCCGGATTAACGCTATTTTGCGACGCACCCGGGGAGTCGCCAGCGAAGATGCGGTTATTAGAGTGGCTGACATTGCCCTAGACGAGGACGCACATGAGGTTCGCCGAGCAGACCAGGTTATCGACCTGTCCCCTACCGAGTTCAAGCTGCTGCGCTATCTGATGATTAACGAGGGACGAGTAGTTTCAAAGACTCAAATCCTTGACCATGTTTGGGAATACGACTGGAATGGCGAGGCCGCCATCGTAGAATCCTATATTTCCTATCTGCGCCGCAAACTGGATGTGCCCGGATCTTGCGGGGACATTATCACTACCCGCAGGGGTATCGGATATATGATTCGCGCCGGAAAGCACTAATGAATCTCCCGCAGCGTCTAAAAATCAGCCAGAGATACCGCGAACGCAAACAGAAGACCGAAACCGGTCACAAAGAGGCGACTTCAAAAGGCACTTATTGGCAACGCATTCCGCTCACCTGGCGTTTAGTGCTAGTTATTATGGCGCTACTGGCAGGAGGTCTGGGCGGAACCGGGGCGGCAATGTTGGGAATATTGCACTCGCATTTAACCGCGCAAATCGATTCTAATCTGAAATCTACTGCCTCCCGGATAAAAACCAACGATTTGGTGGATTTATTAGGAAACGGCAGTTTTCAAGCTAATCAACCTACAAACTATTTCGTTAGGGTTAATTACAAAGGTGAAGTAGCGGAAGCTACCTCCGCTATTACCGGTCAAGACAAAGAGCGTCCTGACCGTAAAGCCCTAGAAGCAATAGAGAAATCACGCAGTATTGAATGGGAAAAACCCTTTACCATAGCCGGCGAGGGTTCCTCTTCCTGGCGAGCGATTATGCTCCCTATGCATGGTGCTTCCGATTTGAAGATAGCGGGAACGCTAATTGTAGCTCTACCTTTGCAAACCGTAACCCAAACTGTTACCGCTACCGGGATTAACGTGCTGGGAACTTCGGTAATCATTATTTTAGTTGGGGGGGTTCTAGCCTACGTACTGGTACAAGTTTCGTTGCGTCCTCTGCGCCAAATGGAGGAAGTTGCCGGAAAAATCGCCTCTGGTGACCTGCATGAACGTATAGATTTGTCGCAAGTACACGACGGAGAAGTCTTGTCGCTAGCTTCAGCGCTGAACTTCATGCTGTCGAGGATAGAAGAAACTATTGTCACCCAGCAGCGAAACGAGAAGAAAATTCGACAGTTCGTGTCTGACGCTTCCCATGAGCTCCGCACCCCGCTAGCTGCTTTACGTGGCTACGGAGAGCTTTACAAAATGGGTGGGGTTCCCCCTGAACGGGTTGATGAAGTGATGGGGAGGATTTCTTCGGAAGCCACCAGAATGGGGGTGCTAGTTGAAGATTTACTAAAACTGGCACGTCTAGATGAGGGACGAAAAATAAAGATGGAGGCAGTGGATTTATATCAGATAGCTGCCGCCGGAGCCTTGGATTTGTCAGCCCTATCTCCCAGTCGGGATATCTGTTTACAACACCTAGATGGCGAACCTTTGCTGTTAGACGAGGGTAAAACGGCGTTGGTGTTAGCTGACCCAAATCAGCTAACTCAGGTAATGACCAATCTGATTGGCAATATCGACCGTTACACTTCACCTGAGGTGCCGGTAGAGATTTTAGCGGGAATCAACCAAGGTGAAGCCGTCTTGGAGATCCGCGATCACGGCGAGGGCGTACCCAGCGACGAACTAGAAGAAATCTTTGGACGCTTTTACCGTCGTGATGGGTCGCGTTCTAGAGAAACCGGAGGAACCGGACTGGGGCTATCGATTGTTTCCGCAATCGCGGCTGTCCATGGCGGTGAAGCTAAGGCAGTAGAAACTCCTGGCGGAGGGCTAACCATCAAGGTTTCTTTCCCCGCTATCGCCCCTAAAGGACAGGGAAGAACGGAACTAAGCCAAAAATCAGGAAAGGTTTTCAAGAAAACATCCGGAAAGAAATCGGAGTAAAAGTTTGCAGAAATATAAACCGCTAACTCTCACCCATTTTTGCAGTTAGCAACCGGGTTCTGTAGAGCGCATTTTTTCTCTTGTAATTTTAGCCGTAGGATAACCACTGCAACATTAAAACATCGGGGGTACGAAGGTTATGCCAGGTGCACCATCTTGGCTACAGACGGGATTCGTCAAAGCTATGCGCGAACTGGGGATTACCGATGACGATTTACTGCGTAAAGAAGCAGATAATCTCCTTGAAATGTGGCAATCATCCGGGCGACAGTTTCACACCAAGTCTCACCTGATTCGTTTATTAACCAGTTTGGATCACTTTACCAACACTTCACAGCAACCAGCAGTTTTAACCGTTGCAGCCTGGTATCACGGGGTAATTACCCAGTCGCAAACCCAGCTAAAGAACACCACTGACTACGAGAACTATCCTGCTTCTGCCGATTATGCAGTGCGCCGCCTAGAGCAACTGGGCTTGCCAAAAGAGTTAGCGATTCGGGTTGGAGAACTGATTTTAATGCTTGAGGGGATAACCCCCCCGGTAGATGATTTAGATGCCTGTGTTTTTGTGGACGCCGCTATTTCTTACTTCGGGGCTTCTCCTCAGGATTATCGAGGCTATTGCCAGTTAATGAGAGCAGAGATGGAAACGATGGAGCCTTTGCGCTACGCCCGTTTGCGCCGCTCTTTCGTTTCTAAGTTGCTTGCGCGAGAATCAATTTTTCATTCCCCTTTAGGCAGCGGCAATGAGCATGCTGCCAGACAGAACTTAGAGGGCGAGTATGCGAAGTTATCAGCGCTTATCCCGGGAACACCGGCTGGGAAAGATAAACCGGTTACTAAACCCAAATCTAAGGAAAAAACGCGGGCAGCTGATACTTCAGAGACGGTGGTAATTAAGGCGGCTGCAAGCCGAACGACGGTTCGCCGCTCGATTTTATCTAAGGATGCAAGACCAGTTTCACCGACTAACCTCGCGCCGAAAATATCGGCTACTGAAAGAAAGTCACTTGAAGGGCGAGCTTTGCAGCTACAAGAGGCAAGCGCTAACAGTGATGGCGAAAATGTTCTGTCCTCGATGGAAAATGTGGCAGATCAGTTTTCCACTATCACAATGCGTAAAACAGAGATAAAAAATAGTGATTACCGGCGCGCGGAAACTGTGGAAGAAGTTGAAGAGGAGGAGAATCCAACTATTTCCACTGATGAAGAGGCAGAAGAGACAATGTATTCTTCAGCGGACGACGAGGATTCACTGACCGAATTCTAGGAGCTGCCTTTCTGTTCTCCCAGGATTGGGGATAAACAGGTATTTTATTTTCCGATTGCTACTCCTATGAACTTCCGCAAACCCCGTTACTAGCTTGTCCCCAGGAACAGATAATGATGCGATTTCCTAAAATTATTATCGCGCAGGTGTTTTTCGGTCTAGTCAGGGTCTAGATTGAGGGCGACAGCCAATCAATCAGCTATTTTAAGGAGAAACCAAGATGGCACAGTTCAATGTAGATTCTGGGCAAGTATCGGCAGCCGGCGCTCAGGCAGCCGCAATTGCGGGACAACTGCGCACCGATGCCGCCGCCATGATGGCTCAGGTACAGTCCCTGCAAGGATCTTGGACCGGACTAGCCGCCAGTTCTTTTGCCGACTGTGCGGCGCGTTGGCGCGCCGCACAGGCTCAGATGGAATCAGCATTAGATTCTATCGGGCAAGCACTTCAAGCAGCATCCGCCAGCTATGAAGATGCTGAAAGTGGCGCAGCCGCTATGTTTGCCGGTTAAGACCTAACCGCGGGTTGATTGAGGTATTAACCTGAAAATGGAGCCGGAAATGGGCATTAGCCCTATTTTCTCGTATGCACCCCAAAATGGATAGAAAAGGTGGGGGCGAACCATTTGGTTCGCCCCCACCTTTTAGCATCAGGTTAGTTTTGCAACCAAGTCGCAAAACCGCCAGAGTATGGTTTAGTACATTCCACCCATACCCGCGGCAGCGGCATCGTCACCACCAGGTGCAGCCGGAGGTTCCGGCTTGTCAGCTACTACCGCTTCGGTGGTCAAGAACATACCGGCAATCGAAGCCGCATTCTGCAAAGCAGAACGAGTAACCTTAACCGGGTCAGCAATATTGCTCTTGAGTAGATCTTCATACTCGCCAGTAGCGGCATTTAGACCCTCGCCAGCTGGCAGGTTCTTAACCTTTTCTGCCACAACTGAGCCTTCCAAACCAGCATTCTCTGCGATTTGACGCATCGGAGAAGAAAGCGCAACCCGAACGATGGAAGCACCAGTATCTTCATCACCTTCCAGCTTTAGGCTATCCAAAGCTTTCAGACCGGACTGGAGCAGAGCAACCCCGCCACCAGCTACGATACCTTCTTCAACAGCCGCTTTAGCATTGCGAACTGCGTCCTCGATTCGGTGCTTACGCTCTTTCATTTCCACTTCAGTGGCAGCACCGGACTTGATAACCGCTACCCCGCCGGCAAGTTTAGCCAAGCGTTCTTGCAGTTTCTCCCGATCATAATCAGACTCGGTGTTCTCGATTTCCTGGCGAATCTGCTTTACGCGAGCCTCGATATCTTCGCTAGCGCCTGCGCCCTCAACAATAGTGGTTTCATCCTTGGTAACAACCACTTTGCGAGCCTTGCCCAGCATATCCAGCTCGGCATTTTCCAGGGTTAGCCCCACGGTCTCGGAGATTACCTGACCGCCAGTCAAAATCGCCATATCCTGCAACATGGCCTTGCGACGATCGCCAAAGCCCGGTGCCGTAACGGCAGCAGCCTTGAAAGTACCGCGAATCTTATTCAAAACTAGAGTGGTCAGAGCTTCCCCGTCCACGTCCTCCGCAATAATCAGCAGCGGTTTGCCGGTAGCCATTACCTTTTCCAGCAGCGGCAACAAATCCTTAATCTGGGAAACTTTCGATTCCACCAGCAGGATGTAGGGATCTTCCAGAACAGCTTCCTGACGATCCGCATCGGTTACAAAGTAACCAGAGATGTAGCCCTTATCGAAACGCATACCCTCGGTTACTTCTAGGTGAGTACCGAAAGAGTTGGAATCCTCAACAGTGATAACACCCTCGTTGCCCACCTTTTCCATGGCATCAGCAATCAAAGCCCCGATTTCAGGGTCATTAGCCGATATAGAAGCGGTAGCTGCAATCTCGTCACGAGTTTCAACTTCCTTGGCATCGGCGTGTAGTTGATCGACAACCGCCTCAACAGATTTATCAATGCCGCGCTTAAGAGCAATCGGATTCGCCCCCGCAACCACGTTACGCAGACCCTCGCGAACTAGCGCCTGAGCCAATACAGTAGCGGTAGTAGTACCGTCACCAGCTACATCATCGGTCTTCTTAGCGACCTCTTTGACCAGCTCAGCACCAATCTTTTCGTAAGGATCTTCCAAATCAATTTCTTTAGCTACCGAAACCCCGTCTTTGGTAATCGTGGGTGCTCCCCACTTCTTTTCCAAGACTACGTTACGACCACGCGGTCCCAGCGTTACTTTCACCGTGTCAGCCAGGGTGTTTAGCCCCCGCTCCATTCCCCGGCGAGCTTCCTCATCAAAAGCAATAATCTTGCTCATATGCTTCTATTCCCTCCATCGCGACGCTATTGCGCCACGCGGTTAGATCTTTCGCCCAGCCTTGATGCCCGCGACGGACGAGGACGAGGCTCCGATCCTGTCTCGAAGTCTCGCCCCCTCACCAAGAGCTTGGTTTTATCACTCTCTAGGTTCGAGTGCTAAATATGATTTTGGCACTCTCCTAGGTCAAGTGCAAACTTTAGACACGAAACGGCGCAAAATATCCTGAGAGAGAAAACAGACAGCCTAAGGCAACAGCGACCGCAAAGATAAGGAATATCCCGTTAGTCAATCAAATAGATAGCAATATCGGAATCTCCGATTTGGTAGCCACCTTCTTTAGCATTTTTAACGATAGAAATTCCCGCCAGTTGTGCAGCTTCCTGCGCGGCAGCTTTATATTCGTCACCGTTATAAAGCACCGTAGAACCATCTAAACCGCGAGCCTTAGAATTGGTAGCCACCGGATTGGTAAAACCGCCAGATTGCAGCTTATCAGCGATTTCCTTTGCCCATCCGGAACGTTTGGAAGCGTTAAGTACCCGCACTCGCACTTTTTCCTTATTAGCCGCAGGAGCTGGGGACTGCGAATCATCAGAAGAACCCGGAGAAGCACTATCCTCAGGTTTAGCGATTTTCGTAGGAGCAGTAGTGGGAGTAGACACAGTTGCACTAGGAGCAGGAGAAGTTGTGGTAGTACTATCACTGATTTTGCCAGTAGTTTTCAAAAGCGCTACCCCACCCCAAGCCAACGCCGGTCCGAGAACTAACACGATTAAAATCGGCAAAAGGGCATGCCAACGTCTTACAGGACGTCGATGTGCACCCGATGGACCTATCTCGCTCATGGCATCAAATTCGTCTGGCGGAAACTCTTGTTTGCTCACATGCCTAACCTTAGCTGCATCATCACAATCGCCTCGCACCTGCCACGCCGATAAAGTAGATTTGTCCCTCATGGTTTATGTGCGTACACAGGGTAAAGTAGCAGCATGAGTAGCAACCTGGAAAACATTATGCACCCCTCCTGGGCCTCAGCCATGCAGCCAGCAGCCCCTAAAATTACCGAAATGGGTCAAATGCTGCGCAAAGAAGGTAACAATTATCTACCGGCTGGCGCGGATATTTTCCGCGCATTCACTTACCCGCTAGACCAGGTAAAAGTGCTAATCGTAGGGCAAGATCCGTACCCCACTCCTGGAAATGCGATGGGACTTTCGTTTTCGGTAAAACCAGGAGTACCCATTCCTAAATCATTAAATAACATCTTTCGGGAACTGCACGATGATTTAGGATGCGCCTATCCAACATCGGGAGATTTGCGCCCTTGGGCTGAGCGAGGAGTAATGCTGCTAAACAGGGTGCTGACGGTGATTCCTAATCAGGCTGGTTCCCACCAGGGACGCGGCTGGGAAGAGGTAACAGACCAGGCACTTTCGGCTCTGATAAAACGCAATCGTCCTCTGGTAGCCATCCTTTGGGGCAAACAGGCACAATCCTTAGCTCCCGCTCTTGGCGACACCCCCACCATTCAGTCCCCACACCCTTCGCCTCTATCCGCCTCCCGTGGATTCTTTGGTTCTCGACCATTTTCGCGCACCAATTCTTTGCTACAGCAAATGGGAGCTAGCCCTATTGACTGGCAACTTCCCTAACTCCTTATCCAAATCGTTACAATTCGCTGCGAACAAGATAGAGTAGCTCACGTGAGTTCGCACAAGAAGAATCCCGCGGTTTACTGCGGACGTATAGGGCACGCAATTAATCCCCCACGCCCCAGCAAGCTAAAGCGCTTTCTATCGGTGGCGGTTGTACTAGCAGTTTCCTTTGCCGTTACAGCCGCAACTCTCATCTATAGCGACCTCTCCAATCGAACATCTACGATAACCGTCGCTAAAGTCCTTAATCGAAACCCTCCAGATTCTTATAGCGGAAAACCTATTAACCTGCTGGTGATTGGCTCAGATACTAGAGATGGGAAGGAAAACAAAGAACTCGGAGGCGGCAACGACCCCACCGAACGTTCTGACACCACCATGCTTATGCATATTTCAGCTGACAGGTCGCGAGTAGAAGTAGTATCAATCCCCAGAGATCTGCTGGTTAATATCCCTCGATGCAAACTCGCAGACAATTCGCTATCCAAACCTCGAAAAGCTCAATTTAACTGGGCTTATTCCATAGGTTTTCAGGGAGGGAATCGCGCTACCGCAGTGGCTTGCACCTGGAAAACTGTTGAACAATTAACCGGTTTAAAAGTTGATGAATCCATCTTGGTAGACTTCAGCGGCTTCGCTTCCATGATTAACGCGCTTGGAGGGATAAACATCTATATCCCCACCGAGATTAAAGACCCCAACACTGGTTTAGATTTAAAACCTGGATGCAAGCATTTCGATGGAAAACAAGCATTGGAATATGCCAGGGTAAGGCATGGCGTTAAAGGTTCAGATGGTTCTGATTTACATCGAATCCAGCGTCAGCAGCAACTTATGGGAATAATGGCGCGCACGGCTTTGAACAAAAACATTCTCACTTCTTTAAATCAACTTTATGGTTTTCTAGGTAGTGGTTTAGCTTCCCTAACCGTATCGGAAGGCTTATCTTCAACTACCGAGTTGGGGGGATTAGGATGGTCGTTGCAGTCTATTAAGCCAGATAATTTGCGCTTCGTTACCCTACCAACCTATCCTGCTCCTTCAGACCCAAACCGAGTGGTAGTTAAAGAAAACGAAACCCGCCCTATTTGGGAGGCCTTTAAGAAAGACACCTCGCTGCCATCTGGTATCCAAGTTCGCGATGGGAATAACAAGGTCTACACTATTTCAGCAAATGAGACAGCTCCATCTAGCAAAGAACCTTCGAGTACGGCTACCGAATCGGCTTCCACTACTCCTAGCAAAAATCCTAGAAGCTCTAAATCTAGTTCAAGCGGTAAACAGGACAGTAAATCACCTAACATCGGTATTACTCCCGAAGAGTTAGCGCAACTACAACGAAAATGTGAAGCCGGAAATTAATAATTAAATCTGGATACCGATTAGGGAGAGAATACCTTGAGTCAGAATAATCCCCCACAGTCTTTTCCCCCGCCTAAAAGGTCACGCCGCCTCACGCAGTCAGATTCTCCGCCCTCCTATTCCCCGCAACAACGCCGGCCCCGTCCAGGGGTAGCTGGCAATCCCGCTGCCTTAGCGAAAAATGAAACCGGGCAAGATGACCGTTCTTTTCCTCCCTCTTTCAAACCTGTCTCGCGTCCCGCTATTTCTAAGCGTCTTAGAAATTCTGATTCCCAAAATGCTGCGCCCGCGTTCCCACCAGCGACAAAATTACCTACCCAAAATGCTTCGACCTCACGTTTTGCGGGTAGAAACACTCCGGTTCCCACCCGTATAATGAGCCAAAATAGCTTGTCGGAGGTCCCACAAAACCGCTCGGTTCCGGAAAAACGCGGTCAGTTAGAACCGATTCCCAGCCCGAAAAGACGCAAAACCAGGAGCTCTAGAATCGGAGCTAAAAGAATTATCGCAACAGTCGCCGTGTTGCTCCTAGTTTTCGTTATTACCTGGCCTTTTTACCTTTGCTACCTAGTGGATTCCCAGTTAAACCGGGTAGACGCCCTCTCGAATCGTTCTAGTGGCGAGGGCGAAACCTGGTTAATAGCCGGGTCTGATAAACGTTCAAACGGGGCTGATGGCGGCGTTAGTGATGCAACGAAAGGCGCACGTACTGATTCCATTATGCTGGTGCGCAAGGTGAACTCTACCGCCGAGGTAGTGTCTCTCCCCCGCGACAGCGCAGTTACTATTCCGGGACACGGTCTAAATAAATTGAATGCCTCCTACGCTTTTGGTGGTCCAAAATTGCTGGTAAGGACGGTGGAAGAGCTGAGCGGAGTAAAAATTGACCACTATCTTGAGGTCACTATGGGAGCGGTTACTCAGCTGGTAGATGCTGTGGGCGGCGTAGAGCTATGCCTTGATTATGACGTTGATGATCATGATTCTGGTCTAAAGTGGAAAAGCGGTTGCCATCAAGCAGATGGCGCTACCTCACTTGCGTTTTCCCGGATGCGACATCAAGACCCCAAGGGCGATATTGGCAGGGCAGAACGGCAACGGCAAGTGCTTTCTAAACTGTCAAGTTCTCTCGTTACTACTTCTACTTTTGTCAATCCCTTTAAGCAGCGAGACCTGGCTAATGTGGGTGCTCAGAACCTGACTACCGATAATGATTCCGGTTTGTGGGCATTGGGGAAGCTAATGCTCACGTATCGCAGTGCAACAAGTAATAACTTGACCGGAGCTCCCCCGATTTCCAAATTGGCCTATTACAAGGGAGGACATGGGGCGATGGTACAGCTCGACCCCAATAAATCCCCATCTTTTTGGAAATCCTTCCAACAGGGTACTTTACAGCCTAATCAATATCACCAGTTCAAATAGCGCTATTGGTTTTTTGCATCTTTAGGTTTCGAATAATACAAGGTAGTTACGATATCCTGAGCGTGATTGCCGAAATGCTTACCAAAAATAGTTACTCCCCCTTGGTTAGGAGAGCTAGGTTTACTAGCTATTTTTATAGATAAAAACGGGGATGAGTGTAAACGCAAATCGTTTAGAGTGCAGGCAGATATTTTCTTACCATTTACTGAGCTGTCTTCGTAATTGATTCTTAGATGGATTAGGGTTCCGTATTGGCTTAAGTTTGATTTCCACCAAGAGGGTGTCAATACCCCGCGGACGTCGGAGAAATTACCAGGCGCGGTCCATGTTCCCACTTCTACATCGTTGATTATAAACAAGATGTCACTTTTCCACTCATTATTAGAGCCAGGGTATTCGCTACATATCTCGATTGAAATATCAAGCATTTCCGGCCGGTGACTTGGCTCTAAAGGGTTTTGTAGACGGTACAATACAAACCCAGATGAAAACCAAAGCAGTTCAGCTCTTATTCGCTCGTTATAGGTGAAGCTACGAGGATCATCAATCACTCCTATGACATCATTTCGACTGGCTAGACCACAGGTTGGTTCAACTTGGAAATCTGAATAGTACCCAACTGGAGTCTTCTGGGTAACCCGTTCGAACGGTAGATATATTTTTGAAGGAAAAACTATTTCAGCGGAATCCACAGTCAAGTAAACTAGCTTTCGTCGCCGATCCCTATTGTTCGTATCATCTTTTACTTGAACCAATCCTGCTTGCCGTAATTGGCTTAGATGTCTAGATAGAGTTGTTTTACTAAGATGCAGACTTTTCGCTAACTCACTGGCAGTTGCCGGCTCCTGAGATAACTTTTTCAGGATGCTCAAGCGTGAATCAGAAGCTAGAGCCCGGTAGACCACCAGAGATTCATCGTCCAAACGAAGTTCCATATCCGACGCTCTCCAGGCTCTATGCGACTGATTATTAACTCTAGAGATTTTAACTGTACAGCTTGTTATTTGCGTTAATCTCGCGTAGTTTCTCCAAATCAAATTTGGGCTTACGGTCATAGGTTAGTAACCCATTTACTTCTTGCTCGACATCTGTTAGCTGGGTGTAGCAAAATCCCTGAACATCCTTGGAGGAATAAAGAGCCGAGATAAGTCTACGATAAGCCGATAGGAAATCTGAGTCGGAAGATACATTGAGGTAACTCCAATCCGAAGCCTGATCAGTGGCAAATCCGATACCACCACATTCCGTGATAAGAATGGGCTCCCCTTTGTAGTCGAATCCATTAGCATACACTGGACGTCCACTGATTAACTGTGAAACCAGCGTTTCTTTCGATTCTAGATTCTCGCGAAAATCCGTAAATTCGGAATCGACTACGCTTCTACCAAATCGATAATTGTGAATTGCGCAGATATCAGTGATGGTCTGATCCCATCCATCATTAGAACTAACTAAACGAGTGTTGTCGAGCGAGTGTAAAAAATGGTACAAACTCTGAGCCCAATGCTGCTGACTCTCGTCAGCATGAATATTAGGCACTCCCCAGCTTTCATTTAACGGAACCCACGCAACGATACACGGATGATTGCGGTCTCGCAGGTACGTTTCTTTCCAAGAATCAAGGATAGCAATTTGTGATTGTGTGGTAAACAGGGGGGTAGAAGAGCATTCTTCCCATACCAGATACCCCAGCTTGTCCGCCCAATAAAGAAACCGAGGATCTTCTAGTTTTTGATGTTTGCGACATCCGTTAAATCCCATCTGTTTGGCGAGAGTAATATCCTGTCGATAGTCTGCGTCGCTAGGCGCAGTCAGTAAACTCTTAGGCCAATACCCCTGGTCAAGGATAAGTTTTTGATAGTAAGGTTTATTGTTCAAATATATGATTCCATTTTCAGAATGAATTTTACGCATTCCAAAATAGCTTTTTATAAAATCCCGTTCACGTTGTGAATCAGAATCTATCAGGGTTAGTTCGACCGAAAACAGATTAGGATATTCCGGACTCCAAATGTACTCCTCAGGACCGTGGAATCCTGTCTTGAAAATATCAGACTGCACAATATCAACGGTTATCTTTAGCCTATTTTCGATACACCTGGTGCGAGTTTCTGTCACCAATAGGTCGCGGTAATAGATTCTTAAATCTATCCAGTTATTTTTATTCTGGTTTTTTAACCCAATAGAAAGCTCGACAGAGCCCTTATCCACATCAGGTTTCATCCCTAGGGATTCGATATGTTGATGTTCTACCACTTCCATCCATACCGTTTGCCAAATCCCACTGCTGCGGGTGTACCAAATTCCCTTAGAACAGGACTCCCAAAACTGCTTTCCCCTTGGTATCTCCTGATTTTCCAGCGGATCATAGACTCGTAGACAGAGACTTTGAGAGGTCTCTTCCTTAAGGAACGGAGTGATATTGACTGAAAATGGGGTTTCACCTCCAGTATGTTCCTTAACTAGTTGTCCGTTAAGAAACACCTTTGCTTGATAGTCAACTGCTCCAAAATGAAGAATCAAATTCTCTTGCGGAGATAACTCGGGAAGCTCAAATTCCCGTTTATACCAGATAATGTCATGTCGATCTTGACAGTTAATACCGCTTAGTTCACTCTCATACACAAAAGGTACATTTATTTTCCTATCAAAAGGCTGGTTTGAAAGATACCAGCGTTGCTGCAATCCTTTATCTTCGTCATCAAAGCAGAAGTTCCAAACACCATTTAGGTTTATCCAGTTTTCTCTTTCAAATTGCGGACGAGGGTATTCATTGCGTAAGTAGTTCAAGGGATTTCTCCTATTTATTTAATGCCGCTAGTCATATGCAGCGCTTCCATAAAATATTTCTGAGCAAAAATGAATATGCCTAGCATTGGTAGCAGGGCTACCAATGCTCCAGCAGTAGAGATTCCCGGATAGGTCTCATATTGTCCTTGCAATAGCTGTAACCCAGGGGTTATAGCCATACTCTCTACATCAGTAAGCACGATTGATGGCCATAAAAAGTCATTCCAAGCTGCCGTAAAAGTAAATAATGCCACTACTGTTAGCGCAGGTTTTAATAGCGGCATGATTACATGCCAATAAACTTGCAGATGATTTGCTCCATCTATCCTAGCGGCCTCATCGAGCTCATCAGGTATCGCTTTGGCAAACTGGTGAACAAGAAAAACGTTATATACGCCTGCTGCACCTGGCAATATCACGGCCAGAGGAGAATTCAACAGTCCTAAAGTGTCTACAATTTTATAATTGGGAATTAAGCTAAGGACGGACGGAAACATCATAGTCGATAGCAAGAATAAGAAAAGTACATCCCTACCTTTAAAATTAACTCGAGTATAACCGTAAGCAGCCAACGAAACTACTATTAATACCAAGAGAGTTTGACCCACTGAGATTATTAATGAATTGACGAACCAAGTTAATACAGGAGTCTGCTCATTGGAACCTAGTAGCTCGATATAGTTAGCAAGAGTAAATTTATTTGGAATCAGACTAAAACCACTAGAAATAATTTCATTTTTTGATTTAAATGAAGTAAAAAATGCCCAAACTACAGGAATAATCCATAGGATAGAAAGAGCTAGAAGCACAACTCCCGCGAAGAGTTTTTCAACGGTTTTAAACTTCATGATTTACCTACTTTTGACAGAGTCTTAAAATGATGAGCTCGACTGCGGAAACCAGGATAATAACTAGACCTAATATCGTTGCCATCGCTGATGCCATTCCTGCAACCGGCACTCCGGATCCAAACGCATTCTGTTGAATGCTCATAAGTAGAACCTTCGTGGATTCATTCGGACCACCATTTGTCAGCATTAGAGGTTGACCGTATACATTAAACTGCAGAACGGTGGTCGTGATAACTGTGAAAAGCATTGGTAGCTGGATACTGGGAAGTTGAATTTGGCGAAGTATACGTAGATTTGATGCTCCATCAATTCTAGCCGCATCAATTTGTTCTTGCGACACTCCACCTAGAGCAGCAATGTAAATTATCAGGTTTTGCCCTATACACCACCATACAGTAACTAATATCAATACAATCCAAGCGTAAGGCTGTGTTTGAGTAACATTAACATCAACACCAAACCATTGGGAGAGCGGGCCATAAGAACGACTTAACAAGAATGCAAAAATTAGCATGACAGCTGATACTGCAAACATGGAGGGAATATAGAAAACTGCTTGAAAAATCTTTTTTAATCTTTTTTGTGTTTGCAGCATAAACGCAAGCATCAGAGGAACTACTATGCAAAGCGGCACTGTAAATATAACGAAAACTAGCGTAGCGGATAGCCCCTTAACCAGTTGTTCGTGAAATATAGAATTACTATCGAATAGGAGCTCTTTATAGTTAGCAATTCCCGCCCAGCTGGGATTATCAAACAGAGACCAGTCAGTAAATGACGCGTAGATTCCATATAGGACCGGAATCAAAAAGAATAATATAAATAAAATGCTATGTGGTCCTACGAACAGAGCCGCCCATAGTCCATTAAGCATATTGCTCTTACACCTGCTTAGTTCGGATTTCATAAATATAAACCTATTTATCTATTGACCTGTTTTATTGCTTGTTTGTCGGGTGAGCTTACTTGAAGTCCACCCGACAAACAGGTATAAGCGTCATTTCTTCATCTTTTGCTCAGCAATTTTCTGTATTTGCTGCATTGTTTGTTTAATCTCGGCTTTACCGGTAATCATGTCCCATGCTCTCGCATCAATCTCGGTGTTTACGTAGCTGAGTCCAGGAGTATTGATTACCTGCACAGCTTTGGCAATTTTCTCCTGTTTTAGCAAGAAAGATTGCGGCATACTTGCATATTCCGGATTATCTAACATGGCTTTGGCCGAGGGATTGGCCCCTGACTTAAGCATTTCTAGTTGGTTAGACTGCAACCATTCCATAAAAGCGACCATGCCCTTTTGTTTCTGTTCTGATCGTCCATTTTTATTTTTAACGATCACGTATTGGTCAGCGCCTGAACATTGAACCAGGTTCTCTGGATTCCACTGGGGAACGGTTGTTTCTCCCCAATCGAAGCTAGCATCTTTAACTGTGGAGAGTTGCCATGTACCCTCTGGCATAAAAATCAGCTTACCGTTCATGAATAGCTTGATTGCTTCTTTACCGTTTGGAACCATATAACCCACTTCATTAAGCTTTTTTAGCTCCTCAAAAACTTTGGTGGAAGTCTGGTTATCAACCGAGATGCTGCCGCTACCATCTGTCCATTTACCGCCCATTTGGATATAAAGATTGTCGTAGTTTTGGAATGGCCAGGAGTTAGAGTATGAATAAATACCATCCGCTTTTGCGGCAGCACCAGCTTTTTCAATTTCTTCAAAAGTGGCAATACCGTCATCCATTGCCCCTGGTACATATTTTTTAACTAAATCCTTGTTGTAATACATAACCCAGGTTCCCATGGTTCCCGGAATGCCATATTGGGAGTTCTCAACCTGACCTGCTTTCCAGGCGGCAGGCAAGTAAGCATCATTTCTTAGTTTTGTACCTTTAATGAGCTCATCCCAAGTTTCCAAAATACCCTGACTCTGCCAGGAAGGAACTTCCTCGGAAGCCACCCAAGCTATATCAGGAACATCCTTTCCGCTACGAGCGGTAGTAGCTAGCTTCGCGTTAAAGGTGTCTTTCTTCATCGTTAGCATCTTTACTTTTACGCGCGGATTAGTCTTGTTATAAGCGTCGAAAGTAGTTTTTGCCGCCTTCGCATCGGGGCCAGTAACCTGACTCCATACAAGTATCTCTGAATCATTGCCTTTTGAGGTACTACCCCCACTGCTACATCCACTTAACCCGCCTACGGTTAGAGCTAGTGCACAAACTGTTGCAAGTTTCGCTATCTTTTTCATCATCACTCCTTAGTGATTAGGTTTTTCCAATGCCACGTTGCATTCACCGTCATTTTCGCATCAATCTGCTAAGAAATAACTCAGTTTCGAGCCATATTAGGTGCGATTTTTTGCAATTATCTTTCTTAAAACACACAGATTTAATACGATAGTTTGCTTTTCATACAACTAGATAGAAGATAATTCTTGATTCTGAGACAATCGGAAACTAATCGTGACGGCGCGAAATCTCTACCGGAAATCCTTAGGCTTTAAGATATAGAAGATTTCCTACCTGTTATCATCACTGAAAACACCAAAGAGATCGTTTAAGTAGTCGAGATTTAGAAAATTTGGGGCTAATACCCATTCTGACATTAGCCCCAAATCTGCAGTACCTTAGAATCCCAAATCATTGGTATCTTCAAACACTACAAGCGTAGAAGAAAAAAAATTTTTCCGGGGTTGATAGAAAGTATTCCTATCAACCCCGGAAAAGATAGAGAACGGGACTATATTTGCTGTTTATAGTCCTTCAATTTTATCTGGACCTGCCTGCCAAGCACTCCAGGCAGATTCAAGAATCTCCTTGACTCCGTATTCTGCTTTCCAATCCAAGTCAACGCGAATCCGGGTAGTATCCCCGATTAGCTGAGCAGGATCCCCGGCGCGGCGAGGCTGCTCATCGGCTTGGAAATCAATCCCGGTAACCTGTCGCAATCCCTCTACAATTTCTTTTACGGAAGTACCTTGCCCAGTCCCCACATTGAAAGTATGGTGTTCCATCTCTTGACCGGAAGCGACATAATCAAGAGCATGTAAATGTGCTTCAGCCAGGTCTTTTACGTGGATATAGTCGCGCACGCACGTACCATCAGGAGTGTCATAATCACTACCAAAGATAGCTGGGTGTTTGCCCTTTGCCAGGCGTTCAAGCACCATCGGGATTAGGTTAAGTCGGGCAGGATCGCCCAAATCGTCCCAGCCGGATCCAGCAACATTAAAGTAGCGCAAACCAATCCAACGCAGCCCCCAGGCGCGTTCACAGTCCGCCATCATCCATTCCCCAATCAATTTGGTTTCCCCATAGGGATTGATGGGTTTACCGGCAAGTTCTTCCGGCACCACTGGTACATCTGGCTGCCCATAGACTGCCGCTGAGGACGAGAAAATCATTTGCCGAACTCCGGCATCACGCATAGCGGACATCATATTGGCCAGTCCCCCAACGTTCTGCTGGTAGTACCACATGGGTTTTTCTACCGATTCCCCCACCTGTTTACGCGCAGCAAAATGGATAACTGCCGTGACGTCCTCGTCAATGAGAGTTTGGAATAAAACCTTACGAGCCCCGGAGCTGGCAACATCAAGTTGTACCAGTTTCGCGTCCCCAATCCGGGTAGGACTACCGTAGGAAAGGTCATCAACGACTACTACCTTTTCTCCGCGTTGCTGTAAGAGACGAACCACATGGGCGCCGATATAGCCGGCACCTCCCGTAACTAAAATACTCATAGCTAAAGGCTACCGCAGATGACGTTAGCCGGTACCGAAATACAAAAGTTTGCCACAAATGAGGAAAGATTATCCAGATTTCAGACTTTAAAGTTCGTTAATAATAAGTTAGAATATACTCAGGTTAGTTGGATTATACCTGCGGTAGGGCGGGAGGTGATTTCGGATGCGTGATGCCACGTCTAAGCGCCGTATTGCAGTACAGGCAGCCTTAGCCATACTGGCACTGCTAATCATCTTGGGAGCATTAATTATTTCCCCCACCACCTCAATTGCGGGATCGACCAAACCTACCTATGAACTCACCTTGACACCTGTGAACCCGCAACCTACTACCGCCACTACCACCACCGATTCCTCCTCCGAATATGAACCGGTAATGCCCGGTCCTTCACCTACTCCTACCTTTAACGGGCCGCGCATTATTCTTTCTCTCCGCCCGGTTCAACCCGGTCCGTCCCCAGTTCCAACTTTTAATCCCACACAATCCCCCTCCGACACCGTACAGCCAGTGGGGGTTGCTCAAGATTTACGGCGAGCCTCTGCTTCGGGTTCCTTCGCCTGCGGGCTGCGCACCGATGGCACGGCACGCTGTTGGGGGGTTAATGAATCTGGTCAGCTAGGTATTCCAATCACGCGCCAACCCGCTATTATTCCGCAAACCATAGCGAATCAGCCAGTGAAGTTCACGCAGATTGCCACGGGCAGGGAGCACACCTGTGCTCTTGGCACCGACAGCTATGTTTACTGCTGGGGCGATAATGCTTATGGGCAACTAGGACAGGTTCGTCCCCGAAATGAACTTTCTGGTTCTTTTAATCCTCTCCGAGTTAGCTCCTTACCCGCAGATACGGCACAAATTTCTGTGGGAGGACGCCATACCTGCGCTCTTTCCAACTCTGGGGTACTGACCTGCTGGGGAGCTAATGACATGGCTCAGATTGGCAACAGTACCAACATCGGCAACCAGCTCAAACCAGTCGCGGTAATGACCGAAGTAAAAGAGGTCGCTACTGGCAATGACCACACCTGCGCCCTCAGGCAAGATTCCACCGTGTATTGCTGGGGAGTCAATTCCCGTTTTGATGCTCGCAATGATCTCTTAACTCTCGGCTATCAGCTGCGCCCGACTCGGGTATCAGATATGAAGTTCACCTCTCTGCGGGCAGCCGGTGATTACTCCTGCGCTATCGCCGAGAGTAAACGGCTTTATTGTTGGGGGGTCAATACTGATGGACAGGCTGGCAAACCCGGAAACCTCATGGCGAGAGGTGCGGTTTCACAGCCGGAACTGGTAAGCGCTCTACCCCAGGTAGGACAAGTTTACTTAGGGAATTACGGGGCTTGTGCGGTTACTACCAGTGGCAGCACCTACTGTTGGGGACGCAACGATTTTGGGCAACTCGGGTCAAACATTCCGCTAACTTCCCGTGTAGGTCTAACTGACACTCAGCCCATTGGAGCTGCTCCTCGTATCAGCGGATTAGATTCTTATCTGAAACCGGGTGAGCGTTCCACCTTGTTTATGGGGAGCACTTTCACCTGTATGCTGAACAAACAAAACGATATGCGGTGTCTTGGCAACTGGGCGCAGGGTCAGTTAGCTGACGGTCGCCGTACAGACAGACTTTCAAACCAGCGTACCGCGCAGCTAACTCCGGTTTATTCCCGCCTGTAACTTTTAGTTGTGCAAAAAGTATTAAGCTATTTTCGCGCCCCTGGTCGCCTGGTTCGTATTATTAAGTTCTGCCTGGTTGGAGGAATGAACTATCTGGTGGATATTTCAATATTCAACCTGTTGATGCTAGGTGTTTTTTCTTCCCATCCCCTTACCTCCAAGATTCTAGCTGCCGGGGCGGCTACCGTTTTTTCTTGGATAGTGAATCGGTACTGGACGTTCCGCCATAAACGTACAAAAAATCCGCTACAAGAGTTCATGGGTTTCGTAGTAGTGAACGGTTTAGGGATGCTTCCCGCCGTTATCTGCTTGGGAGTAAGCCACTATCTACTAGGCTTTACCTCTCTGTTGGCAGACAATATCTCTGCCAACATTATCGGTCTGGTGCTAGGAACAATCCTGCGTTTTTTCCTTTACGAACATACTGTTTTTACCGGCAGCAGCGAATAGGTTCTTATTTTCTACCGTGATAACTCCTCTAGGTAGTTGGAACCACAAAACTATCAGGGTAATACCCAAAGTATCGGTATCCCAGACCAGGGAATACCAACTACATCTTGCAATCTTTAAGCGCGACCCTATCTGCATCTTTGTTCTGACATTTATTCATTGATGGTGGCAGATAGCACTCTAAAGCGCTAGGGTGGAATCATAAGTCTACTTGGCTTGACCGACCGCGCGGTCGGTAGATAACAACCTTTCATCAAAGGAGAATCACATGGCAGAATGTTGCTGCAAAAAACCTGTTACCGTAACCGTTACTGGTGCTGCCGGTAACATTGGCTACGCCCTCCTATTCCGTATTGCTTCTGGCGCTATGCTCGGCCCCAATCAGCCGGTAAAACTGAACCTGCTAGAAATCCCGCAAGCAGTTAAAGCTGCCGAGGGAACCGCAATGGAACTAAACGATGCCGCCTTCCCGCTACTTGCTGGGGTAGATATTTACGACGACGCTAATAAAGCTTTTGAGGGATGCTCCTATGGTTTGCTAGTTGGAGCACGTCCGCGCGGCAAAGGTATGGAACGCGCTGACCTTTTGGCCGCTAATGGCGGTATTTTCGGTCCGCAAGGCAAAGCTATTAACGACCATGCAGCTGATGACATTCGGGTATTAGTAGTAGGAAACCCGGCGAACACCAACGCCTATATTGCTTGCAAGTCCGCTCCGGACGTACCGGCAGAGCGTTTCACCGCTATGATGCGCCTAGATCACAACCGCGCTATCTCCCAGCTAGCCGAAAAGACCGGCGCGGCAGTCAAAGACATCAAGAAGATGATTGTGTGGGGTAATCACTCCGCTGACCAATACCCTGACCTCACCTTCGCTACTGTAGACGGCAAGCCGGCTCCGGAACTGGTTGATGAGGCTTGGTTGGACGACTACTTCGTACCTACCGTAGCTAAGCGGGGTGCTGCCATTATCGAGGCGCGGGGTGCTTCTTCGGCGGCTTCGGCGGCTTCGGCGGCTATCGACCATATGCATTCTTGGGCTTTGGGAACGCCAGAGGGCGACTGGACCACTATTGCCGGTCCTTCTCACGGCGAATACGGGGTTCCTGAAGGCCTCATCTACGGTATGCCCGTCATTTGCAAAGACGGACAGTACCAGGTAGTGGAAGGTCTGGAGCTCCCCGAAAAGACCAAGCAGCATATCGTAGCAAACTCGAAGGCAGCTGAAGAGGAAATCGCTACCGTTAAGGAACTGGGAATCCTCTAGACCTCTTTTTGCTTACCAAACCCTTTGAGGTCGGATAGAGCCAAAATAGTGGGGGGGTTGGGCACTTTGCCCAACCCCCCCACTATTATTTTTCAGGACAACTGATTAAGACCAGGAATAACCGCCCAGCTCCGGACGGCTAGCTTTTCCACATGGGCGCTCGCCGCAGCCGTCACCGTTTAGTTACTCACCCCGCAACCTCCACTTTTGCGCTCCAGGATAGCCCGCTTCCCCACATC
>ENA-OQLI01000626-OQLI01000626.1-human-gut-metagenome-genome-assembly--contig:-NODE-626-length-38489-cov-11.573823_pt1 | contig 38489 bp, 39 predicted proteins | sample MGYA00242805_ERZ504812 | MGnify/ENA primary metagenome ERZ504812 (study PRJEB26092, sample SAMD00036430) | human gut metagenome | host: Homo sapiens | study: EMG produced TPA metagenomics assembly of... | reverse complement strand
GCGCATCCTGAATGTCTTCTGCAGACTGGATATCGTACTCTTCCAGGAGCTGATGGATGATGTTTCGTTTTCCTTCTGTCATTTGTACACGATGTACAGGTTTCTTTTGTCTTGCCATAATAAAAGGCCCTCCTAATGATATTTATTGTATCATAGAAGAACCTTATAAACATTATTTTACAGAAAAAGTTTCATACTCTCTTTGAGTCTGGCTCTTACGCAATCTACAGTTGCCGGCCGGCTTCTCACTCAGTTTTTATGTGGTTTTCTTATCTCTTATGTGTTCTGTAATAAAAGATCTGCTTTCTGTATCGCTGTTCATTGCAATGTGCCAGCTGTATCTCCACCTCTTTTCTGCATCTGGGACATTTGATCCGGAGGATTCCGGAACAGTCACCTGTCAGATCGAACAATCTGCTGTTGGAGCAACTCGGGCAATGTACTCGTATTGCTTTTCTGTCGGGTGTTCTTTCTTCGATATCCACCACTTCTCACGCTCCTCTTTTTTCGAATATATGTTCGTTTCTTATATTTTCCATTATACAAACTTGTGTTCGTTTTTACAATAGTAAATTTTCCCTCCGACAGCTTTCCAATCTCTCACGTTCATGCTATACTGAACCTATCTCTGTCTGCCCGTTTCAGTCATGGGGCAGACTTATTTTTTTCAGGAAAGGATTTATTTATGAAGCGTATCAAAAATATCGATTTGCTCCGTGCGGGGGCGATTCTCTACATTATGCTGTATCACTGCTACGTTCTGTCCGGGCAGCCATGGCAGTCGCATACAGCCATCCACACATTTCTGACTCTTGGAGGTGAAGTAGGAGTTACACTGTTTTTTCTGTTAAGCGGATATGGGATTTATCTTTCCCTTTCTTCTTCGGAGGCACGAGGCTGTCTCCCCGGCTGGCGGGCTTTTATGAAAAAGCGCTGCATCCGCATTATGCCCCAGTATTATGTATGTATCACGGTCCTTCTGATCTTTATGTCCACGCAGATGTTCAGCAATGAGGGACTTCGTCACATCCTTGCGTACTATACGTTCACGGAGAACTTTTCCCCGGTGACTCATGGTTCCATCAATGGTGCGCTGTGGACGATGGGCGTGATCTTTCAGTTTTATCTGATTGCCCCGTTCCTTTATAAAGCAGTCCGGAAAAACTGGCTCGTCTCTGCCATTGTGTCCATTGTTTTCACTGTTATCTGCCGGTTCGCAGTCGTCCGTTATCTCCACACTTCCGGTATTTCAGATACCTCTGTATATTTTGTATACGAGCGTCAGGTATTCTCTGCGCTGGATAATTTTGTGCTGGGAATGGCTGCTGCCGCTTTCTGGAAGCAGACCGGAGATCGTATGCAGGATTACCGGCTGAAGCTTGGACTTACGGTTTCTATTGCAAGCGCCGCACTGATCCTGGTATGGATCTTTTATTATCACAGTCACGGGCTTTATGGCACTGCTCCCTCCGGTTATCCGGCACATTCCATCCTGGCGGTCCTGCTCAGTATACTACTTGTGGGATTCTCCCTCCTGCCGGAAATGGATTTCAGGTTTCTGCGTCCACTGTATTTCGTGGCACGGAACCAGTACGGGATCTATCTGTGGCATATGCCCATCATTATGATCCTGCAGGCCAATGCTCCATGGTTCAACACCATGAGCCAGCAGCGCTTTTGGCTGTTTTTACCATGTATGGTTGTCATCACCTGCGTATTCGGCTATTTTGCAACCCGTTTTATCGATCATCCCGCTTCTGCGAAAAAGAAAGGATAACTTCCCATGAAAGACAGAACCGCCGTTAACCACAATATCCGCAAGCATTTTAATGAACTGATATACAACACAGCCCGTTACACAGAGATCGTGTTATCCATCGTGATCATTATCGTGATCGCACTGTCCGGACTCCGACTGATCCTTACAACTGCCGGTACCTCCGTCATGGATATGGACACCAGCTTTTTTACCAGTTTCCTGTCGCAGGCACTGTCCCTTGTAGTCGGTGTGGAGTTTGTAAAAATGCTCTGCCGCCATTCCGCCCAGACTGTTGTCGAAGTCCTGCTTTTTGCAACAGCAAGGCAGATGGTCGTGGAACATCTCGATCCTGTACAGACACTGATCGGGATCATCGGTATCGCCATTCTTTTTGCCGTCCGGAAATATCTGATGACGGACAGTGATGATATGACCCCGCATCAACCCCGGAAATGACAAAAACCGGAGTGTCCTGTTTCCTGTGGACACTCCGGTTTTTCTTTACAATAGATGGGTTATATATTTATGAAGGTTTTTATCTATGGTTAGGTTTATTCTATGTGTATATCTGTAAATTATCTCAGGTCTTTATTCTCGATGAAGTCCTGATCTGCGTAGTCCTGGTTCTCGCCGCACATTCCCCAGATGAATGTGTATGCTTTGGAACCGCATCCGGAATGGATGGACCAGCTTGGGTTGATAACAGCTTCCTCGTTGTGCATGATGATGTGTCTTGTCTCCTGCGGCTCGCCCATGTAGTGCATAACGAATGCGTCGTCATCTACATCAAAGTACATATAAACTTCCATACGTCTGTCATGTGTATGAGCCGGCATGGTGTTCCATACGCTTCCAGGGAAGAGTTTTGTAAGTCCCATGGAGATCTGGCAGGTATCTACCTGGCCTGTTACGATATATTTGTTGATCACTCTGTGGTTGGACTCCTCAAGAGATCCGCACTCTACTTTGTTCTCGTCTTTTACGATTACAACGCCTTCAGATGCCTCACCTTCCAGTTTGATAAGAACTGTCGGATACTCTTTGTGTGCCGGTGCACTGTTGAGGTAGAATTTAGCCGGGTTGGAAGCGTCTTTGCTCTCAAATGTGATGTCTTTGGAGCCTCTTCCGATGTACATTCCGTCTCTTGCGTTTACTTCGTAAACACGTCCGTCGATGGTAATGATTCCATCTCCACCGATGTTGATAAGACCCATCTCTCTTCTCTGAAGGAAGTACTCTGCACGAAGCTCATCGCCTGCTGTCAGAGCAAGCTTCTCGTTAACCGGTACAGCTGCACCTGTGATGATGCGGTCGATGTGGCTGTATACAAGGTTGATCTTGTCTGCCTCAAAAAGGTTCTGGATCAGGAACTCTTCTCTTAATCTCTCAGTTGTGTAATGTTTCATATCGTTTGGTGAACATGCGGTTCTTACTTCCATGATAATCCTCCTGTGATTTCTTTTTTTCTATGGATCGTTTCTTTATTTTCTGATACTACTATAGCATTCTCCTTATTCCTTTTCTTGTGAAATGTTGATGTAAATATTGAATATTTTGAACAGCCATCGTATAATCAGGATAATGAATGCGGAATGCAGATGTCCGCTTTACTATTACGAAGGAGGATTTCGGATGAAGGTCAGTTCCACCTGCAAAGAATCCATGAAAAACTGCATGGACAGCCATTCTTTCGCCTTTGCTCATCTTTACAGTGACGAAAAGATCATGGACATGCATATCCATAACTGCTACGAGATCTACTATTCCATCTCCGGTGGAAAACAGTTCCTGATCGACAACTGTCTTTACGATATCCACCCAGGGGATATCTTTCTCATCAACCAGTTTGAGAGCCATCACCTGACCCAGATCGATCAGCAGACCCATGAGCGGATCATCCTTTCCATTGACCCGGAATATCTTACAAGGCTCTCTACAGAGAAGACGGATCTGAACCACTGTTTCAGTTTCCGTGACACTCACATGCCTCACTGTATCCACCTGAATCCCGAGGAACAGACCCGTTTTATGTACTTTATCCATAAATTCCAGTCCAGTGAGGGGCCTGGGGAGGATATTCTTGACCAGGCACTTTTTATGGAAATGATGGTTTTTCTGAACCGTGCCTTTATTTCCCGCTGTGCCCAGGAGAACCAGGGACCAAAAGAACAGTCCGGTTCCAAATACCACGCACAGGTGGATGAGATCCTTTCCCATATCAACTCCCATATCCGGGAGCCGCTGACACTGGAGGATCTTTCTTCCCACTTTTTCATGAGCAGTTCCTATATCTGCCGGATCTTCAAGGCAGCTACCGGAACCACCATCAACAAGTACATTACAGCCAAGCGCTTGACGCTTGCCAAGTCTCTCTTAAGCCAGGGATATACGGTGACAGAAGCCTGTGAGATGTGCGGATTTAATGATTACAGCAATTTCCTTAAGGCTTTTACCAAGGCGGTGGGGATTTCTCCGAAGAAATATGCACAGTATAATTCTTAAACAGAGAAGATATCCACAACTGAAACTTTAATATTCCACTTAAAGAGAAATATCGTAAAACAGGAAAACAATGACAAAAAAGTGAGTATCAAAATCCGGTCAAAGGATTCCGATACCCACTTTTTTTATGTGTGCGTACTCAATAGAATGATAAAATGGACATTGCTGTCATCACGGCTGTTTCCCAATGTAAGCAAGGATTCCGCCGTCTACATAGAGAATGTGTCCGTTTACGAAGTTGGATGCGTCAGATGCAAGGAATACTGCCGGTCCCATAAGATCTTCCGGTGTTCCCCAGCGGGCTGCCGGTGTCTTTGCCACGATAAACTGATCGAACGGATGTCTGCTTCCGTCTGCCTGACGCTCACGGAGAGGAGCTGTCTGCGGTGTTGCGATGTATCCAGGTCCGATACCGTTGCACTGGATGTTGTGCTCACCGAACTCGGAGCAGATGTTCTTAGTAAGCATTTTAAGACCGCCTTTTGCAGCTGCGTATGCAGATACAGTCTCACGGCCAAGCTCACTCATCATGGAGCAGATGTTGATGATCTTTCCGTGACCCTTTTCGATCATTCCCGGGATAACAGCTTTGGATACGATGAACGGTGCGTTCAGGTCGATGTCGATAACCTGACGGAACTCTTCAACTTTCATCTCTGTCATCGGGATACGTTTGATGATTCCTGCGTTGTTTACAAGGATATCAACAGTTCCAAGCTCTTTCTCGATGTCTGCAACCATCTTCTGAACCTGTGCCTCATCGGTTACGTCGCAGATATAACCTTTTGCGTCGATTCCCTCTGCTTTGTAATCCTCCAGAGCTTTTTCCAGATGTTTCTGATCTCTGCAGTTAAATGCGATCTTTGCGCCAGCCTCTGCATAAGCTTTTGCAATGGCAAAACCGATTCCGTATGCAGCACCTGTTACGAGCGCTACTTTACCTTCCAGTGAAAACTGATTTAAAACATTCATGTTATGACCTCCTGATCATTTATTTTCTGGGTTTCTGAATTTCTTCATCTTATACTGATACTATATCATTTGTTTTGTATCTTTTCTTGTGTAATATTGATATAGATATTGAATATTTTGAACTACTCCGGCAAACAAAAAAATCAGCCATAACAGTGTCAGACTGCATGGCTGATCCTTTACAGTTATTATCAAGTGGATAAAATCATCCGCATCCGCTATTTGCTTATGCTTTTCAGAGCCTCTGCAAGTGCAAGGATCGTCAGAGACTGACCATATGCCATCGGTGCGATGAGAATATTCTTATAATGGTCTGCATTCATTCCCATTCCGGTACCGCCGGATACGTTCAGTACAGTACCGTCTTTGTCGATATTTTTAAGGATTCCCTTAATTGCACGCTCCGCGCAATCCAGATAAGAATCATCAAGGATTCCAAGACGGATACCTTTCAGGATACCTGCTGTAATGGCTGCTGTTCCGGAAACTTCCTCATAGCTTGTCGGGTCATCCAGAACAGTATGCCACAGACCACTCTTGCTCTGAAGTTTTTTAAGAGCTGCTGTCTGTGCTTTGTAAGTGTCAATGATAAAGGTTTTTACACCCGGGTTCAGGCTGCCCTTGAACATATCTACATAGTCAAGGATTCCAAGTGTGAACCAGCTGTTTCCTCTGCACCAGAAAATTCCGCCGAAGTTGTTGCGCTCATTGAATGTCCATCCATGATAGAAAAGACCTGTTTTTGTGTCATAGAGATATTTGATGTGCATGAGGACCTGATGGATTCCCTCATTGATCCACTCCTCATTTTTGTACTTCTGTCCCATCTTGTTGAGGAAAAGTACGGTCATGAACAGTGTATCGATCCACATCTCATTTTCGTTGAGACGAACGCCCTGACGGTCACCGTTTGCACTTGTCACGTGCTGGAATCCGCCCTCTTTTGTACGTGGAAGGCAGTTCATAAGCCAGTCAGCCCAGTCAAGGCAAAGCTTCTCGAACTCCGGATCATGATACATGTCATTGAGCTCTGCAAGTGTAAGAAGTGGTGTTGTTGTGTTGATGTTTCTGGACGGAAGACCCTGTGCGATGTTTTCCTTGAACCAATCGTGAAGGAACTCTTTATACTCCTCGTTGTTGTCTGTCTCCATAATTTTCAGAAGTCCGTAAAGACCAACGCCCTGTGGCCAGTCCCACTCACGGATACCAAAATCTCTTGCGAAAAATCCAATGGCCTCGCCGCCGTTTTCCTCAAGCTCTTTTGCGTTATCCGGGCCGCCCAGGTTCAGCAGCTTCTCAATTACAAGATTTAATTTTTTTCTTAATTCAGTCTCGTTGATATTCATCTGAATACTCCTTTTTATAATTATAGATTAATATTAGAAAGCTTCACTGGATTTTCCCGTTGTCCTGATGTAAGATATAAAAAACATATCCTGTTACTGGTCACGAAATGAACAGTAACTATATTTACAGCAAGAAGCAGGTTTCAGAAAGCAGGTATTTCCATGGAAAAGATCACTTGTTACGATAAAGTGGATGGCATTTCCCTTGAACATATGGTACGCTATGGGAAATTCGACATGCGTGTCAAACATTTCCACAACGAATACGAGATTTTTTATATTCTGGAGGGCGAACGCCTCTTTTTTTTCAATAACCGAAATTTTGTTGCAGGAAAAGGGGATCTGATCCTCATTGATTCCAACCTGATCCACATGACCAAATCTGTCTCTGACGAGGACACCGGTCACAACCGGATCATTCTCTATGTTACCAGAGAAAAAATGCAGACCATTGACAAAACCTATCCTGCGCTTCAGCTGGTCCGCTTTTTTCATCAGCACAGTGGTGTCTTCCATCTGACTCCCCAGCAGCAGGATAATTTCATGGAGCTTTATTATCTTTTCCGCAGCGAGTGCAAGCAGAAAAAACGTGCCTACAAACAGGCTGTGGAACTTGCCGTAGTCTCTTATTTTCTTCATCTTACCAGAGACCTGGACAAGCTTTCTCCCGAAAACCCTCAGCTTCCAAGAGATGGAAAATATAAACATGTGTATGATATCGCGGATTATCTGTCACAGAACTGTGAGCAGAACCTTTCTCTTGACGAAATAGCAGAACAGTTTTATTTAAGTAAGTATTATATGTGCCGGCTGTTCAAAGAGGTCACCGGCTATTCCATCAGTGAGTATATTAACATCCACCGTATCCAGAAAGCAAGTCACTATCTTGAGAACACCGACCTCTCGATCTCCGAGATCACCGGTCTCATCGGATACGGAAGTATGACCCATTTCGAAAAAAACTTCAAAACCTATATGAATGTATCTCCTCTGAAATACCGGAAGAGCGGAAATCTTCTTGTTCCTTCCGACCATCCGATCAATCCGTGATCCGGTTTCAGGATCCGATACATCCGCTTTTTTACGCAGATACGGCCGTTGCAAATAACCGGCCGTATCTGTTTTTCTTATTACGTTGATTACATTAATCCCAGTACTGTCGGAAGCCATGTGCTGACTGCCGGTACAAATGTTACGAATAACAGGGATACACAGATTGCTGCGAAATATGGAAGAAGTCTTCGGATGACATCCTCAACTTTCAGTTCCGCAACACTGCATCCTACAAAGAGAACGCTTCCTACCGGAGGAGTGATGGTTCCGATGGACAGGTTCATAACGATCATAACACCAAACTGGATTGCATCCATTCCAACGCTCTGTGCAACTGGAAGGAAGATCGGTGTGAAGATCAGAAGTGCCGGAGCCATATCCATGAAAGTACCTACAACCAGAAGGATAATGTTGATCAGGAGAAGCAGGATCACTTTGTTTGTTGTAAGACCCAGCATCAGGTTACTGATCGCCTGCGGAAGTCCTGTGAAGGACAGTACGAAGGACAGTACAGAAGATGCTCCGATGATCAGCATAACGATGGTTGTCATAGTTGCTGTGCTTACAAGAACGTCTTTCATCTGGGAAAGCTTGATGTTTTTGTAAACAAATACTGCAAGGATAAATGCATAAACTACGGCTACACCGGCTGCCTCTGTTGGTGTGAATACACCGGAAAGGATACCACCGATAACGATAACGATCAGAAGAAGGCTCGGGATCGCATCAAGAACAGTTTTTACAGCCTCGCCGGCTGTGATCTTCTCAGTTCTTTTTACCACATAACCTTTTTTCTTTGCATAAAAGAAAGCTACTACCATACAGCAGAATGCCCAGAGAAGTCCCGGGATCCATCCGGCCATGAACAGTGTTGCAACGGAAGCTCCGCCGCTTGCTGCGGAATATACAATGAATGAGTTTGTCGGAGGGATCAGCTGTCCTACCGGCGCTGTTGCGATGTTTGTTGCTGCGGAAAATCCAGGGTCATAGCCCTCTTCTTTTTCCAGTGGGTTCATAACACCACCGATGGCAGTTGCAGCTGCAATACCGGAACCGGAAAGGGAACCGAACATTGCGTTACCTGCGATATTGGTAAGTGCCAGGGAGCCTGGAACTTTACCAAGGATCAGCATTGCAAGGTTGATCAGTTTTCTGGCTATACCGCCGCTGCTCATCAGCTGGCCGGCCAGAATGAAGAACGGAACCGCAAGCATGGAGAAACTGTCGATACCGCTGGCCATCTTCTGTGCGGAAATGAACATTCCAAACTGCGGGTTCAGGAACATGATGATTGTGATAAGTGCTGAAGCAATGATACTGAATGAGATCGGCACGCTCATTGCCAGCATGAAAAAGAATATAACGACCAGGACGATCGCTGCCTGTATCTGCATTTATTTTTCCTCCTTAGCTTCTTTCAGTTCTTTGACGAAACGAACTAATCTCGGTGCTGAATAGAATACCATCAGAACACCACAAATCGGTACACCCATGTAGTAAAACTGCATCGGCAGCTGAAGTGACGGTGAAAGCTGTCCAACTGCGTTCATACATACCATGATTCCTCCGCCGATCATTACGAATACGCTAAGAAGAAGTACTACGATCTCAATGAAGATCTTGTCGATCAGTGAATTTTTCTTGGTAAATTTATCAGTGATAAATGTCAGTGCAATGTGCTGCTCTTTTCCGTAAGCATACGGTACACCAAGCATGGTCAGCCAGATCAGTGTGTAACGGACCAGCTCTTCTGTCCAGGAACTTGGATTATTCAGGATGAATCTTGTAATGATCTGCCACAGGCATCCGAAAACCATGACAACTACAAGGGCAGCCAGTATGTATTCCAAAATCTTATTAACTATCTTTGTCATTACTTTTCCCCTTCTCAGTCTGCGTAACGCTGAATATCATCATAAAGTGCTTTGTACTCTGCACCTTTTTCACAGAACTCTTTGTGCAGCGGCTGTACAGCCTCGATGAATGGTGTCTTGTCGATGTCTCTGTACACATGAACACCATGCTCCTGTGCCTCTTCCATGGCATCGTCCATCATCTGATTGTACATTTTTTTGTAGTTATCGTTTGTCTTTGCAAGACATTCTTTCAAATAGTTCTGCTGCTCTTCGGTCAGGCTGTTCCATTTCTTTGTACTGATGATGTAGATATCCGGGTAATACTGATGCTCTGTGTAGGTATAGGATTTTACAAGATCCTCATGTCCGTCTACAGTAAGAGCAAGCTCCGTACTCTCCGCTCCGTCTACGATACCCTGCTGCAGTGCGGAATATACCTCACTGGAAGCCATGGTTACCGGTGAACCGCCCATATCCTCGATCATCTTCATGGATGTTGTACTGGTCATGGTACGGATCTTCTTTCCGTGAAGTTTCTCCGGGCTGTCTGCACAGATGTCATCTTTCAGATAAATACTTCTGGCTCCTGTTGCATAATAACCGATTGCGATAAATCCCTGATCCTCTGTTGCTGTAAAAAGCTTCTGGACCTCTTTACTCTGGTCCATTGCCTTGTAGTAATGATCCTGACTTACAAAAAGGTACGGTGTTGCAAAAATAGCATATCTGTCATCAAACTGGCTTAATGTGTTTGCATTAACCTTGGCCATATCCAGGATTCCGGCTTTTACAAGCTCGACTTCCTCGTTCTCGCTTCCAAGAACACCGCTGGCGTAAATGTTGATGTCCAGATTCTCTGAAGAGTCTTCACTTACAAACTCACTGAATTTTGCTATGGAGTCTGCGATCTCAGATCCGGCAGTCTGATTATGTGCCAGACGGATCTCAACTTTGTCACTGCTGTTGGAACTTACTACAGATACGAATGTTACCGCAGCTGCAACCAGGCCGACAACCGACACGGTAACTCCCAGCTTTTTCTTAAAGTTTCCCATTCCTCATTCTCCTTTTAATCACACTTCTGTCAGGAAAATTAACCTTGATCAGGGGTCTGTCTCCTGAAAATCAAAACGCAAACGTCTGCTTTAATTTGTGTCTATTCTAACACCAGATCCTTATGTTTTTTAAGGAATATTGCTATTTATTTTTATTTTTCAATGTATATTGCTCTAAATGACAAGTCATTAACAACTTTTTCTCGGGAAGATGTTTTTGATTTTATACAATTTTTGCAAAAAAGCAGCGTCGTTTTCGGGGACGCTGCTTCTTTGCAGAATGATCTTATTATTATAATTTTCTCATAAACGCCATATCTTCTGCCGCATGCTCCGGGTTCATTTCCTCACGGAGGAGGCAGAGATCCGGACGCTCTTTGTGCAGCCATTCTGAGATTGCGTGATAGTTGATCACACCTTCACCGAGAAGTGTCGGGCAGTACTGTCTGTTTTCATCCAGGCGGAAATCTTTGATATGCATGGCTTCAATATATTTGCCGGTCTCTTTCAGCCAGCCGCTCCAGTAAGCATCCTGGTCGATCTCCGGAAACTCCAGGATATTGGATGCGTCAAAGATCATGCGGAGATGTTTTTCATCTTTGATGGTGTTCATCACATCCAGAACTGCCTCAAGATCTTCCAGGGGATGCCAGTAAACCGGCTCAATGGCAGCCTGTACATCCAGACGTGCAGCCTCATCTACGATCCGCTTTACGCTGTCCATCATATGTGGATACCAGATTTTTTTCTCCTCTTTACTTAAGTGGGGGTAGGCAGTCTCCGTTCCTACTACGGTTGCTCCCAGGTCTTTGTTCCATGCAAGACATTTCTTAAATGTTTCTACTGCTTTTGCACGAATCTCATCATCCGGATTTCCAAGATCCATGTAACAGCCCATTACCGGGATCTCCACCTGATATTTTTCAAATGCATTGCGGATGCGGTCAATTTTTTCCAGATTGATATCCTCATAACTGTCAATTCCGATAAATGCCTTGGGAAGGGCAAGCTGTGCACATTCATATCCTGTTTCATGAAGGGTACGTGCCAAATCTTCGATTTCCATTTTTCCGTAATCATGGGCTCTTACTCCGATTTTCATAGTTTTATTCCGCCTTTCTTTTTTATCAAATTTCCATTCTCTGTTTATTGCTTTTCGCAAATCTCACCTGCCACTTATTGATTGTTACTTTTCTTTTTACGTGTACACAGGAAGATTTTTCTGTCCTCATGGTATTGAACACGTGGTTTTGATCACGCCACCTCCTTTTATACACCCACAGTGAGATTTACCGATTTGCTTATGTCTTCTTCATGTTCATGATCTGCCTGTCATTCTAGCATTTCCCCCATATCCAGTTCTCGTCCTTTCCTGCAGAAAATCTTGAAAATTTTGACCTTATCATGCAATATCGTGAACACTTGGCCAAATTCAGTTGTTTTTTCCAAAATGAATCAGTAACATATGGGCAAACAGATCACGAAAAATTCTGGAGGGTATCGAACAATGAATGAAATTTTAAAAGAGCTTGAGAAAAATATCATCGTTCCAGTTGTTGTACTGGACGATGCAAAAGACGCTGAAAACCTTGCAAAAGCACTGGTGCAGGGCGGACTTCCATGTGCAGAGGTTACATTCCGTACTGACGCAGCTGAGGAATCCATCCGTATCATGTGCGAGAAATTCCCGGAAATGTGCGTAGGAGCAGGTACTGTTCTCACAACTGAGCAGGTTGACCGTGCAATGGGCGCAGGCGCAAAATTCATCGTAAGCCCGGGCTTTGATCCGGAGATCGTAGACTACTGTCTGGAAAAAGGCATCACCGTTCTTCCTGGATGCATCACTCCGTCTGAAGTAGCTCAGGCTGTAAAACGTGGCCTTGAAGTGATCAAATTCTTCCCGGCTGAGCAGTCCGGCGGTCTTGCAATGATCAAGGCTATGTCTGCTCCGTACACAACTGTAAAATTCATGCCAACCGGCGGAATCAGCGCCAAGAACGTTGCATCTTATCTGGAATGTGACAAGATCTTTGCCTGCGGCGGAAGCTGGATGGTTAAGAAAAACCTCATCGAGGATCAGGAATTCGACAAGATCCGTGATCTCACAGCAGAAGCTGTAAACATTGCAAAATCTGTACGCGGATAATTAAGCATCGATCAAAGGAGTACATTATGTCAGAGAAAAAATACGACCTTCTTACACTTGGGGAACTGCTTCTTCGCCTCTCCCCGCAGGGAAACCAGAGAATGTCCAGAACAAAACTTTTTGAGCAGAACATCGGTGGTGCGGAGTTTAACGTAGCTGCCGGTGCCTCACAGCTTGGCTTAAAAACCGGTCTTGTGGGAAAGATCCCGTCCCACGCTATCGGTCAGCTTGCAAGAAATGAAGTCCATTTCCAGAATGTAAGCGATGAATATCTTCTGGGCGACGACAGTGCAAACGCACGTCTTGGTATCTACTACTACGAAAGTGGTGCCGCTCCAAGAAAACCAGGCGTTGTTTACGACCGTAAAGGAAGTTCCATGACCACCCTTTCCATTGATGAGTTTCCGGAAGAAATGTACCATTCCACACGCTGCTTCCACACCTGCGGAATCACACTTGCCCTGAATGAGCAGGTCCGTGAGACAGCCATTGAAATGATGCGTCGTTTCAAAGAGGCCGGTGCTCTGATCTCCTTTGATGTAAACTTCCGTGGAAATCTCTGGACCGGTGCAGAAGCAAAAGAATGTATCGAAAAGATCCTTCCTCTTGTTGATATCTTCTTCTGCTCTGACAGCACGGCCCGCCTGACCTTCCTGAAAGAAGGCACACCGGAGGAAGTAATGAAGAGTTTTGCGGATGAGTATCCCATCTCTGTTGTGGCTGCCACCCAGAGAACCGTCCACAGCCCGAAAAAACATTCCTTCGGTTCCGTGATCTACGATGCACACAAGAAAACTTTTGTACAGGAAGAAATGTACAAAGATATCGAGATCGTAGACCGTATCGGAAGCGGTGACGCCTATATCTCCGGTGCCCTCTATGGATTCCTGACCAGCGATAGCAATACGGAAAAAGCAATGCAGTACGGAAACGCAGTCAGTGCCCTGAAAAACACAGTTCCAGGTGATCTGCCTGCCATGACTCTGTCTGAGGTGGAAGAAACCATCAAGGAGCATCAGACCGGCGGTGATGGACTGGAGATGAATCGGTAATCCCATATTTCCCCTTAAATAAATATACCCGCAAAAAAGGAAGCTCTTCCGGATAAAAAGAGCTTCCTTTTTCTGTATTTTCTATATTTTGTGTATTCTTATCTTCTGTACCCTCTGTAAAATTCCCGTACAGTCTTTCTCTCTTATCCTCGTTCCGGTATTTTATCTCCAGATAATATACCCTGCATAGATCAGGTACATGCACACCATGGAAATTCCCTCTTTCCGGCTGATCCTCTGCTTTGTCGCCGCATAGATCCACACGATCAGCGAGAACACGATAAGTATGACAATATCAATAATATTTTCCCGGATCAGTGCCACCGGATTGATGGCAGATGCAACTCCGAGAACCATCAGAATATTGAAAATATTGGAGCCTACCGCATTTCCCACAGCCATATCCACTTCGTTTTTTCTGGCTGCAACCACGGAAGTCACCAGCTCCGGAAGGGAAGTTCCGATGGAAACAATGGTCAGTCCCACCAGTGTCTGGCTCATTCCAAGATCAATGGCAATGCGGCTGGCAGCATCCACGGTAAGATCTCCGCCAAAGGCAATGGCAAGTGCGCCTCCCACAATAAAAAGGATGCTCTTCGGCCAGGAAAGGATGCCGATTTCTCCTTCCAGCTCTTCCATTCCTTCCATGTCCACATTTTTTCCTGCTGCCCTGGCCTTCATGGCACTTCGGATCATTGCCACAATATAACCTGCAAAAAATCCCAGCAGGATCATTCCATCCAGATGACCAAGTCTCATTCCGATCGTATCTCCTGCTGCCAGGATTCCAAGCCCCAGAAGAAGGAGCGCACAGATCATGGAAAACGGAATATCCCTCCGGATAGTTTCCTTCTGTACCAGGATCGGCGTCAGGATGGAACAGACTCCAACAACCACCATCAGGTTAAAAATATTGGAACCTACCACATTGCTGACCGCAAGCTCATTGTTATTGACCAGTGACGCTGTAACGCTGACTGCGGTTTCCGGCAGTGATGTTCCCATTGCCACAATAGTAAGTCCTATGATGATCGGCGGCACCTTCAGCCTTTTTGCGATACTGGAGCTTCCTTCTACAAAGAAATCCGCACCCTTCATCAGGAACACAAAGCCGATCACAAGAAAAACTAACACAAGGATCAGCGGTGAACTGTTTACCAGATTTTCCATTTTTCTTCTCACTTTCTGTTTTTATTTTCCATAACCAGAAGATTCATTTGTCGCCCGCCCTGCTGAAAAAATTCTTTCCGGCATTCTTTTGTTACATAAAAAAGACCCATGTATGCCCTGCTGCAATAAAATATAACAAAGCATACATGAGTCTCATTCTTTAAGATTTGCCAGGTTTTTCAGAAAAACCGGGTCTGTTGACAAATCACACTTACGTGCGAACTACTCCCTCATGGAATTGAAATTTTCGATTTTTTTCAATTTAACAGAATTGTTTTTAAAAGTCAACCCCTGGCCGGTGACTTTTCTTTACCGAAAGCACATATTTTATGTATCTTTATTATTTTCTGCTTTCAGAAACAATCCCCTTCAGAATCTGTAAGACTCCGTCTTCACTGTATGACGGACATACTTCCATGGCTGCTGTCTGCACTTCCGCTCTGGCATTGGCTACTGCATAGCTCATTCCCGCTTTCTGGAGCATGGCAATATCGTTGAGGTTATCTCCGAATGTACAGGTTTCCTCCGGAGAAATTCCTAACTGTTGCTGGATAAATTCGACAGCTGTACTTTTTTCGCCCTCCGGCGGAGTACTGTCCATCCATTCTTTTCCGGCAGCCGCCAGTGTTACCTTATCCCTCCATGCCGGTGTAAAATACGGTGCACAAAGCTCCTCGCACCGTTCCGGGTGATAGACAGAGAATTTCAGCACCTGTTTTCCCTGAAGAGAAGAAAGATCATCCACTTTTCTCATATCATAACCATAGGAATCCCGCAGCCACCGGAACATCCTTCCATTCTCATTCTCCGCATAGCAGCACTCCGGTGTGGCAATAAAGCAGTCACATTCCGGCATTTTTTCTTTCACCATATGATGCATGCGTTTCCAAACCTCATCCGGAAGTGTATGTACCTTCAGGATCTTATCATTCTTCCGGATCACCGTACCGCCATCTGACACAAAATACACCAGATCCTTCACCGGCTCAAACAGCTTCCTCTCACTGTCATACTGCCGCCCGGAACACACCACAAAGGTAATTCCCAGCTCAGTCAGCTTCCGGATCACTGTCATATATTCCGGATTGATAGTCATGGTCCCGTCTTTTACAAGAGTTCCGTCTACGTCTGTTGCGATCAGTTTTATCATGTTGTTTTTACTCCTCTCCCATCTGAAATACCAATATCCTCTCTCTGGGATTTTTTCCGTCGAAAAGATCCTGACAGTCGATCTCGTCCAGGAATTCCAGTTCCTCTACGGTCATCAGATATGAAATATATTCGTCAGATGGATAATAGAAAAAGAGTAGCATTTCCCTTGTTTTTTCGTACCAGGATTCCCGGATGCGGCCGATGACGCTTCTCAGTATTTCCACAGAAAACGGATTAAAAAAATAAAATCTGTCTGCGGATTCCGGCACCTGAAAAAGGGCCGCATTCTCCAGTATAAATGATGTTTTTGTCCCGGAAACAGCCCGCTGCCTGTTTTCTTCTGCGGCTTTTGTCATACGTTCATCGTACTCCACGCCTGTAGTCCGGCATCTGACCTGCCACGCCAGAAAAAAATCCACTCTGCCTTTTCCACATCCGTAGTCGATCAGATGATTCTTTTTCCCCAGATATCCACAATAAGCCAGCCGTTCCAGCACCCCGTACGGCGTTGGCTCGTATGGATAACAGTACTGATCCGATCTGGAATCGTCACGACCGGTGGTTTTGATCTTCAGCAGCTTATCATATTTTACTTCATTTTGATCCATGCTTCTGTTAATCTCCGTTCGCTACATCGGGCAGCTTCGTTTTTCCTCTTTATCCATATCTCCATGGACATACCTGGCATTGAACTCCATATTGATCTCACGGATCTCTTTCTTTCCGTCAATATAATCCTGATACATATCCGCAAGTCTCGCCATACAGCCATCACAGTTCGCGGAAATATTTCCAAGAGATTCCTCCACGATCTGTTTACGTTCCTCTTTTGTTGTATCTTTGATCAGATATCCTGGCATTGTTTTTTCCTCCTGATAGGTTCACCTGTGTTTCAGGTATTCTATATTTTTGTTATTGTTCACTTTTTCTTTTGAAAAAAGCTGCTTGTATCAAACAAACAGCTTTACAAAAATTTTTCTTTTCTGTTTTTTTATTCTACTCTGGCCCACTACCAGTGTCAATACAATTTTTCGCCTGTTTCCGAAACACAAAATAAAAGCCTCCGGAACAATTCCAGAGGCTTCATACGTGCGTTAGAGGATTCGAACCCCCGACCTTTTGGTCCGTAGCCAAACGCTCTATCCAGCTGAGCTAAACGCACATCTTTGTTGCTTTTCCTTTGTGATATTTCGTATCACCGCTGCAACAATATGTATGATACTCTAAGACCTATAAAATGTCAAGGGTTTTTTGAAACTTTTTTTGATTTTTTTTAAAAATATTTTTTATTGCTATTTTTGATGCAAAAGCAACAGTTTTTTAATTCCGTCTAAGTGCCTCGATCGGGCTCAGTTTCGCTGCCTTTTTCGCCGGATAGATTCCGAAGAACACACCTACTGCACAGGAGAACAGCGTAGCCGCCAGGATGGTTCCCGCACTGATCCCAGGTGTGATCGTCATTCCCATACTGCTGCTGATCACCGCACAGATCACATAGCCGCCTGCAATCCCCAGCACAATACCGATCAGCCCGCCTATGATCGTCAGGATCGCCGCCTCAGCAAGAAACTGTAACATAATGGACGAGGTTTTTGCTCCAAGGGATTTCCTGATACCGATCTCCCTGGTACGCTCTGTGACGGACACCAGCATAATGTTCATAACACCGATACCACCTACCAGAAGAGAAATGCCCGCAACAAAAGAGATAAACGCAGTCACCATACCAAGCATCTGGTTCATGGATTTCATGACATCCTGGAAGCTCTGTACCTGGAAATACTCATCTCCGGCACACTGGTGACGTCTCTCAAGAAGATTTATGATCTTGTCTGCGACCGCCTGGGAATCCAGACTCTTATCCGCCTGAACTATGATCTGATAAAATTCTCCGCTGCTTCCGGTAAAGTCGTCCATAGCCGTATAAGGCACATTTATGGTCACCGGCATTCCATCGTAAGTATAGCTGACAAAGGTTCCGTTCTCTTTCTGTGTGGTGACTCCGCAGATGCGGAATGTCTTGGTCAGATCATAGCAGGTAATGTCCAATGTCATTCCCACTACATCATCCGTTCCGAAAATCCTTTTCGCATCGGCATCGGAGATCACGCAGACGTTTTTTCCCTCTTCGACCTCCTTCTGTCCGAAATAGCTTCCGTACTTCACAGAAGCATTATCCACCAGCTTGGCATCCTGGGCCTCCCCGGTCACTGTAAGATTAAAATCACCCTTTCCGGTTACGGTCTCGCCTGTATAGGAATCTGAAACATTAACACCTTCCACGCCATCCAGCTCCCGGACTGCATCAATATCTTCCGGCTCGATCCAGACCTGGTCTGCTATGGCATCATCACTGCAGTAAACAGCGATCTGGCCGCCGCCGATATCATTGATCTCGCTGTTCATCTGATTCTTCGTACCCTCACCGATGGACACAATGGCGATCACAGATGCGATACCGATGATGATCCCTAACATGGTGAGAAAGGATCTTCCCTTATTGGCCATGATATTATGGATCGCCATTTTGATATATTCATAAATATTACTCATTAGCAGTCTCCCCTGTCTCTGCTGCACTGTCACTGTCTGCCGCTGCTGCCTCTGCCTTCATTCCCTCTTCCAGGGAGCCCAGATCCTCGATGACCTCATCTCCGGCTTTAATTCCATCTGTGATCTCAACAGAATCTTCGGAACTGATTCCTGTAGTGATATCCTGTTTTGTGATCACACCATCCTTCAGCACATAACAGAAGGAACCATCCTTGCCGATATTTACCACTCCAGCCGGAAGCGTTACCACATCCTCTGCCTTTTCTGCATAGATCTTTACCTTCGCATCTACTCCCAGAAAAATATCCTTGTCTGGCTTGTCGATGCCCACTGTGGCAGAGATCAGTGTGGAGCCCTTTTCGTTGGTTGTGGCAATGTGACTGATCTTTGTCACCTTGCCGGTATATTTCCTGTCACCGATGGTAATGTCTGCATTCTGGCCTTCCTTTACCTTATCGTAGTCATACTTGGACACATTGACATCAACGCTGACCTTATCTGTATTCTGCAGGGTAAAAAGCTCCATTCCCTGTGTTGCCGCTGCGCCCTGCTGGACTGCTGATTTGGAAATGACGCCGTTAAAATCCGCCGAAATGCCTTTCTTTCCTTCTTCTACCAGCTCTTTCGCAGATTTTGCATCCAGCTCAGTAAGATTGTTGCTGACACGCATTTTTTCTTTCTCTTCTTCTGTAAGGCTGGCAGAATCTGCCTCTGCAATGGATTTCTGGGAAGCAAGGTCCGACTGCAGATCCGCCAGATCAGAAGTTGCCTGTTCGATCGCATTCTCAATGGCAGAAGTATCCACTGTACTTCCTGCAGAAGAAGCATCCGCAGATGCCTGATCTGTCAGCCCCGGTGTTTCCTCTGAAGCTCCATCGGTAACAAAATCACCGGCCGCACTACTGCTGTAATCAGAATACTCCGGCATTTTTGGCTGGCTGGCCTTCTTATCCTCATAAGCTTCCTTTGCTTCCTGGCAGGTAATCTCTGCCTGACTTCTTGCTGCTTCCGCTTCATCCAGCGCCTGGGCATTCTCATCGCTCTGCTCTGCCTGCCACTGTGCAAAAGCCATCTGATAACTGGTATCTGCCTGATTATAAGCATTCTGTGCCGTTACATAATCGGAATTCAGCTGTCCCAGTTCCTGCTGGTACTGCGGAAGTGTCTCATTCTGATATGTAGTCAGCGCTTCTGAATACGCTCTCTGAGTCTCTGCATCCCTGGCAGCCTGGGCCTCTGCCTTTGCCTGGGTCTCCGCCTGGGCCTGGGCCTGCGCATCTGCCGCAGCCTGAGCCTGTACAGACGCCAGCTGTGATCTCAGGGAAGACAGATAATTCTGCTGCTCCCTTACCTGCTGTTCCAGACTGGAAACCTTTGCTTTTGCGCTGTCCTGCTTCTGCTGGGCCTCATTGGATTTATTGATGGAATTTTTGTAATCATACTGTCCGGACTGTACATTCAGCTCTGCTTTCTGATTATCCCTCTCCAGATCCTTCACTTCAAACTCTATCAGCTTCGTTCCCTTTGAAACCGTATCGCCTTCTGTGAAGGATACGCTTTTGATCTGTGCGTTCACAGGAGAATAAAAGGTCTTCTGCTCATCACTGACAACGGTTCCGGTTGCATCTACGATCTCCTCCACATCTCCTGTCTCCGCTTTGGTAACAGCAACCTGCGGAATCTGTGATCCCCCGCGGCCTGCACCTGATGCCGCATAAATACCGCCTACCACAACAGCCACTGCTGCCACACCAATCACAATCTTTTTCCCTTTTTTCATTCTTAAGCCTCCTCGACAAATTCCTCATTGATCGTATCTGATTCAATTTTTCCATCCATGATCCGGACCACACGTCTGGCCTGAGCCGCGATCCCATTATCATGAGTGATCAGGATCAAAGTTTCTCCTGATCTGTGCATTCCCTTCAGGATTTCCATAATTTCCCTGCTGGATGCAGAGTCCAGATTTCCCGTTGGTTCGTCCGCCAGGATCACCGGCGGCCTGGCTGCGATAGCTCTGGCAATCGCCACACGCTGCTGCTGTCCCCCTGACATTTCATTTGGCTTATGATCCATACGTTTCTCAAGTCCGACTTTTTTAAGAGATTCCACAGCAAGCTTTCTTCTTGTTTTCCGGTCGATCCCACGATAGATCAGAGGAAGCTCCACGTTTTCCAGCGCCGTAAGATTTGCGATCAGATTAAAGCCCTGAAAGATAAAACCAATCTCCTTATTTCGTACCACCGAGAGATCATTATCCTTCATGGTGGATACATCTGTTCCATTCAGATAATATTTCCCGGAGGTGGGGACATCCAGACAGCCCAGCATGTTCATAAAGGTGGATTTTCCGGAACCGGACTGTCCGATAATAGCCACAAATTCACCCTTATGGATCTCCAGGTTCACATGATCCAGCGCCCGCACCTCATTTTCTCCGGGATTGTAAACCTTGCACAGATCTACTACCCGTACCAATGCATCTTCCATAATAAAATTACTCCTTGTAAAGTAAATCAGTCCCAGGCAAGCCCCTCCTCTGCTTATTGCTTTTTGCCATTGAAACAGAGAGCTTCCCTGATCAGGTTAAAAATACAGAGCGAAGTCTGCAGGGGATACTGCTGTTTCTCGTCGGAACGCTCCAAGCCAAAACAGCAGCAGGCAGACTGCTCTGTCATTTCCGGGAAAACCCCGCTCATTGATCTGTAACGAAAAGATTACCTGAATGTCTTCAAAACTGACACACATTTATACATCTGTTTATGCATCAAGTAAAAATGCCTTATATGCCTTGTATGCCTCATATACATCCGCCTTGCTGGTAACCTCCCACGGAGCATGCATACTCAGCACTGCCACGCCACTGTCGATAACCTCCATTCCGTAAAGTGCCGCAATATAAGCGATAGTTCCGCCTCCGCCAAAATCAACCTTTCCAAGCTCTGCTGTCTGGAAAGCAACATTGTGATCATCAAAAATCCTGCGAACTCTTGCAACGTACTCTGCATTGGCATCGTTGGAACCGGATTTTCCTCTTGCTCCGGTGAACTTGTTAAGAACGATACCGCGTCCAAGATATGCTGCATTCTTTTTCTCAAAAGCCTCACCATAGGCCGGATCATAGCCGGCACTTACATCGGAAGAAAGCATGCTGGAATTACGGAGAGCTCTTCTTAATGCAAGCTCGGAATAGCAGCCCATTCCGTCCAGAAGCTCTGCCACGCTGTTCTCAAAAAATCTGGACTGCATGCCTGTGGCACCAACGCTTCCGATCTCTTCCTTATCTACAAGGAGACAGCAGCCGGTACGCTTCGGTGTCTCCTCCATCTCCAGCATTGCCGCAAGGGATGTGTAAGCGCATACACGGTCATCCTGTCCATATGCTGCGATCATGCTGCGGTCAAGTCCACAGTCTCTTGCCTTTCCTGCCGGAACGATCTCCAGCTCTGCTGAAAGAAAGTCCTCTTCCTCAATACCATACTTCTCATTTAAAATCTTCAGCACATTCTGTTTTACCGCATCCTTTTTGGAATCATCCGGAAGCTCTGCAAGAGGTCTGCTGCCGATCAGGATATCCAGCATCTCCCCCTCAATAACCTCTGCTGCCTTTTTCTGGAGCTGTTTTCCGGAAAGATGGATCAGAAGATCTGTGATGTAAAGTACCGGATCTTCCACATCCTCACCAATGCTGATCTCCACAATGCTTCCGTCCTTCTTTGCAACAACACCATGCATGGCAAGAGGCAGTGTCACCCACTGGTATTTCTTTACACCACCATAATAATGGGTATCCAGATAAGCCAGATCCGTATCCTCGTACAGAGGATTCTGCTTGACATCCAGTCGCGGAGAATCGATATGTGCACAGAGAATGCTCATACCTCCGGAAAGCTCTTCCGTTCCTACATGAAACAGAGCAACGATCTTCTTCATCCCTACCGCATAAACCTTGTCACCGGCCTTGATCTTCTCGCCTTTTTCAAGCTTCGACTCAAGAGATTCATATCCGGCAGCCTCTGCTTCCTTCACGATTTCTGCAACACATTCCCGTTCCGTTTTTCCTTTATCCAAAAATTCTCTGTAAGCCTTCGCAAGCTTCTCCATTTCTGTCTCTTCTGCTTCCTTATAAGAAAGCCACGCATTTCTTCTTTCCATTTTAGTGGTCCACCTTTCTTTATAGCTTCCGGCAGCTGCCGTTTCTCATCATATTATCTGCAATCTGTCTACTATTATAGGTCAAACATTTACGAATTTCCACCGCAATTCCCATTCTTTACAAAATCTTTATGATTCGTTATAGTAGTTCTTAAGAATTGGCCCTGTATCCAAAATTTTCAGGTATCTCACACACGGAAAGCTTTCTGTTTCACCGTAGACTTTACCTGTATGCTCCAACAGGGCAAAGGAGGAAACAACATGCAATCATCTGCTCAGCTAAAAGAGCTTCTTCACAGCATCAACCGCAAAAGCTATCCTGCATACAAGTCTCTGCGGGGTGCATACCAGTTTGACCGTTATATTTTGTCCCTTGACCACGTGCAGGGGGATCCTTTTGCCTCTCCCTCTCACATCAGTGTGAAGCTTTCCCACCGAGACACCGGATTTCCGGCAGAATATTATAAGGATTCCCTGACCCGCATCACACTGGGAGACTTTCTGAACCGCCAGTTTGAACAGCAGGTAAACCGTTATACCTTCCGTGCAAAGGGCTCCGGAAAAAGCGGCCTGATCTCAGTAAGCCACTGTGGTCAGGAGGTTCTTGCACGTACCGCCTGTGAAATAACGGAAAAAGGCATCACTGCCCGTTTTTTCATCGGTTTCCCGGCCAATGGCAGAACCATCAACTCTCCCGAACTGGAAAAAATCCTCTTCGATTTTCTTCCGATCTGTGTTCACAAGGCATTTTTTTACCGGAATCTTGACCCGGAAGCGCTGAGAAAAGCCATCTGCCTTGCCGAAGATCAGGCATTTATCCGTCAGGAGCTGAAAAAACGTTCTCTGGCTGCCTTTGTCAGTGACGGCGCTATCCTCCCCAGGGAAAGCGGCATTTCTTCACGCCCGATGAAAAACTCTGTTCCTTTTGTTTCTCCGGAAAGCCTGAGGGTTTCCATGGATCTGCCCCACAGAGGAACCATCACAGGCATGGGCATTCCCTGCGGCATCACTTTGATCGTAGGTGGCGGCTACCATGGCAAATCCACCTTACTTAACGCACTGGAGCTGGGAATTTACGATCACATTTCCGGCGATGGCCGGGAGTATGTCATTACCGATCCTTCTGCTCAGAAGCTTCGCTCTGAGGACGGCCGTTTTATCAAAGATGTGGACATTTCTCTTTTTATCAACGATCTTCCAAATAAAAAAGACACCCTCTGCTTTTCTACAGAGGATGCCAGCGGCAGCACTTCACAGGCTGCCGGTATCGTGGAAAGTATGGAGACCGGAAGTAAAGTCTTTCTCCTTGACGAGGATACCTCTGCCACCAACTTTATGGTCCGTGATTCCTTCATGCAGCGGGTGATCTGCCGGGAAAAGGAGCCCATCACTCCATTTCTGGAACGTGCGCGGGATCTCTATGAAAAGGCAGGGATCTCCACTATCCTGGTTGCCGGAAGCTCCGGAGCTTTTTTCCATATTGCGGATACTGTGATCCAGATGGATAATTATCATCCGGTGGACATCACAGCAGTCACCAAAAAGCTCTGTCAGGAATATCCTCTCTCAGACATTGAGACCCCTGCATTCCGCCTTCCGGGAAGCCATCGCATCATGACCAGGGCCAAAGTGGCTCCATCCCGCCACAGCCGTCCCGGACAGCCGGAAAGACTGAAAACCAAGGTTCACGGCAAAGATGGCTTTTCTCTTGGAAAAACCGAAGTGGATCTCCGCTATGTGGAGCAGCTGATCGACTCCGAGCAAACTGCATCCCTGGCGTTGCTTCTGAAATATGCCTGCGAACATCTTATTGACGGAAAACGTACTCTGCCGGAGATCATCACTTATCTGGATACTCAGCTGAAAAGGCAGGGATTGTCCTTCTTCTCGGAAGGCTCTTATATTCCATGCGGTTATGCCATGCCCAGGATCCAGGAAATATATTCCTGCTTTAACCGCTATCGCAGGCCGTAGCTGTGCCTGAAGCTGTATATCCAATAAATCTCAGACAACAAAAAAACGCTGCCGATAAACATTGGAAATCTTTATCTCCTCTGTCATTCGGCAGTTTTTTTCTGCAATGCAAAACCACCGTCCTGTCGGCTCTGTCTTGCCAATGGAACGGTGGTTTATCTTCATACATATTTTAGGGAAAGGAAAGAGTTTTTCTTAAGAGCTTCTGTTCTCTTAAGATGTTTATATCATACAGGATAAATGTGAGAGAAATTTGTACAATTTCTAATAAATTTATAAAATTTATTAAGAAACTACAAAAAACCTTGATTTTAAGTCATTCTTACGAAAGCAATCAGCGTTTTACCCCAATTATTACCCCAATCCGCTCATTTTATTCTAAAAAAGGAGCAGCAGTCATAAAACTGCCACCCCGATAAATCCATTCTCTATCTGCTGCATTTCCTGTTGCTTTGTGTTCGGAAGAACATGAGCATATAAGTCCGCAGTCATGGCCAGGCTGCTATGTCCTAAGATTTTCTGTAGCGTCTGCATGTTTCCGCCCTCTTCTATGTACCGTGTTGCGAAGGTATCTCTGAAAGCATGGTGCGTAAACCTCTCGATTTCTATATCCTGCTGCCGGAGCCGCTTTAAAACGTTATCTATAGCAGATGATACCGTGGATGATGCTATTGCCTTAGCTCCATTACTCCCGATAAAGATATTACTATCCATCTTTCTCGCATGGATTTCCCCGTAAACCATGGACATTTTGGTTTTCTGCATCTGCAAGATTTTTTTTATTGTGTCATTCATAGGAATATCGCGATTACTGGTATCTGATTTTGGCAAAGTCTCCTCAATACCGCCGCCCTCTTTCCAGCTCACGGTCTTGTTTACCCGGATCACATTGTTGATATAATCTATATCCTGCCACTTTAAAGCCGTGATCTCATTAAGTCTCATTCCCGTACACAAGGAAAAACAGAAAAACTCATATAACCATTCCGTCTTGGCTTCTTGCATAAACGCCTGCTGCTCTTCTCTGGTTAATGCTCTGTGAATAGTCTCACTCGCTTTCGGCCGGTCATCCTTCCTTAATGGTTTCACACTGGCAGCAGGATTCTTCATAAGGATTTCATCATCAACAGCCGCGTTCAACACCGTTTTCAGCAGCACTATAAAGAGAAGAATTAACATTGCTGATCGTGCTGTTAACCTTACTAACTACTTCATTCAGAATCCCTGCGATTCCTGTTACTGCCCCGGAAATCCCATTAATCAGATTATTGCTCATCTCATTTCCAATCGTATTCATATTTCTGGTAAATCCGTTTAAACTATCCTTTGTACTACGCACCATCTGAGTTATCAACTGGCCAATTCTCTCGCAAGCCTTTTCCCATTTCTTAGTCATTGTGTTATACTGACCTGAAAAATGGCTCTCCACAGTCTTCTGCATCTCGCCAAGCTTTAAATTGGCAGTCTGCTTCATTTTATCCAGATTTTTCTTTACTTCTGATGCCGAATTCCCCCAGTTTGTCACTGTGGTTGTATTCACACCTCCAGAAGCATCCTCTGCTGCTTTCTTTACTCCTGCAAGATTAGTCTCCGCATCCGTTTTCATTTTTCCAGTTGAACTACTTACTGTCTTCTGAGCTTCAACAATACTAGAATCAACACTGCTTTTTGTCGCCTGAGCTGCGGAAGGAAACTCCTGTGCCAGTTTTTTATTCAGCTCATCCAATGGGACTCCTGCTTCTTTCAAGGCATTATAGACAATATTAAAAGCATCCTGCGCATTGGCCGCTGATCCGCTTGTATTATTAAATACTTCTAAAACACCTCTGTATGTTCCTGCATACTCACTAGAAGATACACTGAGATCATATAGTACACTTCTGATTCCTTTTATTGATTCCAGTCCTGCTGCATAGTCTTCCTGAACACCAACTGCTTTTACAAAACTGTTCTGCCCGGTCAGTGCCGCAACGAACATTCCAACATAAGTGATCGCTCTGGAAATCATATCAATAAATCTTGACATGATCGGAGCTACCACGGTGAGGACAGGTGCAAATGCTGTAGCAAACGAGTTCTTCAGCCTCGTCATACTGGACATCAAAGACGATATTGCTGAATTGGTACTGTTAGAATACTGTGCCAGATTTTCAAATCCACTTTTTACACCATCACTGACAGCGCTTATCGCCCGGGATACCCCTGAAAACAACAATGACATTCCCAGCATCCGGGAAAGGCTCATTCTCGACCGGTCCGTCTGCTTGTTCAGATTGAACATGTTCTCTACAGCTTTTTTCATTGCCGAAACCATGCTCTTGATAGCAGAACCAGCACGCCTTAATGCGGAGCCCATATTCTTCACAACCATACCTACACGGGCAGCAGCTTTCTGCAAATTCTGCATTACCTGCACAAGTCGGCTATTTTTCTGCCGGTATTCCTCAACCTTATTCTTCAGTTTATTGTATGAAGAGTACCGCCTTCCATTTATGTGCTCCAGTTTCTGCGATTCCACATTGCACTTCTCAGCTGTGCTTTTATACGCATCTGTCGATGTAGGATCCACATAGGCCCTTCCGGTCGTCTGCATCTCTTTTTGTTTTCGCTGTAGCCTGTCAATATCCGCCCAGATATCGTCCATCTGTTTGTCAAGTTCCTGAAGCGGCGCAGAGTCTATTGAAAAGCCCATATCAAGCCATTCACGCTGTTTTGTCTCAACCTTTTCAAACTCATCTTCCAGAGCTTTTATATCGTCTTTGAGCTTTTTATATTCTTCTGTCTCGATTCTGACCTTGCTCAGTTCTTCGAGCTTTGATTTTAGCTCTGATACTTTACGTTCCTGCTTCTCGTAGTTCTGATACAGGCCCGTTATCGCTGTTATCTGCCTCTGGAAAGAACTTTTTGCTGAATCGCCCATCTTCGATACCTGCGCGGATATCCCGGCCATTCCAGCCTTTACAGCGTTCATTCCTTTCGACACACCGCCGGTATCTATCCTGGTATCAATGATAATTGAACCATCTGCCATGTTATATCTGCCTCCAAACTATTTGAGGTTCGGGCACTGAATCCTGTTTCCAATGCCGTTATATACTCAGGACCATCCCGTTACCAGGACAGCCCTGTTATGTAGCTACGCTTCGGCTACTTCTTTCTTTGCGTATTTGTCAGTATACTTTTTTATCCTTTTCTGCTGCGCCTTTTCCCTTGCATCCAGCTCTTTTTCGATGATTCCACCAATTACAGTGATAATCTGCTCTGCAAAGGTCTCTCCGCTTTCCAGGACTGTAAACGGACTGGTAATCTTGAAGAAGCTCTCTGATACAGGAGCACCAAACAACAGATCAATCTTCTCCCCGGCTTCCTTTTCCAGATCTGGAAGAATTTCCTCGAAGTCTTTGTCCTTGATTTTGTCATTGATTCCAGTAAAAAACGCTGCTGCCTCTTTATACCTCTTTAAAATACCTGCATCTGAAGGAATAAATCTGAACACGCCCAGATCATTTCCGTCTTGATCAGTAATCTGGTATGTCTTCGCACCGGTCTGAACTACTACTTTCTCCATTAATCCTCATCCTCGCTTTCCTGCTCTTCTGCTTTCAGCTGTTCTTCCAGCTCGTTAAGTTCTTTGATATTATCCATGCATTCAATTGCTTTATCCGCTGTAGCTTTCATGGAATTACGTACCTCATCACTTTGAACGAAATCCGCATAAAGCTCTCCGATATGTCCAGCAGCATTAGACAGAGAACTAAATACCCCCTTCTGCAACCTCATTCTTTCCGTGTATAAACGTCTCTGATCTGAAATCTGTTTCTTTCTTCCCATGTCACTTACCTCCATTCTGCCTGTCATAAATCGCTGCCAGCTCACACACAATCACAAATAACAAAAGACCAATAACTACCAACAAAACCACCTCCGCAACAATGAAATATTACCTGTTATATATATTTTATACCCGTCAATTCCTTTATTTTTGTCAACATCCAAATCAATTACAACTAAACCGTTTGATTTGTTCCCAGTTGCGATGCCGATATTATACCGAGGGTTTTGATTCCACCATCGTTCTATCTTTGATTTCTCCGTTGTAGCCGCTTTGCAACCACCTTCAATCGCAGGCACTTTATTTCGATAAGCCAGTGGGAAAACCGCCAGTCCCAGCTCTGCATAATACAAAGCCCATTCTTTCATACTTTTTACTTCTGCTGACAAATATCCCACCGCCCTTACTCAGAGATTTCGTCCAGATATTTTCTGATTTTTGCTACATTCCAATACACTCTTCTGCCAACACAAAATTTTGCGCCTGCTGCCATACCAATCTGCGTTGCTGTCTGCCTTCCCGAATTCAACATTTTCTGCAATCCAGCAGTATCAACACTTAACGCGTCTGAAGATGAACTTGGATATGATGTTGTTTTTCTCATAATAAATACCTCTGCTTTCTGTCTGATTTCACATTGCCTTATGTGTTTCTTTATGGTATTATTATAACATAGATGTTAATAAAATTAACAGCTTTTATGATTCACATGTTAATTAACTTAACATTTCTAAATCATTCTAATATTGCTTAAATCATCTTTAAAATAAACAAAAATGGAGGAAGTTAACATGAACATTAACATTGAATGTGGACAGCGCCTAAAAAAGTGCAGGCTTCTCTCAGGATATACCCAAGAAGCTTTAGGGAACAGAGCAAACTATAAAAAAGAAACGGTCTGTATGTTTGAAAGAGGTAAACGTAAGCTTTCTGTAGATGCAGCTAATAATTTTGCTGAAGTTTTACATGTTCGTGCAGATTATTTGCTTTGTAGAGATGATAATATTTTTCCCGAAGAAAAAACTAAATCTAATACCACTAATTATCAAAAAGCTAATTGTTTCGATACCTTACTTAATTTTTATAATTATGAACTATACGAGATACCAGAAAACGAAGATGAAGCTTCCGGAATAAGTACGCTTAATGCCCCAATGAGACTAAGCAAAGGATTTATCATAAAAAGCCCTCAAAACAAATTATTTTATTGTCCAAATAACTTATTAGATGAATTAATCGAAGATGTTATGGATTATGCTTTAATGCGGCTTGATAAACGATTATTACCCCAGTGCCATGAACCAAACGATAGCGAACTAGAGGCAGCTGGCCTAACCCCTGAAGGTGCTTATGTGCCCCCAACATTATCATTAAGGCATTTAAAAATACCTGATTTAAACTTTCTACAAGAATCTTCGCATTCTTCAACCGAAAACAAAAATAATAACTCAAATGATTATACAGAAGAATAAAACACTAAAAAGCACCCAATACCAATTAAGGCGTTGAGTGCTTTATTGTATGTTCGATATTCTGTTTATAAGGAAAACACAGGTTCCGGACAACCGATCATAATTTTCCGTCGATATTGCCATCATATAATTCAAATTTATATTTCTGATGCAATAAATTATCTGTACGTCCATCTTCAACTTTTGCAGCAAATAGTTTCAATGGCTTAATATAAAATTTATAGGGACTATAGAGTGCTTGATATGAAACGTACAGTTCTCCAGTTTCCGAGTGACATACAATTTCATGTACATAATATAAATTCCCCTTAAAATGTTTATATGGTCTTTTTTCTAAAATTTCATGCATATTTACGAATCCTTTCTTACTACATAAACAACATATTGAATCATTATTATCAAACCAATCAATACTGCATTAATCAAATTGGGAAAAGAAAAGAATTCATAATTCTTTAAAATATTAATCTGCAATGCTTCTTTCAAATAAGTGCCAATATAACCACCCACTAAATTGAGGATCATTACCAATACAATCGTATTTATCCCTATTACTTTTATCTTCTTCTTCTTTTGTTCTTTTCTTATCTGTTTTTCTACTTCTTGTAAACATTCTTCAATTGTTTTATCCGCCTCTTCGACAGAAATCTTTTGCGCAATTAGAATATTATTGAAGTCGTCAATTTTCTTCCTATTTGGCTTTTTTCCATCATGTAATTGCTCATATTGCTCTATGTATTCTTTAACTTTTTTATCATGAATACACTTTATAAGCTGCGGACGTATCTCGTGTAATATTGCTCTTAAAGAATCTATACTCTCCATTTATTTTAATCCCAAATTTCTTTTTTGTTCATCAGACAAAATATCATCAATTGATTTCTCGTTATCTCTTAATCTTTGTTCAAAGAAATTACTTATGCTACCTTTATCTTTCAACTGATTATATTCTTGAAATTCTCGATCCAAATAAAGCTTCGCTACCTCTCCACCTTTTTCTTCCTGATACTTTGCATCTTCTTTCTTACTATAATCAATATTAGCCTCTGGTTCAACATCAACTAAAATAAGCTGGCATATTCTCATTCCACTATGTATAACTACAGAATTTGGATTCATATTTTTTATAGTAATTGTCATCTGCCCATGATAACCTGGATTAACATAGCTGCTCGCGCTAACATCTAAACCCACTCTTGCTAAGCTACTTCTGTTTTTTACAAATCCACTTATACTTGCAGGTAATTGAATTGTTTCACGAACAAATGCAATAATAAAATCATTAGGTTTTAATGTATACTGCTCAATTTCTCGTTCTTCATATATCTCCTGTTGCTCATCATATACATTTACTGCATTTTCAATTCTGTTGGGTATCTTAATTTTTTTTCCTAATGTCAGATCAACAGAGGCAGGTTGTACGTGATCATATATAAATGGTGAAATAATAATACTTTCATCATAAATTTTTTCTATAATTCGCGCATCAGATAATACTCCCATTTTTTTCCTCCTCTATCAGATACTATCTATTATACTCTTTAACAACCAAAAATCAAATCTTTTATATTTTAAAATACCAGCATTTCTTTCTGCCTATCAATATTAAATATATCTTTTCTTTATTATAACCGAACCACCATATCTTTTCTATTGGTTTCTCACATTCTGTTCCATCTAAATTACCATGTAGCAAAACATCTTCACTTTCTCACCGGGGTAAATCCGAAAATGCCTCCTCTTTATGTCCCTTAATTGCGCACAATTTTGTATACAATATTAATTTCAAAGGTAAAAAGCAATAAAAACGTGCCTGATATGGACACCTTACCAGAGAGGAGTGATCATTATGAGTACTTATGAAGAATTGCAAATTATACTTACAACTGCTTTACTGATCGTTGCGATTTTGACTTATACACATAAAAAATAGCCGTCCTGTTCTTTGGCGAGAATGACAGCTATTTTTTACTAATCTTATTTCGCCGGGTCGGGTGATCTGCACTCACCTTCCGGCTCCCTTGTTAAGTATATTATACGAACTGCTCAAATATTTGTCAAATCGTATTTTACTAATACTTATCTATATCGTTCTCATACCCCACAGTTTACCCCAATCTTTACCCCATAAACTGATTTTTACCCCACGGGCAAAACTTAATATGTGATAAACACTGATGAAAGTTTTTTTATAAACTTTTCCAGTAAAATCAAGGGTTTCGGGCTTTTTGAAAAGCTACATAATGGCACTAGATAAAAGCGGATGAAACATTCCCCGTAAAATTATAAAATTTATTAACGAAGTCTAATCATTTTCCAAAATAATCCTGCTGATCATTATTTACCATGGTCTTCCGGAAAAACACGAAATATTACAGCCGTTTCTTTCGCTTTTTAGTCGTGTCTCTGCTCTTTGTTATCATATGTCTCACAGAATCTGGCAGCAAAAGCCGGCGGCTCCTGATGCGCATACAAATGAGAAATGTCTCCAAAAGAGCTCATACGGAAGGACGCGATCCCTTTTCGCCTCTCCTCTGTAACAATGGTGCTCACCGATGACGGCGCCGCACAGAAATTCTGCAGCATCACCAGCGGAGAGATACTGAGAAGATAGCTGATGAGTACACAGCTTACACCGAAATGGCAGAAAAACACAAGCGTATCTTCATTGGCTTTTTCTGCTCTGTAATAATGTCCTTCCCGCACATATCCATGCTCTGCCAGAACTTTATCAAAATTCTGTGTGACCCAGTCATACTCTTCTTTCATTTTTCCCTCTCGCAGGATGTCATTATCCCACCAGCGGTCAAAGCTGTAGAAATTTTCGATCTTCGTCCAGTCCTGGGGAAGCCAGTCCCAGGGAATGATCTTTTCCCCATGAAGATCCGGTCTTCTGATCTTTACGTCGAATTCTCTCAGCCACTTGCATTCTGTAGCTGTTCTTCCGTTTTTCTTCAGTGTGCAGGATGCGGTATCCTTTGCTCTTCCAAGCGGAGAAACATAAAAATCCCTGACATCAAGAGCTGCGATCTTTTCAGAAAGAAATTCCGCTTCCTTCCAGCCCTTTTCGGTCAGGGAATCTATTGTGTAATCCGGGTCTCCATGTCGTATAAAAAGTAATTTCATCTTTTGGTATCCTCCATTTCATAACCTGGATTTCCATTATATTCTTATTTTTTCAGTTGTCAATTCCTGATAGCTTCTGCTGCAGGGATCAAACCTGATCCGCAGTTTCTCCATGGAGCACAGCCTGCTGCTCCCTCAGCTCATAAACTGCCTTTTTCAATGCCTGAAAGCTCTCCTCACTGATTATGTGCTCGATCCTGCAGGCATCATGAATCGCTGTTTTTTCCTGGACTCCCAGTATCATCAGCCAGGAAGAGATCAGCTGATGACGTTCATATACCTTATCGGCAATCTTATGTCCGTCCTCTGTCAGACGGATATCTCCGTTGTCGGCTACTGTGATGAGATTTTTCTGGCGAAGATTCTTCATGGCAACACTGACACTCGGTTTCTTAAAGCCCATCTCTGCCGCGATATCCACAGCTCTTACAAGAGAACTCCTGTTTCCAAGGATCAGGATCGTTTCCAAATAATCTTCAGATGATTCATTTGATCTCACGTTATTTACACCTCCCTCGGTTTGTTAAAACTAACCAAGTTAATCATAACATACTTTAGGAGAATGAGCAATGGTTTTTAATGCTTTCTGTTTAGTTCTGCCTCAATTGCCAGAAGGCACTGGCTGGAACATATCTGCAGAATTCTGGAAATTTCCAGGAGTTTTTCCCTGGAGCAGTTTCCCCGGAGCAGTTCACAATATCCCTGAAATTTCATCTGTACCAGGATATGTACCAGCTCGTGATCAACTTCTTGTCCACATTCCTTTTGAAAACGTTCATTAAGGATCTGCTCCATTTTCGTACAGGCATCCTCACGGAAATTCACATATCTGGTACCTTCAGCTCCATCTATGAGGATTTTTGCGATGTCCCTGTTTTCCCAGATAAATTCCATAAGTATCCTGTCATATTCTTCCGGATGCAGTTGTTTTTCCTGATCCGTAAAGTCTCCCATGATCCGCTTCAGATCCTCTACCGTCTCTTCCACGATTTCTTCAAAAAGAGCTGCTTTACTTTCAAAAAAGAAATATAGCGCTCCCGTAGTCACATCTGCTTTTTTGCAGATCGCACGAAGAGAAGCCTTCAGAAATCCCCTGTCTCTGAACTCTTCCTTCCCCGCTTCCAGAAGTCTGCTCCGCACAGCATTTTCTGATTTTTCCATATTTTACGCACTCCATCATTTTTCCTGCATTCCGCTTTGCAGGAAAATTCCGCTTATTTCTGACCAGCTGTTAATTTTTTAGCAATCTGATCTTACTGGTATTTTACCTTAAATCACTGAAAAAAGAAAGTATTTTGTACCCCATGTCAATCTGTCATCGGGGAATCTCCACGGTCTGTAACGATTTCATAGCCTACAGACTCCACACGTCTGGTAAGGCACCCTCTGCACTCTGCTGCTTCCTCGCCTGTACAGATCTTGTTATCATAAAGTTCATACTGTTTACGATTCTTCACCGGAGAAAGATTGGGCATTACTACATTTGCACCCGCCTGAAAACCCTTTTCCCTGCCTCTGGGGTCCAAGGTCCCCAGTGCTGTGGTTGCCGGAAGAAGTACCTGTGGAAGCAGGATCCGGATGACAGACAGCAGAAACAGTGTCAGATCCACACTTCCTGCCGGTTCCTCTGCAAATTTCGTATCATGGTGCGGGACAAATGGTCCGATCCCCACCATATGCGGATTCAGGTCTTTAAGAAAAACAAGGTCTTCCGCCAGATACTCCAGCGTCTGTCCCGGCGCACCTACCATAAATCCGGCACCTATCTGATATCCCAGTTCCTTCAGGGTATAAAGACACTGTTTACGGTTTGCAAGACTTAAACTCTCCGGATGAAGATAACGATAATGTTCCTCACTGGCCGTCTCATGACGGAGTAAATAGCGGTCTGCTCCGGCATCTTTAAATCTCTGATAGCTTTCTTTTGATTTCTCCCCAATGGATAGCGTGATCGCACAGTCCGGATATCCCTGTTTGATGGGCCGGATGATGTCAACCATCCGGTCATCATTAAACCATGGGTCTTCCCCTCCCTGGAGCACAAATGTCCGAAATCCCAGCTCATAGCCATTCTCGCAGCACTGCAGGATTTCTTCCTTCGTAAGGCGGTAACGGCTGGCATTCCTGTTAGAACGGCGGATCCCGCAGTAATAGCAGTCATTTCTGCAGTAATTGGTAAATTCTATCAAACCTCTTGTATATATTTTATTTCCAAAATATTTTTTCTGTATACGGACAGCCTCTTCCCGAAGCAGACGAACCGCATCCGGATCCTGGTATAAGTGCAGAAGTTCCGGATATTCTTCCTTTGTCAGCTGTCCTTCTTTTATAAATTTTTCAACGATCCCCATACTTTATCTGTCCTTCTCTTTTATTTACAAAACTATCTGTAAAAAATATTTTATCACAAAAAAACAGATATTGCACAATATAAGTATACATGCAATATCTGTTCTTACAGAATGGTTACTGTTCATTCCGTTCTCAGTAACACAGAATAATCCAATTTTTATTTAATAAGATCCTTTACAACCTCACCGGCAATGATCAGTCCCACTACGGAAGGCACAAAGGCATTACTTCCCGGTACCTGACGTCTCTGAGTACATTTTTTTTCTGTTCCCGGAGGACAGATGCAATGAGACTTGCAGCTGATCGCCATATCATCAATTGGAGTCATTGGCTTCTCCTGTGAGTAAACCACCTTCAGTTTTTTGATTCCTCTTTTTTTCAGTTCACGGCGCATGACCTTTGCAAGGGGACAGACGGACGTTTTATAAATATCTGTCACTATAAAACCTGTTGGATCCATCTTATTTCCGGCCCCCATAGAGCTGATAATCGGTGTTCCTGAAGCCTTTGCCTGCTCTACGAGCATCAGCTTTCCGGTTACAGTGTCGATCGCATCGACTACATAATCATATTGGGAAAAATCAAAGGAATCCGCTGTCTCCGGCACATAAAATGTTTTGTGGATATTTACAACTGCATCCGGATTAATTTCAAGAATACGTTCTCTGGCCACGTCAACTTTATATTTCCCTACGGTCTTTCTTGTTGCGTAAATCTGGCGATTGATATTGGTGAGGCATACTTTATCATCATCAATGAGATCCAGGGTACCTACGCCACTTCTGACCAGTGCTTCCACCGTATATCCGCCAACACCGCCAATTCCGAATACTGCGACTCTGGAATTTTTCAGCTTTTCCATTCCTTCTTTTCCGATTAATAATTCTGTTCTTGAAAACTGATTCAGCATTTTCTGACTTCTCCTTATATTCTTTCCATGTATATTTATACTGACAACGGATATATTTTTTATATCTGTCCGATTTGTTTTACAACTGTCAGGATTCTATCATGGGAAAATAGCCTTGTCAATATCCCTACCAATAAGCTAGGAATATTTTCCCGTTTTCATCAATAAATTTTATGATACAAAAAAAGATCCCTAAAAAGGAATCTTACTGATACTGCGGGTAGCCGGACTTGAACCGGCACGGAGTTGCCCCCGAGAGATTTTAAGTCTCTTGTGTCTGCCTATTCCACCATACCCGCATATTCAATTAATTTGTTCAAAAATGGGGCCTATAGGGCTCGAACCTATGACCCTCTGCTTGTAAGGCAGATGCTCTCCCAGCTGAGCTAAGACCCCAAATATGAACGACCCAGAAGAGACTCGAACTCTCGACCTCCGCCGTGACAGGGCGGCGCTCTAACCAACTGAGCCACTGGGCCATACAAAATATAAAACTTTTAAAATGGACCTTCGGGGACTCGAACCCAGGACCGACCGGTTATGAGCCGGTTGCTCTAACCAACTGAGCTAAAGGTCCAAAAAGCCGATGATCGGACTCGAACCGATAACCTGCTGATTACAAATCAGCTGCTCTGCCAATTGAGCCACATCGGCGTATTAAACACCAAATGTTGAATCGAGTCAATGAATATCCAGTTTAGTTTTAAGTGACTCCAAGGGGATTTGAACCCCTGTTACCGCCGTGAAAGGGCGGTGTCTTAACCGCTTGACCATGGAGCCATATTTCTTTTTTATGTTTCGCTGTTTTGTATTTCCCTCAGCGACGAGTTAAATAATACCATACCTTTTTTATAATTGCAAGCTTTTTTTTGAAAAATTTCAATTTTTTTTACAAAGCCGGAAAACAGGCCGAAAAGCCTTATAAAATGGGCTTTCCAAGGGTTTGTATTTTCTTTCTCAAACCCTACCCGGAAAAATTTTTTCTGTTTTTTTCAAACATTGACATTATTTTTTCTCTGTATATAATTGAAAGTATGATGACTTAAAAAATCATATGAAAGGATGACAATAATGAAAGTTTTATTACTCAACGGCAGTCCTCGCAAAGAAGGCTGCACTTATACAGCTCTTACAGAGATCGCAAAAACCTTAAAGAAGAACGGTGTGGAGGCAGAAATCTTCCAGGCCGGGGATCCTTCTCAGGAAAACGTTGCTGCCGCAGCTGCCATTATGAAAGAGGCTGACGCCCTTATTGTTGGTTCTCCGGTTTACTGGGCTTCTCCTTCCGGACAGATCATCGAATTCATGGATAAATTCGCTTCCAAGGCCGGAAAGGATATGATCCACAAGCCTGCCGCAGCTGTTGCTTCCGCAAGACGTGCCGGTACTACTGCTACTCTGGATGTTCTGATCAAATACTTTACCTATCATCAGATGCCTGTCGTGTCCGGAAACTACTGGACAATGGTTCACGGCAATACCCCGGATGACGTCAGAAAAGACGCTGAAGGCCTCCAGATCATGCGTACATTAGGCAATAACATGGCATGGCTGTTAAAATGTATTGAAGCCGGTAAAAAGGCCGGTATCGACGCTCCGGAGACAGAGCAGAAGATCATGACTAATTTCATTCGATAAGCCGGAATTTCTCTGTCATAGCTTTATAAATTTATTGATTATCTCTAACAGTCAATATTTCTATTTGTAGTTACAAAAATAAACGTGCAGATATAAATGTATCTTATTTATATCTGCACGTTTTTACATCCTTATCCTGTCACAGATCAAGCATAAAAAAATCCCATAAACTGTTACATTTACAGGAAACAAAAAAAACTCCCCCTGTTGGACTCGAACCAACGACACTGCGGTTAACAGCCGCATGCTCTACCGACTGAGCTAAGGAGGATTACTTAAATATTTAATTAAGGTTTGTACCTTAAAAACTACATACATGCTTGTTGATCGTTAATCAAACTCTTTGAATCAATTCTTAACCTGCGTTTCTTGGTCAAGCCCTCACCCGATTAGTAACAGTCAGCTCCATGTGTT
>ENA-OQLI01000624-OQLI01000624.1-human-gut-metagenome-genome-assembly--contig:-NODE-624-length-38530-cov-7.064240_pt1 | contig 38530 bp, 38 predicted proteins | sample MGYA00242805_ERZ504812 | MGnify/ENA primary metagenome ERZ504812 (study PRJEB26092, sample SAMD00036430) | human gut metagenome | host: Homo sapiens | study: EMG produced TPA metagenomics assembly of... | reverse complement strand
AATCGCTTCTTATATTCCCTTGGAATGGAAGAATGGAAAGCTGGAAAAGGTATTGCTGGCATCCATGGATGTGACACAGGAGAAGAAAGCAGAGATTGAATCCCGTCAGGCACTGAAAGAGGCTTACCGGTCCGCAGAAAATGCAAATCGTGCGAAAACAGAATTCCTTTCCAATATGTCCCATGATATCCGGACACCAATGAATGCGATTGTGGGTCTGACAGCAATCGCAGGAGCAAATATTGAGAGTCAGGACAGAGTTATTGAATGTCTCAGCAAGATTACAGAATCAAGCCGTCATCTGCTTGGGTTGATCAATGAAGTGCTGGATATGGCACGTATTGAAAGTGGAAAAATGACACTGGCACAGGAAGATTTCAATCTGTCAGAGCTGGTGGATAATCTTATTACACTTACGCGACCGGTGCTTGATGAACATAAACATAATTTTGATATACACATTAATCATATTGAACATGAGGATGTCTGCGGTGACAGTCTGAGGATTCAGCAGGTATTTGTGAATCTGATGAGTAATGCGATCAAGTATACACCGGATGGCGGGAATATTACTTTTTCCATAGAGGAAAAGCCAAATGGATTTTCGGAGCTTGGATGCTATGAATTTACGATTGAGGATAATGGAATCGGTATGTCGCCGGAATTCCAGAAAATCATGTTTGATCCCTTCAGCCGCGCAGATGACCATCGGACAACCAGAGTTCAGGGAACTGGTCTGGGAATGGCAATCAGCAGAAATATTGTAAATCTGATGAATGGTAATATTAAAGTGGACAGCACCTTACACAAGGGAACTAAAATTACGGTAACAATTTATCTTGAACTTCAGGAAAAAGAGAAAGAAAAGGATGAAAATCTGATGAATTTGCCGGTTCTGGTTGTGGATGATGATAAGACATGCTGTGAAAGTACAGTTGCGACATTGAAGGAGATTGGAATTACAGGCGAATGGGTCCTCTCCGGCAGAGAAGCCGTTGAGCGCTGCTATGCACGTCATGAGCTAAAAAATGATTACTTTGCTGTTATTTTGGACTGGAAGATGCCGGATATGGATGGCATAGAAACTGCCAGACAGATTCGGAAACGGATAGGGAAGGAGATTACCATCATTGTACTGACATCTTATGAGTTCAGCGAGATTGAAGAAGATGCAAAGGCAGCAGGTGTAGATGCTTTTATTGCAAAACCGTTATTCCGTTCCAGGCTGACCGCTACACTGCGGCAGTTTGTTTCTGACAAAAAAGAAAAAACAGCAAGGAATTATCTGGAGAATCTGTCAGAAGCAGATTACACAGGAAAAAGGATTCTGCTGGTCGAGGATAATGAGTTAAACAGAGAAATTGCAGTGGAAATCCTGCAGATGACAGGGGCAGAAGTTGAGACAGCCGAAAATGGAAAAATTGCAGTTGAAAAAGTGGAGGTTTCTCCAAAAGACCGGTATGACCTTATTTTTATGGATATCCAAATGCCTGTTCTGAATGGTTATCAGGCAACCGCAGCAATTAGAAGCCTCCCCGGTGAAAAAGGAGAACTGCCAATTGTTGCCATGACTGCCAATGCTTTTGCAGAAGATGTACAGCTGGCAAAAAATACAGGTATGAACGGACATATCGCAAAGCCGCTGGATATGAATAAGCTGAGTGATGTTTTGAAAAAATGGCTGTAATGATACTGCGAACGGAGTGAACAGGAACGCTGTAATTTATTTATGTGTAGGCGAAAAAATAATTGACAGAAAAACACAGTCATTATAAAATATTTCCGAAAGGTAATGTGGACAAAAGTCTGGGTGGATAAGCTTCCCAGGCTTTTTATGTGAAGATAGAACAGACCGCAGTTTTCTTATTGAAAGAGAAATGTCTGTTTGAAAGTCTGTTGCCTGTCTTTCATTGAGGAGAGAAAAATTTATGTTAAATCAGTTTTCAAGAACCCAGCTTCTTCTTGGAGAAGAGGGGATGAAGAAGCTTGCCGGTGCCAGAGTGGCAGTATTTGGAATCGGCGGTGTTGGCGGATATGTGTGTGAGGCGTTGGTGAGAAGCGGGGTAGGTGCTTTTGACCTGATCGATGACGACAAGGTATGCCTTACGAATCTGAACCGCCAGATCATAGCAACGCGAAAAACAGTGGGAAAATACAAGACGGATGTTATGAAAGAGCGTATGCTGGAAATCAATCCGGACGTGAAGGTGGAGACACATAAGTGTTTTTTTCTGCCGGAGAATGCAGACGATTTTCCATTTGAAGAATATGATTATATTGTAGATGCAGTAGATACCGTTACTGCAAAAATCTCCCTTGTCATGAAGGCGAAGGAGAAAGGGGTTCCGATCATCAGTTCTATGGGTGCCGGAAACAAACTGGATGCAAGCCAGTTTAAAGTTGCGGACATTTATAAGACTAAGGTCTGCCCTCTTGCCAAGGTTATGCGCCGCGAACTGAAGAAACGTGGCGTCCGTAAGCTGAAAGTGGTTTATTCCGAGGAAATCCCTACAAGACCGATAGAGGATATGTCCATCAGCTGCAGAACCCACTGTATCTGCCCGCCAGGTGCCAAGCACAAATGTACAGAGCGTCGTGATATTCCGGGAAGCGTAGCATTTGTGCCGTCTGTTGCAGGACTGATCATTGCCGGAGAGGTTGTGAAGGATCTTTGCAAGCCTTGAAAGATCCCACAAAGTGGGGAGTGCAGGTAATTGAGGATTATGCTCTGAAACGTGACGATTATGCAGATTTCTCCCCGAGAGGGAACGTTGTGTTATAATAAACTAGTCAAGTACAAGGAGGCTTTGGGAGAGCTTTGGTAAACAGAATTGCCATATGTGACGACGTGGAAGTTGAGCGTTTTGTGCTGAAGCGTCAGTTGATGGTGTACTTTCAGACAAATGGCAGGGAGGCGCAGATCCAGGAATATGAATCTGGAGAGAGCCTCCTTGCAGACATTGAAGAGGGCTATATATGGCCAGATCTGATTTTTCTTGATATTTATATGGGCGATCTGAATGGAATGGACACGGCACGGAAGCTGCGTGACCTGGGAGTAAAAGCGCCTATTGTATTTCTGACTGCTTCACCTGATTTTGCGCTTGAAAGTTATGAGGTAGAAGCATCCGGCTATCTTCTGAAACCTGCAGAAGAGAAGCAGACCACAGCAATTTTAAACAGACTGCTGAAGTCTGAGCTCCGCAGGCGGATTTCCGTGAAATGCAGAAGACAGTATCGTTATCCTTTCGTGGATGAAATTTTATACCTGGAAAGTGACCGCCATACAGTAACCATACATATGCTGGATGGTTCAGTGCTTGAGACTGCGGAAAAACTTGGAAATCTTGAGAAAAAGATAGAGGATCCCCGTTTTTTACGTTGCCACCAAAGCTTTCTGGTAAACATGGATCACATTACAGATGTAGAAGAGGAGTTTTTACTCCGAAATGGAGAACGGGTTCCCATTCGCGTGAGAGGACGTAAGGATGTGCTGGATGCTTATAATCGCTATTTCAGGATAAAGTCATCCGGTAATTGAAAGAGAGCAATTGCCAGTATGGTGAATAAAAAACGGATTTCATAGACAACAGGCAGGAAACACAGTGATTAAACGGAGCTATTGCTCTCTTGAACGCTATGTTTCCTGCCTGTTTTTGTATGGTGCAGATTGCGGTATATTTTGCTCGAATTCGACCTACGCAGCCCGCTGCGGCGCCCTCATCCGGGCAAAATCTCCCACAAATTGTGATGTACATCTTGCGGAAGCCTTTTTTAGACACGCTTTCGTTTCTTAATCCCTGGAAAACAGATCCCTTGTATAAACCTTTTTCTTCACATCGTCCAGGACCTTGTCATAACGGTTCGCCAGAATACACAGGCTTTTTTCTTTAAACTCTTCCAGATTATTTACAACCTTGCTGCCAAAAAATGTGGAACCGTTTTCCAAATTGGGCTCATAGATGATGACAGTGGCGCCTTTTGCCTTGATCCGTTTCATAACACCCTGAATGCTGCTTTGCCGGAAATTATCGGAATTACTCTTCATAGTGAGGCGGTAGACGCCGATAACCACTTCTTTTTCCAGGCTTGACTGATAAAGGTTGTCCTCATTGTAGTTGTAATAGCCGGCTTTTTGCAGTACCTGATCAGCAATAAAATCCTTTCGGGTACGGTTGCTTTCCACGATTGCGGACATCATATTCTGAGGAACGTCGTTGTAATTGGCAAGAAGCTGTTTGGTGTCCTTAGGCAGGCAGTAGCCGCCGTAGCCAAAGGAAGGATTATTGTAATGAGTTCCGATCCGGGGATCCAGACAGACTCCATTGATAATATCGCGGGTGTTCAGCCCCTTCATTTCCGCGTAAGTATCCAGCTCATTAAAATAGGAAACACGAAGTGCCAGATAGGTGTTGGCAAAAAGTTTTACAGCTTCTGCTTCCGTATATCCCATGAACAAGGTGTCGATATTTTCTTTGAGAGCACCCTCCTGAAGAAGTGCTGCAAAAGTATGAGCTGCTTCTCTGGTGTGCTCATCACAGGAGACAATGATCCTGCTTGGGTAAAGATTGTCGTACAGGGCCTTGGACTCTCGGAGAAATTCCGGGCTGAAAATAATATTGTTATTGTGAAGCTTCTTTCGGATAGATTCTGTGTAGCCTACAGGAATCGTAGATTTGATCACAATTGTGGCAGCAGGATTCACCCTTGTGACCAGGCTTAGTACAGCTTCAACAGCGGAAGTGTCGAAATGATTTTTCCTGCTGTCATAGTTGGTGGGGGTGGCCACTACCACAAAATCAGCCTCTGCGTAGGCGGATTCTCCGTCTGAGGTGGCCGTAAGATCCAGTTCTTTTTCCGACAGGTATTTTTCGATATATTCATCTTGGATTGGAGATTTCTTCTGGTTTATCAAAGCAATCTTCTCCGGAATTATGTCAACTGCAACAACATGATTATGCTGAGACAGCAGTACAGAAATAGAAAGCCCTACATATCCGGTACCTGCGACTGCAATAGATTTATTCATGGTAAGTTCCTTTCTTAAAAAAGTGTGAAATCGGGAAAAAAGAGTTTAAATTTTCACAGTTTGTGCTACAATATATAACACTAATGATGAACCGTTCATGCACAATTTTTATAAATAATAACATGACAGACTGGAAAATACAACGCCTTGGGAACTTTTTGGAATATGCAGATTACAGAACGTTACCAGTGAACAGTAATACAGAACTGACTTTTAAACAGTCTCTGATGAATGGAGGAACAGAATATGTGTACAGCAGCAACCTATAAAACAAAGGATTTCTATTTTGGAAGAACTCTGGATTATGAGATTTCCTATGGAGACCAGGTAGTGATCACGCCTAGAAATTATGTATTTGACTTAAGAGAAGGCGGTCAGCTGAAAAATCATTATGCCATGATCGGAATGGCATGTGTTATGGAGAACTATCCTCTGTATTATGATGCGGTCAATGAGAAAGGTCTTGGAATCGCCGGCCTTAATTTCGTTGGAAATGCCAGCTACAAGAAGCCTGTAGAGGGGAAAGACAATATCACTCAGTTCGAACTGATCCCATGGATTCTGGGAAAATGTGCTACAGTGAAAGAAGCACGCCAGCTTCTTAAGAATATGAACCTGATTGACACCCCATTTCTTCCTGATCTGCCAGTTGCGCAGCTGCACTGGATTATTGCGGACAAAGAGGAATGTATTACCCTGGAGTCGTTGGAAGAGGGAATGAAAATATATGATAATCCAGTAGGTGTCCTCACAAACAATCCGCCCTTTAACTATCAGATGTTTAATCTGAACAATTATATGCAGCTGGCTGTGGAAAACCGCAGTAACACGTTTTCAGAAAATCTGAAGCTGAATCAGTACAGCCGGGGAATGGGTGGCATGGGACTGCCGGGAGATCTCTCCTCACAGTCAAGATTTGTGAGGGTGGCCTTTGTAAAAATGAACTCTCTGTCCGGGGATTCAGAAGAAGAAAGCGTAAGCCAGTTTTTCCACATTCTTGGCAGCGTAGACCAGCAGAGGGGCTGCTGCAAGCTGGGAGAAGACAAGTATGAGATTACGCTATATACTTCCTGCTGTAATACAGATAAGGGAATCTATTATTATAATACTTACGACAATCACCAGATCAGTGCTGTGGATATGTACAAGGCGGATTTGGATGGTGAGAAGCTTTATACCTATGCGCCCATAAAAGGGGAACAGATCAGAATGCAAAATTAGCTCCCGTTTCGAAATAAATGTTTCAAAAAACTACCATGTTCCAGAAAGAATGTTCGATTCTTATTGCAAAATTTTAATTTAGTGCTATAATGAACTATCATAGATTCAGATGGCGAATTCATATGAGTTCGCCATTTTCTATAGAATAAATCTGGCACTCATATTAAAAGAGTGCTAACAATACAAGGAGGAAACATGTATGATTACAATACCAGTTTATGAACTTCTTCTTTTACCGGAAGTTACATTTTTCTTTAAAAAAGATATGTTTCCGGAAGGCAGAATTAAAGAACAGAATATCGGAGAAGAAATTCTCTTCGTTTTACAGAAGAAAGAAATAGCCCCAGAGGAAATTTCCATGGAAAATATTTTTCCAGTGGGCGTGATGGGAATCATTGAGAATATAGACGAGGAAGGCAGCGTCAAGATTACTACCAGAAGAAGAGTGCAGGTGACTCATGTAGAATATACTGACGGCATGGTTCAGGCAGAAGCGGTAGATCTTCCGGATATCCAGGATATCTCCCCGGAAGAAGAAAAGGAGAAATTTGATAAGATCAAGAAAGAACTGATGGATTTTGCAAAAGGCTTTCAGTGGGGCGTCTGGGTACGCAGCATGATCTACCATTGGAAAAGCTATCCGGAAGCCGTCAGTGCCCTGGCTGGTTACATGAGCCTTTCCTGGGAAGAAAAATACCATATGATCGAGGTGGATTCCAGGAAAGAACGCATGCATCTGATGGAAGAGGCTGTCTATGAGCTGATGGAGATTTTCCGTGTCAGTGAGGAAGCTGAGACTGCGCAGAAGAACTCCAATGAGAAAGTTTACCGGGAGTCCGCTATCCGGAAGCAGATCGAATTTCTTCAGCAGCAGCTGGACGAAATGCATCCGGAGAATATTTCTGATGTGCGCCGTTTCCAGAAGAAAATCCAGGAATCCGGCATGAATGAGGAAGCACGCAAAGAAGCTGAAAAGGTGCTGAACCGCATGAAGCAGGAAGGAAAAGACAGCCATGAGTATGGCATGCTGTACGATTATCTGGATTTTGCCACAAGTCTTTCCTGGAAGACAGAGGAACCTGCTGAAATTGATTTGAACGAGGCAGAAGAAATCCTGAATGAAGACCATTATGGGTTGAAAAAAGTAAAAGAGCGAATTATCCAGCAGCTTGCTGTTATGGCTCTTAATAAGAAACAGTCTGGTTCCATTTTATTGTTTGTAGGTGCGCCTGGAACTGGAAAAACCAGTATCGGACAGAGTATTGCCCGTGCGCTTCACCGTAAATACGTGCGTATCAGTCTTGGTGGAATCCGTGATGAAGCGGAAATTCGAGGACACAGAAGAACCTACATAGGTGCTATGCCAGGCAGGATTATGGAAGGAATGAAGAGAAGCGGAGCTGCAAATCCGGTTATGGTACTGGATGAGGTGGACAAGCTCGCCAAAGATTACGGCGGTGATCCGGCAAGTGCTCTTCTGGAAGTGCTGGATCCGGAGCAGAACGGAAGCTTTACAGACCATTATATGAATGTTCCTTATGATCTTTCCAATGTGCTTTTTGTGTGTACAGCCAATTCCACCGATACCATTCCTGAGCCATTGCTCAATCGTATGGAAGTAATCCAGTTTCCTGGATATACTGCAGTAGAGAAGTTTCAGATCGCGAGACGTCATCTTTTGCCGAAAGCAATGAAGAGCATGGGAATCAAAGCCCAGAATCTGAAGGTGACAGATGAGGCAATCCGCCGCATTATTGAAGAGTATACAGCGGAGGCTGGTGTCCGCGGACTGAAGAAGCAGATGGATGTGTTATGCAGATATGCAGCTGTGAAGCTGGTAAAGGGTGAGCAGAAGAGCATTACGGTAAGTGAGAAGCGTGTAGCAGAATTTTTGGGACATGGAATTAATCATGAGAAGATTCTGGAAAACCCAGTGCCTGGAGTTGTAACCGGTCTTGCCTGGACCAGTGCTGGTGGAGAAATCCTTTTTATCGAAACTTCTTTTACAAAAGGCGATGGAAAGGTGATCATTACCGGACAGCTTGGAGATGTGATGAAAGAGTCCGCCCAGATTGCCATTACTCTTGTGAAGTCCCTCTATCCGGAATTTGCAGATAAATTCAAGGAAAATGATCTTCACATCCATGTGCCGGCAGGAGCAGTTCCCAAGGATGGCCCATCAGCAGGCATCACGCTGGTAACTGCATTATCCTCTCTGGTGACAGGAAAGCCTGCACCAGCAGAAATAGCAATGACAGGAGAAGTTTCCCTTCGCGGCGGTGTTATGCCTATTGGCGGATTGCCGGAGAAGCTGATGGCTGCCCAAAGAGCTGGCGTAAAGCATGTGTTTATTCCATATGAGAATATGGATGATCTTGATGATGTGGCCGATGAGGTAAAAGAGAAGCTTGAGATTACACCAGTTAAGACCGTGCAGGAGGTTCTGGATTACTGTTTACAGCCTGCACGGTAACAGGCTCTGGAAAAGCTGCTGATATAATAATTTTTTTACCAAAACATATTTTCAGGTTCAAAGAGAGAATTAACAATTAAAATTACAAAAACTATAAGAAGTATGTTATAATAAGTGTACTAAATGAAACAACTGCAAAGACAGAAGTGCAGTGCATGGAAGCTGTTACAGAGTATGAGGCTTTCATTACAGATCAGATTATAACCCAGACAGAAAGTTGGAGGAAAAGTTATGAAGAAAGGTAAATTATTAGCTACGCTGCTCTGCAGCGCATCAATGGTTATGGGAAGCTTGGTTCCCACGGTACCGGCTATGGCAGATGCTATGAAGGTTGTTACACTTGGCGCAGATCTTTCAGATGAGCAGAAGAACACCATGCTGAAATATTTTAAGGTGGATTCCAGCCAGGTACAGATTATCTACGTTACCAATCAGGATGAGAGGGATCACTTAAGTTCCTATGTTCCGCTGGAGCAGATTGGTACAAGAACAGTGAGCTGCGCTTATGTGAAGCCTACCACATCCGGTGGCATCAAGGTTCGTACCGCCAATTTGAACTGGGTTACCTGCAATATGATTGCAAGTTCCCTTTCCACATCTGGTGTTACCAACTGTGAGGTTGTTGCTGCATGCCCATTCGAGGTATCCGGTACAGGAGCACTGACTGGTATCCAGATGGCATATGAGACTGCCAGTGGACAGAAGCTTGACGAGACCAAGAAGGAGCTTGCTACTGAGGAGATGGTAGTTACAGGTAATCTTGCTGATTCTGTAGGACAGAATGACGCTACCACTGTTATTAACCAAGCGAAAATGCAGGTTATTGCAGACAATGTTCAGAATGCAGACGATATTTACAATATTGTTGTAAATATCTCCAATAATAACAATGTAACTCTTACAGATGATGAGATTAATACCATCGTAAACCTGCTTCAGCAGATTTCCCAGCAGGACTATGATTACTCTGAGATGCAGGAAACTCTGGAGCGTGTAAATGACAATGTAACAGGAAAGGCAGAGGAGAGCAGTGATTCATCAGATGATGAGGACAGTATTGTGGATAATGTAGACCAGAGTGCTCTTGGTGACAATGTTATCGAGAGTTCTACAGAGGATCCGGGACTTGCTGAGGAGACTGGAGCTGCAGATGAGTCAGCTGACGGTGACATCAGTGAAGTTGGCGGAACAGATACTGGTGATGGCAGTGATTCTTCCGAAGAGATCACAGATATATCCCAGCTGAATACAGATTTCCTTGGCGATGATGCGAAAGCGAAATTTGAAAAAGCGAAGACCTTCTGTCAGGGAGAGTACAGCGGTGATGAGGACGCTCTTTACGAAGTAATGGGAGATGATGCTGCAGTTACTGTAACACTTGATTCCGACACAGCCAACAAGCTTTCCATCAAGGTTCTTCAGAAATACCTTGGTATCCTTGGAAATGGTGCTGTTTCCTATCAGGAGGATGGAACTGAGAAATACATTACACCAGAACTGAATATGCTGGATAAAGAGATGAAGAAACTTTTCGGCATTGATGTGATCGATGATGGTGAGTCCTCTGAGGATATTGATGTTCTTGGCGATGCAGTATCTTCTGATGATAAAGATACCCTGTATAAAGATACTATGAAGTTCTTTGAGAAACTTTATGGTGAGAGTTCAGAATCCAGTGATTCAGCTGACGGCTCTGAAAATGTGACAACAGATGAAAGTGCTACAGATGAAGTAGGCGATGAGTCTTATGACGAGACTATTGATGAAGAGTCCTACGAAGAATAAAAGACATGAATCTGGAAGAATACTGTTGAATAGTATGTGGTGATGCTCCAGGAGATGACATGTCTGCTGGTGGAAAAGGTACAGAAACTGATATCCAGTGGGATATTGGGGACTGTACCTTTTTTTGCAGAAAACAACTGACCTCTTAAAAATAATCAAAACTGTCTATTGAAGACATACCAGTATCTCGCTATGATAAGTGCTAATTAGATACTGCAGTATAAAAAGCAGTGATTAAACAGGAAACATTGGAGCTTGTTTGAGAAATCATTCCTGCAACTTGTGAGGCACATCTTGCAGAATGTTTTTCAATATGTACCAGGTTTCCGGGAAAGAGAGAGAAACCTATGAACAAACAGAATTCTACCATTATGAAACTTGCAGAGACTGCACTTCTTGCAGCACTTTGCTATGTATCTTTTACATTTTTGCAGATTAAGATTCCGGTACCGGGTGGAGATGCTACTTCTCTTCACATCGGAAATACCTTCTGCGTGCTTGGAGCTCTGCTTCTTGGCGGTTGGTACGGCGGTCTTGCTGGTTCTATTGGAATGACTATTGCAGACCTTATGGATCCGGTTTACATTACAGGAGCACCCAAGACTTTTGTCCTGAAGCTTTGCATCGGTCTTATAACAGGTCTTGTAGCCCACAAGATTGCAAAGATCAATGAGACGAACGACAAGAAATACGTATTCAAATGGAGTCTGATCGCTTCCATTGCAGGTCTTGCTTTTAATGTGATCGCAGATCCCATCGTTGGCTATTTCTACAAACAGTACATTCTTGGTCAGCCCCAGGAAGTAGCGAGCATCCTTGCAAAATTAAGCGCCGGTGCTACATTTGTAAATGCAATTGTATCTACAATCCTGGTTGTGATTATTTACAATGCAGTTCGTCCAGCCCTTATTAAGGCAAATCTGATTCATGTATATGTAACTGCAGCGAATGCGAAATAAGAAGAAAATAACCATCTGGAAAAGTCAGAATATAAGATAAGTGAAAGCTCTGGAATGTCTGAACCGTGTACCGCCATTGAAAGTCAGATTTAGAATCTGACGATAGGAAGCGAGTTCAGGCAGTCCGGAGTTTTTTTGTGTTGTTAATGAGACTGAGATGTCTGTTAAAAAAAGAAGATGAATGGCTGGCAGTTTATAAAATTTTAAGATTAGTGAAATTTTTATGACTTTTTCTCAGAACCCCTGGAAACACTGGCAAATTGAGAAATTGTGTGCTACAATGTTACCTAAATCGCAAAAGCAAAGGAGTAGTGCTATGAGTCTGGCAGTAGTAACCCTGAAAAAAGGAGAAGGACGTCTTTTGAAATCCGGCGGAATGTGGATTTTTGATAATGAAGTAGCTTCTATTATGGGAAGCTTTGTAAATGGAGATATTGTACTGGTTCATGATTTTGACGGATATCCTCTGGGAAGAGGATTTATCAATACGAATTCCAGGATTGTGGTACGTCTTCTTTCAAGAGATGAGAATACTGTGATCGATGAGGAATTTTTTGAGAAAAGAGTGCGGGATGCATGGGAGTATCGTAAGAAAGTAACGGATACTTCAAGCTGTCGCGTGATCTTCGGAGAGGCAGATTTTCTGCCGGGTTTTATTGTGGACAAGTTTTCTGATGTGCTGGTGGTACAGTCCCTTGCACTTGGAATCGACCGTTATAAAGAGATGCTGGTGGAACTTCTGAAGAAAGTTCTGGCAGAGGATGGTATCCGGATCTGCGGCGTTTACGAGAGAAGTGACGTGAAAGTACGTAAGCAGGAGGGAATGGAGCCATATAAGGGCTTTATTGGTGAAGAGTTCCCTACTTTGGTTGAAATTGTGGAAAATGGTGTAAAATATCAGGTGGATGTAAAAGACGGTCAGAAGACAGGATTTTTCCTGGATCAGAAATACAATCGTCTGGCAATCCAGAAGCTTTGCAGGAATGCCAGAGTTCTGGACTGTTTTACCCATACTGGTTCTTTTGCTTTAAATGCAGGATATGCAGGAGCGAAAGAAGTAACTGGTGTGGATGCTTCACAGCTTGCAGTTGATCAGGCTACAGCCAATGCAGCTTTAAACGGACTTTCTGATTCTGTAAAATTTATCTGTGAGGACGTCTTCGATCTTCTTCCGAAACTGGAAGAGAAAGGCGAGAAATATGACGTGGTGATTCTGGATCCACCTGCATTTACCAAGTCAAGAAGCTCTGTTAAGAATGCAGTGAAAGGCTATCGTGAGATCAATCTTCGTGCCATGAAGCTGGTGAAAGACGGCGGTTTCCTTGCAACCTGTTCCTGTTCACATTTTATGGATTACCAGCTTTTTACCCAGACCATCGGGCAGGCTGCCAGAAATGTGCATAAACGTCTCCGTCAGGTAGAATATCGCACCCAGGCACCAGATCATCCGATCTTATGGTCTGCTGATGAATCTTATTATCTGAAATTTTACATTTTTCAAGTCTGCAGCGACAGATAGGAAAAGACGGAATGATTGCTGGTTGTTTTGTGAACCATAATAGTGAATGTACAGAATCAGGGATAGGGAAATAATATAATAACAAAAGAGCGACAGAAACTTATTCCAGGAAGATAAGTTCACAAGAAAGAAGGTATTTTATTGAAAGAAAAATTTATGAGATTTATGCAGGGACGCAACGGAGTGGATCAGTTTGCAAGATTCACTATGGGAGTGGCACTGGCTGCTATTGTGCTCACCTTATTTACTGGGACCAGAAGTGGAATTGGCGCATTTTTGGATCTGTTTGGAATGGCTGCCATTGTTTATACTTATTTCAGGATTTTTTCCAAAAATATTTCCAAACGTTATCAGGAGAATCAGAAGTATCTTCAGATGACAGATAAGTTAAGAGCCCGTTTCCAGAAAGAGAAGCGAATGATGAGCCAGCGCAAGGACTATCATATTTACAGCTGTCCTGGCTGCGGTCAGAAAATCCGTATTCCCAGAGGCGGATTTAAGAAAGTGGAGATTGAATGTCCTAAGTGTCATACCAAATTTATAAAGAGGCGCTGATATGTTTGGATATATTGTAATGAACAAGCCGGAGATCAAGATGAAGGATTTTGACATGTACAGAACCTTTTACTGTGGACTCTGCAGGGAACTGCGTGAGAAATACGGGATATCCGGCCAGATTACATTAAGCTATGATATGACTTTTGTGATCATGCTTCTTTCCGGCCTTTATGAGCCAAAGACGTACAAGGGCACTACCAGATGCATTCTTCATCCTGTGAGAAAACAGCCAGTTCGAAAGAATGTGATGACAGAATACTGTGCAGACATGAATATACTTTTAACTTATTATAAATGTCTGGATGACTGGAACGATGACAGAAAATATGTGAAGCTTGGTTACGCCAGGCTTCTCGAGGGGAAAAATAACCGTCTGTTAAAACTTTATCCAGATAAGGCGAAGCGGATCGTCGAACTTCTGGATGAGCTTTCCGCTTTGGAGAAACAGGGAGAGACAGATATAGACAGAATGTCCGGGATTTTTGGGCATATTATGGAGGAGATTCTTGCTTACAGGCAGGATGAGTGGGAGAAAAGCCTTCGAAGAATTGGCTTTTATCTTGGCAAATTCATCTATCTTCTGGATGCATATGATGATGTGGAAGAAGATGTGAAAAATAAAGATTACAATCCTTTCGCAGAAAAATATACAATGGAAGGGTTTGAAGGGGAAGTACGCCAGATCCTTATGATGATGATGGCAGAAACCTGCAGAGAATTCGAGAAGCTTCCTATTATTAAATATGGGGATATTCTTCGGAACATTTTATATTCCGGTGTGTGGTGCCGCTTCGAGGAAGTGAGCAGGAAACGCAGGGAAGAACGGGAGAAAGAACATGTTGGATCCATATAGCGTACTGGGAGTTTCCAGAAATGCAACAGATGAAGAAATAAAGAAGGCATACAGAAAGTTAAGCCGGAAGTACCATCCGGATGCGAATATTAACAATCCGAACAAGGATCAGGCAGAAGAGAAGTTTAAGGAAGTACAGCAGGCATATGAGCAGATCATGAGAGAACGCGAGTATGGAAGCAGTGGTGGATCTTCCGGCGGATACGGTGGTTATGGATATGGAGGATTTGGCGGCTTTGGAGGACAGCAGCGCCAGAGCACTTATGAAGATGAGGAAAGTGTGCGCAGACGTGCAGCAGCTAATTTTGTTCAGAGCGGACATTATCAGGAGGCTATGAATGTGTTGAATTCCCTTTCCCAGAAGAATGGAGAGTGGTATTATATTTCCTCCATGGCGAACATGGGAATGGGGAATAATGTAAAAGCGCTGGAGCATATTCGTGAAGCTGTGCGCCAGGAGCCGAATAATCAGCAGTACCGTATGCTCCTGAACCGGATGGAAGGTGGCGGAAGCTGGTATGAGACACAGCAGGGACCGTTTGGAGGAATGCCAGTGGCAGGGGATGATATGTGCCTGAAGCTTTGTCTGGCGAATGCGCTTTGCGGAATGTGCTGTCCGGGAAGCGGAGTGCTGTGCTGTTAATAAAGTAGAAGTTTATGATACTGTACCGTGGAGAAAGATGCCATTGTACAGTATTCTTTTTTTGAGGTGTTTTGATGTTACCAGAGAACAGTAACCTTTGAATGACAGATTTTGTTAAAAATCAATTGACAAGAAAACTCGCACGTATTAAACTGTTAAAGCGTGAAATAGATATAGATACCGCAGACGTGAAGCATCTGACGTTCGTATGGGATAATACAGCTTTTGGGGGCTGCATGACCATTTGTGGGGATTGTGCATCTGGCGTGCGGTAGTATAGGAGGAATCAGATAATGAGTATTCGTATTGGTATCCTGGGATATGGTAACCTGGGACGTGGCGTAGAATGTGCGATCAAACACAATCCTGATATGGAACTGGTGGGAGTTTTTACCCGTCGTGCTCCTGAAAGTGTTAAAATTCTGACAGAGACAGCGAAGGTATATTCTGTAGATGATGCTGAGAAGATGAAAGACCAGATTGATGTTATGATTCTTTGCGGCGGAAGTGCTACTGATCTGCCGGAGCAGACACCTAAGTATGCCCAGTGGTTCAATGTGGTAGACAGCTTTGATACCCATAAGAGAATCCCGGAACATTTTGCAAATGTGGACAAAGCAGCTTCTGAGAGCGGTCATGTTGGAATTATTTCTGTAGGCTGGGATCCGGGAATGTTTTCTCTGAACCGCATGTATGCAAATGCAATCCTGACAAACGGCAAGGATTACACATTCTGGGGAAAAGGCGTAAGTCAGGGACATTCTGATGCAATCCGCCGTATCAAAGGAGTAAAGGATGGCAAACAGTACACCATCCCAGTTGAGTCTGCTCTGGAAGCAGTAAGAAGCGGAAAGAATCCGGAGCTTACTACAAGAGAGAAACATACCAGAGAGTGTTTCGTAGTAGCTGAAGAAGGCGCTGATCTTGCAAGGATTGAGAATGAGATCAAGACTATGCCGAACTACTTTGATGAATACGATACCACAGTACATTTTATTTCCGAAGAGGAACTGAAACGTGACCACAGCGGAATTCCGCACGGTGGATTTGTAATCCGCACAGGCAAGACTGGCTGGAACGATGAGAATAGCCATGTGATCGAATATAGCCTGAAACTGGATTCCAATCCGGAATTTACTTCTTCTGTAATCATTGCATATGCAAGAGCTGCATACCGCATGAACCAGGAAGGACAGAATGGCTGCAAGACGGTATTTGATGTAGCACCTGCTTACTTAAGCGCTCTGAGCGGAGAAGAATTAAGAAAACATCTGTTATAATTACTTTATAACAGAAATATTACAGAATTTATAAAAGGACAGTTCTTTCACATTGTGTGGGGCTGTTCTTTTTTTTATGGAAAATACCTTTGAAATCATTGCTTTTAAAGAAAAAAATAATACGAAAATATTGTTAAAACTTTACAGAATTTTACTTTCGGGTTGACGATAGATGGAAACTGTAATATAATGAGCTACATAAAGCTGTAACAACTTTGTAAAAACTTGAAGATGATAATAACAGGGGTTGTGTTTGCTGGACAGCAGTATTACCTGTGGACAGCAACAGATTAATTAAAAAGGAAGGTAAGTATGCAAAACAAATGTAAAAAATTCAGACTTTGGAGTATCCTGCTGCTGGTAATGCTTATGGCAGCCGGTTTTACATGCCATAGTACATCAAGAGATGTACAGGCTGCCACGAAGAATGGATTCCGTACAGTAAAAGGGAAAACATACTACTATAAAAACGGCAAGAAAGTCAAAGGATGGCTTACCCTGAACGGTAAGAAATATTATTTTAGTAAATCTACCGGTGTTCAGGCGAAAGGCTGGGTGAAAGATAAAAAGGGCAGAAAGCGTTATTTCACAAGCAAAGCAGGTGTTATGGTAACTGGATGGCTTTCCAATTCCAAGAGACAGCGTCGTTACTTTGCACCATCAACCGGATACATGAAGACAAAGTGGCTGAAGCTTGGCGGAAAGACCTATTACCTTTACGCTAAGTCAGGCGTTGCAGCTACCGGTTTTGTAAAGGACAGCAAAGGAAATATCCGCTATTTTTCCAAGACAGGAATTATGGCTACAGGCTGGTTGACAAGTTCCTCCGGAGTGAAGCGGTATTTTGCCAGCACTTCTTCCACTTCGACCAATGGAATTATGGCAGTTGGATTTAAGACCATTAACAATGTTACATATTATTTCTACAGTGGCTCCGGTGCTATGGCAACCGGCTGGGTAGAGAATACAGATAAAGGTACCAAGTACTATTTTGACCCTACTACAGGAGCTATGTATACAGGTACACAGACAATTGACGGTGTTACTTATGTGTTCTCTGACACTGGTGTATGCCAGGGTGAGAAGCAGAATGACCCTACACCAGATGGAAATACAGGAAGCAAAACGATCAAGAACTATCTGGCAGGAGCATTGATGCCAGTAGGAAAGGCTCTTTATGTATGGGGCGGCGGCTGGAATGATTCTACCAGAAAAGGTCTGAGCGATACCATGACCAACTGGTACAATAAATGGTCAGCTAATCCCTCTGGATATGACTACAATAATTATCGTGATCTTTCCACCTCGAACCGTGCGAAGGGCTTTGACTGTTCGGGCTTTGTAGGCTGGTCCGCTTACCAGGTAATGCAGACTCAGTCAGGCGTAGGTTATGGATACACAGTGGTATCTGGTGAGATCGGAAGCTATTACAAGGGCAAAGGATGGGGTACAATTGTAAACCAGTCCTACCTGTCACAGAATGGCTGGGAGCTGAAGCCTGGCGATATCGGATACAATGATGGTCATACATGGATCGTTCTTGGACAGTGCAGTGATAAGAGTGTTGTTATCATCCACTCTACTCCGCAGGCAGGTGTCCAGATTTCCGGAACTACCACACCTACAGGAAGCTATTCCAGTGAGGCTGTAGCCCTTGCGAAGAAGTATATGTCCTTGTATTCCGGATACAGTATTTTTAATTATCATCCATCTGTTGGAAACTATATTCGAAATGGTAACTATCTGAGATGGAATGGAGATACACTTTCCGATCCGGATGGTTATTATAATATGACAGCAGATCAGATTCTGTATGACCTGTTTGGAAAATAATAATTATATGGAAGAGAACCAGTGGAAACGCCGGTTCTCTTTTTTTATGCTATAGGAAATTACGTTGGAATTCCCTATAGCATAAAAAAGCCCTGCCGGGCAGGATCCAGAAGCGGCGGAAAGGTAGATGTCGCTTATAGCGACCCGCCGCAGGCGGAGAATCCTGCAAAGCAGGATTCTTTCTTACTTTATGGAAAAAAGCTTAATTCAAACGAATATATTACGAAATGTTACAGAAATTTAAAATTTATTGCAAATTAGGGTTGAAATCTTTGCAAGGGTGTGTTAATATGTAGCAAGATTGAATGAAATATTGCAAACATATTACAAATTAAGTTATTTTAGATTATCAAAATGATTAACGAGGGTGATGAAACATGAAGAAAAGAATTGTATGTCTGACACTGGCAATTTTAATGTGCGGCTCACAGGTTGTAAGCGTAATGGCTGACCGTGAGAGCGATTTAAGAGAAGAGCAGGCCTGGACAAGCCAGCAGCTGGATGCTACATACGCACGCATGAGTGCCCTGTGGGATCAGAAGCAGCAGCTTGAGAGCCAGATCGAATCTTTGAATTCTGATCTTGTAAATGTAATGGTTTCCATTCAGACTCTTGAGAGTGATATCGCTTCCAAGGAAGCAGAAATTGAGAAAACACAAGGTGACCTGACCAAGGCTCAGAATGCCAAGGATAAACAGTACGGCGCCATGAAGAAACGTATTCAGTATCTTTATGAAAAAGGTGGAAATAATGCATGGTTCCAGATGATGTTAAATGCAGATAACCTTGCAGACCTTCTTACCAGAGCTGAGTATACACAGCAGATGTATGAGCAGGACAGAGAGAGCCTTCAGAAATATGCAAGAACAATTGAAGAGGTTCAGAAGTTAGAAGAACAGTATGAGCAGGAGAAGGCTGATTTTGAGACCATGAAGGAAGAATATGAGGCTCAGCAGTCTAACCTTCAGTATCAGTTGGATGTAACCCGTGCGAACAGTGCTGATTGCGAGAACGAGATCGCATATGCACAGCAGCAGGCTACTGAGTATGCGAACCTTCTGGAACAGCAGCAGGCAGAAATTGAGCAGCTTGAGGCAGAACGTATTGCAGCAGAAGAAGAGGCAAGACGTCAGGCAGAGGCAGAGGCCGCAGCAGCTGCAGCAGCACAGGAAGCAGCTCAGAACGGAGATAATTCCTCAGAAGAGGTTCAGTATGATGAAGATGGAAATGTTGTAAGTGGTTCTTCTGATGGATCTTCTGATTATGAATACGATGAGTATGGTAATGTAATTGATACTGACAATACAGTTGATTACAATTCCGAGGCAAGCAGCTCCGACAGTTCCTCAGATAGTTCTTCTGACAGTTCATCAGCCAGCAGTTCTTCAGGTTCCGGCTCTTCTGTTGTATCCTATGCAACACAGTTTGTTGGAAACCCATATGTATGGGGTGGAACAAGCCTTACCAGTGGTGCTGACTGCTCTGGCTTTGTGCAGAGTGTATATGCAAACTTTGGCGTAAGTCTTCCAAGAACATCTTATGAGCAGCAGAATGCCGGATATGAAGTATCCTATGCGGATGCTCAGCCAGGCGACCTGATCTGCTATGGCGGACATGTTGCAATTTATATGGGAAATGGACAGATTGTCCATGCATCCAATGCCAGAGATGGCATCAAGGTCAGCGATAATGCTGCATACAGAACGATTACTTCTGTAAGACGTCTTGTGTAATCTGAATAAATGAATTTGTGAGCCCTTTCCGGAGATGAAAATCCGGAAGGGGCTTTTTACTGAAAATAATGTGGAAAAGTAAAGAAAAAAGAAGTATAGTAAGAATAAAAGTATTGTCTGAAAATCGTAACATAAATATTTCGTATAGCCAGATGAGAGGTGGAGAAAAATGCTTAGCCATTATCAGATGAAGGAAATTCCATATTTAAGAATATTAGGAAGAACGAATGGCAGTCTGGAACCGGTAACACTATTTTGGACCGCTTCCGGAATTGAACTGAATGTAAAAGCAACAGAAATATGGGTGAAAATCCGCTCCGATTATGATGTTTTTGAGCCATGGGTGGATGTGATCGTAGACGGCGTATTGTCCCAACGGCTTATGGTAAATAAGGGAGAACAGGAAATCTGCCTTTTCCGTAATATGGAAAGGGATAAGGTAAGAAATGTAAAGCTTCTTCGTGATACCCCTGCGTTTCCCACAGATGAAAAAACATTGCTTCAGCTTCTGGAGGTTGAAACTGACGGTGAGTTTTTACCTCTTGAAACACCAAAGCTCAGATTGGAGGTAATAGGGGACAGCATTACCTCTGGTGAGGGCGGCAGCGGTGCAGGAGAAGAAATGACATGGAATTCCTTTTGCTTCAATGCCGTGGATAATTATGCATATATGGCAGCAAAAGAACTGGGCGCGGTGTACAATTGCATCAGTCAGAGCGGCTGGGGCGTTTTCTGTTCCTGGGAAGGCAATGAGCAGCAGGCAATCCCGCTATATTATGAGCAGGTGTGCGGTCTTTTAAATGGAGAAAGAAACAAACAACTGGGTGCTATGGAAAAATGGGATTTCCAGAAGTTTCAGCCTGATGTGATCGTGGTGAATCTGGGGACAAACGACGGCAGCGGCACGAAGAATATGGACAGGGTTGGAAAGGCTGTGGAAGACTTTTTGAGAAAACTGCGCGTATGTAATCCGGAAAGCTATATTCTGTGGTGTTATGGAATGCTTGGAGATGAGATTTTGCCTACGCTTGAGAAAGCGGTGGGGAATTATAAAAGAAAAACAGGGGATGAGCGCGTGGAATTTGTGAAGCTTCCGGATACACAGGAAGGAGAATTTGGATCAAGGCAGCACCCTGGGCACAGATCTCATGAAAAAACAGCGAAAATCCTGGTGGAGAAGATTCTGGAGAAGCTGACGCTGCTGTTCACGCCGTGACAGCACCATCAGGTTGATAAAAAAATAACAAAAAATCCTTTCAAAGGGTTGACAAAGACAGTGACCGGTGGTAATATGATGTCAGTATAATTCCATAGTGAACATATTAAGTGCTGACAGCTATAAGCTGGCAGAAAGAGGGAATCAGGTGAGAAACCTGAGCGATCCGGTCACTGTAACAGAGGAGCGAATCTCATAGTCCATTGTGCTTACGCATGAGAAGGAGAGAGGAAGTGATGATTCTGGAGCCAGGAAACCTGCTTGGTATGGCGAGGTTAAACTTCCGATGAAAGTGTAACAACCAGTTTTGGGGAATCCGCAGCCCTGAGATGTTGTCCGCTTTTGTGAGTGGACATTTTTTATGGAATGATCGCCTGTTCAGAAGAATTATACAGATTAAATGGCAGGCGATACTACTTCGGATGAAACCGTTCCCTCCGCGTATATATGAACGGATCATATTCTACCCCGGAGTAGCATCGCTCCCTCTTAAATAATGATGATTCAGAAGCCGCATATGCGGTATTTTTTTTACACTTTTCCTGAGCCTGTTTGTAGAATTATTCCCGTAATCTCCTGCAGGGTGTGACGCACATCTTACAGAAAGCCTTTTTTAAACACGCTCTGGCCGTATTCTATTCCTGTAAGCGGGATTCTTTTTTTGCATTTGATTTTGGGGCATTACGAAATAGAATATAAAGAATATTTTGTTTTGAGCTGTATGAGATAAGGAGAGAAATATGGAGAAAAAATATTGGGAAGATAAAGAATACGCTTATTTCAGTCATAAGAAATGTGAGTATTTTCCATGCCATAAAGGAGCTGATCCAGAGGACTTTAACTGTCTGTTCTGCTATTGCCCGCTTTATGCCCTTGGAGACAAATGCGGCGGAAATTTCAAATATAATGAGAAGGGATTTAAAGATTGTACGAATTGTCAGCTCCCTCATAAGAAGAAAAACTACGGTTATGTGACAGGAAAATATCAGGAACTTGCTGCGATGATGCAGAAAGTAAGAGAAGCAGATCATAAAAATGAAAATGAGTAATCAAAGAAATAAGTATAAAAAACTCTCCGGAATATATACGAAGTTAAGCTTACGTATTTATATTTCTCGGAGAGTTTTTGCGTAATGCAAAATTCCATTGGAATTCTGCAAGCTGGATCCTTTTTATCGTATGCTTAACAGCATCTTTAATTTCGGAATCTGGTTGTTAAGAATCAGACCCTCTGGAAACATAGCATCATGAACGAAATCAGCAGCATAAGTGAAGTCTCCAATATGCTCTGTTCCATGACTGTCACTGGAAAGCACGATTGGAACCAGATACTTCTGGCAACAGGACAGAATCTGCGCGCAGTTGGCATGTGTATCGCCCCGATATCCGTAAGGCGCCAGGGAAGCTTCGTTGATTTCAAGGAGAACACCGTTTTCACCGGCAGATTTTACAACTGCATCGTAATCTATGTCATACTGGGGATTATCAATGTGTCCCAGGATCTTTACAACCGGATTTTTCATTACGTTCAGAAAAGCAGCAGTATTTTCTTCCCTGGTCTTAGGACGGAAATTCTGATAATGCATGCTGGCGATTGCGTAGTCCAGCTTATCAAGAAGCTCCTGTGGCAGATCTGTTTTTCCATCGGTATCCAGAATGTTCAGTTCAATTCCATATAATAATTCCACATCGAACCGCTTCCTGGGCGAATAGATCAGGCTTCGGAAATAAGAAGAAGTTCCGGCAGCCAGAGTGGCTGGTCCGTGGTCTGTGATTCCAAGAAGCTTCAGCCCTTTTTGAGAAGCAGCCTTTGCCATGTCGCTGATGGTGCAGGTTGTGCCGTGTCCGCTGGCAATGGAATGTGTGTGTATATCAGAAAGATACATAAAATCATCTCCTAGTCAAGATTACGTGAATATATGCAGCTGGTAATTTCACTATAAAAGTGTTTTGAAAAGCCATTTACAGTTAACTTTAGTATGCCAGAGGGTAAAAAGCATGTCAATCATAAATAAGAAAAAACAGAGAAAACAAATAAAAACAACATTGCACTACAAGAAAAACCACATATAACATGCCAGGAAATGTTGCTTCTTGTTGACACTTGGAAAGCAGAAAGGTATAATCAAATCAGAAAATAAAACTCTTTATTCAGGAGGAGAAAATGGGATACACAGATAATATGTCTCCGGAAATGAAACAGAGAATCGTACAGGAGCTTGTGCCAGGCAAGCAGATTTCCCTGGCACATATCATTGCCAATCCGGATAAGATTCTTTACACCAAGCTGGGTCTTGATCCATCTCTGGATTACTCAAGAGCGGCCATTGGGATCATGACTGTAAGTCCGGCAGAAACTGCTATCATTATGGCAGATATTGCGATGAAATCATCTGGCATTGAACTGGGGTTTGTTGACCGTTTCAGCGGAAGCCTGATCATCACAGGTACTGTGTCGGAAGTAGAAGCTTCTACCAGCGCAATTCTGGACTATGTGGGAAATAAACTGGGCTTTACTTTATGCCCCATTACAAGGACTTGACAGAATATGAAGAAACTTGTTCTGATCGGTCGCAGCGAGGCTGGAAAAACTACTTTGACCCAGGCCCTGCGTGGTGAAAAAATACATTATCATAAAACACAATATGTAAATAATTTTGATGTGATCGTAGATACGCCAGGAGAGTATGCCCAGACGAAAGGTCTGGGACACGCCCTGGCGTTGTATACATATGAATCAGATGTGGTAGGGCTGCTGGTATCTGCCACGGAACCGTATTGCCTTTTTCCACCTTGCATTACCTGTATGGCCAACCGTGAAGTAATTGGAATTGTTACCAAAATCCACAATCCGGATGCAAATGTAAAACTTGCCACGTCCTGGCTGGAGCTTGCCGGCTGTAAAAAAATCTTTTATGTAGACTCCAGGCAACAGGAGGGCATTCCGGAGATTTTGGAATATCTCAGGGAAGATGGCGATGTAATGCCGTGGGAAAAAGATGCCTCTGATCCTGTGAATTAGAAAATAGCTGCCAAATGGGGAAAAACAGTAAAACCACGAAAAACAACATAGCAATCTAGAAAAAAATCCACATAAAACAACATAAAACAACGGAAAAACCTTGACTTATAATGTGGAATGGTGTAAACTTACAACATAACCAAAAAAGTAACAGGCTAGCTATGCCTAGCCATGATAAGTTACCCGGTGCGGTACTATAACATACATAATCCACCGCACCTGAATGTGCTTAAGGAGGAAAAAAGCATGGTAAACGAATACGAAATCAAAAAACAGATTTGCGACATCGGAAGAAGAATCTATAACCGCAACATGGTTGCAGCAAATGATGGAAACATCTCTGTAAAACTGAATGACAATGAGTTCCTTTGCACACCTACTGGTGTATCCAAAGGCTTTATGACTCCAGAGTTCATCTGTAAAGTAGATGCAAAAGGAAATGTTCTTCAGGCTAACCCGGGATTCAAACCATCATCTGAGATCAAGATGCATATGAGAGTATATGAGAAGAGACCGGACGTAGGATCTGTTGTACATGCTCATCCAATTTATGCAACATCTTTTGCTATTGCCGGTATTCCGCTTACACAGCCAATCATGCCAGAGGCAGTTATCGCTCTTGGATGTGTTCCGATCGCTGAGTATGGTACACCTTCTACAATGGAGATTCCGGATAACCTTGAGAAATATCTTCCATACTTCGATGCAGTTCTTCTTGAGAACCACGGAGCTCTTACCTGGAGCACAGATCTGAACGCTGCATACATGAAGATGGAGTCCGTAGAATTCTATGCACAGCTTCTGTATCAGAGCAAGCTTCTTGGAGGCCCGAAGGAATTTGATAAAGAGAACATTAAGAAACTTTATGAGATCCGTCGTAAATTCGGTATGCCTGGAAAACATCCGGCAAGCCTTTGCCAGAACAAAGATGGCATGAACTGCCATAACTGCGGTGGTGCATGTCACAACGAAGACTACAAACAGTTCCCGGGATATCAGTATGATTTCGTTGGCGGCAACTGTGATGCTCCTGCAGCAGATACAGCTAACGCAGACGCAGAGTTAGTAGCTAAGATCACCAAACGGGTTATGGCTCAGTTAGGTCTTAACAAATAATTTAAATGGTAAATTACCGCGGCTGCAAAATAAAAGCAGCTGCGAATAACCTTAAAGGAGGAACAATCTCATGCCAATCAGCGAGAGCATGGTACAGGATATTGTACAGGAAGTTATGGCGAAAATGCAGATTGCAGACGCTCCGGCCGGTAAACATGGAATTTTCACAGATATGAACGAGGCCATTGAGGCTGCGAAAGCTTCCCAGAAGATCGTTCGGAAAATGTCCTTGGACCAGAGAGAAAAAATTATTACCTGCATTCGAAGAAAAACAAAAGAAAATGCAGAAATCCTTGCACGTATGGGTGTTGATGAGACCGGAATGGGAAATGTAGGAGATAAGATCCTGAAACATCATCTGGTAGCAGATAAGACCCCTGGTACAGAAGATCTCAGCACTACAGCATGGTCAGGCGACAGAGGACTTACTCTGATCGAGATGGGACCGTTTGGCGTAATCGGAGCAATCACTCCGTGTACGAACCCAAGTGAAACCATTCTGTGCAACACAATGGGTATGCTGGCAGGTGGAAATACAGTTGTATTTAATCCGCATCCGGCAGCAATCAAAACCTCTATTTATGCGATTAATCTTTTAAATGAGGCATCCCTGGAAGCAGGTGGCCCGGACAATATCGCAGTAACAGTAGAGAAACCTACATTAGAGACAAGCAATATTATGATGAAACATAAAGATATCCCGCTTATCGCAGCAACAGGCGGTCCTGGCGTTGTAACAGCAGTCCTTTCCTCTGGAAAACGTGGAATCGGCGCTGGCGCAGGAAATCCTCCGGCAGTTGTAGATGAGACAGCAGATGTAAGAAAAGCTGCTCAGGATATCGTAAACGGATGTACATTCGATAACAACCTTCCGTGTATCGCAGAGAAGGAAATCGTAGCAGTTGCTTCTATTACAGATGAGCTTATGCATTATCTGGTAAGTGAGAATGACTGTTACCTTGCTTCCAAAGAAGAACAGGATAAACTTACAGCAGTTGTTCTTGCAGGCGGCAAGCTGAACCGTAAATGCGTTGGACGTGACGCAAGAACATTACTTTCCATGATCGGAGTAAATGCTCCTGCAAATATCCGCTGCATCGTATTTGAAGGACCGAAGGAACATCCACTTATCGCTACAGAGCTTATGATGCCGATCCTTGGCGTTGTAAGGGCAAAAGATTTTGATGATGCAGTAGAGCAGGCTGTATGGCTTGAGCATGGCAACCGCCACTCTGCACACATTCATTCCAAGAACATTGACAATATCACCAAATATGCGAAAGCAATCGACACCGCAATCCTTGTTAAGAATGCACCTTCCTATGCAGCACTTGGATTCGGCGGAGAAGGTTACTGTACTTTCACAATCGCAAGCCGTACTGGTGAAGGACTTACAAGTGCAAGTACATTTACCAAGAGAAGACGCTGCGTAATGGCAGACAGCCTTTGCATTCGCTGACAGGAGGAAACATAAAAATGGATATGAATAACGTAAATATCGAAGAAATCGTAAAACAGGTTCTTGCTGGAATGGCTGGAACAGCACCGGCAGCTTCTGCATCAGCAGCACCGGCAGCACCAGCTGCAGCACCGGCAGGCGCAATTCCGAAAACTGCACACGTTGCAGTACTTACTGAAAAAGAGCATTTTGATATTAAAGAGTACCCGATTCCGGCAATTGGCGATGACGACATCCTTGTTAAAGTAGAAGGCTGCGGCGTTTGCGGTACTGATGCTCACGAATTCAAGAGAGACCCATTCAACCTGATCCCGGTTGCACTTGGACATGAGGGAACTGGTGAGATCGTTGCCATGGGTAAAAATGTTAAGACTGATACAGCTGGAAAACCGGTTAAGATCGGTGACAAAGTCGTTACCTGTATGATCTTCAAGGATGATCCTGAAATCACAATGTTCGACTTAAACAAGAAAAACGTTGGAGGAGCTGACGTATACGGACTTCTTCCAGATGATGACATTCATCTTAACGGATGGTTCTCTGATTACATCTTTATCAGAGGTGGAGAGTTTGGAAGCACATTCTTCAACGTAAGTGATCTTGATCTGGACTCCCGTATCCTGATCGAGCCATGTGCAGTTCTTGTACATGCAGTTGAGAGAGCAAAAACAACTGGTATCCTTCGTTTCAACAGCAGAGTTGTTGTACAGGGATGCGGACCAATCGGTCTGATCTGTATTGCAGTTCTTCGTACCATGGGTATCGAGAACATCTGTGCTGTAGATGGAAATCAGCAGCGTCTTGATTTCGCTAAGAGAATGGGCGCTACCATGAGTGTAAACTTCATGGAGCACAAAGGAATCGAAGCACTTTCTGAAGCTGTTAAAGATCAGTTTGGCGGACATCTTGCAGACTTTGCATTCCAGTGTACAGGATCACCTGTTGCTCATGCAAACATCTACAAATTCATCCGTAACGGCGGTGGCCTTTGCGAGCTTGGTTTCTTCATCAATGGTGGAGATGCTACAATTAACCCGCACTTTGACATCTGCTCCAAAGAGATCACAATCGTAGGCTCCTGGGTATACACCTTAAGAGATTACGTTACAACATTTGATTTCCTTAAGAGAGCAAATGCAATCGGACTTCCAATGTCTGAGCTGATCACAGACAAGTATCCGCTTGAGGAGATCAATGAAGCATTAAAGAAGAACCTTGCAATGACCGGTCTTAAGATCGCAGTTGTAAATAAATAATTGCCGGATAAAGGAGAATCAAGATGGCAGAAGCTGTAGGAATCTTGGAGGTGTTCGGACTGGCAACAGCGTTTGTGGCGGCCGACGCCGGCTGCAAGGCAGCAAATGTCCATCTGGAGGTTTTTGATAAAAATAAACCTGCAAATGCGGACAGTCTGCCGGTACCGCTCCTTGTCTGCATCAAGTTCCGCGGAAGCGTTTCTGATGTAACAGAGGCTGTAGAAGCTGGAATCAGAGTAGCAGAGAGTATGACCGGTGTGGTACAGCACTACGTAATACCAAATCCGGAACCCGGTACACAAAAAATGCTGAAAATCAGCGCACTGGATAAGGATTAATGATTGCTAACCAGTGAATTTAAGTCTATAATAAAAACGAACAAAGTCATGCGGAGCATGGCAGGTACCTCACAGCAAGTACGCTGGAGCGTACTTGAAAAGTCGAGATATATCAGGAGGAATTCATCATGGCACAGGAAGCTTTAGGAATGGTAGAAACCAGAGGACTTACAGCTGCAATCGAGGCAGCAGATGCAATGACAAAAGCAGCAGAGGTTACACTGGTTGGTACAGAGAAAATCGGATCCGGTCTTGTAACTGTTATGGTTCGCGGTGATGTCGGAGCTGTTAAGGCAGCAGTTGAGAGTGGAAGCGCAGCAGCATCCAGACTTGGAGAGCTTGTAGCTACACACGTAATCCCAAGACCTCATACAGATGTGGAGAAAATCCTTCCAAGCATCTAATGAACTATAAGGAGTTCGCTCATGAGTAAATCATATGGTTTTATTGAAATCACAGGTGTTGTAGCGGCCATGGATGCCCTGGACATTATGTGTAAAACGGCAGACGTTGAGCTGGCGTCATGGGAGCGTAAGCTGGGCGGACGACTGGTGACCATTATTGTACAAGGCGATGTGGCAGCTGTTACAGAAGCTGTGGAAGCGGCAGCAACAAATGCCATCAAGAAACCGGCAAGCTATGCAGTAATTGCCAATCCCCATGAGGAAATCGTCAAAATGGTGGAGCTTAGCGCAAGTCGATGGAGAAAGAAAAAGGGGGATGAATAATGGCTGACGAAGAAAAGAAAGAGACAGCGAAAAAAACAGCCCCTAAAAAGGCAGCCGCTCCGAGAAGAACGGCCAGAACAACCAGAGCAAAAGCAGCAGAAGTAAAGGCCGAAGAGCCGAAGACCACTGCAGCTGACAAAGAGAGTACAGAAACCAAACATACAGAAGCTGAGAAACCAGCAATTCATAAGGAGGAAAAAATCATGACACAGGAAGCATTAGGAATGGTAGAAACCAGAGGACTTACAGCAGCTATCGAGGCAGCTGACCAGATGTGCAAAGCAGCTAACGTTGCATTAGTTGGAACAGAGAAGATCGGATCCGGTCTTGTAACTGTTATGGTTCGTGGAGATGTTGGAGCAGTTAAATCTGCAGTAGAGAGCGGAAGCGCAGCAGCATCCAGACTTGGAGAGCTTGTAGCTACACACGTAATTCCGAGACCTCATACAGATGTTGAGAAAATCCTTCCAGTTCTGAAATAATATAAAAGTCCCAGATAGCAGCCATGAATGAGCTGTGCTTGCATGAGCGAATTCATGGATGCTCCTTACTTTTATAATGTCTGCTATGGCAGACATTACCGAATTTCAGGAAGAAAGCAGGTGTACTTTTGGAAACCAATAATGTTGAGCTGATTACCAGAATGGTACTGGATGCTCTCAATAAAAAAGAAGAAAAAGGCAATGGCTTCATGGTGCCCATCGGAGTTTCCGCAAGACATATCCACCTGACGCAGGAACATGTTGAAGCTTTATTTGGACCAGGATATCAGCTCACCAAGAAGAAAGAGCTGATGGGCGGACAGTTTGCCTCCAATGAGACAGTAACTATCGTTGGACTGAAGCTCCGTGCAATTGAGAATGTACGTATTCTCGGACCGGTCCGCAAGGCTTCACAGGTTGAAGTATCAGCTACAGACGCAATCAAGCTTGGTATGAAAGTACCGGTGCGTGAGTCTGGAGATGTTAAGGGAAGTGCTCCTATTGCAATTGTCGGACCGAAAGGTGCGATTTATCTGAAAGAGGGATGTATCGTAGCAATGCGTCACATTCACATGTCCCCGAAGGATGCTCAGGCAGCCGGTGTGAAGGATGGAGATATCGTATCTGTTAAAGCAGACAATGAGAGAGGAACCATTTTCAATCAGGTGAAGATCCGTGTAGACGACAGCTTTACACTGGAGATGCACATTGATACAGATGAAGCAAATGCAGCAAAAATTGCCACAGGCAATACAGTTACAATTATAAAGTAATGTTTTGGAAATCATTTCCTCATTACTAAAATAAAGTGTTCAGCCATGCTGGTTCTGAAAATGACAGATGCATGGCTGAACTGATATAAAATTTGGAGGTTCACATGATAGTTGGCAAGGTAGTAGGAAGCGTTGTTTCCACAAGAAAAAACGAAAAGCTGGTCGGCAATAAGTTTATGATCGTGGAACCGGTTCATCACATGAAAGGTGACCTCAGTCAGATTGTTGCGATCGATATTATCGGTGCAGGAATCGGAGAATATGTATTGGTGGCACAAGGAAGCGCGGCAAGAATTGGCTGCGGCGTAGAAACAGCACCGGTAGATGCCGCCATTGTAGGTATCGTTGATGACGGTGCAGGATTGGAGTAACGCCATGGATATCAAAGAATTACAGAATATTATACAGGAGAATGGTGTAGTTGGTGCCGGCGGTGCAGGATTCCCTACATACATGAAGCTGACAGATAAAGCAAATACCATTCTTATGAACTGTGCAGAGTGCGAACCTTTACTGAAATTACACAGACAGTTATTAGAGAAGCACGCTTACGAAATAATGAAAACCTTCCATATGGTTCAGGAAACAGTTGGAGCTTCTGAGGCCATTATTGGAATCAAAAAATCTTATGTTCAGACAGTAAATGCTCTGAAACAGCATATCGAAGAGTTCCCGGGAATGCGCATCCACCTTCTGGATGAAGTGTATCCGATGGGAGATGAGGTTGTACTGATCTACGAAGCAACTGGTAGAGTTGTAAGACCTGGCGGACTTCCTATTGAGCAGGGAGTTGCTGTGTTTAACGTAGAGACATTGTATAATATATACCAGGCAGTAGAGAAAAAAGAGCCTGTAACAGCCAAATATGTGTCTGTTGTAGCTGAGGTAAATCATCCGGTAACTGTAAAAGTACCTCTTGGATGTACTATGGATGATGTTGTTGCCCAGGCAGGCGGAACTACTGTAAAAGACCCGGTTTACTTTATTGGTGGACCGATGATGGGAAGAATCGGAAAAGGTTCTGACCCTGTGACGAAGACAACAAATGCGATTCTGGTTCTGCCAAAAGACCATTTAATCGTACAGAAGAAGATGCGGACTTCTGCTATAGATTTAAAACGTGCAGCATCTATTTGCTGCCAGTGTAATACTTGTACAGATCTTTGCCCACGTAACAATCTGGGACATCCGATTGATCCAGCCCGCTTCATGCGTGCAGCTTCCAATCAGGATTTCAGAGATGTTAATCCATACATCAATGCAAGCTTCTGCAGCTCCTGTGGCGTTTGTGAGATGTATGCATGTCCTCAGAGCCTTGCTCCAAGAACACTTCTTGCAGACATGAAGGGCGGACTTCGTAAGGCAGGTATTCGTCCTCCTCAGGGAGTACAGCCAGTACCAGTTAAGGAATCCCGAGAATACCGCAAGGTTCCGGAAGAACGCCTGATGGCACGTCTTGGTCTTACAAAATATGACAAGGATGCACCGATGGACGAGACACTGGTTGATATTCCAAAGGTTAAAATTCTTCTTAGCCAGCATATCGGAGCACCTGCTCAGGCAATTGTAAAAGTTGGAGATCAGGTGACAAGAGGTCAGATGATCGCTTCTCCTGCCCAGGGCTTAAGTGTTGGTATCCATGCAACCATCTCCGGTAAAGTTACCGAGGTGACAGACCGCTGGATCGTAGTTGCAAAGAATTAGAAAGGACGTGCAGAAAATGAGTAAAGCAATCGGAATGATTGAATTCAAAACTACAGCTACCGGCGTTACTGCAGCAGATGCAATGGTTAAGACATCTGATGTAGAAATCGTTGAGGCGCAGACCGTGTGTCCGGGTAAATATATTGCAATTATTACCGGTGATCTCAGTGCGGTAAAAGCTGCCGTAGATACAGCTGTAACAACATATGAGGACAAGTGCATTGACAGTTTTGTACTGGGTAATCCGCACGAGTCTCTTTTCCCGGCTATTTATGGAACTACTCAGGTTGAGGAGATCAGTGCGCTGGGAATTCTTGAAACATATGATGCAGCTTCCATTATTGAGGCTGCAGATCAGGCTGCAAAGACTGCAATTGTAGATCTTATCGAGCTTCGTATTGCAAAAGGTATGTGCGGAAAATCTTACATGATGATCACTGGTGAGGTTTCTGCTGTATCCGCATCAATCGACAGAGCGAAAGAGCTTGTTGCTGAAAAAGGCATGTATCTGGATTCCTCTGTTATTGCACATCCGGATAAGAGAATGATCGACAGCCTTCTGTAATTCTGGTCTGACCAATAAAATGAACGCGGAGGGGACCTGAACATGCTTGCGTTAGAGAGACGGAATCTGATCCTTGAGAAATTACAGAATGAGAAGCGCGTAGTAGTAAGTGAACTGAGCCAGTTATACGGAGTCTCTGAGGAAACCATCCGACGGGATCTGGACAAGCTGGAGAAGGAAGGGCTTGCCATTAAAAGCTATGGCGGAGCTGTGATCAATGAAGATGTGAGCATTGATCTCCCTTTTAATGTGCGCAAGAATCAGAATGTAGTTGGGAAACAGAAGATGGCGGAAATTGTAGCCTCTCTTGTGCATGACGGGGAACATCTGCTTCTGGATGCCAGCACTACTGCAGTGTTTGTTGCAAAGGCATTAAAAGAGAAGGAGCGTCTGACTGTGATCACCAATTCCATGGAGATCCTTCTGGAACTGGCAGATGTGTCGGGATGGAATATTATTTCCACAGGTGGGATGATGAAGGAAGGCTATCTGGCTTTCCTTGGCTCTCGGACAGAAGAAGTCATTCGCTCTTATTTTGTAGATACCGTTATTTTTTCCTGTAAGGCTCTTGATGAGAACTGGGGAGTAATGGAATCACAGGAAGCTTTTGGAACAGCAAAGAGAGCAATGCTGGATTCAGGACGTAAGAAAATCCTGGTTGTGGACAATACGAAATTTGACCAGACCGCATTTTCCGTTGCCGGAAGATTGCGGGATGTTGATATCGTCGTGACAGATGCGAAGCCTTCTGAAAAATGGCTGAAGCTTTTTAAAGAAGAGGGCGTGGAGTGCAGATATCCGGAATCTGTCCGATAGAAGCTTTCTGCTTACAAAAGAAAGCTGCAATAAAGGAGCATTGAATTATGAAAACTTTTGAAATGAAAACAGTCATCCATTTTGGTGACAATGCCCTGGATAGACTGGCAGAACTGCCATACAAAAAAGTTCTGGTGATCACAGATCCATTCATCGCAAAAGGGAAAATGATCGAGCTGATCACAGACCCATTGAGACGCGGTGGCAAGGAGTTTGAAGTATTCAGTGATGTTGTGCCGGATGCACCGGTAGGAAAAATCGCAGAAGGTGTAAAGAAGTTCCTGGAGTATCAGCCGGAGGTTGTAGTAGCTGTCGGAGGTGGCTCTGCAATTGACTCATCCAAGGCAATCCGTGAGTTTGCCCTGAAGATCAACAATTACGGCAAAGTAGGTCTTATTGCAATTCCTACTACCAGTGGTACCGGATCTGAGGTTACCTCTTTTGCAGTTGTAAATGATACAGATAATCATGTGAAGTATCCGCTGATCTCAGACAGCCTTACCGCTGATGAGGCAATCCTGGATGCAGAACTGGTAAAGAGCGTTCCGCCCTCTATCACAGCAGATACAGGTATGGACGTACTGACTCATGCAATTGAGTCTTATGTAAGTATCAATCACAATGAATTTTCATCTGCTCTTGCTGAAAAGTCAATTGAAATCTGCGGAGTCTTTCTGTTAAGAGCATACCTTGACGGCGGCGATATGCATGCCCGTCAGAAAATGCATGTAGCTTCCTGTCTTGCCGGACTGTCTTTTAATGCTGCAGGACTTGGAATCACACATAGTATGGCACATCAGCTGGGAGCTATTTTCCATATTCCGCATGGACGTGCCAATGCTATGCTGCTTCCACACATTGTGGAATTTAATGCGAACATTAATAAGCACAGTAAGAGCCAAAAAGAATATCTTCCAGCTGTAAAGAGATATGCAAATATTGCCCATATTCTTGGACTTAGCAATTATAATAAAGTTATGTCTGTAAGATCTCTTGTAAACTGGATTCAGTTTATGCAAAAAGAGATGAATATTCCGCTTACCATTCAGGAAATCGGAACAATTTCACCAGATGAATATTTTGGTGCAATTGACAAGATGGCAGACCTTGCTCTTGCAGACGCCTGCACAACGGCGAATCCAAGAGTTCCTAAAAAGGAAGATATTGTGAAGATCTACAAGAAATTGTGGTCATTTTAATGAATATAAGAGGCTTTGGACAGAATCAGTGATGATTTGTCCAAAGTCTGTTTATAACTAATATAGTGAATGTAAGATAATGTGGATCAATGTTTATTATTTATATAAAAGATGATATTGTCAGATATTCAGTGTGTTAGTGCAAAACAAATTTTATTTTGCCGGACAGGTGAAATGTTAGGGGAGAGCCATATGAGTATTTATACGAAAAATGGTGACAAGGGAACTACTAATCTTGTCCATACGAAAAATGTTTCTAAATCTGATGACAGAATTCAGCTTGAAGGAACTATAGATGAACTTTCCAGTCATATCGGTGTTTTAAAAACAATGATCGAAGACGGAGAAATCCTTCGTTTTCTGGAAAAAATCCAGGAAAACCTGATGAAAATCGCTGATGGAGTGGCTGATCCCTATAACAGAGATTATAAGATAAATGATGATAAGACAGAGCTTCTGGAAGAGGAAATTGATCGTCTGGAGGAATTGTTTAATTTACCCAAAGAGTCTTCTTTGCCAGGTACCTGCCGTCTGTCTGCAGAGATTGATGTAACTCGGGCTGTTGCCAGAAGGGCGGAGCGTGATCTTGCTACTGTAAGTGTAAAGTTTGGTTCTGACACAGGAAGTAAGAAATACATGAACCGTCTGGCAGATTATCTGTATGTGCTTGCCCGCTATAAAGATGCGGAGGCAGCAGGTCAGAAGACGGGAACGTCAAAGCTTGTAGAAACTGACGCATCTTCTGAAAATACGGAACTACATGCAAGTGGAACTGAGAAAGTGGCAGGAGGAAGCGTGAGCGTGGATACGAAAGTTGAAAATTCTCTCATATCTGGTACCTCTGATTTTGTAGACGAAGCTGTAATTCAGGCAGTACTGCGCCGCATGGGTATGCAGAATAAGATTACACTGGATGGAGCGAAGAAGCTGATCGGGAAAATCGAACAGGAAGCCCTTCGCCGCGGTAAGAAAGCGGTGATTGCAGTTTGTGGTCCGGAAGGAAATCCAATTGCCGTTCATGTAATGGACGGAGCATTTCTGGTAAGCTTTGATGTCGCTTTGAAAAAAGCTTATACTTCTGTTGCGGTGAAGATGTCCACCATGGAATTATCTAAACTGGCTCAGCCAGGCGGAACCTTTTATGGCGTAGATAAGATGGATGGTGGAAAAATCGTGATTTTCGGAGGCGGCGTGCCGCTGAAATCCGGAGATACGATTATCGGAGGTCTTGGTATAAGCGGAGGCACAGGAGAGGAAGATCACAGCCTGGCAGAATATGCATTGTCCGTATTACCGGAAATATTGTAGTTGGAATATAGTACAAGGATTATGACAGGGAAAGGCTATTTCTTTAGGAAAGAGAAAAAGCCTTTCTTTTTTTCGTATGGAGCTTTTGAGACAGAAAGCAGTTTATAACCTGTTTTATCAATAGTCTCTTTCAGTTTTGCTTCATCAAGATCATTTTCTGTAAGGATAATCGTCTCTCCTTTTGTATGGGATGAGGTGACTTTTTTTACAGAAAAGTTATTACGAATACTTTCGTTAATGTGGGATTCACACATTCCACACATCATTCCGTCTATTTTTAATGTAATCTGCTGCATAATTTAATCTCCCTTTTTTAATAGATTTGCCATAAATGTCCTGGCGGTATGTTTTCAAACACGCTCTAAGCTGTGTAATCAAATTTCACAAAGGACAGCTCGCAGTTTGCAATACGGCTGCAGATATTTACTGCTGAATACATTACCACGGAAAATTCTCCGTCAATAGTATCCACATGAAGATAACGTCCGTCAGCGGAGATTCTGGCGTGTTTCACATCGCCTCGCTCTGTCAGTTCTTTTATGATTTCATTTGCCAGGTCTTCCGTAACAGTTTTTGATAAATGATAACATCTTCCCATGATTCAACAGCTTCCTTTCGTCATACTTATGTTAGTTGCTTCTAATTGAAAATATTATAGCACGTTTCAGAAAAAAGAAAACTTCAGTTACAGATAAAATTTATCATTTAAGTGTCGAATTATGTGAGAATTTTACGACCGAATTTCGTTGTAATGGCAACCGGCTTTTGTTAGAATAAAAGAAACGAAAGAGAAAAACAATTTCTGATTTTCTGCGGCGTTCTGCAGCAGTATGTGCGGACAGTTTTCTGCCATGGGCTAATCTGCCTGATCAGCAGCAATTCCATCATCCGGTTACTTGAAAACCTGCTACATAAGGGTCCTGGAATAAGAGACCATTCTGGAAAAATGGCATATATAGCGAAAACAAGAATAAGCTATGGCTTTTTTCGAGTCTTAACAGCAAAAGAAAACGCATAAAATGCGTCAACGTAGCCTGTAAAAAATACAGGAATGATTCTCTGTCGTTTTTCTTACGACGAAAAAAATCACATCTTTAGCATATCTGAGAAATAAGAGAAAAAGAAGTCAATTCTTTTTTTGTGGGCGGGCATCCGGCCAATGCTCGCCCTCCTAATCAGCTTTTCTTATATTTTCCTGGTGTAGTTCCTTTGTATTTTTTAAATGTACGTATAAAATAGCTCAGATCATTAAATCCATTTCGATATGCAATATCTGTAATAGAATCATCGGTTGTGGAGATTTCATAGCAGGCTCTCTCAATGCGCTGCCTGTTCAGATAATCCATGGGAGTCTGATGGGTCATTTCGGAGAAAAAACGGCAAAAGTATTTGGGTGACATGGATACGGAGGCCGAAAGCTGTTTTAGTGTCAGAGCCCCCGTATAGTTGTGCTCAATGAAATCAAGTACCTGTTTCAGCTGTAAAATTCTCTTATAATCACGTCTTGCGCGTGTTATACTTTCAAGATAGTAATGATTACTAAAAATAATGCCGAAAAAGTGGTAAAATTGTCCAATTACAGTGAGCTCGTAGCCAGGTTCTCTTTTCCAAAGAGAATCAAAAAGACTGTTTATTGTATTGCAGATTTCTATATGCTTTGGTGTAAAATGATGATAGATCAGAATTTCCTGATGAATAATCTTCTGCATATATCCTGCACAAACAGAATTATTTTTGAGGAAAACATTTCCGTCGAAAACAATGCACTGATAAAGACAATTATCAGGAATTCCACTGTGAAGAATTCCACTATGTACAAAAATGATGTCTCCGGCTGTTGCAATGAAACTTTTTTCGTCTAAAGTGACAGTGAGAGAGCCCTCAAGAATACGAATGATTTCATATTCTACATGCCAGTGATAGGACATTACATAGCGCGGATGAGCCTGATCAATATGATGAAATTCAAAAGGAAAATCATATGTTCCCCTTAAACGGTCTTCATTATGGTCCAGATCCTGCAAAATAAATTCCTCCTTAAGTTAATTTGATGGATTTTTTACAAAATGATCAAAAAAGTGAATATTGTACTATTTTTTGCCATTATATCACAAGTAATTACGGTTTGGCAATTGTATACTATGAACTATAGGAAACAGGGAGGTTTTTTAGTGAAACCTCTTAAAAAAGAATATATTTATTATGGAGGTAATGAATCATGGCAAAGAGCAGATTAGTAGGCAGCTATCCGGTTATCGGTATCAGACCAACAATCGACGGACGTAGAGGAGCACTCGATGTCAGAGGATCTCTTGAAGAGCAGACAATGAATATGGCTAAATCCGCTGCGAAACTTTTTGAAGAAAACCTGAGATATTCCAACGGTGAGCCTGTTAAAGTTGTTATCGCTGATACAACAATCGGACGTGTAGGTGAAAGTGCTGCATGTGCTGACAAATTCCGTAAAGAAGGTGTAGACATCACACTTACTGTTACACCGTGCTGGTGCTATGGCGCAGAGACAATGGATATGGATCCTCAGACAATCAAAGCTGTATGGGGCTTCAATGGAACAGAAAGACCAGGAGCAGTTTACCTTGCATCCGTTCTTGCTACACATGCAACGAACAGTCTTCCGGCGTTCGGTCTCTATGGACCTGAT
>ENA-OQLI01000611-OQLI01000611.1-human-gut-metagenome-genome-assembly--contig:-NODE-611-length-39168-cov-37.633283_pt1 | contig 39168 bp, 39 predicted proteins | sample MGYA00242805_ERZ504812 | MGnify/ENA primary metagenome ERZ504812 (study PRJEB26092, sample SAMD00036430) | human gut metagenome | host: Homo sapiens | study: EMG produced TPA metagenomics assembly of... | reverse complement strand
TGGGCTGACGAAGCAACTAAAACAGCTGTCTGGGAAGTATACAAATTCATACATGTTAATACAGTTGCTCCGTTCGGAACCTTTAGAACCAAGATTAGAAAATGGAAAAAGATTGCACTATAACTTCCAGTTTGTATAACAGGAAAATTTGAAGTTTCTGTTGAGTTTTTTATGAAATATTCCATTTTTTTCAGAGATTCCACCCATATTCTACTTACAAGGGATTTTATTTCAATGATGAAAGAAGTACCTTTATATCATCAAATGAATGGAGGAATACATATGAACCAATTAGTTACAGGAAAATTTATAGCATTAAAGAGAAAACAGAAAAATCTAACACAGGAACAATTAGCAGAGAAACTTGGTGTTTCCAATAAGACTATTTCAAAATGGGAAACCGGTAAGTGTATGCCGGACTATTCCATTGTAAAAAGCCTATGCGAAGAACTTGAAGTTACAGTGGCAGAACTGATGGATGGTGAAATATCCGAAGAAAATAGTGTTCGTACCTATGATGATGAGCAGATTTTAGATTTGCTAAGAAGAACGCAGGAGTTAGAAAAGCAAAAAAATATGTTATATGGAATTATGCTTATTGTAATGGGTATTGCAGTACAGGCTCTTTCATATGCAATTGGTGGTTCGGATTTTAAGGACTTTATTTCTGGCTTACTATTGGGATTGTCAATTGGCGAAATGCTGGTTGGTGTTTATGTTGTTGGAAAATCCTTGGCAGGAAGATAACTTCCAGTTTGCAGAGCTGACAGTTTATGATTATATCAAAGTAAGATAATTACAATCAATAACGCCGGTGCGGGATTTTGATATCCAGTACCGGCGTTATTGATTCCACAGGGGCTTGGGGGTGTAGCCACCAAATATACTATTCGTTTTCTGCTTCGGTAAGTTTGTTAAGGATCCACTCCCTATTGATAATAATATCCTCATCATCGCGGAGGTCTTTGAAATCAGTGCAGTGTGAAGAAGCAAATTCATACATATTGTCAATGTCAACTGCACCAGTGATCTCACCCTTATTAATGATTATAAGAATATTTGTTCCGTCGTCGACAGCAAAGCGCAGTTCATCAAATTCTTTATCAGGATTATTTTTGAGAATAGAATCTGTCGCAAGCAATTTAACAAGTTCCATTATCCTGTCATCCTTACCAGCATCAAAGATCTGGATCTTTTCAACGAGCTGATTTGCTGATGTCACAATCCGGTTTAAGTACTTTTCGGTACGATAATCAGCCAAAGCATTTTTTTCATAAAATATTTCATATGTTTTCTCTACTTCTGATTCAGGAACCAGATAAATCATGACAAGATCTTCCATCTGATGATAGAGTATAGGGTAGTTTAAACGGAAGGTCTCTCCACAGTTCGGGCAGGTATAAAGGAAAATAGACTGATTAAGTACCTTCTCCTTCATTTCAGGATCCAGGACAGTATTAATGCTGTCCCAGACTTCAAAATCTCCATCATGATGGCAGGAAGGGCAGGTTAGCTTTTCCATATGATGTTTGGACATAAATAATCCCCCTTTCAGTGAGATAAATCTATAGTTTTCTTATTGTAGAATGCGCTTATCCTTATATTATTTCGCCAGGAAATTACTCTGTATCTCCATTGGCATATGATAAGCCTGGCCTCGTTTTGTCAGGCTGTATAGTTTAAAGCTCATGAGTTCCGGAGTCGCATTCAATGAACTGCAGAGGCCGAAATAATCCAGATCTTCGTTCTGAACCATCTCTTCAATGTCTTCATCTTCAATCAGTAGATCGGCAGCAAACAGATTGGCCTGGTATTCTGTATTATCTGTCATATTGTAGAGGGTATCATCTTGCATTGGAGCCATTTTCAGCTGGGAACGATGCAGGATGATATGTCCTAATTCATGGGCGGCAACGATCATCTTTTCTTCTTCTGAAAGGAAACTGCTGATCATGACATAGATCGTCTTGCAGCTCATAAAACAATATCCTTTCAGTGTCTTATATCTGGAAGTTTCCCCGACAACAATGTTCATTTGATCCATGATCTCAAATGGATCTCGGGTTCCATATTTCTTGATTAATTTCTTTGTTTCTGTATATATGTAAGTGTTTCTCAAATAAAATCACCTCAAAAGTAAAAAATAAAAAGGCAGAAATATCCTTGTAACTATAAGGTAACAGATTAGGTGTACAATAATCCCGCCTTCTATTATTTTTCCTCTTGGTTTTTCAGATATTTTTTCGGTGTAAATTTCTTTGCACGTCTTTTGGAATCCAGATAAAGGCTCTGGATCTCATCCATAAAAGCTATTTTATCTTCGTCTGTCAGTGATCCACCGGCAAACATAGCTGCAGCCTGTTCCAAAATCTGCTGAGCCTGTCTGGCACCACGGTTACCAAACTGTTCGGATGCTTCTGTGATAAAAGCTTCATTCTCACTCATGAGATAAGAAACGTCACACTGTAATGCATCTGCCAGTTTCTGATACAGAACATTTTGTTTTGGAAAACGTCCTTCTACTTCCCAGGATCGAATAGTCCTATATGAAACACCAACCATACTGGCCAGTTCCTGCTGACTCATCTTTTTTTCTTTTCTTAATGATCTTACTTTTTCACCGAATGTCATAAACATACCTCTTTCTAAGCCTTGTCTTATAAGTTTCATTAGCCGCTTCAAGGCAAAACGGGAAATGTGTTTCCTTAAAAATAAAAATTAATCTTGACAAAGGGAAATATCTCTCCTATAATGTGAATCACAGATAAGGGAAACATCTTTCCTATAAGATACACAATATTTCCTCTTTTGTCAATGGATATGTGAAATGAATTTCCTGTAATTCAATGAAAACAGGAAGGATAGACAATCATTGATAGTCAAAATGGGATACATGTTACAAAAAGAGGAAAGACGTATGGGAGGTGGCAATGTGAGTCAGGATCAGACTTCTATTATCTGTATTGATCTGAAGTCCTTTTATGCTTCTGTAGAATGCGTAGAACGTGGGCTGAATCCATTTAAAACAAACCTGGTGGTTGCAGATCCTACCAGATCAAAGTCAACAATCTGCCTGGCAATCACTCCGGCTATGAAGTCTCTTGGCATCAAGAACCGGTGCCGGATTCATGAGATACCGGATTGTGTAAAGTACATCACAGCCATGCCAAGGATGCAGCTGTATATGGATTATTCCGCAAAGATCTGTGGAATCTATCTGCGGTACGTCTCAAAAGAAGATATCCATGTGTACAGTGTCGATGAGTGTTTTATTGATGTGACAAACTATCTGCAGCTTTATCATCTCACTGCAAAAGAAATGGCGGTAAAGCTTATGCAGGAGGTTATGGAGGAAACAGGTATCACTGCAACCGCTGGTGTGGGAACCAATCTGTATCTTGCTAAGATCGCAATGGATATTGTAGCAAAGCATGTGGATGACCATATTGGAATCCTGGATGAATTCTCTTACAGAGAGCAGCTATGGGATCATAAACCATTAAGTGACTTCTGGAGGATTGGATCCCGGACTGAAAAAAAACTGGCCGGTTACGGGATTCATACGATGGGCGATATCGCAATGGCTTCTTTAAGATCCGAAGACTGGCTGTATAAGATGTTTGGGATTGATGCAGAGCTGTTGATTGATCATGCATGGGGCTATGAAACATGCCGGATGAGTGACATCAAGAACTATCATTCGGAGGAACACAGCCTTTCAAATGGTCAGGTGTTGATGCGAAATTATTCTTTTGAAGAAGCACTTGTAATCGTAAGGGAAATGACAGACAACCTGGCCCTGGATCTGTTTGAAAAAGGACTGGTGACAAGCTCTCTCACCTTATGGATCGCATATGACCACAGGTATGAGCATGAGGCATCCAAAGGAACCGTAAAACTCGAAAGAGAAAGTAACAGTTCCAAAAAGATCATAGATGCAGTGGAAGATTTATATCTCAGGATTGCGGACAGATATACCGGAATTCGAAGAATCGAGGTGTGTGCGAATAGGGTTGCTCCTGAAAATTATGTGCAGTACAGCCTGTTTGATGATCCAAAACAGACCGATAAAGAACGGCATTTACAGGAAGCAGTATTGAATGTAAAGCAGCGTTATGGAAAGAATGCGATCATGCGTGGATCTAACCTGCTAGAGTGTTCTACTTATCGAGAACGCAATGAACAAATAGGTGGTCACCGTGCTTAGAGGAGGTGTAAAAAGTGCTGGCAAGTGCATATCAACCGTATTTATATTTATCAAGACCGGTTTCCAGGAGACATCCCATGGATGTAGGACGCAGGGCAAAACAGTTTGCTCCATTTGCGGCACTTCGTGGACTGGATGAAACGATCCGGCAACAGGAAATCATTTACGAATCGAAAAGAGATTTATCCGAAGAAAAGAAAAATGAGCTGGATATGAAATTAAGGATCCTGGCATATGGGATGAAGATACAGGCAACTTATTTTCAAAAATCCTGGAAGGATCCGTCAGTTGGCCAGTACCATACATTATCCGGAACCGTAGAACTTTTTTGATCCATCAGTCCACTTACGGATCGATGATACTGAGATTCAGATCCAGGACATCTGTGATCTGACTGGTGATGTATTTGAAACTATTGAAATATCATGTTAATTAATCACAGCGGAATTTTTTATACCGGAAAGAGTGTGTGGTAGCTGGTGGAAGGATAAAAAAGGATGCACAGATCGACAAAGCAGATCTGATCAGAATAAAAATCGTGCTGTTCGTGTAGCTTTGGCACTTACGGAATGGATGGCATGATGCTCATAAGGCGGATTTGATTTCCCTTTGGTCCGTTGAGTAATAAATGGAGAAATATCTTATTGCTTAAAGGAGGAAGCCTATATGGGATCAGGTGCTATTAAATGGCATGTACACTGCTCTGTATGCGGAGCATTTATTGAAAAGAGCGCACAAAGCGATTCAGAAGTGGAGTGCAAAAAATGTCGCAGTACATTGGAGATATTTGTAAAGGATGATATGGTGTCGGTTCGTCCGATCCACATCAGAGATGAACAATTAAAGTCCAGGATGCGGACGTATTCCCGAAAGATGATGAATCAGGGATCATAACAGAATAGAATGAGCTGTCTGTAGTAAGCGTTGGATTTGGCAGGAACCATCAAGAACGCACCAGACAGTAAGAGTTTGTCAAGGAGCTGAATCTGACTGGAATCACTAAGAGCCCGGCAAAACATTTACGGATACACTGCAAGATCAGAAGTATTTTCTGGTTTTGGAGATTGTTGAAGTATTTGTTTTGTCGGGCTTTTTTGATGTATTTCAAAAAATTTTTAAATTTTTTGTCGTACCCCACTGTAAAACAGGCTCTCAGCGTTTCGTTATATAGAGGTTGAATTCTCTTCTGCAAAAATAATTGCAGAGAGAGATTTTGATAATATGACACAAAGGAGGAAGCAAAGATGACTGAAATCGAATACCAGGAATTTGTAAGGCATTGTCCTTACGATGCTATGGGCGATTATTCCATGTTTCGCAAAGAGCAAACAGAGAATGAATCAGAAGATGCACATATCAACTGAATAAGCCAGGCAATCTGGCAAACTTAATCTAAACGCAGATACATGCGTTACAAAGGAGTCGCGGACTCCCGTTCAAAAAAAACGGGTGAGTTCGTGACCTCTTGTACTGCAGTTCTTTATGTCTGTGCAGAAATTTCATAAAAGATGGAATGGACCACCCGGAGCCGAAAGGCAGAAAGGTGGTCTTTATGTTGACATTAAAAGAACTGAAAAAAATCGTGAAAGTTGCTGATGTGGAGAAGAGAATCCCAAGCGTGAAATCCTTGAAGGAACACAAAGTTGTAGTAAAGGAAATGATCAATGCAGATACAACAATCTCTGTTTATGATCACGGATATGTACTTTATACAGCAGGAAATCAATCAACCGTATTTCCGCTTCATAGTTGTGATGACTATGAATATGTGAGTGTAACTGGCGATAACAAGGAATTCAATAAAGAGTTCTTTGATAATGAAAACTGGTATATCCGTCTGCTGATGGAGGCTGAAGACCGTATGGCATACAGCCAGAGCAAAATCAGCACCAATCATGGTGTGTTTTCTAACAGCGATGTTACAGATGATGCGGAGATTATGAGAGGATCTTCAAAAGATTTTGTTGACGATGTTATCGACAGAGAAATTCTAAACGCTTTGATCAAAGAGTTAACAGAGAGACAAAAGACGGTACTCAATCTGGTTTATTTCGAGGAAATGCGTCAGCAGGATGTTGCAGATTATCTGGGAATCAAACAGCAGAGTGTAAATGACCTCCTGAACAGGGCATTAAAAACGATGAAAAAAAAGGCGGAAAACGAAGAATTTTAAAAAAATTGAATTAGACCACTGTAAAACAGGCTCTGAGCGTTTCGTTATATGAAGGGTTTGCATAGAACACCTTCATGTACCTTGAAAAATGAATAGCCTGCCCGGAGTGATATTCGGTTTGAACATGCATAGAGCGAAAAGCTGCGTGTCTGCCAGAAGAAAACGTATCAGAGATGGAAACTGATATAGGAACGGATCCGGGAAAGAAAACAGGAAAACGCTTAAATCTTAAATCAAAATAAAATGTCTGAATCTGAAAAGAGGATGACAGTAGAAATCATGTGGCGGTATTTGTGACAAACAGGTACCGCCATATATTTGTGCTGTTATCTCAGCTTGTGCTGACTGTCCCAAATAGCGCAAATTTCAGGAAAGGAGGCGATCATCTTCGTATAAAAGATAATACGCAGACACGAACAGATAACCATACACAAAAAAATCAGAAAGGAAGGATTTAAGAGAATGAACGTGAAAAAGAAAGCACGCAGGGTGATGTCCGGTTTACTGACTGCAGTAACGGTTCTATCGACGGTACTCTCTCCCGCTGTTGCCTATGCTTCTGATGATGCCGGATCTGTAAAAAAGATTCCGTATTATGAGGAGATCAAGGATCAGTTGGATGAAGATGAAGTGGTAACTGCAAAGGATTATGAGATCAAGGTTGGAGACAATTTCGATGTAAAGAGTGATTATACCGGTCTTACGATCCAGGATGACAGCAAAGTAAAAGTTACATTTCAGGAAGCAAAAGATACGGACGGGAATGACTTTTCTACCGATTATGCCAATTCCTATAAGGCAGTCTATTATGTAGAACCACAGACAACGGATCACCCAACCTACCAGATCAATCGAAAGATCGTGGTAAAAGAAGCGGATCAGCAGAAAGATTCGCAGTCAGAAAGTTCTTCTGATCAGGATGCTGGTTCTTCCGATGAGACAGAAACAGAGGATTCTGAGGCTGGCTCGTCTACAGAGGAAACTGGTGATGCTAAAACGGAGAGCAAAACAGAACTGACAGAAAAAGAATTTGATGCAGAGATCGAAGCAACGGAGAATCAGGAGACCGTTGATCCGGAAACAGGGATCACACTCTCAGAGGTTATGCAGGAAGCTGTTGACCAGGAAGTTGCTCTTGCAGATCTTGAAGCAGGCGAAAGTATTACTTTTGATATGCCAATGATGCTTGCTTCCGGTGAAACAGGAACAAAATCAGTCACAGTCACAGCCGGTTCCTGGTACTATTACGCAGATTATGGATTAGGTTCTTATCTGACTTGTCCATATTATGTGAAATGGGGAAGCATCAATGCGACAGCATACTGTGTTGAACCATCGAAAAAAGGACCGGGAAATGGAACTTATACAATCCAGAAACTTGCCGATGGAAAGACACTTGCAAAGGTCTGCTATTACGGAACAAAAGCAAGTGATGAGAATGATTTCTTCGATGAGAAACATCCGGATTTTCCGGCAGGAAAGAGATTCATCATTACCCATCTTGCAGCAGCTTATGCAAATGGATCCAGTGACTGGGCATCCGGAACTAATGCAACAGGAAAGAACCTGGCAATGGAGCTTTACAATTATTGTGTAAATATGCCGGACATTCCGTCTGTAGATATGAGCTTTTCCGAATCTAATGTAAAGGCTTATGTGGAAGGAAACAGCCAGCGAACAAGCGTGATCACATTCAAAGCAGATAAACTGCAGACAATCACATTTAAGTTGCCAAGCGGTGTAAAGCTTGTAAATGTGACAACCGGTAAAACCAGTGCTGCAGGAGCAAGTGTAGAAATCAGTGGAGGTACACAGTTTTATCTGACAGCACCACTTGATCAGGCAGAGAGCGTCAGTGCTACATTTCCTTCTCGGATGAAGGGAAGCATTGATAAAGAATACTCTGCTTACAAGATTGTAACAGGATCTGGAACACAGGACCTGGCTCTTGTTTTCGGTGAAGGTGTCGGAAATGAGAAATATGTGGATTTTAAAGTAACCTGGACAAAAGAATGCAAGGTATCCATTGTAAAGAAAGACCAGGATACAGGCAACGCACTGGCTGGTGCAGTGTACGGGATCTATTCCGATGCTGCATGTACAAAGTTGATTGCAGAGATGCCTGCAACTGATCAGAATGGTGCTTCACAGCTCACAATGGAAAAGACACAGGAAGTTGTTTATCTGAAAGAAATCTCTGTTCCAACAGGGTATCAGATCGATACAAAGTCTTATAATGTGACTCTTGCTATCGGAAAGACAACGACTAAAAATGTAACGGACAAACGAGTAAATGCAAAGCTCAACATTGCAAAACAGGATGCTGAGACAGGCAATGAAGCCCAGGGTGATGCAACACTGGAAGGTGCGGTATATGGTCTTTATGCAAGGGAAGACATTGTTCATCCGGATGGAAGAACCGGAACAATCTATAAGAAAGACACCCTGATCACATCCCTGACAACGGATAAGAATGGCGAAGCTTCTGTATCGGATCTCTATCTTGGAAAGTATTATCTGAAAGAGCTTAGTGCTCCGGTGGGATATGTACTGGATCCGACAGAACATGATGTGGACTGTACTTACGAAGGTGCTACTGTTCCGACAGTAGAAAGAACTTCTGTATGTAAAGAAACTGTCATCAAACAGCCATTTCAGATCATCAAGGCAGCAAACAACGGAAAGACCGATGCAGATCTTCTGCAGGGAGTTGGTTTTTCAGCATGGCTTGTCAGTGATCTGAAAGTAAAAGCAGATGGAAGTTATGATTTTGATTCAGCCAGACCAGTTGTACTGACTGCAGATGGTCAGACAGAAATGTTTACCGATGAAAAAGGATATGCAAAATCGATTCCGCTTCCATATGGAACTTATGTGGTAAGAGAGACCACAAGCAAACACAACTATGCACCGGTTGATGATTTTGTAGTGAAGATCACAGAGAATCATCCGGATACACCGCAGACATGGCGAGTGCTTCTGGATAAAGAATTCAAAGCAAAATTAAAGATCATCAAAAAGGATGCAGAAACACAGAAATCTGTACTCCTGGCCAATACTGAGTTCAAGGTATACGACCTGGATAATCAGAAATATGTGGAACAGACAACATCCTATCCGAAGCCAACAGTACACAAATCTTATTTCACAAATGAGGAAGGATACCTGGTACTGCCAAAGAATCTGAAACCTGGTAACTACCGGATTGAGGAAGTGACGGCACCCGATGGGTACACGATATCCAAAAACTATGTGACAGTTGCCGTTGATACAGATACTGCTTATCTGACCGATCCTGTCACAGGAGATGCAGTCATTGATGTGGTATATACCAATGCCCCAGTCAAAGGTCAGTTAAAGATCTATAAACAGGGGGAAATGTTAAAAGGATTTGATAAGGATTTCCAGTATGAAATGGCCGGACTTGCAGGAGCAGAATTCGAAGTCTATGCGGCAGAGGATATCTATACTGCCGATCATCAGGTAGATGCAGATGGACAGAGAACTCTGTATTTTGCAAAGGATGCACTGGTAGCAACCGTCACAACGGATGCAGATGGTTATGCAACCGTAAAGAATCTTCCACTTGGCAGATACTATGTCAAAGAGAAGAATGCACCGGACACTTATGTATTAAATACTGTGCCGGAAAATGTCGAATTTGCTTATGCGGATCAGGATACTGCAGTGATCGAGAAAGAAATCTCTGTCACAGATGAACGACAGAAAGTGTCGATTACTGTCGAAAAACAGGATGCTGAGATAGGCAATACAGTAGCCGGAGCAGTGTTCGGTATTTACAATGCAAAAGACATTCAGACGAAAGATGGAAAAGTGATCGTCAAAGCAGATACTCTTTTACAGGAAATGACTTCTGATGAAAAAGGTCAGGCAGCATGTACACTGGATCTTCCACTTGGAGGCTATTATGTAAAAGAACTGAAAGCACCAGATGGATTCGTATCTTCGGATGAAGTACTGAGATTTGATGCTTCTTATCAGGGGCAGGATGTGCAGACAGTAACATTAAAATCCGTAAAGAAGAACCAGCCGACAACTGTTGAGATCACAAAATCAGATGCAACAACCGGTGTAGAACTGGATGGAGCTTATCTGAAAGTAACGGATAAAGATGGAAATATAGTAGATAGCTGGACATCTTCCAAAGATGCACCGCATGTGATCAAGTATCTGAAGGTGGGTGAGACTTATACCCTACATGAAGAGTTTGCACCGCATGGTTATCTGGTAGCCAATGATGTGACATTCACAGTCAAAGATACCGGAGAGGTTCAGAAAGTGGAAATGAAGGACGAGGTACCGGTTGGTGAACTCATCATCAACAAAAAGGGAGAATTTCTGGATTCTGTTACACTGGCCGATAAGGTCAAAGGTGTGGTGGAACACATTTTCAACTATGTAACCGGAAAACTGACAGATGTTACGTTTGAAGTCTATGCTGAGGAAGACATTAAGGCTGCCGATGGCGTCAGTGACGATTACTATAAAAAGGATGAACTGATTGCAACGATCAAGACAGATGAAACCGGTATTGCAAAACTGGAAAATCTTCCACTTGGTAAATACTATGTGAAAGAAACAGGAACTGCTTACGGTCATGTACTGGATGGTGAGATCCGTCATGTAGATCTGACTTACGTGGATCAGGATACACCGGTTGTAGTCTATGACAAAGACTGGCAGAACAACCGTCAGAGAGTAGAAGTCAGTGTACTTAAGAAGGAAAAAGATTCTGACCGTACACTGGAAGGAGCTATCTTTGGATTATTTGCCAAAGAAGACATTAAGTCTGAGACAACTGGTAAAGTCCTGATCGAAGCCGATGAGATCATTGAACTGAAATCTACGGATGAAGAAGGAAAGATCACATTTGTTGCAGATCTTCCAATAGGAGCAACTTACTATGTAAAAGAGCTCTATGCACCGGACGGATTTGTAACCAACGATGAAGAAAAGGAATTTACCTTTGAGTATGCAGGTGAGGAGCAGCCGACTGTAACCTATGATTTTACCTTTGAAAATCAGCCAACTGTTGTAGAATTTACCAAATCCAGTCTGACAACCGGAAAAGAACTTCCAGGATGTAAGCTGAAAGTGGTAGATGCTGATGGAAATATCGTGGATGAATGGACTTCCGGTAAAGAAGCACATGTGATCCGTGAGCTGACTGTCGGAAAAGAATACACACTGGTTGAAACAAAACCGGCCGATGGTTATGTGACAGCTGAAAGCGTGAAATTCACGATCAAAGATACTGGCGATGTGCAGAAAGTCGAGATGAAGGATGATGTGACGAAGGTGAAAATCTCCAAACAGGATATCGCCGGAAAAGAACTTCCAGGAGCAAAACTCACAATCCTTGATCAGGATGGAAAAGTTGTCGAAAGCTGGACCAGTACAGAGAATGCACATTATATCGAAATGCTTCCGATCGGAAAATACACTCTCCGTGAAGAAACAGCACCGGATGGCTATCTGGTTGCAAAAGATGTGGAATTCGAAGTAAAGGATACTAGTGAAGTACAGCATGTAACCATGGTAGATGAGGAAAAACCGGCAGAAAAGACACCGGATGGTGGAAAACCTGTCAGTGATTCACCAAAGACTGGGGATAACACCAATCTGTGGCTGTGGTTTATACTTCTCGGCATTGGTGCGACTGGTACAGGAGCCCTTGCATTTATGAGAAAAAAGAAACACTAATCAAATAAGAATGAGCGTTCATGGAAACCGAAAGGAATCTGTGGACGCTTTTTTAGATGGGAGAAACCATGAGAAATATCATTATTTTTGTTGCTCTTCTGGGAGCAGCGGCAATATTTACAGTTTTGTATTGTCTCATTGCTGCCGGAAGTCAGGCAGAGAAAAAACTGACAGAAATCATGAGAAAAGAGGAAGAACAGAATGAAGACAAATAAAGATCTAATTATAGAACCAAATGCAGCTATTGAGGGAAGAAAGTACAGCGAAGAAAAGCCATGGTCCTGCAAGTACTGTTACTGGTGGGAAGGTAAAAAGAAAGGCTGTAGCTTGAAACAGTGCCACTATCTGCTTTCGGAAAAGAAAAAAGCAGTAAAAACGACACCATGTGGTGGCTGTCCGTATGGAAAACATGTTCCATGCATCGGATATTGTATTGCCCGTCTTCATTCTGAAATGAAAGGAAAGAAAGGACGTGGGTAATTGCAGGAAGAAGTAAATCAGAAAGTGATCAGCCTGAGCATCCAGGGAGTCAAGATCACTGCCAGTGTGCTAAAAGCAGCCATTCGGAAGTTCCTGGAAATGGACAACCGGAGGAAACAGAAAGCAACGCAGGTGAAAATGGCTGAAAAGACCGGACGGGCCCAGGAGAAAGGAAGGGAAAAAGCCCGAAAAAAGATTGAAAAGAAAAAGCCACATGGAAAGCAGACCATCAAGCAGCTGAATGCACAGGGAGTACAGCTTTCCAACATAAAGATCACAGATGAAAATATCAAATCCTTTGACCGTGTGGCAAGAAAGTACGGGATTGATTACAGCCTGAAAAAAGAAGTCGGTGCGGATCCACCAAAATATCTGGTCTTCTTTAAGGCTAAAGATGTGGATGTGATGACAGCGGCTTTCCGGGAATATGCCGGAGTAGAACTGAAAAAGAAACAGGTGAAGAAACCATCTGTCAGAAAGAAACTGCAGAAATCTGTAGAAAGAAAAGCAAAGCACCGCCAGCGTGTGAAGCAGAGACAAAAATCCAGAGGTCAGGAACGATGATGCGGGAGAAATTACAGAAGGTCCAGATCAAACGGCTGGTGATCTTAAATCTCCCATATTTCTTTATCTTCTATGTAGCAGATAAAGGATCCTGGCTGTACCGACATTGCCTGGGAGAAAGCATGGTCCAGAGACTTGGCGTGATGTTAGTCAATTTCCGACTGGCATTTTTAAGCTGGCTGCCAAGTATCGCTTTGCAGGATCTTACGGTAGGTGTTCTGGTTGCAGGTGCATTAAAACTGGTGGTCTACTATCGTTCTAAAAATGCAAAGAAGTTCCGGCAGGGTGTGGAGTATGGATCCGCAAGATGGGGAAATAGAAAAGATATCGAACCCTTCATGGATCCGGTCTTTGAAAACAATGTCATCCTCACAGAAACGGAACGTCTGACCATGAACAGCCGGCCAAAAGCCCCAAAGTATGCCAGAAATAAAAATGTGATCGTCATCGGTGGTTCCGGATCCGGTAAGACAAGATTCTATGTGAAGCCCAATCTTATGCAGATGACGGACCACGTATCCTATGTGGTCACTGATCCAAAGGGTACGATCATCGTTGAATGCGGGAAGATGCTGGTAAATGGAGGATACCGGATCAAGGTATTAAATACGATCAACTTTAAAAAGTCCATGCATTATAATCCGTTCCATTATATCCGGAGTGAAAAAGACATCTTAAAGCTGGTCAATACCATTATCGCAAATACCAAGGGTGAGGGCGAAAAATCAACGGAAGATTTCTGGGTCAAGGCCGAGCGTCTTTTGTATTCTGCACTGATCGGATACATCTGGTATGAGGCACCGGAGGAAGAACAGAACTTTTCTACTTTGCTGGAATTTATCAACGCCAGTGAGACCAGGGAGGATGATGAAGAATTTAAAAATGCAGTGGATGAATTGTTTGAAGAACTGGAAGCAGAAAATCCGGAACACTTTGCAGTAAGGCAATATCGCAAGTACAAGCTTGCTGCCGGCAAAACTGCGAAGTCGATTTTGATTTCCTGTGGTGCCAGACTTGCACCATTTGACATTCAGGAACTAAGAGAAATCATGTCATATGACGAAATGGAACTGGATATGATCGGTGATCAGAGAACGGCTATGTTTGTCATCATCAGCGATACAGATGACACATTCAACTTTGTGGTAGCAATCATGTACACCCAGCTCTTTAACCTGCTTTGTGATAAAGCGGATGATGAGCATGGAGGCCGACTTCCCTATCATGTACGGCTGCTTCTTGATGAGTTCAGCAATATCGGACAGATTCCAAAATTCGACAAGTTGATTGCTACGATCCGAAGCAGGGAAATCTCCGCTTCTATCATTCTGCAGTCACAATCTCAGCTGAAAACCATCTATAAGGATGCTGCAGAGACGATCACAGGTAACTGTGACACTGTTCTTTTCCTTGGTGGAAAGGAAAGTTCCACACTGAAAGAAATATCAGAAACTCTGGGAAAGGAAACCATTGATCTTTACAACACATCAGACACCAGAGGCAGCAACCGGTCCTATGGACTGAACTATCAAAAGACAGGAAAAGAACTGATGAGTAGAGATGAGCTGGCGGTCATGGATGGAGAAAAATGTATCTTACAGCTTCGAGGAGTCCGGCCGTTTTTAAGCAACAAATATGACATCACAAAGCACAAACGGTACAAGGAACTTGCCGATTTCAATAAGAATAATGCGTTTGATGTCGAAAAGTATCTGGCACACCGACTGGTGCTGTCGGAAGATACAGAATTTGAAATGTATGAAGTAACTGTAACACAAGAAGACGTATCAGCGATTGAAGCTGAGGAAGGTGAGGACTGATATGAAAGAAAGAATTCGAGCACCCTGCTACTACTGATAAGGATACAAAAAGGTCTGAATAAAAGGGAAAGGAGTAGAGCCAAACGCTTACAGACCATAAGAAAAGCGTTTGTTCATACATTTGATTATGGCTTTTTTTAGCAGTGCAATCAATATCCTTCAGACACTGGTCGTTGCAATCGGTGCCGGTCTTGGTGTCTGGGGCGTAATCAACCTGATGGAAGGTTATGGAAACGACAACCCGGGTGCAAAATCCCAGGGAATTAAGCAGCTGATGAGCGGTGGTGGTGTTATCCTGATCGGAACACAGCTGATCCCGCTTCTGAGTGGATTATTTGGTTAAGAGAAAGGAGTAGAGATCCATGTTCAGTCAGATTTTTGATGCGATTGAGGAATGGATGAGGGAACTCTTAACCGGGATGATCACTTCCAATCTAGATACGATGTTTACTGATGTCAATCAAAAGACCGGTGAGATCGCCACCCAGGTTGGACAGACCCCGCAAGGGTGGAACGGCAGCATATTCAGTATGATCCGGAACCTATCGGATTCTGTGATCATGCCGATCGCAGGTATTATTATCACACTCGTACTCTGTTATGAATTGATTTCTATGCTGACCGAGCGCAACAACATGCATGATATTGATACCTGGATGTTTTTCAAGTACTTCGTAAAAATGTGGATCGCTGTATATCTGGTGAGTAACACATTTACGATCACAATGGCGGTATTCGATGTGGGCCAGCACGTAGTTAATTCTGCGGCCGGTGTTATCACAGGAAGTACCGCCATTGATATTTCTTCGGCATTGACGGATCTTTCCGCAACCCTGGAAAGTATGGAAATCGGAGAACTTGTTGTATTGGCGCTGGAAACCCTTATCGCTGGCTTCTGTATGAGAATCCTGTCTGTACTGATCACAGTGATTATGTATGGACGTATGATAGAGATTTACCTATATACCTCAGTTGCGCCGATTCCATTCGCAACTATGAGTAACAGAGAATGGGGACAGATCGGCACGAATTATTTCAGAGGACTCTTTGCCCTGGCTTTCCAGGCATTTCTGATGATGGTATGCGTTGCAATCTATGCAGTGCTTGTTGCAGGTATCCAGTATTCAGATAATCTGAGTTCTTCATTATTTGGCGTTATGGCTTACACGGTGATCTTATGTTACAGCCTCTTTAAGACGGCATCCTTAAGTAAGTCGATATTTAACGCGCACTAAATTACAGGAAGGAGTGAAAATCATGGCATATGTCAGCGTACCGAAAGATTTAACGAAGGTAAAGAATAAAGTAGCATTTAACCTGACCAAAAGACAGCTGATCTGTATCGGGATAGGTGCTGCAATGGGAATTCCAAGCTATTTTCTCTTGCGTAATGTGATGGGAAACAGTAATGCAGCAACGGTCATGGTGCTTTTAATGTTACCGGCATTTTTATTTGCCATGTACGAAAAAGACGGGATGCATCTGGAAGATGTTCTGATGCATATGATCCGGGTGAAGTTTCTTCGTCCGCCCGTCAGAAAATATGAAACTGAAAACTATTATGAGACAGATCCGGAACAGATCAGACAGTCTCCGGATGCAGGAAAACCGAAAGGGGGAAAAACGGTTGCGAAAAAAGAAAAATAAGAAAACTGTCGCAGATACCGGATACAAAAAAGTAGACAGAAAAGAGAAAAAGAAAAAAGAAAAGCAGGAAGAGAAACGCAGGCAGAAAAAACTGTCCGTCCAGCAGTCGATCGCTTATAAGGAAATGGGAAGAGATGGAATCTGCAGGGTACAGGGAAAAACTTATTCTAAGTGTATCCGCTTTTATGACATCAACTACCAGCTGGCTCAGAATGAAGATAAAAATGCAATCTTTGAAAACTGGTGTGATTTCCTCAATTACTTTGATGCCAGTATCCATTTTCAGCTGAGCTTTATCAATCATAAGAGCAGCATGAAGGAGTTTGAGCAGGTGATCCAGATCCGGCCACAGGAGGATGCTTTTGATGATGTTCGCATGGAATATGCAAAGATGTTGAAACAGCAGTTGGCAAAAGGAAACAACGGTCTGGTGAAGTCAAAATATATCACATTTGCCATTGAAGCAGAAAATATCCGGGAGGCAAAACCAAAGCTGGAACGTATCGAGTCGGATATCCTGAATAACTTTAAGATCCTGGGAGTTCCGGCATATCCGCTGAATGGCGTGGAACGTCTGCAGATCCTGTATGAGACATTCAATCCGGATGTGATGACAGATTTCCAGTTTGACTATGGATCCATGATCCGGACAGGACTCAATACAAAGGATTATGTGGCACCGACCAGTTTTGTGTTCCGGGACAGAAATACATTCCAGATGGGAAATACCATCGGGGCTGTCTCCTATCTGCAGATCCTGGCGCCGGAGCTTACGGATAAGATGCTGGCAGAATTTCTGGATATTGATAAGAACCTGATCGTCAACCTGCATGTGCAGTCGGTGGATCAGATGAAGGCAATCAAGCTGGTAAAAAGCAAAGTGACGGATATCAATCGTATGAAAATCGAAGAACAGAAAAAAGCAGTCCGGGCCGGATATGATATGGATATTATCCCATCGGATCTGAACACGTATGGAGGAGAAGCGAAAAGGCTTCTGGAAGACCTGCAGTCACGAAATGAGCGTATGTTCCTTGTAACAGCGCTCTTTTTAAATAGCGCAAAGACAAAGCAGGCACTGGATAATGCCATCTTCCAGACTGCCGGTATCGCCCAGAAATATAACTGTGTACTGAAACGTCTGGATTATCAGCAGGAAGAAGGACTTATGAGTAGTGTTCCGTTGGGAGTAAATCATATCCCGATCAAGCGGGCTCTTACGACTACCAGCACAGCAATCTTTGTTCCATTTACGACACAGGAACTATTTATGGCGGGAGAATCCTTATATTACGGATTGAATGCCCTTAGTAACAACATGATTATGGTGGATCGTAAAAAGCTGAAAAACCCGAATGGATTGATTCTTGGTACACCTGGATCCGGTAAATCCTTTGCAGCAAAAAGAGAGATCACCAATGCGTTCTTTGTTACGAAGGATGACATTATCATCGGAGATCCGGAGGGCGAGTATTACCCGCTGGTCCATGCACTTGGCGGACAGGTAGTACACATCTCACCAACCAGTAAGGATTATATCAATCCGATGGATATCAATATGGATTATTCCGATGATGACAATCCACTTGGTGTGAAATCTGATTTTGTCCTGTCATTATGTGAGCTAATCATGGGAAGCAGGGATGGTATTGAAGCAGAGGAAAAATCAGTGATCGACCGTTGTCTTCCACTGGTGTATCAGAAGTACTTTGCAGATCCAAAACCGGAAAACATGCCGGTCCTCGGTGACCTGTATGACTGCCTCAGAAAGCAGAAAGAACCACAGGCCCAGAGAATTGCAACAGCACTGGAAATCTATGTAAATGGATCACTGAAAGTATTCAACCATAGAACCAATGTGGAACTGAATAATCGAATTGTCTGTTTTGATATCAAAGAGCTTGGAAAGCAGCTGAAGAAAATCGGAATGCTCATCGTCCAGGATCAGGTATGGAACAGAGTTACGATCAACCGTGGCATCAAATCCACCAGGTACTACATCGATGAGTTCCACCTTCTGCTCAAAGAAGAACAGACAGCAGCTTATTCCGTAGAAATCTGGAAGAGATTCCGTAAATGGGGAGGTGTACCGACTGGTATCACTCAGAACATTAAGGATCTTCTTGCCAGCAGGGAGATTGAAAATATCTTTGAGAACAGTGATTTTATCCTGATGCTGAACCAGGCTGCAGGTGACAGACAGATCCTTGCAAAACAGCTGAATATTTCCCCATATCAGTTGTCTTATGTGACGAATTCCGGGGAAGGTGAAGGACTTCTTTTCTATGGAACAACGATCATTCCATTTAAGGATAAGTTCGATAAGACATTGAAATTATATGGTCTGATGACCACGAAGCCCGAGGAAACATTGAAACGAGATAAAGAAATGAGGGATGCAAATGAAGGAAATCGATAAGATCCGAATCAAGCAGTGGAATCAGGACAATCCTTACATTCAGATGAAAAATCTGGAAAATGTGCAGCCAGGATACCGTGTTCATACAGTCAATGATGATCATCATCTGTATGAACTTCCGCTGGAAACACAGAACATTATCCTTGACTGGGTATTCTGGAATTTTTATCCGGCACAGAAAATCTATCCGCATCTTACCAGTGATGATCTGAAAGAAGTTCTGTATAAACGTACCCAGATCCATCTGCACAACAATCAGTTCAAGGAGGCTATGCTGATCAATGGTTTCTGGCCGAGAGATCCGAGTGAATTGAATTGGGTATTTCATATCCAGGCGAGCTCTCCAGCAATCAGGACACAGGCAGATGGTTATCCTGGTATCCCGATTATAGGACGCCAGGAACTGAATGAGTACAGAAAGAAAAGTTGTGCCAGGAGGTGATGACCTATAGCTGGAAAAGAATTTAAAGGCAAAGATAAAAAGGTCGCAAAGATGACCAGAGATGGTCTGATAGAAGAAAATCTCCGTGATGGCAGCATAAAAGATATCAGTCACAGGAGTCGGGGGCGACCGGAAAATAAAGAAGAATTTGTTCCTGAACGGGAACGAAAAAAGGCTGAAAATGAAGATACAAAATCGGGAAAAGGAAAACGACTGCAGATGGAGAAAGTCCGTAAATCTTCTGTCCGGCAGGAAGCTGTTGAGGATACAGTTGAAGTTACACCGGAAGAAAAAGTATCCGGATATCGAAAGAAACTGCATCGTTATGAAAAAATCCCGGATGATGATAATAATCTGAACAGCCAAAAGAAATCCATTCGGAAGAAACAGTTGCAAAAACAGATGACCAAAGAACAGGCAAAAGCTGGAAGATTATCTTTTGATGATGAAGGAAATCAGATGGTGAAAGGTGCTGGCATGAAACCGGGAGGGACAGCCGGGAAATACATTGCTACACAAGCTGTTATATCTGGCATGAAAGCAGTCTCTTCCGAAGAGGAAGAAACAGATGAAAATGCAGGTGTGGAAAGTGCCAGACTTGTAGAGCGTGAAACAGAAGATGCGTTACGTGGTCTGCGTCATGCTCAGATCCGCAGCAAACGGACGGATGTGAAAACCCATCGCAGAGGTTATCGTGAGGCTACCGTAGAAAAGAAACTGAAATTTGGTTCTGCAGAAAGTATGGAAGGAGTCAAGAATGCAGAAACGGTAAAGAAAGCCGAACAAAAGAGACATTTCTATAACCGCTTCTTCCAGAAAAAACGATATAAGGATGCTTACCGGGCAGCCAGAGCCGGAAAATCCGCTGGCAGTCTGGGTGGAGCAACAACCATTGCCGGTGTCGAGAACATGACGGTAAAAGCAAAGATCGCCTTGAAAGAGATCATAAAGCGTAATCGTGCCATGTTCGCAGGCATCGGTATTTTTGCGCTTCTTTTTCTTGTCATAGCGGTATCTCTGGGGAGCTGCAGTGCTTCTATCGAGGGTGCTGGATCTGTGATCGGTATTACAACGTATCCAAGTTCAGACGAGGATATTTATGCTGCCGAAAACAGATATGCTGCTTTGGAAAGTGCCTTGAATCAGCAGATCAATGAGATGGAACGAAGACATCCAAATTATGACGAGTATCAGTACAACATTGCTGAGATTGGTCATAATCCATATCATCTTATCTCGTATCTTACTGCAAAATATGGAGACTGGACGTACTCAGATGTTGAAAACGAGCTGCAAGCACTTTTTGAAGCACAATATCATCTGAATACGGAAGGTCGAACAGAAACGGTGACAGAAACCAGAAATGTTCGAGTCGGAGAATCATTAGGACAGGTAGTGACCAGCGGATATTGTAACTGTCGAATCTGTTGTGGTGTATGGTCCGGAGGTCCAACTGCTAGTGGTGCATATCCAACTGCAAACCATACCATTGCTGTAGATGCTTCCAATCCATTTGTGCCGATTGGCACTAAGGTAGTAATGAATGGTGTGGAATACACAGTTGAGGATACCGGAGCCTTTGCACGATATGGTGTGCAGTTTGACGTTTACTATGATAACCATGCTGCCGCTTCTGCTCATGGACATCAGACCTGGGAAGCCTATATCGCAGATGACAATGGCAGTCAGGAAGTAACGGTTACCAGTACAAGCACTAAGAAGATTCTATATGTGACACTGACAAATGGAAGCTTTGACGCTGTGGCAAGAGCCAATCTGAATGCGGAGCAGCTGATCATCTATAATGCATTAAATACGACCTATGGAAACAGAAATTATCTGTGGGATGTAAACAATGTGACCAGTGGATCAGGCGGTAATGGAATGAGTTATGAGATTCCACCGGAAGCACTGCAGGATGAAGAATTTGCCCGGATGATCCGAGAAGCAGAAAAATATCTGGGAGTACCTTATGTATGGGGTGGCTACTCTCCATCTGGATTTGACTGCTCAGGTTTCGTATCCTATGTCATTAACCATTGTGGTAATGGCTGGAACTATGGACGGTTGACCGCAGAAGGATTAAGAGGCGTATGTACTTATGTATCACCGGGAGAAGCAAAACCAGGAGATCTGATCTTCTTCCAGGGAACGTATAACACATCCGGTGCAAGCCATGTGGGTATCTATGTCGGTAACAATATGATGATCCATTGCGGGGATCCGATCCATTACTCAAATATCAGCACATCCTACTGGCAGCAACATTTCATGTGCTTTGGAAGACTGCCATAAAGGGGTGAACGAAGGGAGGTGAAAGTTTGAATAAAAAGATTAAAAAATATCTGGATGAGATTGTCAAGACAGAGAAAAAGATCGCGGATCTGCAGCAATATCTTAGGGGTGTCCAGGCTGCATTAAAGCAGGAAGAGGACAATGAGATGATCAGGTGCATCCGTGGTATGAAGATGGATAATGATCAGTTATATGATCTTTTGGATGGCATCCAGAATGGAACAGTTAAATTTCAGGTAAGCAGGGAGTCTGACGATGAAGGTTCAGGCTCCTTTGTATTCACAGAAGAAAATAAGGAGGAATATCAGAATGGTGAAATGGAAGAAAATGAATAAGAAAATGGCAGGACTGCTGTTGGGAGTCATGATGCTTTTTACAGCATCAACCACAGCATTTGCCTATGTGGATGAATCGGCAGAGGCATCCAAAGTAGAGACAATTCAGACGGAACAGTCAACAGACAAAGAAGAGAAAAAGGACGAGGCGACAAACACAAACGAGGTGCTGCCGGAAGATGGAACAGACAAGGGAACTGCATTTACGACACCTGGCAATGGTGAAGTCAAGGATGACATTACCGATGATTCCACAAAGGAATTTCTTACGGTTACAACGAAGAATAACAACACTTTCTATATCGTGATCGACCGTAGTGCCACATCACAGAATGTCTATATGTTATCCCAGATTGATGAGAATGATCTGTCCGAATTTCTGGATAAAGACAGCACTGCTACTGTCGTAACACCACAGCCAGATAAATCAAAGGTAGTGCTGGATGAAACAAATAATGAGGATATAGACAAGGAAGCTACCATTGATCCGGAGAAAACAGCATCTGCAAAAACCAATATGGGTGCAATGGCAACAATCCTGATTTTGGCTCTCGGCGGTGTGGCAGCTTACTACTACTTCAAGATCTATAAACCTAAAAAAGAGGAAGATGAGGATGATCAGCCGGAAGGTTTGGAAACAGGTGGACTGGAAGAAGTTCCGGATGAGGAAGAGTCTGAAGACGAAGATTTTGAAGAAAATGAAAAATAAATAAACTTTTTTAGCGGAGGGGGCTGTAAAACATGCTCTCTCCGTTTCGTTATATGAAGGAGGTAATACATCATGTATTTAGTAATTGCAGAAAAACCAAGTGTATCAAGAGCAATCGCAGAAGTGATTGGAGCACAGGAACGAGAAGACGGATATTTAAGAGGAACCGACTGTATGGTCAGCTGGTGTTTCGGACATCTGGTCGAGTATGTTTCACCGGATGCTTACGATGAAAAATTTAACCAGTGGAGATATGAAGATCTCCCGATCATCCCGAAAGACTGGAAAGTTACAGTCTCAGAAGATAAGAAAGATCAGTTCTATATCTTAAAAAGACTGCTCAACAGTCCGGAAATTGAATACGTCGTAAATGCCTGTGATGCCGGACGTGAAGGAGAATTAATCTTCAAACATGTCTATGACTTATCCGGAAGTAAAAAGCCGGTGAAACGATTATGGATCAGTTCTCTGGAAGATTCAGCAATCTTTGATGGAATGCAGCATCTGAGATCCGCAGAGGAATACCGACATCTGGCCGAAGCTGCTGTATGCCGTTCTCAGGCTGACTGGCTGGTAGGAATGAATGCAACCAGAGCTTACACCACAAAGTACTTCAAAAAGCTGACCGTTGGAAGGGTTCAGACACCGACACTTGCCATGTTGGTGGAACGTGCCGGACAGATCAGCAATTTCCAAAAAGAAAAGTATTTCAATGTGGAACTGGATTGTGACGGAATTCCGGCAGTAAAGTCAAAGATCTTTGATCCGGATGAGGCGGAACAGTTAAGAAGCAGATGCCAGGGAAGTGAAGCTATTGTCACTGCTGTAAAAGAAGCCGAAAAGAAAGTAAAAGCCCCAAAGCTTTATGATCTGACCACACTGCAGAGAGAAGCAAACCGTATCTATGGAATGACAGCCAAACAGACATTAGATACCGCCCAGAGCCTGTACGAAAAGAAGCTGATCACTTATCCAAGAACGGACAGTCAGTATCTGACCGAAGATATGGAGCAGACCGCAAGAAATGTGGTACGTCAGATTTATGAGAAATATCAGCTGACAGGTCCTTTCGATCAGCCGGAACAGCCAGATGTGAAGAAAGTCATGAATAACAGCAAAGTGACAGATCACCATGCAATCATCCCAACGATGGAACTTACATCCTGCCATATGGATGAACTGAAATCCTGGGAAGAAAAGATTCTGTTTCTGATCGCAGTCCATACGGTCATGGCAATGAGTAAAGATCACATTTACCAGGAAACAGAGATTGAAGTGGAATGCCAGGGAGAAGTCTTCAAGACAAAAGGAAAAACTGTCCTGCAGGATGGATGGAAAATCTTTGAAAACTGCTTCAAAAATAAGGACCGCATGGCAATAGCAGATCCAGATCAAGAAATGAAAGAGAGGATTCCGAAAGTAACCAAAGGACAGACTTTCTATGCTGTAGCTGCAGAAAAGACAGAACATTTCACATCACCGCCAAAACCATACAGTGAAGATACGCTCCTTGCGGCAATGGAAACAGCTGGAAATAAGGAATTCGATGAAGATACGGAAAAGAAAGGATTAGGAACTCCGGCAACAAGAGCCGGTATCATCGAGAAACTGATCTATTCCCAATATGCCACCCGAAAAGGAAAACAGATCCTTCCAACAGATGATGGAAAAGTCCTTGTGGAGATCCTGCCAGACTTCCTGAAATCTGCAAGTATGACTGCAGAATGGGAAAATCAGCTGCTCTTGATGGAGCATGGAGAAATTGCACCGGAACAGTTTATGACTGGGATCAAAAATATGCTCACCATGATGCTGAATGGATGTGATGCGATCTCCGAAGAAGAAACAAGAAGATTTCAGACCAGAGAAAGCATTGGAACCTGTCCGGTATGCGGCAGCCTGGTATACGAAAGCAAGACCAACTTCTATTGCAGCAACCACGATTGCCACTTTGCTCTCTGGAAAGATAACCGCTATCTGCAGAGCATGGAAAAAACCATGGATAAAAAGATGGCTGTAGAACTTCTGAAAAACGGAAGTGTGCATGTAAAAGACCTGTATTCCAGAAAGAAAAATATGTACTTTGAGGCAGATCTTCATATGGATGCAGATGAAACCGGAAGGGTGAATTTCTCTTTATCCTTTCCACAAAAGAAACCAAAAAACAAAAGCAAAAAGAAATAAGAAAACAGATTAGAGGAGAAAACGAAGAATGAATTTTAATGAATTTGTAAATGAAGTAAAGGACAATATCAAACTCTTTTTACCAAGGGATTATGAGAATGCAGAGGTATCAACGATGGAGTGTCATAAACTGAACCGTGCCTATACGGGACTGATGGTGAGAAAAGAAGGTGAGATGCTTACCCCGACGATCAATCTTAACCGGCTGTATGAAGCATATAAAGCACAGCCTGGCGTAACAATGGAAACTGTATGCAGAAAGATTGCAGATATAGTTATTGAGGCACCGATACAGGTTGATCTGAAAGCTATTTTAAACTATGAAGATGTGAAGGACAAGCTGTTTATCCGTGTGTCATCAGCCGAAGCAAATAAGGAAGTCCTCGAAATTGTGCCACACCAGTTAAAGGAAGATCTTGCAATTACCTATCATGTGGCAGTAGGCAAGAATCAGGATGGATTAAGTTCCATGCTGATTACAAATGAAATGATGAAGGAATATGGAGTGACACAGGAGCAGATTCATGAAGACGCTATGAAAAGTTCACCGCGTGTCATGGTCCCAGAGGTATCAAGTATAGGTGTACTGATAGATGAAATATATCAGAAAAATATTCTCATGCTGACACCAGATGAACGTGAAATGCTGCTAGAAACATTGCAGGAGTCAAGCGAGATGCCGACATTCTTTGTTGTTACGAATACAGAAAGAATTGATGGAGCCGGTGTGATCTTTTATCCGGAATTCATGGATAACATGGGGGAACTTCTGGGAAATGATTTCTTCATTTTGCCATCATCCATCCATCAAATGCTGATCTTGCCGGATGACGGTCAAGTGGATGCGGAAATGTTAAGAGATATGGTAAAAGAAGTTAATGCCACTCAGGTAGCACCAGCAGAACGCCTTACCAATGATGTATATCACTTTGACACAAAGGATCACGTCTTTGAAAAGGCAGACAGGTTCACAGAACGTCAGAAAGAAAAAGAAGCGCAGGTTGCAAAAACAGAGAAAGTTGGAAAAGAACAGCCGGATCAGAAACCGAAAACAAAGAAGCACGATATGGAACTCTAATAAAAAATAATCATCTCATCAACTAATAAAAAGCCCTGCGGCATAAGCACAATGTCGTAGGGCGTTTTTGGAAAGGAGTATTATGACAGAACAAAAAAAAACTACTACTATTCCACTGCCGGTCCAGGGAAAAGATATGGACAGCATTATGCAGTCACTGGAATCCGGTGTGGAAGAACTTTTTACAAGTAACCGCTATCAGGAATTTCTTAAAACCATGGCAAAGTTTCACAATTATTCCTTTAATAATACAATGCTGATCGCCATGCAACGACCGGATGCCACACTTGTTACCAGTTACAAAAACTGGCAGTCCATGGGTAGACAGGTCATGAAAGGGGAAAAAGGAATTACAATCATTGCACCGGCACCATATAAGAAAATGAAGGAAAAAGAGGTTCTGGATGAAAATCAGCGACCAATCATGGGAACTGATGGAAAACCTAAGACTGAAAAAGTGGAAGTTACAGTTCCACATTTTAAAGCAGTTACCGTCTTTGATATTGCTCAGACATCCGGGGAACCAATCCAGACACTAGCACCGGAATTACTGACTGCAGCTGTACAGGATTTTGATTCTTTCATGCAGGCTATTCAGAAAATATCCCCAGTGCCGATTCGATTCGATGAGATCGATGGCAATGCCAATGGATATTATCACAATGCAGATAAGGAAATCGTGATCAAAAAAGGACTCAGTGAAAGTCAGACCTTAAAGACTGCCATTCATGAAACCGCCCATGCAAAACTGCATGACAGAGAGATCATGGAAAGCCTTGGAGTGGAAAAAGACCGACTGACAAAAGAGGTTGAGGCTGAATCCGTTGCTTATTGTGTGTGTTCTTCCTTTGGTTTGGATACATCGGATTATAGTTTTCCTTACATTGCAGGTTGGAGCAGCAGCCGGGAAATGAAGGAAATGAAAGCATCTATGGATGTGATCCGTAAGACAGCCGGTGAAATGATCGATCAGCTTACAGAAGAACTGGAAATCATTCTTGAAGAAAAACAAAAAACAGAATTACATGAAAAATACGGCATTCTGGTAGATGCACTGGAAGCAGCCGGATACCGCTATGATTATCGGGAAAGCGAACCGGGACATATTGTACTGGCACCGGATGGGACACATGAAATTGCTGGGTATTTGCAGTTTGAATCATGGGGAGATATCAAAGATTGGCTGGAAGATACGATTGCAGAAGGAACGGATATTTCGGAAAGAGTTGATCGGGCTTTGTATCCATTTAAGTTTGATTATACCCTAGAGGAAGAAATGTTCAGAGGTAATGGTGACCGCTATGCGATTTACCATGTGGATGAAGGCACACCGGGAAAACAACATTTATTTATGAATATGGCAATGGTCAAAGAAGATGGCATTACAATCGATGCAGCAAATTATAAATGTGTCTATTCTGGCAGATTACATGAAAATGAAAAGCTGGATGATTTGTACGCCATATTCAACGATAAACCACCGGCAGATTATAAAGCACATTCTATGTCGGTCAGTGATGTCATCATTACAAACCATGGTGGGGATATGCAGGCATATTACGTGGATCGATTTGGATTTGCAGAACTTCCAGAGTTTGCAGCACAAAGAGAAAAAATACTCGATATTGTCCCGGAAATAGAAAATGTGGATTATGAAAATGATCTTACATGTATCAGCTTTTATGCGGCTGAATGTGCTGAATTTCCTGTAATGGGTGAAGTACATTATGACCTGACATTACCGGAAGCCTTGGAAGCTTATGAGAAAATCCCATCAGAACGTATGCATGGACTGAAATGTGTTGGCTTTGATCTGAAAGACGGAAGTGATTATGAAGGGATGCAGAGCCTGATGATTGAAGGAAAAATACAGAAAGAATTTTTGAATTCGATTCCTGGATTTAGAGAAAACTCTTATGTGCAAAATGCAATCAGTCGTGTGGAAAAGTACTTGGAAGAAAGACATCCAAATGTGGAAAATCCTCTGAAATCCAATAAGAAAGTGGATAACGAAAAAAATATAAGCGAAGAAAAAAACGAGAAGGAGCTGAATATACAGATGAAACCAATACCGAAAAAGAAAAGGGGGGAAATGAGCCTATGAGAAATGTAAACCTGGAAGAAAACGAACTGACTATTACTGCTATCTTCCAGCAGCACACAAAGGAAGAAACAATCCAAACACTGAAAGAAGCTTTGGAAGTTTTGGAACAGGAAGAAAGTGATCCTGAGAATGATGAAATGATTGAGATCATCAATTCTACAGTTGGAAAATTACAGCAGATCGAAGACAAATACTACTATTCTCTGGATCTGAATTATTATCTGAATAACTTGGAGGACGATGCCTATGAAGCTTAATCAATTTGCAGTCTACCGAGTAGATCAGCAGACAGCAGGAAAAGCACTGTGGCATCTGCCATATCAAGAGGCAAGACAGCAGAATGTGTCGATTACTGTCGAAAATTACCGATTAATCTCGATTCATGAAATGCAGGAAAATGAAAAAGTCGCTGACATCTGGAAACGGACGAAAAATCAATGCGAAGTCAGTGACGTGCTCGTATTGAACAAGAATGGAGAAATCAGCTGCTACTATGTAGATGAGAACTATCCACAGTATCTGGCCGGATTTATTCGTATCAACACATCCGGTGCACTGATCACTATGGAAACTGAGAATTATCAGATTGATGGGAAAAAGGGGAACTGGATTGCAACAGACACCATCATTATTGATGGAAAACAGTTTTATTTGATGGAACATCAGGTATACCGAGATCAGGCCCAGGGTGTTATCCTGGATGCCTATGGAAAAATGGTTGTCGAAGAATGTAAGAAATTCGATGAAAAGACAAAACAAAAGATTCATGATTACATCCAACAGCAAGTACCGCTAAATACGGTCGAACAGCTAAAACAAGATGGTAAAATCCGTCTGGAACATTACCAGAAATTCTACCAGAACGGCACTTATGAACGAAGCAGAGAATCTGGTACCGAAGCCGATTATGATATGGTGGACGGTCTGGTGAATAATCAGAAGAAGAATCAGGAAAAGACCTCTGATGCTAGCAGCAACAATCAGACCTCCCGAAATCAACAGGATGGAAAATCTAAGAAACGAAGATCTGTAATCAAACGACTGCATCAGAAACAGATTGCCATTGCTCGCCGGTCCGGAAAGCCGATACCAAAGTACCTGGATCAGGAAATGGAAAGAAAGCGTGGATAGAATATGCGAAGGTTAAAGTGTGAAAAAGAAACGATTATTCTGACTAATGAAGATGATGGATTCTATGATGTGTATACCTTCAATCAGAACTTGCCGAAATGGTTACGAGGCTTTGCAGCGAAGTATCCGGATGATTGCTGGTTGAAAGGATCTTCGGAGGATGGTAGTGAAACGTATATGATTAAAAAAGCGCGGTTATCATTGAATTTAAGACCACCCTATTCCAAGGATAGAATATCTGAAAAATCCCCAGAACTGTCTTATTTATATAAAAGCAATGATACTCGAAAGAACATCGGCCGGTCTTTGTAGTAGCCTGATTTTAAGCGAAAAGCTGTACCCGCACCTGTTGGAGATTGACCGGGCGGAGCAGGAACGGATGGACGCCATGCTGCCCCGGATGATGGAGGCAGCGGGCGTCACCGAGGAACTGAAAGCCCATGACCCCATACGCTGGGTGGGGCTGATGAACACGCTGAAAGCACAGGTGGAGGAAATGATTTGTCAAGAGTTTATTTATATTTAGAACTTTTTCTTTTTGTCAGAAAACCATTTGACACTGCCATTATTCGCGCCTATACTTAGAGTGATTAGTTATAACGAACCGAAAGGAGGAATGGGTGGTGCTGACCTATGAAAAACAAGCACTCTCTGGTACGATTGAAGTATTATTGCGGGCTGAATTGCCAGACGAATTTGAAGGGACAAAGTTATACGGCTCTCTCGAAGAAGATGAACTACGGCAGGACTGTAAAATTTTTCGGCTGTCAAATGAAACAGGGCATGGACGCATTACAGTCTATCAGGTTTTTTCTGGTATTGAGCTTTACTATAACGATATGCACATGGGATATTGCAATCAAAATCAAGCCACAGCTAAAAACATGATAGAGATTAACCATTGTCTGATAGGACGTTTTGAGTGTAGCTTTGGTGAAAATAGTTGCTGCTATATGGCGGAAGGCGATTTGTCGATCAGCTCCATGATGAAGAAAAAGTCAAATTCGTGTTTTCCGCTGAACCACTATCACGGTATTTCTATCGTCATCAATCTGGATGAATTGCTGCCGGAAGTACGGCAAATCATGGAGCTATTGAATATTGATTTGCACTACATACAAAAATATATTTGCGAAGGAAACCGTTGCTGCATCATGCGGGCCAATCCGTCTATTGAACATATTTTTTCGGAACTCTATCATGTCCGGGAAAAAAGAAAACCAGGATACATGAAAGTCAAAATGCTGGAACTGCTTCTGTTCTTAAGTGATCTCAATACGGCAGAAGAAGTTTTACAGACGGATTATTTCAATCAAAATCAGGTCGCATTGATTAAAGCAGTAGCGTCCTATATTACGGAGGACTTGACAGCACATCATACGATTGAACAGCTTTCCCAGAAATTCGCGATTTCTACAACAGCATTGAAAAAGTGCTTTCGAGGCGTCTATGGAACCTCTGTCTATTCTTATCTTCGTACCTATCGGCTTCAAGTCGCCAAAAAATTGTTGCTGGAAACCGAGTCGTCAGTAACGGAGATTGCAAGTAAAATAGGATATGAAAATCCGAATAAATTCACTTCTGCCTTCAAAGAAACGTATGGCAGCTCTCCAACGGAATTCAGAAAGAGTGTCCGTTTGGATAGAAGCGGGTCCGTATGGAGTGGCGAAGAAATCTGAGCTGTATTAGAATATCCTTTGTCAGATAAAAGCAGAAAGACCGCTTGAAGCTGGCCTATTTTTTGAATAATGGGTTAGATGTTGCTAACTTTCTGCAAGACAAAGGAGGATTTCCAAATGGAAAATGAAAAATCGACAGGTAACAAGTACACTGTCAAAGACGCGGCAATCATCGGTATCTTCTGTGCGGTCATGTTCGTTGTATTTATGGTCTATTCGATCCTGACCGGCGCTTCACTGTTCTATTCCATGATTTTTAACGCCGCTGGTGCGGCACTTATCCTCGCACCGTTCTATGTTTATATGTGCATGAAAGTCGGCAAGCATGGCCCCGCTCTTGTCTACAATATCATGTGGGCGATTATCGCCGGATTGATGATGGGGCCATTTATGATTCCGTGGTTTTTGGGCGGCGGTATCATCGCAGAGCTTTCCATGTGCGGAAAGGATGCCTACCATGACATTAAGCGTGTGTCTATTTCGTGGGTAATCACGGCACTGGTTCGCGCTGCACATGGTATGTCAGAAATTTGGTTTTTCAAAGACGCATTTCTTGCCACCGGCGTCAGCGAGCAGCAGGTTCAGGTTCAGACCCAGTATTACACCGATCCGAAGTACGTCCTTTTGAGTCTGGCTGTCACCGCTATCCTGGCCGTCCTTGGCTGCATGATTAGTAACAAACTGATTGTGAAGCACTTCAGAAAGAGTGGTGCGATTAAATAAACTATGAGCATGAAATTTGATTTTCGAACCAAATTGCTTGTCATAGTTTTCACTATGTCGCTTGTGGCGGTGCTCACAAGCGACATTTTGATATACACACTTTTTGGCGTTTTGAGCGTGTATCTGATTATTCAGGGCTTTGGCAGGCAGACAATAAAATATTTGATCGTCTGCGGTATTTTTATCGTGTTGAGGTTGCTTTCAGGAGGACAGGGCATTACCATTCTTATGCCGGAAATGTTCCTGTTCATGGTGCTGCGTATTTTGATGATGGTTATGGCTGCTCAGCCCGTGATTGGTATGCCGCCGGGAGAAGTTGTAGCAGTTTTTAAGAAAATCCACGCGCCTAATGGAATTGCCCTGCCCGTAACCTTCATGCTGCGTTTCTTCCCTACTGTGCGCAGTGAATTTTCTGATGTGTTTTCCTCCCTTCGACTGCGAAAGCTGTTGTCATGGAAACACCCTCTGGACGCAATGGAGTATATTGTTACGCCTGTTATTTTCCGTTCATCCAGAATAGCCGAAGAACTTGCCGCTTCTGCTGAAAGCAGGGGGATTTCCAATCCTGGGAAACATACCTGCCGCAGAAAAATAGAATTTCAAAAAAGAGATTGGATTATGTGCGTGATTGCTGTTTGTGTAACTGCATTCTATTTTGTGCTGGAAAGGATGGTAGCGTAATGGTAAATGATAAAGCAAGGCGATCCGTTATCCAGTTTGAAGATGTATCTTTTGAATATCCGGGAGCCGAAACAGATAGTATCCATCATATCAGCCTCGATGTAAAAGAGGGCGAGTTTCTTGTTCTGACTGGAGGGAGCGGCTGCGGAAAGACAACTTTAACACGATTGGTAAACGGGTTAGGCGAACAATTTTACGAAGGGACACTGAAAGGGCGCATCACACTGTTGGGACGCAACATATCGGAATATCCTCTGTATGAAATCGGGAAAAAAGTAGGTTCAATCTTTCAAGATCCAAAGAGCCAGTTTTTTGCCAGTATTACAGAGGATGAGATTTCGTTTGGGTGTGAAAATTATGGCGTTCCGTATGAAGAATTGGATAGGCGGGTTTCAAGTGCAATCAAGCGTATTAACGGAGATATGCTGCGAGGGAAAGAAATTTATCCGATGTCCAGCGGGGAAAAACAGAAAATAGCGGTGGCCTCCGTCAATGCTGTTGATCCGGAAATTTATGTGTTTGATGAACCTTCGGCCAATTTGGATATGTATTCCGTTGAGGCACTTAAAAATTTGATGGGTGGACTTAAAGCGGAAGGCCACACAATCATTGTTGCTGAACACCGGCTTTATTATCTTACTGACCTTGCAGACCGTTTTCTCTATATGGAAAACGGGAGCATAAAAGAAGAATGGACGGCGGGAGAACTGCGCTCTATTCCAGAAGAAAAAAGACGAGCCATAGGAATACGAGCGGCAGATTTGCACCATATTGAAGTAGATATTTCCCCTGTAAAAGAAAAAGATATGACGATGGAGGTAAAGGATTTGGCGTTTTCCTATCGCAAACATCCGGTTTTCCATGATGTATCTTTTCAGGCGTATGCTGGTGATCTGATTGCGATTGTAGGCCATAACGGAATAGGAAAAACTACTTTGTCAAATATTCTTTGTGGTATGCAAAAGGAAAAAGAGGGTCAGGTCATATATAACGGGACAAAGGTATCTAAAGGCAAACGGAAGAATTTTGCCTACTTTGTTATGCAAAATACAGATTGCCAGTTGTTTGGGGACAGCGTAGAAGAAGAACTGCTATTAAACGGAAAAGGCAGTACCCAGGAGCAACGCGATGATCTGCTAAAACTATATGGCTTGTTTGAATGGAAAGAACGGCATCCCGCTACTCTTTCCGGCGGGCAGAAACAACGACTCACTCTTGCAGTATCGGATTGGATAGATACCCCCATTTTGATTTTGGATGAGCCTACCAGCGGTCTTGATTTCAAAAATATGATGAGAATATCGGAGCATTTGAAAGCTCTGGCGCAAAAAGGAAAGACCATTTTAATCATTACCCACGATTATGAATTTGCCGCTATGACTTGCAATCGGGTTCTGCATTTCGTTGATGAAGGTCATGTAGAAACATTTCCGTTACAGGAAAATTTGTCCCGCTTATACTCCTGCCTTATGTGTCAATGAATTATGTGTCCGATTGGATAGATACGCTCTGTATGGAGTGGCAAAAACAACTGAATGATTTTATGATAATAGACGGGTTATAAAATGCTAACCCGTCTATTATTGCGAAAGGAGACTTGCTTATGGAGAAGCAAAAAAATGGAGAACTGTCCAGAATGTTCGGATATGCAGGGAAATTCCATGTTTTGACTGTTTTGGGATGTGTTCTCTCCGGAATCAGTACCATTTTATCTATGCTGCCTTTTGTTTGCATTTGGCTCGTCATCCGCGATTTAATCCAGGCTTTTGCTGCCGGGGATATATCTCTTGCAACGGGGAGCGCCCATTATGCGTGGATGGCGGTTGTGTTTGCAGCGGCAAGCATTTTAATTTATTTTATCGCCCTGAACTGTACTCATCTGGCGGCGTTTCGTACAGCCACCAATATGAGAAAATCTGCAATTCATCATATCGTGACGCTGCCGTTGGGGTATTTCAGCCAAAATGCAAGCGGACGGCTCAGAAACATCATTGATGATAATGCAGGGCTTACAGAAGGATTTCTGGCCCATCAGCTTCCCGATCTGACCGGAGCCGCAGTTATGCCGGTTGCCGTTATTATTTTGATTTTCCTTTTTGACTGGCGGCTGGGAATTTGCTGCCTGATACCTATGGGAATCAGTGTCATCTTTCTCAAACAGATGATGGGCGGAGATAATGCGCAGTTTATGGGCAAGTATATGACTGCACTGGAAACAATGAATAAAGAAGCTGTGGAATATATTCGTGGTATTCCTGTTGTAAAAGTATTTCAGCAAACTATTTATTCCTTCAAAAATTTTCACGCTGCAATAGAAGAATACGAAAAATTTGCTTCCGGGTATGCCTTAAAATGCCGTATTCCTCTTACGGGATTTACAGTAACACTGAACGGCACATTTGTTTTACTTATTCCAGTCGCCATGTTTATTTTGTCCGGGGTCAGCGGCCAGGCGGCTTATGAAAATGTTGTGCTGGATTTTCTGTTTTACAGTTTGTTTACTCCGGTCTGTGCAACTATGATGAACCGTATCATGTTTGCCAGCGAGCAGCTTATGGCGGCTAAAAGTGCAGTCAGCCGGGTGGATGAAATTTTGCAGGAAAAGCCCTTGAAGGAGCCGGAACATCCCCTGATCCCGGCAGATGCTTCGATTGTGTTTTCGGATGTTTCCTTCGCCTATCCAGGGGCCAAAGAGAAGGCCTTAGACCATATCAGCTTTGAGGTTCCGACAGGAAAAACAGTGGCGCTTGTTGGTGCCTCCGGCAGCGGTAAAAGTACAGCGGCAAGCCTCATTCCCCGATTTTATGATGTTCAGTCAGGTTCCGTTACGATTGGCGGCGTGGATGTACGCAATATTGAGAAGCAGGAACTGATGAAAAGAGTTGCTTTCGTGTTTCAGAATGCCTGTCTGTTCAAGGACACCTTGATGAATAATATTAAGGCGGCCCGCCCGGACGCTACCAGGGAAGAAGTCCTGAAAGCGGCTGATGAAGCACAATGCAAAGATATTATTGACCGCCTCCCGGATGGGCTTGATACGCTCGTTGGAACAGGAGGCACATATCTCTCAGGAGGTGAAAATCAAAGGATTGCTCTTGCAAGGGCAATTTTAAAAGACGCCCCTATTATTGTACTGGATGAAGCCACAGCATTTGCAGATGCCGAAAATGAACATCAGATACAGCTCGCTTTTGAGCGGCTGACCCAAAACAAAACGGTTATGATGATTGCCCACCGGCTCTCTACGATACAAGACGCAGACCTTATCCTGGTGTTCAAGGAGGGGCAGATTGCAGAAAGAGGTACACATGAAGAATTGGTAGCCTTAAATGGTATTTATTCTTCTATGTGGAAGGATTACCAGACCTCGATTGCCTGGAAGGTCGGAAAGGAGGATGAGCAGCATGATTAAGGCGTTAAAAAAGAAGTATGCGTTAAGCGATCAGGGTGCAAAAGACCTGTTAAAAGGGATCGTTTATTCGGTGCTGGCCAATATCAGCCTTATGTTTCCTGTTATTCTTCTGGCTATCGTCCTCAATCAGCTTCTTGCGCCTGTTTTGGGAGCGAGTGCGCCAGAGATCAGTGCCGCCGTTTACACTGTGATTGGAATTGTGATTTTAGCTGTTGTTTTTATTTTTCATTATTGCCAGTACACCGCGACATATCTCGGAACGTATGATGAAAGCGCAAGGCGGCGTATCGGGCTTGCGGAAAAATTGCGTACCCTTCCGCTGACCTTCTTCCACCAGCGTGATCTTGCTGACCTGACAAGCACAATTATGGGCGACTGTGCAAACTTTGAACACGCATTTTCTCATACGGTTCCACAATTCTTTGGAGCAGTTATCTCTACGGGGATTGTTTGTATCGGCCTGCTGATTTTCAACTGGCAAATGGGTTTGGCTCTTCTTTGGGTAGCTCCGATTTCATTTGCAATCGTTATTCTGTCACGGAAATGGCAGGAAAAACTCAGCAAAAAGCACATGAACGCAAGACTGGAGCTTGCAGAAGGCATTCAGGAATGTTTGGAAACCGTACAGGATATAAAGGCTTGCAATCAGGAAGAAGATTATCTTCGCAAATTGGACGCAAAGATGGATGCTGCGGAAAAAGCACAGATTTCATCCGAAATGACAACGGCAAGTCTGCTGACAACCGGCCAGATGTTTTTAAGGCTTGGTTTGGCAACGGTGATTGTAGTAGGTAATAGTCTTGTGGTAAGTGGAGATACCTCTCTGTTTACCTATATTCTGTTTTTGATTGCTGCCTCCCGCCTGTACGATCCGCTTTCCGGGGCGATGTCAAATATGGCAGAGCTGTTTTCTGTACAGCTTCAGGTGAACCGCTTGAAAGAAATAGAGGAATACCCGGAAGAAACCGGCGAGAAGAATATCCATACAAACGGGTACGATATTACATTCGATCATGTCCAGTTTTCCTACGAAAAGGGCAAACCGGTACTGAGGGATGTTTCGTTTACTGCAAAACAGGGACAGGTCACTGCATTGGTTGGCCCGTCCGGCGGCGGCAAAAGTACAGTCGCAAAACTGGCAGCCAAATTTTATCCTCTGGACGGAGGAAGAATACTGTTGGGCGGAACCGATATTGCTCCGCTAAATTCAACCATGTTGATGAAAAACTTCTCTATCGTTTTTCAAGATGTTGTGCTGTTTAATAACACCATCATGGAAAATATTCGTGTCGGTAAAAAGGACGCAACGGATGAAGAAGTGATTGCCGCAGCTAAAGCAGCGCAGTGTGATGAATTTATTTCAAAATTGTCGGACGGCTATCAGACGGTGATCGGAGAAAATGGTTCAACACTATCTGGTGGTGAGGCACAGCGCCTTTCTATCGCACGTGCTCTTTTGAAAGACGCTCCTGTTATTCTTCTGGATGAAGCTACTGCTTCTCTTGATGTAGATAACGAAACTGAAATTCAAAACGCAATATCCAGGCTGGTAAAAGGCAAGACAGTTCTTATAATCGCTCACAGAATGAGGACGGTGGAAGCTGCCGATAACATCGTTGTATTGTCAGATGGTATTGTAGCCGAAAACGGAACTCACGAAGAACTTATGAAAGAAAATGGCCTCTATCATAGGCTGGTCGATTTGCAGACAGCTTCTGCAAATTGGAAGTTAAGCGTTTAATTCATAAAAGGTACTGATGAAACTTCATGCGTCCGGGGAGGACTACCTGGAAACCATCCTTGTTCTCCAAAAGAAACTCGGTATGGTACGCTCCGTAGATGTGGCCCGGCACATGGAGGTGTCAAAGCCCAGTGTGTGCCATGCAGTAGCAACCCTGCGGGACGGTGGCTTTCTCACGATGGACAGCGACTATTTCCTGCACCTGACCGATGTAGGCCGGGCAGTTGCCGAAAAAATCTACGAGCGCCATTGCTTTTTCACTGAGCAGCTTATCGCAGCGGGCGTTGACCCTGAAACTGCGGAGGCCGACGCCTGCCGGATTGAACACATTATCAGCGATGAGAGCTTTTCACGGCTGAAAGAGGCAGCCGTCATGAAAGAACTTGTCCGCCGACAAATTCAGACTGTATTTGCACTGCTGTCAAAAAAGCCCAGCCACCGAACAGCCCCCGTCTGGCAGCCGGTGCGAAAATTGTCACAATGTAACTGAATACCGTATTTTTTGCGCTCGAGTAGCTTTCTGCTGTCTGGGCGCTTTTTTATATTTCCGAGTTTAATTCGGACAAGAGGGAGACTGGTCGGCATTAACCTATACTGGAAAAGGGAGGTTTTCAATGGTTCAAGCTGTTACATACCAAAGCGACAAGCAATCTGTTTATTTTCAAGGCAAGCTCATTGTGCTGGAAAACCTGACGCCGGTACTCTCCCCGGAGGAAAAGAAGAAACGAAAAAGAGAAATCGAAAATAACCCGTACGATATATTCAGCAAATACGGGGACAGGTTTCGCTAATCAATCGCAACATTGTTGTCCGGGGCTGCTAATGGTATAATATAGTTGTAAGGTTGGTAGCTCAATTCCATACGGAAAGGAGCCCAATATGGACATTATCAGAGAAGATTGTATTTACGCAAGGCAGTCAGTAGACCGAAAGGACAGTATCAGCATTGAAAGCCAGATTGACTTTTGCAAGTACGAACTGAAAGGCGGGAGCTGTAAGGTATTCAAGGATAAAGAGGATTGCTCAACACAGGAGGATATTTTCAATTACCCTCAAAATGATAAAAGCGAGGCAGCGGAAAATCCGTTGCCTCATTTCAGTATTATGAAAATTAAAAGTGTATAGGCTCAAAAGGGAAAGTGCCCTTTTGGGTCTTTTTAATTTAAAATAGTTCTAAAGAACAAGTTGACAATCTGTAGATTCTGTATGTTTTAAAGATCAATCGTTATACTAATTTTAGACCGAATTATCGTTCTAAAGGAGGTGTCACAATGGATTTAAAGGCGGTTGGGCAGAGAATAAAAGCTGCAAGGGAAGCTAAGAATCTTACACAAGAAGAATTGGCAGCACTGGTAAACTTGAGTCCAACTCATGTAAGTGTTATAGAGAGAGGACTGAAAGTAACAAAACTTGATACTTTTATTGCGATTGCAAATGCATTAGATGTTTCAGCAGATACACTATTGATTGATGTTGTGACACATTCGGTTAGCGGCGTTACGAATGAATTATCTGAAATGATAGAGAAACTACCTAAAGAAAAGCAACAGAGAATTATCAATGCAGTGAGAGCATTGGTGGAATAAATACGTGAATAAGAAGATGGAAGGGCTTATTGCT
>ENA-OQLI01000597-OQLI01000597.1-human-gut-metagenome-genome-assembly--contig:-NODE-597-length-40102-cov-7.480926_pt1 | contig 40102 bp, 35 predicted proteins | sample MGYA00242805_ERZ504812 | MGnify/ENA primary metagenome ERZ504812 (study PRJEB26092, sample SAMD00036430) | human gut metagenome | host: Homo sapiens | study: EMG produced TPA metagenomics assembly of... | reverse complement strand
TCATCGACATCGAGCTGAACGAGGAAGTTGCCCCCATCACCTGTGAGAATTTCAAAAAGCTGGTCAAGGAAGGCTTTTACAACGGCCTGACCTTCCACCGTGTCATCCCCGGCTTTATGATCCAGGGTGGCTGCCCGCTGGGCACCGGCACCGGCGGCCCGGGCTGGAACATCAAGGGCGAGTTTGCCGCTAACGGCGTCAACAACCCCCTCAAGCACACCCGCGGTGTGATCAGCATGGCCCGCAGCATGAACCCCAACAGCGCAGGCAGCCAGTTCTTCATCATGCATCAGGATGCACCTCATCTGGACGGCCAGTACGCCGCCTTCGGCAAGGTGGTTGCCGGCATGGACGTTGTGGATAAGATCGCTTCTGTCCGCACCGACTGGAACGACAAGCCCACCACCCCGGTCAAGATGGCCACTGTGGAGCTCATCGAGGGCTAATTTTAAATGCAAAATAGCGGAACACCCTGCGGGTGTTCCGCTATTTTTTTGCAAAAAACTCTCTGTGAAAAGGGTGCCCCGGAGCGTCCGCAGACGCTCCGGGGCACTGAAATAAAAAATCAAATTCCTTGGAGCATGGCCAAAGCGCACGCGGCGGCCATTTCAAATCGTTTTCAGCAGCCTTCTTTTTCAGCCAGCTTGCGGCCCATGAGCACGCCCATGACCGAAGCCATCATTAGCCCGCGCGTCCAGCCGGAGGAGTCGCCCAGACAGTGCAGACCCTGAATGTTGGTGTCAAGATTCTCGTCCATCTTCACCTTGTTGGAGTAGAACTTCAGCTCCGGGCTGTACAGCAGCGTCTCGTTGGCGGCAAAGCCGGGCACGACCATGTCCAGCATCTTGATGAACTCGATGATATTGGTCATGGCGCGGTAGGGCATGGCGGCGGTGATATCACCGGCCACGGCATCCTTCAACGTGGGCTTCACGTTGGACTGTGCCAGTTCCTTCTGCCAAGTGCGCTTGCCGTCCAGAATATCGCCGTAGCGCTGCACCATGATGTGGCCTGCGCCCAGCATATTGGTCAGCTCGCCCACCTTCTGGGCGTAGGCGATGGGCTGGTTGAAGGGCTCGGTAAAGTTGTGGGACACCAGAATGGCAAGGTTCGTGTTCGGGCTCTTCTTTTCCTTGAAGCTGTGGCCGTTGACCACGGCAAGGTCGTTGTCGTAGTTTTCCTGCGCCACAAAGCCGCCGGGGTTCTGGCAGAAGGTGCGCACCTTGTTTTTCCACGGCTTCGGGTAACCGATGAGCTTGGACTCATACAGCACCTTGTTCACCTTTTCCATCACCTCGTTGCGGCACTCCACGCGCACGCCGATGTCCACGGTGCCGGGCTTGTGGGCGATGTGGTGCTCTGCGCAGAGCTTTTCCAGCCAGTCTGCGCCACGGCGTCCGGTGCCGATGACCACCTCGTCCGCGTACACCGGCAGCAGGCTATCGCCATCCTTCAGCAGCACGCCCTTACAGCCTTCCTCTTCCAGAATGATGTTTTCGCACTCGGTATTGAAGCGCATCTCCACGCCGTTGTCCGCCAGATAGTTCTGGATGGCCAGATACAGCTCCTGTGCCTTCTCGGTGCCCAGATGGCGGATGGGGCAATCCACCAGTTTCAGACCTGCGTGGATGGCGTTTTTGCGGATCTCCTTGATGTCCTCACCGGTGTAGATGCCCTCCACATGGGGGTCTGCGCCGAACTCCAGATAAATTTTATCGGTGTAGTCGATGAGTTCCTGCGCAAACTCCTCCCCGATGAGGGTGGGCAGGTCGCCACCTACCTCGTAGGACAGGCTCAGCTTGCCGTCCGAGAACGCGCCCGCACCGGAAAAGCCGGTGGTGATGGCGCAGGTGGGGCGGCAGTTGACGCAGTGGCCTACCTCTGCCTTGGGGCAGTGGCGTTTTTCCACCGGCTTGCCCTTTTCCACCAGCAGCATCTTCTTTTTGCTGCCGTGGCGCAGCAGCTCCACAGCGGTAAAGATGCCGGCAGGGCCCGCACCCACGATGATCAGATCGTACTTTTCCATGATTTTGTTCCTTTTCTTGTTATAGATTTACTCATTTATGATTTGGTGGAATGTGCTTGCCCTCTCCGTCACGGCGTAAACTTTCTCATTGCGTCTAATGCTTTAGTGCCAAGCTTTACGGCTTGGCTCTCCCTCCGGGAGAGCTGGCGCGGGAGCGCCTGAGAGGGTTTATTCCTTACTCCTGCTTCTCCTGTTCCACGGTGGCGCTCTCGTCCACATGGTCCAGTTCTACGGCAGTGGCTTCTGCATCGGTGCGGGTCACATCCGGGGCGACAACACCGTCGCCGTTCAGATCCTCACCGGTGATGGATTCCAGCACAGACTGGGTCTCCGGGTGCAGCTTGGCAAAGCGGCGCACCGCCAGCACGGTGTACAGAGCGCTGAGCAGGTTGATGGCGCCCTCCACGATCAGGATAACGCCGATGGCCATCACCAGCGTTTCCATGGCGCCGAAGGGGTTTGCGATCAGGATGACGCCCAGCACCACGCTGAGCACCGGCAGCAGCAGAAAGCCCTTCCAGCTGTCGTAGCCGCAGCGGCGCAGGTCCAAAGCGTTCTGCACCCGGCCAATGGCGTCAAAGATGACGAACAGGCCGAACACGATGGGCAGGATACTTACCACGATATCGCTGCGCAGCAGCAGAAAAACACCCAGTGCAAGGCAGATAAGGCCGGAGATCAGGGTAAGCTGGCTCTGGAACACCCCGCGCTCCACCACAAAGTAGCGGATCAGCTGCACCGCTGCGCAGGCCAGCACCACGCCGCCCAGCGCGTAGCAGACGATGTTCAGCGCCGTGCCGGGCTTCATGACCAGAAAAATGCCCAGCCCGACATACAGCAGGCTCATGAGGATCAGATTCCACTTCAGCTTTTTTACCATAGAGATCACGTTCCTTTCGTTTGCAGGGCCGCTGCCCGCACCCGGGTCAGTGGTACAGGGGTGCGATGGTGGTCTTGTTGATACGGGCATAGAAGGCCAGGCTCATCAGGACACTGACAAATTCCGCAATGAGGAAGGCCCACCAGACATTGTTGACACTGCCGGTCTGTGCCAGCAGCCACGCTGCCGGCAGCAGCACGAACAGCTGGCGGCAGACCGAAACGATGAGGCTGAAGACGCCGTTGCCCAACGCCTGAAAGACCGAGCTGAGCACGATGCTGACGCCCGCCAGCAGGAAATGCAGGCAGATGATGCGCATGGCCGGGATACCGATGGCCAGCATGGCGTCGCTGGCGGCAAAGATGCTCAGCACCTGCCGGGGTGCGAACTGGAAGATGCAGAAGCCTGCCAGCATGATACCTTCGGCGTAGCACACCGCCAGCTTGATGGTCTTTTTCACACGGTTCGGTCTGCGGGCACCATAGTTGTAGCTGATGATGGGCACCATGCCGTTGTTCAGGCCGAAAATGGGCATAAACACAAAGCTTTGCAGCTTGAAGTAGACGCCGAACACCGCCACCGCCGTAGCGGAGAAGGCCATCAGGATCAGGTTCATGCCAAAGGTCATCAGGCTGCCCACACACTGCATGGCGATGCTGGGCAGACCCACGGTGTAGATGCGGCCAATGGCCTTGGCGCTGGGACGGAAGCCTTTGAAGCTGATCTGGATGTCCGGGTTTTTGCGGGTGTTGAAGTACAACGTCATGCCTGCGCCGCAGAACTGACCGATGACCGTTGCCACCGCTGCGCCGGTGGTGCCGGACAGTGCCTCGCCGCAGTAGCCGAAGATGAAGATGGGATCCAGAATGATGTTCACCACGGCACCCACCAGCTGGCTGATCATGCTCAGATAGGTGCGCCCGGTAGCCGCCAGCAGCTTTTCGCCCATGGTCTGAGTGAACAGACCCAGACTAAAGATGCAGCACACCGACAAATACTGGATGCCCTGCTGCGCGATGACGGCGTCACTGGTCTGGGCGTAGAAGTAGGGCTTCATGCAGGTAAGGCCGATGACAAAAAACACCGCAAAGCTGCACAGGGAAAGAAAGATGCCGTTTTCTGCGGTGGCGTTGGCGCGGCTCTGGTTCTTTTCGCCAAGGCTCTTGCTCAGCAGGGCGTTCACGCCCACACCGGTGCCCACGCCCACGGCGATCATGACATTCTGCAATGAAAAGGCCAGCGATACGGCGGTAAGAGCGCTCTCGCTGACATGAGACACGAACACCGAGTCCACCACGTTGTACAGTGCCTGCACCAGCATGGAGATCATCATCGGGATGCTGAGTTTCAGCAAAAGGGGGTTGATCTCCATGGTGCCCATGATGTTTTCCCGCACCTCGCCGGGGGCGGTCTGCGATTGATTTGTTTTCACGATTTCTCCTTGCCGGAAATGTGGGCAGGGCGCAGAAGCGCCCTGCCCACGTTCTGTCGTTGTTTATTGGGTCTGGCCGGGGGTCACAGCGTTTTTTCCTTTGCGGCGGCTGCGTCTAAGATCATCTTCACGCAGGTCTCGCGGCCAAGGGCGGCGTTGATGGCCAGATCATAGTTGTGGGCATCGCCCCAGCGGTTCTGGGTGTAGTAGTTGTAGTAGGCCGAGCGGTTGCGGTCGGTCTTTTCCACCTCGTCCTTGATGCCCTTTTCGTCCTTGGCCTTTACCAAGGGGTTGGTCTTGGCGTACTGCAAGCGCCACTCCTTGGGTGCATACACGAACACCCGCAGCACGTCCTTGCGCTCCCGCAGAACGTAGTCACCGCAGCGGCCAAGGATCACGCAGGGGCCTTCCTCGGCCAGCTGCTTGATGATACGGCTCTGCAGAATGAACACCTGATCGCCCAGCGGCAGCTCGTTGCCCATGGTGTACAGGCTGTACAGCAGGCTGTGGGTGTGCCGTTTCTCGCTGGCGGCAACAGCCTCCTCCGACAAACCGGAGTTCTTTGCTGCCATGGTGATCAGCTCCTTGTCGTAAAGCTTGATGCCCAGTGCATTTGCCACGTCCTCTGCGATGTAGCGTCCGCCGGTGCAGTACTCACGGCCCAAAGTGATGATCGTCTTTGCCATAATGTGTTCCTCCTGTTTCATATATCGCCCTGAAAAAGCTTACGGCTGTGCCGGGGCGTCCCCGGTCTGGCCGCTGGCTTTGGGTTCTGTGCTTGCAGGTACGGGGGCCGGCTTCGGCAGCCGTACCTCTGCTACCCGCATGGTGCCGGTCTGATCCACTGCATACACGCTGTAGCGCCCGCCTGCGGCCAGCAGCTCCGGCGGGAACTGTACCCCGCCGTCCTCGGTGCGGGTACAGCGCAAAAAAGTGCGGTGGGCGGTGGTGGCGTGCGCCACGCCATCGTGGGGCGCGCAGGCGATCCAGCCGGAAAAATCCTCCGGCAGGTCTGCGGGCTCTCCCCGCCGCTCAAAGTAGTAAACGCCCGGCTGGGTGCCGGCGCGCAGCTCGCACCGCAGCCGCCGGGGACGGTCGGCCTCAGTCTCCCGCTGCTTTGGCCGCAGGGCAATGGCCTTGCCGGTAAAGTAACGCATAAAATCCACCAGCGCCATGGTGCAGTTCACTGCGCCGTCGGTATCGGCGGTGGGGTCGTTCAGCAGCACAAAATCTGCCATCACGGCGTCATCGTGGCCAAAACCGTGCAGCCCCATCCACAGCCGCACCGGGTCGCGCTGACCGCGCACCCGTCGCTCCACCTGCACGGCCACCGAGCAGCCGTCGTGGATCTGCTCCCGCAGGTCGGCAAGATCCATCCATGCCTGCCAGCAGGGGTAGCCGCAGCAGCCTGCGGCGGCCGCCGCAAAGGCGGTGTTGCCGGTGCTGCGGGTGCTGCCGTCCTCCATGGCGTAGGCCACTTCTTCCGGCAGGATATCTTCGCCCCAGCGGTTCATCAGCGCCGCCATGACCAGCGGCAGATCCATCTCCCGCCCAAAGCTGGGGTCATGGGCGGAAAGGCAGTATTCCGGCAGATAGAGCCGCCGGTTCAGCGCATGGCCGTTGCGCTTTTCCCACGCAAGGGGACGCACCGCCGCCGCCAGCAGACGCACCGCCGGGGTAACTTTATCGTTGTTAGTGGAAAGGTTCACCTGCAGCTGCACGCCGGTGCCGCCGCCCGGGGCGGCTACCGTGACGGTATCGCCCATCAAAAAGATCATGCCGTCCTCGCTCTGGCTGGACACGCTGCACCGGGGGTAGTCCGGTGCCCACTTGCCAAAGCTCATCCAGCTTGTCCACGCCCCTGCTGCGTACACCCGGCAGCGCACCTCCACCATGGTGTCCCGGGGCGCATGGGCGTTCCAGCTGACGTTCAGGTTGCAGAAGGCCGGCATGGCGAATTCCGGGGTGGTGTAGCTGCCGTACAAAAGGCTGCGTCCGGCCACGCTGTCCAGCACCAGTGCGCCGTTTTCCAGCGCAAGGTTGTCCAGCTGCCCGCGGGAAAAGGTCTCTGTCCCCTGCAGCACAAGATTATTCCGTTGTTCCATGGGACATCGCTCCTTTCCGCAGTTTTATCGCTTATTCTTCCGGGGTGTCGTCGTCGGCGTAGTCCTCTTTCAGGGCGGCCTCCAGCTCGGCATCCTTCAGCTTGCGGATGTTCTCCTCGATGTGGAACACCCGGTCGATATCGCCGTACACGATCTGGCAGGACACCTCGGTAACGAACCAGAAGCCGAAGATCAGCATCAGGAAAAGACCCAGCGGCATGCACAAAATCACCACGCCCCAGAACAGCACCTGCACAATGGCGGCAGCCAGTGCGTGGGGCAGAAAGGCGATCATGCAGTTGATGCTGTTTTTCAAAGTCAGGCTCAAGGGCTGGTCCAGCAGCACCACCTGCGGCCACATATAGGCAAACAGCATCTGGAACAACACCAGATTGAGCACCGTAGCCACCCACAGCGGAACACCCACGTTGGTGCCGTGGTACAGCATATTGAAGCAGAAATAGACGAGGAAAATTTGCAGCGTGACCACCACGGTGTACAGCACACCGGGCACAAGGCTGGCCTTGAAGTTGCGCTTGAATGCCTTGCGGTAGGTCACCCACCAGTAGCCCGCCTCATCGCGCAGCGCGCGCAGGACGGTATCGTACATTCCGGCCAGCGCCGGGCCCGCCAGCAGACCGCCCACGGCGGCACTGCCCAGCATCACCGGCAGGCTGTTCTGCAAAAAGCCGATGTACACCAGGCAGATGACCGGTGCAAACCCGATGCAGGTCAGCAGGTTTGCAAGGAACATGCCGTTCATATCACGGCCTACAAGCTCAAAAAAGCGGCCGATGCCGGTCTTGCGGGGAGCGTCCTTTTCGACGCCCTTACCGGCCTTGAAATCATTGGCAGAAGGAAAAAGACCCATAGTAACTGCGGTACCTCTCTTACGTTTTTCACCGGCACCGCAGGCGTTTTGTCTGGAAAGTGCCATTGTGCTAACTTTACAGATATAAATATACCTGTATTTTGTCAACTTTGCAAGATACAACCGGGGCTAATTGTAAAAAAATATTTATCTCTCCCTTTTTTACGCAAAATGTGCTACAATGACAATGGCATTTTTTTGCAATAGGAGGAAACTATTATGAGCATTCTTCGCACCATTGCGATGTTTATTTATCTGTTCGGGTACATGATCCTGCATTACGGCATCCTGCGCCGTGCCGAGCGCGCCGCAGCCGCCGGAGATACCGCCACCGTGGAGCAGATCGTGAACCAGCATATCCCCCGCTGGAGCCGGGGCATCCTGAAGGTGACCGGTGTTTCCCTGTCGGTAGAAGGGCTGGAAAACATCCCCAAAGACCGCCCCTGCGTGTTCGTGGCGAACCACCGCAGCTACTACGACATCCCCTTGCTGCTGGCAGGGCTGGAAAAGCCCCACGGCATCCTTGCCAAGGAGGAGCTGGAAAAGATTCCCCTGCTCAACCGCTGGATGAAGCTGCTGGGCTGCGTGTTCGTGCAGCGTGATGATGTGCGCGCCTCGGTGCGGGCACTGAACGATGCCACCGCCATCGTGGAGGGCGGCCGCAGCTTTGTCATCTTCCCTGAGGGCACCCGCTACAAGGGCGAAGAGGGCGGCGCAGGCGAGTTCAAGGCCGGTGCTTTCCGCATTGCGGTCAAGACCGGTGCCCCGGTGGTGCCGGTGGCTGTGACCGGTGCCCGCGCCCTGTTCGAGACAAACGGCAACCGCTGCCGCCCGGGCGGTGTGCGCATCAAGATCATGTCGCCCATCCAGACCGCCGGCATGAGCAAGGCCGAGCAGAAGCAGTTGCCCGATGCCGTGCGCCAGAGCATTCTGGCTGCCCTGAAGTAACAGCCTTTCCCGCCCGTTTCATCACACAGGAGAACTATTTTATGGCAAGCTACCGTTACGAACGCGACATTGACCCCAAGGACCTCAAGCCCCGCAAACAGCGGCAGTACAGCCGCAGGGAGCGCTGGGCAAACTGGTGGGACTACAACCTGAAATGGGTGCTCATCTTCGGCATTGCGGGTGCGTTCGTGGCGTACTGCTTTATCGGGCAGTACTTCCTGACCACCCACCCGGATTATAACGTGGCGGTGGTAAGCCCCTACTACCTGCCCGAGGCCACCGTCACCGCCCTGCAAGAGCAGCTTGCCGCCTATGGCGAGGACTGCAACGGGGACGGCAAGGTGGTGGTGAAGATCAACCAATACACCATGGCTTTCAACAGTGAGGACTCGGACGCTTATCTGGATATGGCAGGCACCACCAAGCTTTCCACCGATATCCAGAGTTCCCTCAGTTCCATCTTTATCCTGTATGACCCCGCAGGCTTCCAGCAGACCACCGGCACCCTGCGGTATCTGGACGGTCATCTGCCCAAGTCCGATGCCGACAGCGACTGGTGGAACATGGTCTACCGCTGGACGGACTGCCCGGTGCTGACCGGGATGGAGCTGGGCAGCTACACCTCGGACGCAGTGCAGAGCGCCAGCGGTGACAGCCAGCAGCTGCTGGCAGATTACTATATCGGCATCCGGGGCGCATGGCTGAAGGAATCCGCTTCCCTGCTGGAAAACAGCGAGCCCCTTTGGGCAAACCTGACCGCCGGGGCTGTCTCCACCGCCGGGGAGGGGCACTAAAGATGCGCTTCCGCATCAAAGCCGGCGGCCCCGCCGCACGATTCACCTTTGACCGCACCCCAAAGCCCCAGCCGCCCGCGCCGCCTGTTCTCCGCGCCGCAGACCTTGATAACCCCTATGGGCGCTATTACGGTAAAGCCCGCAGCTGGGAGGATATTTTGAAGAATAAAAACAGCGATTGAGAGGCTCTCTGGTCATCGCCGCAGGCGATGACCAGAGAGCCTCTGTTTTCTATTTTTGTCTTTTTACCCATGGCTGATTTGAAATTTTCTCCACCCTCAAATGGAGAGCGGTTTGTTGTTTCTCTGTCCCGGTTATGGTATACTTACTAGGTATCCCCGCAAAAACCGACCAAAAAGGATGTGACCCCCATGGACGCACTGGAACAAGCCCGTGCCGAGATCGACACGGTGGATGCGCAGCTGGCTGCGCTGTTCGAGCGCCGGATGGCTGCCGTTTTGCAGGTGGCCGAATATAAGCGGGCGCACGGCCTGCCCATCTATGATGCCGCCCGGGAGGCCGCCGTGCTGGAAAAGGCCGCAGCCCGCATTCAGCAGCCTGCGCTGCGCCCTTACTATAAAGACCATGTCCAGCACATGATGGATCTTGCCAAGCAGTACGAGGCTGCCGTGCTGGGGCGCAACCGCGCTGCCTATCAGGGAGTGGAAGGTGCGTTTGCCCACATCGCCCTCAAGGCGCTGTTCCCCCACGCCGAGGCCGTGAGCTACTCCACATGGGACGAGGTATTCGAGGCCGTGGCCTCCGGCGAAGCCGCCCACGGCGTAGTGCCCTTTGAAAACAGCCACGCCGGGGATGTTTCTGCCGTGCTGGACCTGTGCTATAACCACCCGGAGCTGTGGGTGGTGGACGTGTACGACCTGCCCATCTCCCAGAACCTGCTAGTGCTGCCGGGCACCCAGCTTTCCCAGCTGCGCACGGTATACAGCCACCAGCAGGCCATCGCCCAGAGCGAGACCTTTTTAAAGCAGTTCCGTCTGCCCGCCACCGCCATGGCAAACACCGCCATGGCTGCAAAGTTCGTGGCAGAAAGCAAAGACCCGACAAAGGCCGCCATTGCCAGCGCCGAGACTGCCGCCCTGTACGGGCTGGAAATTCTGGTGCCCAACATCAACACCGACGGCGACAACACCACCCGGTTCATCGTGCTCAGCCGCGAAAAGCCCACGGCGGGCAACCGGTTCTCGCTGCTGTTCACGGTGGATAACAAGCCCGGCAAGCTGGCCGAGGTCATTCAGGTCATCGGTGCCAGCGGCTTCAATATGGAGTCCATCAAGAGCCGCCCCATGCCGCACGTCCCCTTTGAATATTATTTTTACGTAGAGCTGGTGGGCGATGCCGCCGCCGGCGAGACCGCCGCGCTGCTGCGCGAGCTTGACCGCACCTGCCGGACGGTGCGGCTGTTAGGAGTGTATACAAAATGAGTGATTTTATCGGAACCAAGCTGACCATGAATCTGGGCGAGCGCAGCTACGACATCATCGTCAAGCGCGGCTCGCTGGAAAACCTGTATCAGTTCGCCCGGCTGGACCGCCGGGTGGCGGTGGTCACCGACAGCGGTGTGCCTGCACAGTACGCCCAGATGGTAGCCGACCAGTGCAAGGATGCCACCATCATCACCGTGCCGCAGGGCGAGGCCAGCAAGAGTTTTAAGATTCTTGAGACCGTGCTGCGGCAGATGCTGGACTTCGGCATGGGCCGGGGCGACCTTGTGGTAGCCGTGGGCGGCGGCGTGGTGGGCGACCTTGCCGGGTTTGCCGCTTCCATCTATATGCGCGGCATTGATTTTATCAACTGCCCCACCACCACCCTTTCCATGATCGATTCCTCCATCGGCGGCAAGACCGCCGTGGATCTGGGCGACACCAAGAACATCGTGGGTGCCTTCTGGCAGCCAAAGCTGGTCATCGTGGACCCGGACACCCTGTCCACCCTGCCCCGCCGCCACTTCATCAACGGTCTGGCCGAGGCGGTCAAGGCCGGGCTTCTGGCCGACCCGGAGCTGTTCTCCATCTTTGAAAAAGAGGACGTGGACGACCGCATCGGCGACATCATCTGCCGCAGCCTGCGCTTTAAAAAGAGCATCGTGGAGCAGGACGAGACCGAGCAGGGTATGCGCAAGGCGCTGAACTTCGGCCACACCATCGGCCACGGCATCGAGGCCGTGAAGGGCATCAAGGGACGCCGCACCACCGGCCTGTTCCACGGCGAGTGCGTGGCGCTGGGCATGCTGCCCATGATCGAATCCAAGGCGCTGCAAAAGCGGGTGCGCGGCGTGTACCGCCGTCTGGGTCTGCCCACTCGCACCGCCTACGATAAGGAAAAGGTGCTGGCCGAGATGCTGCACGACAAAAAAGCGCAGGACGGACAGATCACCATCATCAAGGTGCCCGGCCTTGGCTGCTGGCGCGCTGAGACCATCCCTGTGGAGGGGCTGCGCCCGCTGCTGGGCATGGAGGACTGACCCATGAAAAATACCTTTGGCAGCGACCTTTCGCTGACCATCTTCGGCGAGAGCCACGGCCGCGCCGTGGGCGCGGTGCTGGACGGCATGGCCGCCGGTGTTCCGGTGGATGAGAGCTTCCTCGCCGCCTGCATGGATAAGCGCCGCGCCCGGGGCGATGGCCTTTCCACCCCCCGGGTGGAGGCGGATGCGGTGCAGCTGCTTTCCGGTGTGGTGAACGGCCACACCACCGGCACCGCCATTGCCCTGATGATCGAAAACCAGAACACCCGCAGCGGCGACTACGCCAAGACCGCCGACCTTCTGCGCCCCGGCCACGCGGACTTTACCGCCTACGCCAAGTACCACGGCTTTCAGGACGCCCGGGGCGGCGGGCACTTTTCCGGCCGGGTGACTGCCGCCCTCGTGGCAGGCGGCAGCATCGTGCTTGCCGCATTGCAGCGGGCAGGCATTGATATCACCACCCACATCGCCCGGTGCGCAGGGCTTGCCGATACCCCCTTTGCGCTGGACGACCCCGCCGCCCTTGCGGCACAGGTGGAGACGCTTGCCAGTAAGACCGAGGGCTTTGCGGTGCTGGATACCGCCGTGGAAGAACCCATGAAAGCCGCCATCCGCGCCGCCGGTGCCGAGGGCGACAGCGTGGGCGGCGTGCTGGAAACTGCCATCCTTGGTCTGCCCGCCGGCATCGGCGAGCCTTACTTTGACAGCGTGGAAAGCGAAATTGCCCACCTTGCCTTTTCCATCCCGGCGGTCAAGGGCATCGAGTTCGGCACCGGCTTCGGCTTTGCCGGGCTGCGCGGTTCGGAGGCAAACGACGCCTTCCGCATGACAGCGGAGGGTGCGGTGGTCACCGCCACCAACCACAACGCGGGCATCAACGGCGGCATCGCCAACGGTATGCCGGTAGTGTTCCGCACCGCCGTCAAGCCCACCCCCAGCATCTACAAGCAGCAGGACACGGTAGACTACATCGCAAAAAAGGACACGCAGCTGTCCATTCAGGGGCGGCACGACCCCTGCATCGTGCCTCGGGCCGCCATCGTGCAGACCTGCGCCGCCGCCCTTGCGGTGGGCGATCTGCTCACCGCCCGGTACGGTGCCCGGTGGATGACCGACCCCACCGGCTACCGGAAGGAGGACTGAGATGGAATACGGACTGATCGGCGGCAAGCTGGGACACTCCTACTCCAAGACCATCCATGAACTGCTCTGCGGGTACAGCTACGAGCTGTGCCCCCTGCCCACCGAGGCAGACGCCCGCGCCTTTTTGCAGCGGCGGCAGTTCAAGGCCATCAACGTGACCATCCCCTACAAAAAGCTGGTGATGGAGTACTGCTCCTTCATCGACCCCCGCGCCCGCGCCATCGGCGCGGTGAACACGGTGGTAAATAAAAACGGTCTGCTCTACGGCTACAACACCGATTATCTGGGCTTTGCCCACCTGTGCGAAGCCCACGGCGTGGAGCTTGCGGGCAAGACCGTGCTCATCTTGGGCACCGGCGGCACCCACAACACCACCCGCGCGGTGGCACTGGACAAGGGCGCTGCCAAGGTGCTGACGGTCAGCCGCACCCCCGACCCGGAAAAGGGCGAGCTGAGCTACGCCGAAGCCGTGCGCAGCGGCGCACAGGTGGTATTCAACACCACCCCCGCCGGGATGTACCCCAACGTGGGCGTGTGCAGTCTGGACGTGGCCGCCATGCCCGGGCTGGAAGCCGTGGTGGACGTGGTATATAACCCCAACAAGACCGAACTGATTCTCCGCGCCGAGGACGCCGGTGTGCCGGTAGCTGTAGGCGGGCTGGAGATGCTGGTGGCACAGGCGGTGTATGCCGCCGAATACTTCCTTGGCCGCAAGTTCGAGGACGCCCCGGGCGAGGTGCGGCGCATTACCGCTGCGCTGCGCCGCAAGACGCTGAACATCGCCCTTGTGGGGATGCCCTCCTGCGGCAAATCCACCCTTGGCCGCCTGCTGGCAAAGCAGCTGGGCAGACCGCTTGTGGATCTGGACGAGGAGATCGTCAAGGCAGACGGGCGCAGCATCCCGGATATCTTTGCCGCCGAGGGCGAAGAGGGCTTCCGGGCAAAGGAAGCCGCGCAGATCGCCCGTTTCGGCAAGGAAAAGGGGCTTGTACTCTCCTGCGGCGGCGGCGCGGTGAAGCGGGCAGAGAATGTCCGCGCCCTGCGCCAGAACGGCGTGGTGCTGTTCATCGACCGGCCGGTGGAAGCGCTGGCTGTGGGCGGCAACCGCCCGCTTTCTTCCAGCGCCGAGGCGCTGCGCACCATGGAGGCCCAGCGCCGCCCGCTGTACCTTGCCGCCGCAGATGCGGTGATTTCTAACACCGGCACGCTGGCCGAGGCGCTGGCAGCTGCACAGGAGGCACTGGATGAAATTTTTGATTCTTAACGGGCCAAACATCAATCTGGCGCGCTGGTCTGAGCCCGGCGTGCCGGGCGAGGTGGACTACACCGGCCTGATGGACTATGTGCAGGCGGGCTGCGACCAGCTTGGCATTGAAACGGATATCTGCCAGTCCAACCACGAGGGCGACCTCATCGACGAGATCCAGTCTGCCCCCGGGCGGGTAGATGGCATCGTGCTGAACCCCGGCGGCTACGCCCATTACAGCGTGGCCATTCTGGACGCGCTGCGGCTGTGCAGCGTGCCCGCCGTAGAGGTGATGCTGGACGCTCCGGACGAGCGCGAGCCCTTCCGCAAAACGGACGTGGTGTCCTTTGGCTGTCAGGGACATTTTATCGGCGAAGGCCCGCAGGGCTACCTGCACGCCTGCATCTGGCTGGCGCAGCTGCTGCGCACCGACGGCTCCAGTAAGGCGCATATCGTGATGTAAAACAAACAGGAAAGGAACGACCTCCCATGATCATCTCCACCAAAAAAGGCACTCCCAAAGAGGAGCTGGAAAAGATCGTTGACAAATTCGAAAATCAGGGTCTGGACGTGACCCTGATCACCGGCAAGGACTACAACGTGTTCGGTCTGGTGGGCGACACCACCAAGATCGACGAGCGGGACGTGCTGGCAAACCCGTGGATCGACAACGTTACCCGCGTGTCCGCGCCCTATAAGCGCGCCAACCGCCTGTTCCACCCCGCAGACTCGGTCATCGACTGCGGCGGCGTGAAGATCGGCAGCAAGGAAAAGATCGCCGTTATGGCGGGCCCCTGCAGCATCGAAAACGCCGAGCAGGCCCTGCGCATCGCGCAGGGGGTCAAGGCGGGCGGCGCAACGCTGTTCCGCGGCGGCGCCTACAAGCCCCGCACCTCTCCCTATGCTTTTCAGGGTCTGGAGACCGAGGGCATTCTGGATATGGTAAAGGCCCGCGAGGCCACCGGTCTGCCCATCGTCTCCGAACTGATGAGCGAGGACCGCATCCCGGAGTTTGAGGAGTATGTGGACGTGGTGCAGATCGGCGCACGCAATATGCAGAACTTCCAGCTGCTCAAGGCGGTGGGCAAAATGCACAAGCCCGTGCTGCTCAAGCGCGGTCTGTGCAACACCATCGAGGAGTGGATCATGAGCGCCGAGTACATCATGGCAGGCGGCAACGAGCAGGTCATCTTCTGCGAGCGCGGCATCCGCACCTTTGAAAAATACACCCGCAATACGCTGGATCTTTCCGCTGTGCCCATCATCCACGAAAAGACCCATCTGCCCATCGTGGTAGACCCCAGCCACGCCACCGGCAAGGCCAATCTGGTGGAGCCGATGATGATTGCCGCTGTGGCTGCCGGTGCGGACGGTCTGGAGGTAGAGGTGCACTACGACCCCCAGCACGCATGGAGCGACGGCGCACAGTGCCTGACCCCGGACGCCTTTGCACAGGCCATGGCAAAGTGCCGTCAGGTGGCTTGGGCCATCGGCCGGGAGATGTAAACCGTTTACCCCCTCAGGCGCTGGCGCGCCAGCTCCCCCAAGGGGGCGCCTGAAGCGCTGCCCGGGGAAAATCTGCAAAAGGATAACACCGCTATGCTTGTAACCATCAGACCTTCCCCCTGCGGCATCGGGGGCGTGATCGCCGCGCCGCCCAGCAAAAGCATGGCGCACCGCGCCGTGCTGTGCGCCGCGCTGGCTGTGGGGCGCTCCCACATCACCCATCTGGAATTCAGCAAGGACATCTCTGCCACCCTGTCCGCTGCCGCACAGCTGTGCGCCGCCGTGGACACCGGCGCGGACGATGCCACTGTGCAGGGACTTGGGCATTTTCTGCCCCTGACCGCCCCGGTGGACTGCTGCGAAAGCGGCAGCACCCTGCGGTTTTTGATCCCCATTGCCAGCCTGACCGGCCAGCCGGTCACCTTTACCGGGCGCGGACGGCTGATGGAGCGCCCGCAATCCGTATACGAAGCGTTATATCGCGAGCAGAATCTACGGTTTGAGCAGTCCCCCGCCGGGCTGAACGTGGAAGGTGCGCTGACCCCCGGAGACTACCGGCTGGCGGGCAACGTGTCCAGTCAGTTCATTAGCGGGCTGCTGTTCGCGCTGCCGCTGCTGCCCGGGGACAGCCAGCTGCACCTTATTCCCCCGGTGGAGAGCCGCAGCTACATCGACATGACCCGCGCCGTGCAGGCCACCTTTGGGGTGCACAGCCGCTGGCTGGACGAAACCACCCTGCTGCTGCCGGGCGGGCAGCAGTACCACCCCTGCGACTACAACGTGGAGGGCGATTACAGTCAGGCCGCGTTTCCGGCGGTGCTGGGCGCGGTGTGCGGCGGAGTGACCATCACCGGCCTTGCGCCGGACACCTTGCAGGGCGATGCCGCTATTCTGGACATCCTGCGCCGGTGCGGCGCGGTGTTCACCCGCACGGGCGACAGCGTCACCTTTGCAAAAGCACCCCTGCACGGGGTGGATATCGACCTTGCGGACTGCCCCGACCTTGGCCCCGTGCTGATGGTGCTGGGACTGCTGTGCAAGGGCACCACCGTCATCCGCAACGCCGAGCGGCTGCGCCTGAAGGAGAGCGACCGCATCGCGGCCATGGAAGCCGAGCTGCGCGCCTGCGGCGGTGTGCTGGAAAGCGACGGCGGCACCATCACGGTGCACGGCTGTGCCGAGCGTCTGCACGCCCCTGCCGCGCCCCTGCACGGCCACAACGACCACCGGGTTGTCATGAGCCTTGCGGTGCTGGCTGCTGCCGCCGGGCTGCCCCTGACCGTGGACGACGCCGAAGCCATCCAGAAGAGCTGGCCCGGCTTTTTTGCAGATGCAGCGCCGCTTGGCGTGGAGGTAGAAGATGCTTGATAAAACAAAACGTTATCTCGTAGTAGGTCTGGGTCTGCTGGGCGGCAAGTACGCGCTGGAGCTGACCCGCGCAGGCTTCCATGTGGACGGCATCAACCGCAGCGAGGGACATTTGCAGTACGCGCTGGAGCACGGCTATATCGCCAGCGGTAAGACCCACGATTTTGAGGATCTTGTCCGGCAGGCCGACCATATCATCTTTGGCCTGTACCCCACCGCGCTGCTGGACTGGTTTGGCACCTACGGCCATCTGCTCAAGCCCGGGTGCATCTTTACGGATGTTTCCGGCGTCAAGACCGGCCTTGTGGAGCCGGTGCAGGCACTGTGCCCGACAGGGGTGGAGTTCATTGCCAGCCACCCCATGGCAGGCCGCGAAACTTCCAGCGTGGAGCACGCCGCCGAGGTGAATTTTGCCCCGGCAAACTTCATTATCACCCCCACCGAAAAGAACACCCCGGCGGGCATCCAGTGGGCAAAGGAGCTTGCCGAGGTGCTGGGCTTCAAGCATATCTGCACCCTGACCGTGCAGGAGCACGACCGGATGATCGGCTATGTCAGCCAGCTGTGCCACGCCATTGCCGTAAGCCTGATGTGCGCCAACGACAACTCCTCGCTGTGCGAGTACACCGGCGACTCCTTCCGCGACCTGACCCGCATTGCACGCATCAACGACAAAATGTGGGCAGAGCTGTTTTTGTGGAACAAGCAGAACCTGATCAGCGAGATCGACCAGTTCGATTCCGCTTTGCAGGAGATGCGCGCCGCCCTTGTAGCGGACGACCGGGACAAGCTGGAACAGATGTTCCGCCTTTCCACCCAGCGCCGCGCCGCCTTTGACAAAAAGCTGCCGGAATAAACCGTGACGGAGGTATTGCCCCATGCCCAAGCAGGAAGGACAGAAATCCAAGCTGGTAACGCTGCTGCGCATCCTTGAGCAGCGCACCGACGAGAACCACCGCCTGAACGTGCCCCAGCTGGTGCAGCTGCTGGAAAATCAGGGCATTCTGGCCGAGCGCAAGAGCATTTACAGCGACATCGACACCCTGCGCAGTCTGGGCTACGACATCCAGCTGCAACGGGGGCGCGGCGGCGGGTACTGGATGGCCAGCCGTGCATTCGAGCTTTCGGAGCTGAAACTGCTGGTGGATGCGGTACAGTCCAGCAGTGTCATCTCGGCGCGCACCAGCAAGCGCATCATCCACAAGCTGGAAGCCCTCTGCTCCGACTACGAGGGCACCCAGTTGCAGCGTCAGGTGTATGTGGACGGACGCCCCAAGACCGACAGCCAGACCCTTTTGTACAGCATCGACGCGCTGCACACCGCCATCAACCGGGGATGTCTGGTGCAGTTCCGCTACAAGGGCAGCAGCGCCGTGCGCACCGTAAGCCCGTGGCAGCTGGCATGGGAAAACGGCTGCTATTACCTGATCGCCTATCAGGACGAAAAAGCACCCCCGGTGCGCCACTACCGGGTGGACCGGATGTCCGGGGTGCTGGTGCTGGACGAGCCGCGCCGCGGCAAGGAGTTCTTCCGCACCTTCGATTTGCCTGCCTACCTGCGCAAGCACTTCAATATGTTCGGCGGCACCGAGTACCGGGTCACCCTGCGGTGCGCTGCCGACCTTGAGCCGGTCATGCGGGAGCGCTTTGGCCGTGAGCCGGTGTTCTGCCCGGAGGAGGATGGCTACTTCCACTTTGACGTGCCCATCTGCGTCAGCCAGCAGTTTTTCGGCTGGGTGTGCGGCTTTGGCGGCAAGGTAGAGGTCACCGCCCCCGCCGCCGTCCGCGCCCAGCTGCACGAGATGGTGCAGGGGCTGGCGGAGCAGCATGAATAAACAGAAAGGGTTCCAGAAACGCCTGCGGGCGTTTCTGGAACCCTTTCTCCTATCAATTTTTCCTTATTCCTCAAATTCCAGATCGCTGGGCTGGATGAGGTCAAGGGGAGCGGCGGGCTCGGCGATAAGGCGGCGGCTCTGATTGAAAATGGCCTTTTCCAGCGTGTTGCGCGCCAGACGGCCATTGCCGGCGGTGCGGCTGTCCAGCGCCTGACGGCGCTTATAGTAGCCCAGCAGCGGGAAGGTGCAGCCCTCGGCAAGGCGGTAGCCCTTGCCCTTTGCCAGCACGGCGGTGATGTCCAGCAGCTCGTCTGCGGTGTAGTCCGGGAACTCGATCTTGTTGGGGAAGCGGCTGGCAAGGCCGCTGTTGGCGGTGAGGAACATCTCCATCTCCTTGGTGTAGCCCGCAAGGATGACCACCAGCTCGTCCCGGTGATCTTCCATGCCCTTTACAAGGGTGTCGATGGCTTCCAGCCCAAAGCTGTCCTGCTGGCCGCGGTACAGGCTGTACGCCTCGTCAATGAACAAAACGCCCCCCAGTGCGCTCTCGATGACGCTGTTGGTCAGCGGGGCGGTGTGACCGGTGTAGCGCCCCACAAGGTCGGCGCGGGTCACCTCCACCAGCTGCCCGCCCTTGAGTGCACCGATGGCCTTGAGGTACTTTGCCACCAGCCGGGCAATGGTGGTCTTGCCGGTGCCGGGGTTGCCGGTAAAGATCATGTGCATGGACAGGCTTGCGGTCTTGAAGCCCGCCGCTGCGCGGCGCTGCTGCACCTGTAAATTGTCTGCCAGACCGAACACATACTCCTTGACCGGGGCAAGCCCCACCAGCGCATCCAGCTCGGCGCGGATCTGCTCCACCGCGCCGGTGTAGGCCGCCGGAAGCAGGCTGAACAGGTCTGCCGGGGCGGCGCCGTTCAGCGCAAATTGCAGCCCCTCGGGCGCGGCGGTCAGCGCCACCGTGCCGGACAGTTTTGCATCGGTCTGTAAGCAGTACTCGCTCAGAGCCCGGAAGATCCGCTCGCAGCAGTCTGCCAGCCCCTCTGCGCCCTTTTCCTTGGAGCACTGTGCCGCCACATAGTCTCGCACCTCTGCCCCGGCGGCGAGGGTCAGGCCAAGGCGGCTGTGCACCCGCTGCGCCAGCGCGTTCAGCTGCTGCGCCGCCAGAGCCGCCAGCGCTTCCGGGGTAAAGGGGGCGGTCTGGCACACATCCCCTACCGCCGCCACAAAGGACGCGCCAAACTTATCCGTCAGCGCCTCCCGTCCCTTGCGGGAGAAGAAGATCAGGTACTTGCCGCAGGGGTCGATGCGGCTCACTGCGCCGGGGGCAAGGGCTGTACCGGCTTCCACCAAAATGCCCTCTTTGTTCACCAGATACCGGCTGGACAGGGGCGCACTGCCCTTGACCGCGAGGTCGGAGAGGATGCGCAAAAAGCCGGGGTGGCAGCTCTCGTAATGCTCGAACACCACGATCTCGCCCGGAGCGTGCAGGGCGGCGTATAGGTCCTGCAAAAACAGCTTTTCCGTGCCGGGGTCGGGGTAGAGTGCCAAGTCCATCACTGCCATCCGGTCGCTCTGCAAAAGCCCCCGCGCCGCCATGATGCGGGCGGTCTCGGCCAGTGCAAAGTGCCGTCCCGTACCCGGTGCACCCCACAGCAGGATCACATTGCGGGCGGCTGCGCCCTCGGTGCCCAGCACAAAGGGGCGGCGCATGGCCCGCACCACGCTGTCCACAAAGGCATCCTGCCCGAGGACGGTCTTTTTCACCTCGGCAGCAAGGCCTTCAAAGCTGCCCAGCTGCTCCGGTTTTGTGTCTGCTGTGCCCTTAGCCAGCAGACCGTCCGCTTCCATGTCCCGCAGCATCTGGCGGCTGTCCTCCAGCGCCGTCTGCACCCCTGCATCCTGCGCTTTCAGCCGGGCATTCTGCTGTTTCAGCAATTCGTCCAGCTGCTTTTGCTGTTCCAGCAGCGCCGCGTTCAGATCCGGCAGGCCGCTGCCCGCCGGTTTTTCGGGCTGCGTCTTTTCCGGCTGCGGCTGTGCACCGCCGAACTTCAGTTTGCCGCCCGCGCCGAACACGCCGTTCATCAAGCTTTCCCAATCATCGGTGTATGCCATGGTGCTGCCCCTCCATCGGTGTTTTTTCTTCCAGTATAGTGAACTGCGCGGCATTTTGCAAGCACAAAAAAGCTCCCCCTTTCGGGGGAGCTGATATCCGCGTCTATGCGGGGATCATGCTGTTTTCTCAGCCCTTGCAGCCCTGCTCTTCCCAGTCGCCGAAATCGTTGGCATCGGCGATCTTAGTGACGTCGATCTTGCCGTTCTCATCCTTGGGGGCAACAGCGGGGCCGGCCTCTACGGGATTGGCGTTCGGGGCTTCGGGGTCGTACACAGGGCGCTCTTCGGCGGTCTCCGGCTGGGTCTGGGGTGCGTTCTCAGCAGGGGCGGGAGCTTCCGGTGCGGCTTCCTCGGCAGCTTCTGCGGCGGCATCGGCAGCCTTTGCCTCTTCCTTGGCCTCGGCTTCCGCGTAGGCTTCGGCGGTCTTTTCGGCCTCCTCGGCGTCCTTTTCGGCGTCCTCCGGGAACTCGACCTCCTCCACATGGAGCGGGTCTTTCTGGTTCAGGATCTTGTCCAGCACCACGATGGCAGCGCCGGTGACGGCCACGGCAGCAGCCGTGCCAAGAATACGGAACAGAGTTTTCATACCAGAACCTCCTTATAATACAGAAACGTTAAGAGAACGTTACGACCTCTTCCAGGGGCTTTTCGGCAGGCTCCACCGACACGGCGGTCAGCACCGGGTCCTTGCCCCGGTAGATGTTGTGGAACTTGTAGCCCACCTTGGCGGTCACCCGCACCCAAGCGCGCTGCTCCAGTGCCTTGTAGCCATCGTAGCTGCAGGGGAAGCCCACAAACTGGATGTCCTGCACGCAGCAGGTCATGGCAAAGCGGCCGGGCACAAAGCTGTTTTTGCCGGCGCGGTTGGTTTGGCAGACCTGTGCCAGAAAGCGCACCGTCTTGCCGGTGTACTTCTGGGGCTCGTCCTGACAGTCCATGTACCAGATGCCGAAATCGTCATCCGGGATGTCGATGGGGTCGGCGTTGATATCAAAGGGCAGCGGGTCGGGGATATCATCGTAGGCTACGCTGCCGTCCTTGAACTCGTAGGCGATATCGCACTTGCGGGAGGCCTGCCGCACCAGCTTGTGCAGCTCCTGCCGGGCGTCATCGTTGTTCACGGCTTCGGCGCGGTTGAAGACGATCAGCTCACTGCGGGCGATCTTATCCAGCATCAGGCTGCGCATGGAGTTGTCGCGGGCGTAGGTCAGGGCGGTGGTGCCGTCGGCGGTGGCGATGCACTGGTACACCAGCCAGTTCTCGGGCAGGGCATCCGCTAAATCCTGCAGCAGCCACATGCCGTTGTACTCGATGACCACGCGGCCTGCGTCTGCTTCCTTGCCCAGCTTTGCAAGGTTCTGGGGGTTCAGCTCGGACTTGTCCTCCAGCACCTTCACGGTCACGCCGGGGAAGGCGAACTTCTTCTCGTTGTACTCCTCTTCGCCCTCCTCGCAGATCAGCAGCAGGGTCTTGTCGCCGGAGTCGAAATTGGGGTCTTCAAAGGTCTCCTGAATAAACTTGGTCTTGCCGCTTTCCAGAAAGCCCACAAACAGGTAGACCGGGATCTCTTTTGCCATAATAAATGGTTGCTCCTTCTCTCAATAATGGGGTTCTCAGCAGCCGAACAGCTGGGCGATGGCGGTCTCGTTCAGCTTGGAGCCGATGACCACCAGCTTGCCGCCCACGTCTGCGCTGCGGCTGCGCACTTCCCACTCGCCGGGCACATAGTCGAACTCCAGCCAGCCGTCTGCGCCGCCGTCCACGATGCCCTTGCTGCGCAGGATCATGCCGTAATTGCCGGTATCCAGCTCGGTGAGGGCGTGCTCCACCTCGGCCTTGGTGAACTTGCGGGCCGTCTCCACGCCCCAGCTGGTGAACACTTCATCAGCGTGGTGGTCGTGATGATGATGGCCGCAGCAGCAATGACCGTCATGGTCGTGGTGATGCTCATGCTCATCGTGGTCGTGGTCATGCTCGTCATGGTCATGGTGATGATGCTCATGCTCGTGCTCGTCGTCATCATCGTCATGATCGTGGTGGTGGCCGCAGCAGCAATGGTCATCATGATCGTGCTCGTCGTGGTCGTGGTGATGATGCTCGTGCTCATCCTCGTCGTCATCATCGTCATCATGGTCATGATGATGGCCGCAGCTGCACACACCGTTCTCATGGTCGTGATGATGGTGATGCTCGTGCTCTTCTTCCTCGTCCTCGTGGGCGTGCTCCTCGTTTGCCTTGGCAGCCATGGCGATCAGCTCAGCCTTGAAGTCGTCCTTGGTGGACATGGCCTTCAGGATCTGCTCACCGGTCAGGTGATCCCATGCGGTGGTCACGATGGTGGCGGTGGGGTTCTTTTCCCGCAGCATTGCCACGGCAGCGGCGATCTTTTCCTCGCTGGCGGTCTGGGTGCGGCTGAGCAGGATGCAGCTTGCATGGCTGATCTGGTCATCGTAGAACTCGCCGAAGTTCTTCATATACATCTTGACCTTGTTCACATCGGCCACGGTGACAAAGCTGTTCAGCTGCACGTCCAGATGCTCCGCCACGCCCTCCACGGCGCGGGTCACATCGCTCAGCTTGCCAACGCCCGACGGCTCGATGACGATGCGGTCGGGGTGGTACTGCTCCACCACCTGCTGCAGAGCGGTGCGGAAATCGCCCACCAGAGAGCAGCAGATGCAGCCTGCGTTCAGCTCGTTGATCTGAATGCCGCTTTCCTTCAGGAAACCGCCGTCAATGCCGATCTCGCCGAACTCGTTCTCGATCAGCACCACCTGCTGGCCTGCAAAGGCCTCGGTGATCAGCTTTTTGATCAGAGTGGTTTTGCCGGCGCCAAGGAAGCCGGAGAAGATATCGATTTTAGTCATGTTCCAAATGCCTCTTTCTTTTTATCGCAATATTCGCAATTGTTAGCGCAAAGGGCCGCAGAGTGCTGACCCAAAAATACTACACCTCTATTATAACAAGGCTGTCAATGGAAAACCGGCCTTTTTCAAGAAAAAATTGTAACTTTTTTTGCAAATTGACGGCGTTTTGGGGGGAGTTTTGCCCCCGCATTGCATTCTTCCCCGCAGAATGATACAATAGCAGCAGCAAACCATCGCCGCCGGACGTTTTTCCGGCAAATGACAGAAAGAGGGCTTTTGTTATGAGTATGAACACAGTTCCCGAGCGTCTGGCCGCGCTGCGTGCCGCTATGCAGGCAAACGGCGTGGACGTCTATCTGATCCCGGTGGGTGACCCGCATTCCAGCGAGTATCTGCCCGACCACTACACCTCCCTGACCTACTTCTCCGGCTTCCACGGTGAGAACTCCAACTTTGTGGTCACCATGACCGAGAGCGCCGTCTGGGCAGACGGCCGGTACTTTGTGCAGGCGGAAAAGGAGATCGCCGGTACTGAGATCCAGCTGATGCGCATGGGCGAGCCGGGCGTGCCCACCGCCGAGGAATACTGCGGCAAGGTGCTGCCCGAGGGCGGCACGCTGGGTCTGTGCGGCCTGACCGCCAACTGTGCACTGGTCAACAACCTGAAAAAGGAACTGGAGCCCAAGCACGGCAGCATCAAGACCCTGTTCTTGGAGGATGAGCTGTGGGTGGAGGGCCGCCCTGCCCGCCCGGCTACCCCGGCATGGATCCTGCCCAAGGAGTACGCTGGCTTCTCTCCGGCGGAAAAGCTGGAGCAGCTGCGCGGCAAACTGAAGGAGCAGGGCTGCACCGCCCAGCTGGTGGGCAAGCTGGATAATCTGGCTTGGCTTCTGAACCTGCGCGCCATGGATATCGAGTGCACCCCCTACGCCATGGCCTACTGCTATGTCACCCCGGACCGCGCCGTGCTGTTCATCGATCAGGCGCGGGTCACCCCGGAGGCTAAGGCAGAGCTGGAGGCCAACGGCGTGACGCTGGCCGACTACGACAGCATTCTGGACGGGATGGCCGCCGAGACCGAGCCGCAGACCGTGCTGGCGGAAAGCGCTACCGTGAACTACGCCGTGTATCAGGTGCTGGAAAACAACCCCGCCCTGACCGTGAAGGACGCCGCCGACCCGTTGCTTGCCATGAAGGGCGTGAAGAACGAGGTGGAGCTGGCACACCTGCGCGAGTCCCATCTGCGGGACGCCGTGGCCATGGTGCGGTTCCAGATCGAACTGGAGAACCGTCTGGCTTCCGGCGAACAGCTGACCGAGCTGACCGTGGACGAGATCCTGCACAAGTACCGCAGCGCAGACGATAAGTTCCTTGTGGAAAGCTTTGGCACCATTGCAGCCTACGGCGGCAACGCAGCCATGATGCACTACCACGCCACCCCGGAGGATCACGCCGTTCTGCAGCGCAAGGGCTTTTTGCTGGTGGACAGCGGCGCTACCTATCTGGACGGCACCACCGACATCACCCGCACCTACCCGCTGGGCGAACTGACCGAGGACGAGCGGCTGTTCTATACCTGGACGCTGCAGTGCCACATCGACATTGCCAAGGCCGTCTGGCTGGATTACTGCGACTGCCATATGCTGGACACCATCGCCCGCGAGCCGCTGTGGCGTCACCTCATCAACTACCGCTGCGGCACCGGCCACAGCGTCAGCTTTGTGGGCAACGTCCATGAAGGCCCCCACGCTTTGAACGGCCGCAACACCACCCTGATGCGCCCGGGTATGATCGTTACCGACGAGCCCGGCGTGTACGAGGCCGGCGAGGTGGGCATCCGCATCGAGAACGAGATCGAGTGCTACCACAAGGCCGACAACCAGTACGGTACCTTCCTTGCCTTCCGTCCCCTCACCTTTGTGCCCATCGCTACTTCTCCCATCGTGCCCGGCGTGCTGGACAAGGAGCAGGTCGCCTGGCTGAACGATTATCACCGCAAGGTGTTCGAGCAGCTGGCACCCCGCCTGACCGAGGACGAGCGCGCATGGCTGGCCGAGAAGTGCGCCGCCATCGGCTGCTAACGCTAAAAAGAACAAAAGTCAGCTGCCGCTTGCCGTCCTGACTCTTGCCGTAAAAATGCAATTCCGGGCAGACCGCAGTCTGCCCGGAATTGCTTGATTTAAGATGATTTTTCCGCTGATGATGGCCAGAGCAACGCGGAGGCCATTCCAAATCGTCTACCCTGCAAAGGAAACCAAACCATGATCTTTCACATTGCGATCTGCAGCCCGGACGGGGCGCTGCGCAGCAGGCTGGAGCACCAGTGCATGGAGTTCTTCGCCCGGCGGGAGGATGCCTGCATCGTGGAGCAGCTGCAAAGCCCGGAAGCGCTTTTGCAGCAGGATGCCGCCGGGCTGCGGTACGAGCTGTACCTCATTGAGCTTGCGGCGGTAGCCCGGCCCGAAGGGCTTACGGCGGCGGCAGAGCTGCGCCGCCGGGGCCGCCGCGCTCCGCTGGCTTTTGTGGCCCGCACCCCGGCGCACGCATACAGCGCCTACCGGGTGGACGCCATGCAGTATCTGCTGCAGCCGGTGCACCAGCCGGAAGTTTCTGCCCTGCTCAAGCGGGCGGTGGAGCCGGAATACGGCCCAACCCTTACCGTGACCACCGCCGACGGTGTGCGGGCGCTGGCCTATGCCGAGATCGAATATCTGGAATGCACCCATCATATCGTGCACTTCCACCTGACCACCGGGGAGGATGTGGCCTCCCTCTCGCTGCGGGTGCCCTTTTCTGCGGTGGCGCAGCCGCTGCTTGCGGACGGCCGCTTCGTGCAGCCGCACCGCTCCTATGTGGTCAATCTGGAGGCGGTGCAGCTGCTGGCACCCGGCGAGGTACGGATGCGCAGCGGGGCACGCATCCCCATCCCCCGCGGACGGGAAGCCGCCGTCCGGGAGGCCTTCTGCGCCCGGGTAGGGTAAAAAGTAAAAAGTCGCTGCACATTCGTGCAGCGACTTTTTACTTAATGATTTATTCTTCCTTATGCCGGGGCTTTTTGCGGCGGGCGTGCTTTTGGGGCTTGCGGCGGGGCTTTTTGCGGGAGGGCTCGGGCTGGACAGAGGCATCGTTCAGGCGGGACATCGCATCCAGCAAAGCGCCCTGCAGGCTGTCCGAGGGTACCCCGCTCTCCGAAAAGGCGAACAGGAATTTATAGATCTGGGGCTGCAGCTCCTCGTACAGCCCAAGGCGGGTGTACACCTCCTTGAACAGCTGAAAAATCTGTGTCTTGTTCTCTACGATGCCGCGCAGGTCGATCTGGGTATGACAGAGGCTTTTGGGGTTCTGGATATAATGATATCCGGCCTCGGGGATGGAAACGAACACCTGTGCGTGCTCTAGATACCCCATGTTGAAGATCAGATCCTCGGCCCAGTGCACATCGGGCGCAAAGCCCAGCTGATTTTGTGCAATGATCTCCCGGCGGTAGAGTTTGTTCCACAGCACGCCGTAGTAAAAGGAGGCGGGCTGCTGCATCAGGCGGCGGGCGTAGTCCTCCCGGCTGTAAACGCCCTGCGGCAGAAAGCCGTACTTGTGCACCTCGGTCTTGGGGGCTTCCGGCTCGATGCCAAGGGAGGTCTGCAGCGTTTCCAGCGCGTGCCCGGTCTTGCTGGAGTTGGAAGGGATCACCATCCAGTACGGGGCGATCACAAGGTCGGCGTTGTGCTGCAAGGCGGCCTGCACAAGGTTCTGGGTGTAATCAGGGTCCAGTGCGTCATCACTGTCCGCAAACTGGATATAGTCGCCCTGCGCAAGGGTAAGCCCGGCATTCCGCGTGCGGGAAACACCCTCGTTCTCCTTATCCACCACCACGATGCGGGGGTCCTTGGCCCGGAACTGCTCACAGATGGCAAGGCTGTCATCCGTAGAGCCATCATTCAGCACGATGATCTCCAGCTCCTGATAGGTCTGGCTGCAAATGCTTTCCAGACAGCGGGAAAGCCTCTTCTGGGCGTTGTACACGGGCACAATGATGCTGACGAGAGGGTTCGTCATGGCAGGGCCTCCTTTTTTGACGACAGAATTTGAGTATTATTATCATACTCCTGCGGCGTCCGGATTACAAGAGCGCCGCACTGTGGCAGTTTTGTGAAACCTTACGCCTGCGCCCAGTCCAGTGCAGTCCAGTCCGGCAGGAACTGGTCGCAGATGCGGCGCAAAGCGGGGGCATCGGCGGCGCTGGTGGTGTCCTGAATGCCCACCAGATAGAAGCCGGCGTCATGGGCGGTCTGGGCAGCGTAGAGCGCGTCCTCGCACACGGCGCACACGGCGGGGTCTGTGCCGCCAAGGCGGTGCAGCGCCTCCATAAAGGGGGCGGAGCTGCTCTTGCTCATGGCGCCCCGCGCCTCGATGTAGAAATCAAAGTATTCGTCGATGCCAAGGCGGGTCAGCACGGTGCGGCACTGGCTGCTCCATGTGTTGGAGCAAATGCACATCCGTGCGCCCTCGGCCCGCAGCCGGGCAAGGGTGTCCCGCACGCCGGGCTTCAGTTCCACCTTCTCGTACAATTGGGCGATCACCTCGCGCATCACGTCCAGATAGCCGTTCCTGTCCAGTGGCAGCGCATACTCCCGGATGAGGTACTGTGCGCCGTCCTCCATGCCCATGGTCAGCAGGGTCTCGTGCAGGTCTGCCTTCGGGGTGCGGCCAAAGCGCGCCAGCAGCGCCTCCGGGGCGCCCTCCCATACCACCACCATGCTGTCGGTCAGGGTGCCGTCCATATCAAAGATCCATTGTTTGCAGTGCATACGTTCCTCCTGTTGTGCGCCCTCCGGGCCGCCTTTATACTCATCTCCGGTTAGTATAGCACGAAACTTTCACAGGAAAAAGGCATGATCTCTGAAAATTCGGGAGAATTTTACCTGAAAGTATGGTATAATTATAACAATTTTAGAAAATACCGGGAACGTGCACAGGAGGGCTGGATATGGAACGCAGAGAACCCACGCAAAAGGCGCTGGTGCTGGCAGGCGGTGGTGCGCGCGGCAGCTATCAGGTAGGCGTCTGGCGGGCTTTGATGGAGCTGGACTGGCACCCGCAGATCATCACCGGCACCAGCGTGGGCGGGCTGAACGGCGCCATGTTCGTGCTGGACCTGTACGAGACTGCCCGGGATATGTGGCTGACCATCCGCAGCCGGGATGTGATGGAGCTGCCGGAGGAAAACGCCGACCTTTCCGCCCTGCACCAGTTTCTGCGCCGGGTGGTAAAGGAAGGCGGCATGGATGTGACCCCGCTGGAGGAGATCGTGGAGCGTGTGCTGGACGAGGACGCGCTGCGGGCAGCGCCCATCCGGTTCGGCATCGTGACGGTGGAGCAGCGCGGGCTGCGCCCCCGGGAGCTGACGCTGGAGGATATCCCCGCCGGGCAGGTGCGGGACTACCTGATGGCTTCGGCGGCCTGCTTCCCCGCCCTGCGGGCGCGGCAGATCGACGGGGTAAAGTTTCTGGACGGCGGGTACAGCGATAATATGCCCACCGGCCTTGCCAAGACCATGGGCGCAGAGGAACTGGTCTGTGTGGACCTTGAGGGCGTGGGCATCACCCGCCCGAACCTGACCGGCCTGCCCACCACCATGATCCGCAGCTACTGGGAGCTGGGCGATATCCTGCACTTCGACCCCGACACCGCCAAGCGCAACATGGAGTTGGGCTACTACGACACCCTGCGCGCCTTTGGCCGCATCCGGGGCTGTGCCTACGCGGTGGACAGCGGCGCGGACAGCAGCGCCGATGCCGAGGCCTTCCGCGCAGCCTTTGACGCAGTGCAGAAGGAGGTGCGGGAGAAGTACCCTGTCACCCTTACCGCCGATGCCGCTTTACTGCTGGCACGGATGAAGGACGCCCAGCTTGCCCCGCTGGAAGCCGCCGCCGAGGACGCCGGGGTAGACCCCACCCACTTCTACACCACCCGGACGCTGGCCCAGGCGTTTCTGGCGGCGTGCGATAAAGACCGCATGGAAAGCTTTGCCCCGCTGTTCACGGGCAGCAGCACCGCCGGGCAGGCAGCGCTGGCCGCTTTGCTGCCCAATACATTCTTACAGGCGCTGGTGTGGCGCACTTTGACCGCACCGGCTTTGCCGGAGGTGACAGAAGATGAAGGTTTATAAAGGCGTATCCGCATCCCCGGGGCTGGTGCTGGGGCAGGTGAGCCGTCTGGAGCACCATGTGGAGACCTTCAGCCACGGCCCTTTCAACCCGGAGCGGGAGCTGCGACTGCTGGCAAACGCCGTGCACACGGCGCAGAATGAACTGGACTCCATGGCGGAGCGCGCCGCCCCCACCGAGCAGGCCATCTTTTTGTTCCAGAGCATGATGTTGGACGATGAGGGCATGATGAACGAGGTGCGCTTTTGCATCAATGCGGGCATCAGCGCCTCGGCGGCGATGCATCAGGTGGGGCAGCGCTACGCCGACCAGCTGGCCAACATGAAGGATAACCCCTATATGCAGCTGCGCAGCGTGGATATTCTGGACGCCACCCGCCGGGTGATCAACATCCTGACCAACCGCCCCCGGGTGTGGCTGGCGCTGGATCATCCGGTGATCCTTGCCGCCGACCGGCTGATGCCCACTGATCTGTTCAGCGTGCCCTCCGGCATGATCTTAGGCGTCATCACCGCCGAGGGCAGCGGCCAGAGCCATGCCGCCATCATTGCCCGGGCAATGAACATCCCGGGCATCGTGCAGGTGGGCAAGGATTTTCTGGACGACTGCGACGGCCGCACCGTCATTCTGGACGCAACCAACGGCAACTGCATCCTGGACCCGGACGCCGCCGCCCGCCAGCAGGCAGAAGCCAGCATCTGCCAGCTCCAGCGCGAGGACGCGGAGATGAAGCAGCTGCACAGCCTGCCGGATGAAACGCGGGACGGCGAACCCTTTGAGCTGCTGGCCAACTGCTTCGGCCCGGAGGATATCGACACCGCCATGCAGTCCGGTGCCAAGGGCGTTGGGCTGCTGCGCAGCGGCTATATGATGCTGCCCGGGCGCATTCTGGACGAACAGGAACAGTACTTTTTCTATTGCTCCTGTCTGGCGGCGGCAAACGGCTGCCCGGTGACCGTGCGTACCTTCGACTTTGGCTCCGACCGCACCGTGGCCGATGCCAATCAGGGGCCGCAGTCCTCCAAGCTCGGTCTGCGCGGCATCCGCAACAGCCTGCGCCAGCCCCAGCAGTTCCAGACCCAGATCTGCGCCTTGCTGCGCGCCGCCGCCCGGGGGCCGCTGCGGGTGATGTTCCCCATGGTGACCGATGTAGAGGACTGGGACGCCGCCATGAGCATTGTGGAACACTGCCGCCAGAGTCTGCGGGAGCGGGGCGTGCCCTTTAACGAAAACACCCAGTTTGGTGTGATGCTGAGCATCCCCGCCGCCTGCCTGACCGTGGAGGACTTTGTAGCCCACGGCTGCGATTTTCTGGTCATCGGCACCAACGACCTGACCCAGTACACCCACGCCGCCGACCGGGAACTTGCCAGCGCGGAGCACTACTACCGCCCCGCCAGCCCGGCCATGAAAAAGCTGATTGCCATGGTGATGGATGCCGCGGGTGCGCACCACGTCCCGGTGACCATCTGCGGCCTTGCCGTGGGCAACCCCGCCAACACAGCGCAGTACCTGCACCTCGGTCTGCGCAGCTTCTCGGTAAGCCCCCAGAACCTGCTCAAGGTAAAACAGGCTCTGCTGGACACCGATGCCCACCCGGATGCAGGGGAAAATGCCTGAGAAAGATTTACGAAACGTAATATAACGCAAAATAATAAGAGGCTGTTGCACAAAATCCTGTGCAGCAGCCTCTTATTGTTTATTACTCCAGATTCCCCGTCAGGGTCATGACGGCGGAGAGCACCGCCAGCGGGGCGGTCTCGCAGCGGAGGATACGGGGGCCAAGGCCCACCGTTTTTGCCCCGGCCTTGGCGGCCATTTCGGCCTCCTCGGCGGCAAAGCCGCCCTCGGCGCCGGTCACGATGGCAAGGCGCAGCTTCTGCCCATCGGCGGGCTTTGCCTCCGCCAGCAGCTGACGCAGGGGTGCGCCGCCGCACTCGTAGCAGAACAGCACAAGATCATACTGGTCAAAGCTGCGGCACACCGCCCCGAAATTCGGCAGCGGCAGGGCTACGTCCGGCAGAACGCCCCGGCCGCACTGCTTGGCGGCTTCCAGCGCAATGCGGTTGTAGCGCTCGTTCTTCTGCTCCTCTTTTTTGGGGGCGGCGACGCAGTAGCGGCTGAAGAAGGGCACGATGTGGGCAGCGCCCAGCTCCACCCCGTGCTTGATGATCTGTTCCAGCTTGTCCTGCTTGGGGTAGCCCGCCAGCAAAGTCACCTCCACGGTGGGCTCGGCGGCACTGGGGTAGCCCGGCTCTACGGCAAAATCCACCCTGTCCTCCCCAAAGCCGGTGATGGTGGCGGTGTACTCTATGGCGTTGCCATCGCAGAGGATGACGGTATCCCCCGGCTTTGCCCGCATCACCCGGGCAAGGTGATGGGCGTCCGCACCCCGCAGGGTGGCGGTGCCGTCGGAGATCTCGGTGGTAAAGTAGCGGTGCGGCATATTGTGCGCTCCTTCTTATAATATTTGAATCTCAGGCCTTTTTGCAGACGATGCACTCCCAGCCGCGCTTTTCCTTGACTTCCACGACGGACAGACCGGCTTTTTCCAGCCCAGCGATCACCTCGTCCTTGCGGCTGTCGATGATGCCGCTGGCAATAAAGGTAGCGCCCTCGGCCATCAGGCCGGGCACAGCGGGGGCAAGGCTGAGGATGGCGTTGGCCACGATGTTGGCGGTGATGATATCATAGGTGCCGCTGGCCTTATCGGATAGATCACCCACCAGCACGGTCAGCTTATCCTGCACGCCGTTCAGCGCAGCATTCTCCCCGGCGGTACGCACCGCCACGGGGTCGATGTCCACACCCTCGGCGCTGGCAGCGCCCAGCTTGAGGGCGGCAATGGCAAGGATGCCGCTGCCGGTGCCGATATCCAGCACCCGCTCACCGCCGCGCACCTGCTCGTCCAGCGCCTCAAGGCAGAGGCTGGTGGTCTCGTGACCGCCGGTGCCAAAGGCAAGGCCGGGGTCAAGGATCAGCTTTACCCGGTCGGTATCGTACTGCTGCCACGAGGGCACCACAGCCAGACGGCTGCCGATCTCCATGGGGTGATAATATTTGCGCCAGCCGTTCTGCCAGTCCTCCTGCTCCACGCCCTCGGTCTCCACAGTGTAGGGGATGCCGGCGGCTTCCATGCGGGCGGCGATGAGCGCCAGCGTCTCCACCTGAGAAGCACCCGGCTCCAGATACAGATGGATGATCACGGTATCCCGGGGCTTATCCAGCAGCTCCTGCTCGATCAGGTCCACATGGGCGATCTCGGCCACCTGCTGCTCAATGTCGCTGTAATCCTCGATGTAGATGCCGCCCTCGGCGATCAGGGTGGCAACGGCTTCGGCGTTTTCGGCATCAGCCTTGGCCACGGTCAGGCGGATATCGGTCCATTCCATAGTACAAGTCTCCTTTTTGTATCTTATGGTGTATCTGAAAAGTCGAAAATTTAGTCTATTTCTACAAGCACAGCTGGATTTTGCGTTAAACAGCCTTGAAATCCACAAAGGATTCCTGCGGCTATTTGCCTTAAATCCCGCTTGTGCTTGCGAAATATTCGTCATTTTCTTTGTTTTCAGATACACCTTAGCCCTTCCGGCAGCGCCGGAGGGAAAAATTCTGTCACCTGTATAGTACCCGATTCTGCGCCCGGATGCAAGCCCCTTGGCAAAACCGGCGGCGCTACCGCCCGAAAGGGTGCACAGATTGACTTTCGGCAGAACATCCGGTATGCTATATGGGACAGGACAAAAAATGTGATGCTGCGCAAAGCGGCATCGGAAAGGGTTCTTTATCGTATGTGTACCAAAACCTTCACATGGCGGCTGCTCACCGGCCCTGAGCTGACCGAGGTGTATCTGAACGAGATGCGCCGGGACTTCCCCGCCGGGGAGCTGAAGCCCCTGAGCATGATCCTGACCAGCGAAGCGGAGGGCACCGCCCACACATGGGGCGTGTTTGACGGCGACACGCTGGCGGCTTATCTTTTGATGGTGCGGCCGGAGGGCTGCCGGGTGAGCCAGCTGGATTATTTTGCCGTAGTGCCCGCCTACCGCGCCCACGGCATCGGGGCGCAGCTGCTGGCACAGCTGCCCGCCCACGAGGGCGACGCCGAAGCGATTTTGATCGAGGCCGAGATGCCGGAAAAGGCCGAGGACGCCGCTATGGCCGTGCGGCGTCTGGGCTTCTACGCCCGCTGCGGCGCGTGGGACACCCACTACACCGAGCATCTTTTTGACGCATGGTTCCGCATTCTGGTGCTGGACTGCCCGGGCTGCGCCCCCCTTGCCCCGGAGGCCGCAGTGGAGGCGCTGACTGACTGTTACCGCCGCACCATCAGCCCCACCCAGTGGCAAAAGCATGTTCAGTTCTTTGCCCCGGACGGCAGCGTGTGCGGATAACCAAACCATCAGATGCGCAGGGCGCGGAGGAAGCTTCCATGAGTGAATTTTCACATCTGAAAAACAAGCTGCTGGCCGAGCAGGTGGAGGACCAGATCTACCACTACATTCTGGACGAAGCGCTGGAGCCGGGCGCAAAGCTGCCCAACGAGTTCGCACTGGGCGAAAAGTTCCGGGTGGGGCGCAGCACCATCCGCGAAGCGGTCAAGCTGCTGTCCAGCAAGGGCATCGTGGAGGTGCGGCAGGGCTCCGGCACCTATGTGGTGACCACGGTCAAGGGGCTTTCCGACCCGCTGAACCTGCGCAGCGTGCAGGACAAGAACGCGCTGGCCTTTGATCTGGTGAACGTCCGTCTGCTGCTGGAGCCGGGCATTGCGGAGATGGCGGCGCAGAACGCCACCCCGGAGGATATCGAGCGGCTGCGGCGGCTCTGCGAGCGGGTGGAGACCAAGATCCACGCGGGCGACCGCTACATCGAGGACGACATCGCCTTCCACACCTGCATCGCCGAGAGCAGCAAGAATCTGGTGGTGGGGCAGCTGATCCCGGTCATCGACACAGCGGTGATGATGTTCGTGAATGTCACCCACAAAAAACTCATCGACGAGACCATCATGACCCACCGCATGATCACCGAAGCCATTGCCAACCACGACCCCCTCGGCGCAAAGGCTGCCATGGTGATGCACCTGAACTTCAACCGCAGCTATATCAAAAAGGTCTACGATGGCGAGGACCCGGATGACGGCACCATCGGCATGGCGGCGTATGTCAATTGATACACAAAACTGATTGAAAATGCGCTCCGCTTTGCTCTGCGCATAGTCAGCGGAAAAATATTTTTTATAGAGCAATGCCGGAGCGTCTGCGGACGCTCCGGCATTGCATTTTCACGGGTGGGGTCGTGAAGGGAAGCGGCAGCTGCAGCGCCGCTTTCTACGAAAGCGCGGCGCTGCCGGAAAGGCTTTGACTGAGAGGGGCCTTCTCAAAGTCATCAGATGACTTTTCTCCCGCGTTTTTGCCAAAAGCCGCTTTGACAGTCGATTTTGGGCAAAATTCGCCCGGATTTGGGCAGTGTGCATGATGTATCCCAGAGTTTTTGCACAAAAAGTAGGACATACCCGTGACAACTTGCAAAGAGACGTCTGCGGATTTACAATAAAGCCACAAAAAGGTCCAGCAGAAAAAGGACGAAAGCAAGCAGTATTTGGAGGTAATGAATATGGAGTTGCGTTCACAGGAAGTCCGCACTTTAGCACCCGAGAACGACCCGCTGAAGATGGGTATGGGCTGGAAGGTCGAGGACCTTGCAAAGCCCCAGATCATGGTGGAGAGCACCTTCGGCGACAGCCATCCCGGCAGCGCCCATCTGGATCAGTTCGTCAAGGAGGCCGTGCAGGCGGTCAACGATAACGGCGGCAAGGCGGCCCGCTATTTTGCCACCGATATGTGTGATGGCATTGCACAGGGTCATGACGGCATCAACTACTCGCTGCCCCACCGTGACGCCATCGTCAATCTGGTGGAGGCACAGGCCAACGCCAGCGTCTACGATGGCGGCGTGTTCATCGCCAGCTGCGACAAATCTGTGCCCGCCATGCTCATGAGCATCGGCCGTTTGAAGGACATGAGCGCCATCGTGGTCACCGGCGGCGTCATGGAAGCCCACACCCTGCCCAAGGAGTATGTGGTCAGCGACCCTGCCTGTGCCATCAACGAGCTGCTGACGCTGGAGCAGATCGGCAAGTTTGATGCATGGGAAAAGACCGGCGTCATCCCCAACAGCCAGCTGGATTACTACAAGCACAACGCCTGCCCCAGCTGCGGTGCCTGCTCCTTCATGGGTACCGCCTCCACCATGCAGATCATGGCCGAGGCACTGGGTCTGATGCTGCCGGGCACCGCCCTGATGCCCGCCACCGCCCCGGAGCTGAAGCAGGCCGCCTACGATGCCGGCAAGCAGCTGATGGAGCTGGTCAAGAAGGGCATCACCGCCAAGGATATCGTGACCAAGAAGAGCTTTGAGAACGCCATCATGGTGCACGCCGCCATCTCCGGCTCCACCAACGCCACCATGCACCTGCCCGCCATCGCCCACGAGTTCGGCATTGAGATCGACGCCGACACCTTTGACCGGATGCACCGCGGCGCACACTACCTGCTGAACATCCGTCCCTCCGGCGACTGGCCCGCACAGTACTTCTACTACGCAGGCGGCGTGCCCCGGGTGATGGAGGAGATCAAGTCCATGCTGCATCTGGACGTGATGACCGTCACCGGCAAGACGCTGGGCGAGAATCTGGAGGAGCTAAAGAAGAACGGCTTCTACCAGCACTGCGACGCCATTCTGGCGGAAAAGACCGCCGGTTTTGCCCGCCCGGTCAGCCGCGAGGACATCATCCACAGCTTTGATAACGCCAAGGGCACTGACGGCAGCATCGCCATCCTGAAGGGCAACCTTGCCCCGGAAGGCTGCGTCATCAAGCACACCGCCTGCCCCAAGAATATGTTTGAAGCCACCCTGCGCGCCAAGCCCTACGACAGTGAGGAGGCGTGCATCTCCGCTGTGCTGCACGGTGAGGTGAAGCCCGGCGATGCCATCTTCATCCGGTACGAGGGCCCGCGCGGCAGCGGTATGCCTGAGATGTTCTACACCGGCGAGGCCATCTGCGCCGACCCGAAGCTGGCTTCCAGCGTAGCGCTCATCACCGACGGACGCTTCTCCGGCGCAAGCCGCGGCCCGGTCATCGGCCATGTCAGCCCGGAGGCTGCGGTGGGCGGTCCCATCGCACTGGTGGAGCAGGACGACCTGATCCAGATCGACGTGCATAACCGCAAGCTGGCCATTGTGGGCGTGAAGGGCGAGCCCAAGACCCCCGAGGAGATGGACGCCATCCTTGCCGAGCGCCGCGCCAACTGGAAGCCCAAGGCTTCCAAGTACACCAAGGGTCTGCTGAAGCTCTACTCTCAGCACGCCGTCAGCCCCATGAAGGGTGCATACATGGAGTAAATCGCTCCGCATAAATAACAAAAAGTAAACTGTCCGGCGGGTTTTGCCGGACGGCTTGGATAAGTGCAACCAAAAATCACGAAACGGAGGAAATTTCTATGACAGCAGTTGCAACGCCCGATGCGGCACGGCTGGTTTTTGCTGCCGTGGCAGGCCTGATCCTATTGCTCATTCTCATCATCAAGTTCAAGGTACACGCCATGATCTCCATCCTGATCGGTGCGGTGGGCATCGGCCTGATGGCCGGTATGCCCCTGTCCGACATCATCGGCTCGGTGAACGAGGGCATCGGCAACACCTTAAAGGGCATCGCCCTTCTGGTGGGTCTGGGCTCCATGTTCGGTGCCATTCTGGAGGAATCCGGCGGCGCGCAGACGCTGGCTGTGACCATGGTGCGGAAGTTCGGTGACGAAAAGGCCGCGTGGGCACTGGGCATCACGGGTCTGGTGGTGGCCATGCCGGTGTTCTTTGACGCCGGTCTGATCATCCTCATCCCGCTGGCTTTCTCTCTGGCAAAGCGCACCAAGCGCTCCGTGCTGTACTACGTCATTCCCCTGCTGGCAGGTCTGGCTGTCGGCCACGCCTTCATCCCTCCCACGCCGGGCCCCGTGCTGGTGGCTACCATGCTGGGCGTTGACCTTGGCTGGGTCATCCTCATCGGCATCTTTTGCGGCATCTTTGCCATGATCGCCGCCGGTCCCATCTGGGGCAGCATCTGCGGCAAAAAGTACATGGTTGAAGTCCCCGAGCACGTTGCACAGCAGGCAGACATTGACGAGAGCAAGCTGCCCAAGTTTGGCACCATCGTGGGCATCATCATGATCCCGCTGCTGCTCATCATCGCAAACTCCGTGGCAAAGGTAGTGCCCGCACTGGCAGGCATCCAGCCCGTTCTGGCCTTCCTCGGCGAGCCCTTCATGGCGCTGCTGCTGGCTACCATCGCTGCTATGTACCTGCTGGGCACCCGCCACGGCTACACTAACGCCCAGCTGGAAAAGATCATGACCAAGTCTCTGGAGCCCACCGGTATGATCCTGCTGGTCACTGCCTGCGGCGGCGTGCTGCGCTATATGCTGCAGAACTCCGGTCTGGGCGATGTCATCGGCAACGCCGTGGCAAACGCCAGCCTGCCGCTGGTGCTGGTGGCCTTCATCGTGGCTGCTCTGGTGCGTATCTCGGTGGGTTCCGCTACCGTGGCTATGACCATGGCAGCAGGCATCATCTCCGCCATGCCCGGCCTCAGCGCGCTGAGCCCGCTGTACCTTGCCTGCGTCACCGCTGCCATTGCAGGCGGTTCCACCGTCTGCTCCCACTTCAACGACTCCGGCTTCTGGCTGGTGAAGAGCCTTGTGGGCATGGACGAAAAGACCACCCTCAAGACCTGGACCATCATGGAAACGCTGGTCGGCGGTGTGGGCTTCCTGGTAGCCCTCATCATCTCCTTCTTTGCCTGAGCGCCTGTCCGGGGCCTGCACCCCGGGAGAAGCGTTGGGAGATCTCCTTATTCATTTACCTCGTTACCTCCTTCAAAAACAGCCGCTCCGGGTGCGCCCGGAGCGGCTGTTTTTTGCGCCTGCGTGACCCGGTCACGGAAAAGCGGGAGGCTTATGGGGTATACTGATGCTGTCAGTAAAACACAACACCCATTCAGGAGGGAAAAAATATGGCAGTCATCAACATTACCAAGGAAAACTTTGCACAGGAAGTGCTCCACAGCGAAAAGCCGGTTCTGCTGGACTTCTGGGCCAGCTGGTGCGGTCCCTGCCGGATGCTGAGCCCCGTGGTGGACGAAGTAGCCGAAGAGCGCACCGATGTAAAGGTGGGCAAGGTGAACGTGGACGAGCAGCCGGATCTGGCGGCGCAGTTCGGGGTAATGAGCATCCCCACCCTGCTGGTATTCGAGCAGGGCAAGCTGGTGCGTCAGGCCGTGGGTGCCCGCCCCAAGGCCGGCGTGCTGGAGCTGCTGGGCTGAATTATCGTTTTGAATGTGGTACAGCGGAACACCTGCGGGCGTTCCGCTGTCCTTTTTTACGGAAATGGTTGGCATCAATTCAAAAAAATCATCCACGCTTCTACAAATGGAATCACAAAACCAAAGCAAAAGAAAAACAAAAGATCCAGCACAACCTTCATCCATCTGGCAGAGCGTGTGCCGAAGGACATGGCATGAATGATGAAAAGATTGATCTCACCCCAGCGGCGATAATAGCCTGTCTGTTCAAAACTGTTCCAGATCTCCAGTGATAAAAATTCAATGCCAGCACACAACGGGAAAATGACGAGAGAATGCATCCAGCCGTCTGCCCGAAAAGAACCATCGCCAAGACCATACCAGTGCACAGCAATAGTGTCGGGGCAAGCCAAAACGCCCCATAAGGCAAGCGCAATGCTCAGCCCAAGCAGGGCGGTGCGCACAGAATGCCAGTCTACGGTGTGCTGTCGGCGCAGCATGGTAAAGAAATCTTCCAGCTGGATGGTCGGTGCGGCATCGGCTTCTTCCGGGGCGCGGCAGTGCATAAGGTCGGCAAGTGTCAGCCCCAGCGCATCTGCCAGCGGTTCCAGCGTGTTGATATCCGGCAGACCGATGCCCGTTTCCCTTAATTAAAGATATTGTTGGGTAAAAAAAGAAAGGTCAGTCGATTTTGCCGATGAAGCGGTAGTAGATTTCTACTTCCTGCTCACGGCTTCCATCCTCGCCCTTGACAGCTTCGTGGACGGTTATTTTTTCAATTAGAGTGTTCAGAAGTTCGGCGGTCAGCTCCACAGGGTTGACATACTGTTTCATTAGGGCAATCCACTTTTCAGCATCCGCTGCGGTCTGTACGGCGGCTTCCATCGTTTCGTGAAGCTGTCTTATTTTTGTTTCAAGCTCCTTTTGCTCGTTCTGGTACTTCTCGGACAGCATATTGAAGT
>ENA-OQLI01000587-OQLI01000587.1-human-gut-metagenome-genome-assembly--contig:-NODE-587-length-40818-cov-7.906195_pt1 | contig 40818 bp, 35 predicted proteins | sample MGYA00242805_ERZ504812 | MGnify/ENA primary metagenome ERZ504812 (study PRJEB26092, sample SAMD00036430) | human gut metagenome | host: Homo sapiens | study: EMG produced TPA metagenomics assembly of... | reverse complement strand
AATACTGGTGGGTTGGAAATGGGCCACTTGAGGAACGGGTGAAAACTTATATAGAAGAGAAAAAGCTTACAAAATATATAAAGCTTCTGGGAAGCCGGAACGATACGGTGGAATTGTATCAGGGCATGGATGCATTTTTTCTCCCCAGCTTTTTTGAAGGACTTCCAGTAACAGGCGTTGAAGCGCAGGCGATGGGATTGCCGATGGTAGTGTCTGATACAGTTACGTGTGAGATGGTATATACAGATCTTGTTGATTATGTATGCTTGAGCGACACATCGGAAACTTGGGCGAGCCGACTTGAAACGGCGCTCCGAAAAAAAACGGAGCGGGAGCAATATGCCGAGCGCTTAAAGCAAAGCGCCTTCTCTGATGTTGGGTGCGGGAATCGCTTGGAACAAGTCTACAGTCGATGGGTAAATGGTTGATCATGGAGAAAAATGTGCTTGCGATAGTAGAATTTCTAGGCTTAGTGGGCTATGAAGTTTTGGTAGCTTATGCTATGAAAGCATTTTGTTCTATGCAGCAAAAAAGAAAGGTAATCTACCTCTTTTGGGCGTTGTTTCCGTTGGCATTGATGACGATGTTTCATGGTGAGAGCATAGGTAATGATACTCGTACTTATACAGACTTGTTTGATTTAGTTCGTAACATGACATTAGCACAAGTACTATCGGATAGAGGGTTCGAGAAAGGATATATGCTGTTTACTTATATTCTGACCCGAATCAGTTCGACAAGACAGAGTGTCCTGATTGCAGAAGGAATGATCGTATACCTATCCTTTGCAAGGTGGCTGAGCAAGTGGAGTAAGGCACCAGGAATGGTTGTGTGTCTAATCGTCGAGATGCTTGTAATCGATGGCTGGATGAGCGTGTTACGGCAAGCACTCGCAATGGCAGTATTGTTTTTGGCTTTTGATGCGCTGGTGGAAAAAAGACTGCTTCGGTTTTGTATATTAGTAGTTTTGGCAGCACAATTCCATGCGGTGTCTTACGTGTTTCTGTTTGCGTATCCAATGCTGTGGTGGATTAAAGAACCTCGTGAAGGACAACTGAAAAAGAACTGGATCTATGAAAAAATAATGGTAGCCGGTGCAATTGGAATTGCACTGTTACTGCAGCCGGTGTTAAAACTATTGCTAGAACTTTTCCCGAAATATCAATATTATATTTCGGGGGTGTACATGGATGGTCAAGCGAGAGTTGCAATTATATTGAAAATTATTATTTTGGGACTAATGTTAATCGTTCCGTTATGGGTAAGTGGAATTGGGAATAGGAGCAACCAAAATACCTGTGATTTGGCGCTTTATCGAATGTCTATTGCGAATATTGTGCTACTGGTAGCAGCAAATCAGGCAACAATATTAACACGAATTTCGGATGTTTTTTTAATTTATGCCATTATGTATAGTTCAGAACATGTATCTAGGTTGCAGTATGGAAAAAATCGAAAACTACTTACTGCAGCGATCCTGATTTTATTTGCATTGTATGGTGTAATAGCTACTATATATCGGACACCATCGTGGCAGACAACGTACCCGTTTGAATGGTGGACTTAATATGAAAAAGTTGATGCTTTTGGGAAAAACAATATATCTGACGTAATAATAGAAAGAATTACAGGCTATTGTGTTAGCTAATGGTAACATGATTTTAGGTTGGAAGATACGATATGAAGATGTTTTATTTTTTAAAAAAGGGATTTCAATTTTATCCACCTTGTCTGGCTCAAATTTTGATGCTAAATGATTTGGGTGTAGAGTTGGAAGTTTACCATGGAAAAAATTCGGATTTTATAAATCAATTGCTTGACAAGAGAAAAATAAAGCATCACGAATTGTTTTCCGATAGCTTGAAAAATGGAAAACTGCAATCTGTCAAAAAAATATTGAATTATCGTTACGAAGCAAAAAAAATCATTAAAAGTATCCCAGACTCGGAGATTCTTTGGTTTGGAAATTGTGAATCTATAATGACGCTGGGAAATATTTTGGAAGGGCGTAGATTTGTTGCATCTATTTTGGAATTGTACGATGATCAAAAATGGATCGACAATCTGCTTTTGAATATACTGCCCAAGGCGGAAGCAATCATATGTTGCGAGAAACATCGAGCAGCTATTATGAAAAGCCGTTATCATCTGAAAAAGCACCCCTATGTTATGCCTAATAAGCCATATGAAATAGAAGAGTCAGAAAAGAAACAAGGAGAATACGCTAAAGTTGATCCTGAGATATATAAGATAATGGATGAATGCAAGCAGAAAAGCATTGTTTTGTATCAGGGAATTATATCGAAAGATCGTCCGCTTTCTAATATCGCAAGAGCATTGGCTGAAATCAATGATGAGAATGTTGTCTTTTGGATTATGGGAAAAGGTGACGAGCAGGTTGTTGATGAGGCAAAGGGTATTTATAAAAACACCATATATCTTGGCTATGTCCCGAGTCCGCAACATTTGATTGTGACACAAGCGGCGCATATCGGAATTGCCAACTATGACTTTTCAAATTTAAATAATGTGTTTTGTGCGCCGAATAAAATCTATGAGTATGCAAAATTTGGTCTGCCGATGTTGACTTCGGATAATGTTGGACTTGTAGAAACAGTGGGTGCTGCGTGTGCAGCCTCGTGCGTAGATTTTTCATGCATCGATGATATTGTTCGTGGGATAAAGAAAATTTTAGAGAATGAGCAGCTTTACAGAAAAAATGCCCAAAAATTCTATGCGGCTACAGATAATATGCAAATAATGAAACAGATTTGTGAGGAGCTTGAGCATTTATGAAAAAAGTTATGCTGGTTTTCGGCACACGGCCGGAAGCAATCAAGATGTGCCCATTGGTCAATGAGCTGAAGAAGCGTAAAAACATTGAAAAGATTGTATGCGTGACCGGCCAACACCGGCAGATGTTGGATCAGGTGTTGGAAGCGTTTTCTGTTGTACCGGATTACGATCTTTCCATCATGAAGGACAAGCAGACGCTGTTTGATGTAACAGTCAATATTCTGGAACGAATCAAAACCGTTCTGGAAGAAGCAAAGCCGGATGTCGTACTGGTGCATGGTGATACATCTACCACCTTTGTGACAGCGCTGGCCTGCTTCTACTTGCAGATTCCGGTCGGACATGTGGAAGCCGGACTGCGCACCTATAACATTTACAGCCCCTACCCGGAAGAGTTCAACCGCCAGGCAGTGTCCATCATCAGCCAGTATAATTTTGCTCCGACAGAGTTGTCAAAGCAGAATCTTCTGAAGGAGGGTAAAGACCCGGACAGCATCTATGTCACAGGCAACACTGCAATTGACGCGCTGAAAACAACGGTGCGGGCAGATTATACACACCCCGAACTGGATTGGGCGAAAGACAGCCGTCTGATTATGATTACAGCACACCGCCGTGAAAACCTTGGTGAACCGATGCGGCACATGTTCAAAGCAATCCGCCGGGTCATGGACGAGCATCCGGACGTGAAGGCAATTTATCCCATTCACATGAACCCAGTTGTGCGTGAAATTGCGCAGGAGTATTTGGGTGACGATGATCGTATCCATATCATCGAGCCACTGGACGTGCTGGACTTCCACAACTTCCTGAGCCGCAGCTATCTGATCCTGACTGATTCCGGTGGCATTCAGGAAGAGGCTCCTTCTCTAGGTAAGCCGGTTCTCGTAATGCGTGACACCACCGAGCGCCCGGAAGGCATTGCCGCAGGTACACTGAAGTTGGTTGGTACGGAAGAGGAAACTATTTACAAGGAATTCAGTCGTCTGCTGTCGGACAAGGCAGAGTATGATGCTATGAGCAAGGCGAGCAATCCCTATGGCGATGGCCATGCCTGTGAGCGGATTGCGGATATTTTAGAGGCATAAAACCACATACGAGGAAAACATGAAAACGCTTTCTGTAATTATACCAATTTATAATACACCCGAAGAATATTTTTCAAGGTGCCTTGCTTCCTTACAGTGTGCACATGCACATGAAGTTGAAATCATTGCTGTTGATGATGGTTCAAAGCCGGAGTTCAGCGCTAAAATCCAAAAGTTGATTGACAGTTCCCCGTTGGATATCCAATATTATAAAAAGGAAAACGGCGGACAAAACTCAGCCCGGGAATATGGCCTTGAACGTTCAGATGGACAGCATATCTTCTTTATGGATGCGGATGATTATGTCGATACGATTGTATTGGATAAAATCATTGCTCTATTGAAAAAAAATCATCCGAAAGTGTTGGCATTTAATTATGATGTCCGTTCACCAAATGGAGTTCTTCTGGAAAAGCATGATCGTTGGCTCAAAGAATACAGTGAAGCGAGTGCGAATACCGGTTTGTTGTACAGCGATTCGTTATGTATGCAGATTTATGAGCGCAGGGCGCTTTGTGAGTGCGGGATTCACTTAGTACAGGGAGTAAAAATCGGAGAAGATTTTGCATCTGCAACGGCAATTCTGGCAACAATTGGGGAAGAATATACCGTTGGTGAGTGTTTATATCATTATGTAAGGCGGCCAGGAAGTACATTGCAGAGTCCGCCTAAGGATTCAGCGCTTGACATCGTGAGGGCATTTGATGCAGCACTACAGCAACTGACTGAACCCATACAAACAGAATATCACGACGAGCTAGAGTGGCTGGCAATTTTGCATATATTGGTTTACAACTCTATCCGTATTCTGGAAAGCTTTGATGGAAATAAAGAGGCGCTCCGAAAAACACGTGAATGGGTTGAAGAAAAATATCCAAATTGGCGAAGAAATCACTATTTGAGAACAGAAACTATCGTAAAAAGCATCTCGTTCCAATTAATAAAGAACGATCATATTTCTCTGTGGACGATACTTCGCAAAGTGAAGAGAAGCATCAGAATATTCATCAAACAATAATAACTAAACCATGAATGAACGAAAAAAAGGCGCAATATTATCCTATATACAGGTGTTCCTGAGCGTAGTTGTCAGTATGATCTACGTCCCAGTTCTCCTGCACTTTCTCGGACAAAGTGAATACGGATTGTATCAGATCGTCGGCTCATTCTTTTCCTATGTCACTGTTTTCGAGTCCTGTGTGTCGGCCGGTATTCTAAGAAACTACTGTAATGCATTGGGGCGCAGCGACCATGAAGAAGCCGCTGTGACTCTGTCGATGGCAAGAAACATCTATCGTTTTCTGGCTCTCATTCTGGATCTGGTCGGAATCGCCGTGGTGTTTGCCTTCCGGAGCTTCTACGCCGGTTCATTCAGTACCTCGGAACTGAACGAAAGCGTTGCCATTCTGATCCTGCTGTTCGTAAATATGACCTTCACCTTGCAGGGTTCGGTTTATCTGACTGTGCTTACCGGGCATGAGAAGTACACCTTTTTACGGATATTATCCATCCTGATGCAGGTCATCCAACCGCTTCTGGTCATTTTGTGCGTCAGCCGGATTCCATATGCGATCACAGTCTCGGTGGTGATCGTCCTTCTGAACCTCCTGACCATTGGAATTCGGTATGGCTATGTGACCCAAAAACTAAAAATACGGATTACAAAACAGCCCAAAGATTCCCGGATCGTGAAGAGCATCCTCGGCCTTTCTGCGGCCATCCTGCTCGGAAGCATTGCGGATCAGATCTTCTGGAAAACAGATCAGATCCTTCTGGGACGAATGTTCAACACCGCAGTCGTTGCAGTTTATTCTGTCGGTGCTCAGATTTACATGATGTATATGCAGTTTGGCACACAGGTCTCAGGTGTTTTCTATCCCAGAGTCAGCGCCTTGTATCAAGAAGAAAACGGTCTGCAGAAAGTATCGGATTTGTTCATCCGGATAGGACGGATTACCTTCTACATCATTCTTCTGGTTTTATCCGGCTTCATCATTTTCGGACGTGAATTTCTGCTGCTGTGGGTCGGAGAAGGCTACGAAGAAGCCTATTGGGTTGCAATTATCGTTATGCTTCCATTTTCCATCGATCTGGCGCAGAATCTCGGACTTTGCATTCTGCAGATCAAGGGACAGTATGGCTTTCGTGCAAAGATTTATTTTCTGAGTGCTGTCCTGAATATTGTAACAACTGTCTTGTTTACAAAATTGATTGGAATTGTAGGTGCCGCACTTTCAACAGGTGTTTCCATGTTCCTGACCAGTGGGTTGATTATGAATTGGTATTTCCAGAGAAAAGCTGGTCTGGATATCAAAAAATTCTGGAAAGAAACAGCTCCGGTCATCATTACTGCAGTTTTGTTGACAATGGGTGCACTGATTCTGAAGCAGCAGCTTAAAATAGAACCAGCTGGGTCCTTCTGGAAATTTGGAGCAGGAGTCCTTCTTTATACGACTCTTTATGCTGCGGTCATGCTTGGAATCGTGGCCAAACAATCTGAAAAGGAACAATTTCTTCAAATTGTCACAAGCTTGACCCTCACTCTAAAACGAAAATAAGTGCCCACCTAACGAAACCACATGCTTTTTACCATTGGGGGTTGTAATGCCGGGTGGCATTCGATTCGAACATCTGCCGGATATAGCGATTTTGACCCACCCGGAGCGCCTCAAGCAGATGCAGCCTTGGGGAAATCTCGTCTGGAAAAACTTTGCATGACAACCAAAATGGGGCATCCGATTTAAACATCGGGTGCCTTTTTTCTTTGTGGCAACGTGTTTTCTCTGAACAGCCACCATATTTTGTCCCGAACTGGGGAGAACAAATAACTCTTCCTTTCAGCCAGAATAACCCCCGGCTCCAGATTTTTAACTACCCCCACCCCACTTCTGACTACCTCTGACTTCCGCCAAACAAAAAGCCAGCATATCATACGCAAATCGTACAATACACTGGCCATTCCGGTTATTCTCTTATCCGGCTTTCTGCGTGAGCCACTTTTCCACTGTCTCCATGCTGAAGCCAATCGCTCTTGCAATCTGCTCTATCGTCAGACCCTGCTCATAGAGGTTCTTCGCCGTCATCTGAGCCTGTTCTTCCCGCCCCTCTGCATGACCTTCTGCATAGCTTTCATCTCTCAAGTCTTCCATCTCTTTACACATTTCGCTCACTCCCTTCGGATTTTCCTTCAGATACCGGGTCTTTTCGGCAGGGATATCAAAATTCATATCATCGGCGCTGGTACAGTTGAAGTCGTGCATCAGCTTGCCAATGTCAGAGTCATCCCGATATTCACCGTTTACATACAGGACTAAACCGGAATGTCCTACTCCATCCGCAGATGCCGCCACACCGCAGGACGACATTAAATGATATTCAAAATAAGATGTTCAGATACTTTTCTGCTTCTGTGCGGATAATCTGCAAATCATCTTCATATCCCATGACTTTGCAAATGTAAAAAGCTTCCCGATATCGTTCGGCACTCTCCTCCTTTTTTCCAAGAAAGAAGTCGCATTCAGCTTCGATTTCCAAACACGAGTGAAGCACCTGATAATGTCCATATTTTATACATGCTTCTTTTCCGTATCTTGCCACCTTTGCGCCTTCCTCATACTTTTGCGACAAATCCAACGATCTAGCAAAATTATACAAAACCAAGGGAAGCATCCTGTTTGAAGTAACCGTTTCCGGAAGATGCCTTCTTATATATTGAAGCAGTCGATAGAAAATATCGGCTGCTTTTTCATTGTCACCGCTCAAAGAATACGCATTTCCAATTTGATTGACCAGTTTCATTTCATCCAATGTAAAGAGAAAGTCTTCAATTTTGTCCAGTTGAAAATCCGGTATGGTTATCCGAATGGCTTGCAACAACATTTGAATCCGCTCGTCATTTGAATATCTTTTATCCAATCCTCCCAAAAGGACTTTCGATCGAAGAATAAACTGTTGTGTGATTTGATCATCCGGCTTTGCAATTTTCTCAAGCCGACTTATTTTGTCAAAGCCCTCCTCAACGCACTTTAGCGCATTACAGGAAACAATTTCCTTCTTGAGTGCTTCTATTTCCAGTTCTTCCGGTGTTACCAACGCATAATATCGGTCATCCGGCAGACCAAGGCGCTGCAGAATCGCATTGATTCGATTTCGGCTGGGGGTCTGTTTTCCGTTTTCAAATCTGGACAATGTAACGGATTCACAAATGCCTGCACAGACCTGCTCCTGTGTCAACCCGAGATCCAAACGCCGCTGGCGGATATACTCCCCCAATTTGTAATTCTGCATTTAGCAATTCCCTCCAAACTTTAGTATTGCCATAATTGTAATATACTAGGTTTTGTACGTGTGTGCAAGCGTCTCTTATGAAAACCTGTCGTCCCATGTAATTTTTTATTACACCAGACGATATGGTCAATTGAAATCTTTTGTGATAAAATACAGAAACAGCAGATGAAATGCATTCTAAGCTCTTTGACATACGCATGGAGGAAACAATGATACACTATCTGAAAAAGCAATGGAGGCTCAGTACCCTCACCTGCTTGTTTGCCATCATCGCCTATGGTGCTCAGGCTCTGATTCAGCTTGCCTTGATGAAGATTTTTGATGCCGTGGTATTGCTGGATCTGCGGAGTACTATCTTTTGGACGGCAGTTGATCTGACCTGCTGGGGAGGCTATTTTCTTTTTACTGCTTTACAAGAGCATTGTCAGGCCAAAACAATTCGCGCTTTGAACAATACGGTGCGAGATGGGCTGTATCACTCCTTCCTGCGCAAGAGCCATACCGATTTTCATCAGTCCGACACCGGAGAATATCTCGCCCGGCTGACCAATGATATGAAGCAATTAGAACAGCTTGCGTGGATTCCCTTCTTCGGCTGTGTAGGCAGAATTGCGCAGATCGTGTTCAGCATTTTGGGACTTGCCTTTTTGCATTGGTCGTTGGTTGTTTTTTCCGTGATCACAGCAGTTGTTCTTTGGCTTTCCCCAAAACTGTTCCAGAAGAAGCTGGAACTACTGGGGCAAAGCTGCGGTGTGCAGCAGACTGCCGCCATCAACCATTTGAAAGACCTTCTGACAGGCTTTGACGTACTCCAGTTTTTTGGCAGAGGAAATCTCTTTCTCCAGCAGGGAAATAGGATCAGCGATGACATCGAAAAGCCCAGTTGCCAGCTAAGCTATGAAAAATCTCGCATGGAGGCGTTGATCGGCTTTATCAATGTCGCACTTCAGCTCGGCTCGCTTGTGCTGATTGCTGCGCTGACCAGCATGGGACTTGTCACCACAGGCACACTTGCCGGTGGTGTCAATCTGATCGGAGGCGTGGCAAACGGCTTTAACAGTTTGGCCGGTTTGCGTCTCTCCCTCTCAGCCAGCAAGCCCTACTTTTGCAAGCTGCCAACGGTCGATACTGATTCCAAATCGGAAGAGATTGCTCCTATGTCACCGCTGAAAGACTCCATTACGGTAGATAGAGTTTCTTTCTGCTATGATGAGAAAAAGCCCATCCTGAAAGATGCCTCCTTCCACTTTGAAAAGGGCAAAAAGTATGCCCTGACAGGACCCTCCGGCTGTGGAAAATCCACTCTGCTCAAGCTGCTTTTGGGCTGGCTGCCGGACTACAGCGGTACGATTTCGTTTGACGATGTGGACATTCACACCATTACACCCGCTCAGCTCCAGCAACAGATGAGTTACATTGAGCAGAATGTGTTCCTGTTCAATACTACGATTCGGGAGAACATCACACTGGGTGAAGATTTCTCGGAAGAGCAGCTGCATGCGGCCATTCAGGGCAGTGCCCTTGCCGCAGATTTGGCCGCCATGCCCGATGGCCTTGACACCGTTGTAGGTGAGAATGGCAGTAATCTTTCCGGCGGTCAGAAGCAGCGTGTCGCCATTGCCCGTGCCCTGATTCACAATCGCTCCATCCTGCTGGTGGACGAGGGCACCAGTGCGCTGGATCAGAAAAACGCCGACCTTGTGGAAAAGAGCCTGCTTACCAATCCCGACCTGACACTGATCCTCATCAGCCACCACCTGTCGGCAGCGCGCCGTGCGCAGTTCGACCGTGTGTATGAGCTGGCACCTGTAACGCAATGATCGCCCTGTAATTTCCCCTCAAATCATAAATACGCCCTGCATGCCGACCAGTGCCGGTGTGTGGGGCCTTTTGCAGTGAAACCGAAACGCTCCACAAGGCTGCTCATATCCTGACCACCAAGGACAAGCCTGCCGATTGCACGGACGACCCCTTCCTTGTGGAGAAGATGTGTGCCGAGTTGGATGGCCGATGCATAGTAGTTCAGCGTGGTTGAGGTCTGTGCATGTCCAAGCCGCCCGGAGACCGTTGTGATCGGAACGTGGGCCGCGATCAGGATGCTGGCATTCGAATGGCGAAGGCTGTGAAAGTTCACGTCCGGGAGATCGTGTGTTTCCAGAAACTTCGGGAACCAAGGCGAGATGATATCCGGGTCCATCGGCTCATCATTCCATTTTGTGAATAGCATATCATTATCCACCACTTTGCCATTTTCCAGTGTGACCTTGCGCACCCACGCTGAGCCGATCCGGAACCTCTCTGCTTTCTGGTATCGCCGGTACTCCTGCAGCAGTTCCACGCAATCCGCTCCAATGCGCAGGCATCTCTTGCCTCGTCTGGTTTTCGGTGTGTTGAACACAAGGCCTATCCCGGGGATGGACTGGACCGTCCGCTTGATGGAAAGCGTTCCCTTCTCAAAGTCAATGTCAGACCAGCGCAGGGCACAGATCTCACCCCGCCGAGCACCAAGCAGCAAGGCCAGCTGAGTGATCACACTGTACTGCGGCGGTGCATCCGAGAGAACATCCAGCAGCGTTGGAATCTCTTCCTCCGTCAGTACCCGAATGTCGATTTCCTCGACTTTGGGATGTTCTGCACGGGAGCACGGGTTCTCGTTGATCAATCCCCACTGGACACCTTTCTTAAAGATGCTGGAGAGCATGGCCTGGTATCGAATGACGCTGTTGTTGTTCAGCTTCCCGTCCTTTTTGGTATGTTCCACAAACGCCTTTGAGAAGGCCAGTCCCACTGCAGCGGACACCTTTTCCGCCATCTTTCGGCTGACGTTCTTACCTGCATAGACCATCCGCATGGTGTCCTGACCGATCCCGGCCTGTTTCGCCAGTTCACCCCGAGTTCCACGTGGGAGCAGCTTCAGAAGGGCTTTCGTGGCGGTGTAGGTGCTGTCCCGGCGGACACCCCTCTCCTCCAGATTGTCATAAAGCGCCATCACATGCGCCGGTTTGATCTTGGACACCTTGAGATGCCCGAGTCCGGCACTGATCCGGCCTCGCATCCTTCTATAATCGTAGAGCGTCTTGGCCTTCAGCTGCTTGTTGGCGTATTCCTCAAACCAGCGGTCGATCAGGTCATCCAGCAGCATGTCTGAGTCCAGCACGAGGCCGTTCGTGACCTGCTGCGAATCCTCTCTGACCGGCTCTCCCTGTGCGAAGAACTGGGCCAGCGTGTCCATGTTGATCAACCACTTTCGGCTTGAGATGGCCGTATAGCAGATCTTGCCCGTTCGGCAGAGCTTGCGGACATATTCGGGTGTCACGTTGAACCGTGCGGCGGCGTTTTTCACGCTGGCCATAGTGGGATAAGGGTTCAGAACAGTTTAGAGTCCCCTCAGCCCGCCAGATGCCCCCACGTCATTCATTTTTAATTAAATCCTCCGGCAGGTGCTCCGGTATGCGCACAAAGCCCCTTTGAAGCTGTCGCATTTCTGTCGCACTTTTCAAGCCCCGCCGGGCGGATATAACAAAAAGAAACCCACGATCCAAGCCGCATTTGAAACGGTGAATCGTGGGTTTTCCTTTGGTGCGCTCGAGGGAACTCGAATCCCTGGCCCTCTGATTAAAAGAATCCGAGGTGCATCATTCGTCAAATCCAAAAAGCGCGAAGAAGCGTAAATTCATTCGCATTATCGCAAGATTCATATTTGCACACACCGCATTATTTGCATACGGTGTAACGCTTTGCAACCGTTATCCAGCTATTCAGGTGTGCAAAAAGTGTGCAAAAAGTGTGCAAAAGTGTGCAGACGGGCAAAACAAAGCCCAATGGACAAATCAATCACCGGTTCTTTGGCAGGGTTTAGGACATCCGAACAGACACCGTTTACATAGAAATGAGGTTCCCCATGAACAAGCGGCTTTCCTGCCGCTGCTGAGAAAAAGCGATCTCCACAGCCGCAAGAACTGAGTCAAACGGACTGTGGGGATCGCTTTTATGATGAAGGAGAAAATGAAGATAGCACTTTAGCCCTTGTCTGCGCCGGAGGTGATGCCCTCGACGTAGAACTTCTGCATGATGACAAACAGGATGGAGATGGGGATGGACACCAGCACACCGCCTGCACAGAAGAGCGCAAAGTAATTGTTAATCAGGGTCTTTTGCAGCATATTATACAGACCGATAGCCACTGTCCAGTCGGCAGAGACGCCCGAATTCAGGATCATTTTTGCCATCACGAAATCGGTCCATGGAACCATGAAAGAGCTGATGATGGTATAGACCAAAATCGGCTTGGACATAGGCAGAACGACCTGGAAGAACACCCGGGCATCGGATGCACCGTCCAGCTTAGCGGCCTCCCGCAGGGAGACAGGGATGGTGTCGAAAAAGCCCTTGCAGATCAGGTAGCCCAGACCGGACGAACCGGCATAGACCATAATAAGACCGGCGTAGGAATTGGTCAGATTCAAATACTTCAGGACGAAATAGACGGCGATCATTGCCAGCACGCCGGGGAACAGGTTGACGCTGACAGAAAGGTTCTGGATCAGCTTGCGCCCCTTGAAGCGGCAGCAGCTCAGCGCGTAGGCTACCATCAGCACAAAGCAGGTGGAGATAACGCAGTTGAAACAGGCCACCACAAGGGTGTTGGTAAACCAGCGCGGGAACTGCGCCACAGAGTCCGGGTGGAACAGAATGTTGACATAGTTGCGCAGTGTGTAACTGGCCGGGAAGAATTGTCGCACATTGATGCCCCGGTCTGTGGAGAAGGAAGTGACCAGAAGCCACAGAATGGGTACCAGCCAGATAGCTGACAGCAGGGCCAGCAGCAGATGCCGCAGAACGCTGCGCACAGCCCGGAGGATACGCCCACGGCGCAGCTGCGCTGCGGTCTCTGCCCGGCGTGCCGGAGAAACAGTTGTCTGTGTCAAGAGAACGTCGCCTCCTTTTTATTGAGGAACCGGAAGCATACCAGCGTGAACACGGCACAGATGATGAACACCATAATGCCAATGACGGCGGCCATCTTGTAGTTGTACTGCTCCTGCGTCAGGCGGAACAGCCATGTGACCAGCAGATCCACCTCTTTTGCACTGGAGGAAGCCAGCGCCTGATCCTTGGTGATATAAACGTCCTGCGTGAGCAGATAGATGACGTTGAAGTTGTTGACGTTGCGCACAAAGTCCGTTACCAGCGCCGGCCCCTGCACACTGAACAGATAGGGCAGCTTGATGTGGATGAAGCTCTGCCACGGCGAGGCACCATCAATGGTGGAGGCCTCCAGCATATCGGTGGGAATATTCATCAGCACACCGGTGGCAATGAGCATCTGGTAGGGCACGCCCACCCAGATGTTGATGAGGATGATCATGAACTTTGCCCAGTGCTGGTCGGTCAGGAAGGGAATGTGGTTCATGTTCTGCCCCAGCAGACCGATGGCCTTTAAAAAATCGGTCACGCCCGCATTGGCCATCATGGTGTTGAAGATGCCGGCGTCCGAGAAGAAGTTGCGCACCAGCAGCAGGGTGACGAACTGCGGCACCGCAATGGTGATGATGAACAATGTGCGCCAGAGCTTTTGGCACTTGGTCTTTTTATTGTTGATGAGCATGGCCAGAAATACGCCGCCGAAGAAGTTGGTGAAGGTGGCAAAGAAGGCCCACACCAACGTCCAGCTGAGCACCCGGCCAAAGGCGTAGCTGAAGGTCAGGCTCAGCGACTGCCCGCCAAACAGAGAAGCAAAGTTAGCCAGCCCCACCCATGTAAACAGGGCGGCGGGAGGCATATGCTGCTGATCGTAGTTGGTAAAGGCAACAGCGATCAAAATGAACAGCGGGATGATGGTGAACACCACCACACCCAGCACCGGAAGGGTGAGCAGGGTAACGTAGAACTTTTCGTTCAGGTACAAGGTGATATCCTGCCGGAAATTGTTGGGCTTTTTGCCAGCGGCCTTCTGCGCCTGTAACGCGTAATTGCTCTGCACCACCAGCATGGCAGCAGCGATCAGCGTTACAATGACCACCAGTGCGATCACGCTGAGCAGCAGGATGGCAAACGAGTTGTCGTAGTTGTTGACCTCGTTCTTTAAGGTAAGGGGGTTGAACTGCATCTCCATCTGCACCGTGCCCAACGTGCCGAACTTTTTCAGCGCAGGAATGCCGGAAGTACCCAGAAAATACAGTCCCAGCCCCTGCACCAGCGTTACCAGCAGTGCCTTGATAAGCTGGCCGTGGCCAATGTAGCCCAGACCCCAGACAAAGAGGGACAGCTTTGTAAAAATATCTCCGTGAACAAATGCGTGACCGAACTTCTGAAGGAAATTCGGCTCCCGGCCATCTGCCCGCAAGGGTGGTGTAAGGACCATTTCTGCCACAGAAGTCAACTCCTTTCTTGGTATACAGAGGGGGTTATAGCAAACAGGATGTTAGGTTGACACCGATTTCTTGTATTGCGATAAAAAGCGGGCACACCGCATTCTGCTGCGTGCCCGCCGGGAAAAACCGGAACTTACTGTGCCACAGGTGCGGTGATGCCGGCCACAGCGTCATCCATCAGCTGCTGCGTGGTCTTGCCCTGCGTGTCGCCGGAGGCGAGGATCTCGCCCAGACTTGCGGCGGAGCTCCAGTAGTTTGCGCCTACCCGCTGCAGGGTAGCGTAAGAGCTCTGCTCGGCCAGTGCGGCAATGGCGGGTGCAGACTGCACAGCCTCGGTGGCGTTTGCGTTGATGTTGGAGGGCCCCAGCTTGCGGTCGTTGAAGCGCTTGATCTGGTTGTCCTCGTTGGTGATAAAGTCGGCCAGCATCATAGCCACGCCCACGTTAGTGCTGTGGGGGTTGACGCCCACCAGCTTGTAGCCGGAGAAGGAGCCCATCTGAACCTGCTCGCCGTTCAGGGTGTAGGTTGGCAGCTTGGTGGCGGCGTAGCCTTCGCCCCATGCCTCCTCGGCGGTGTTGGCGTTCCAAGTACCGGAGATGGCGGCGCAGCAGCTGCCGTCCTTGATGGCAGAAACGATATCAGCATCTGCGCCGGACTTGAAGCCGGGGTTTGCGGCGATATCCAGAATGGCCTGCGTTACGTCTGCGCCGGGAGCCTCGTTCCAGTTGCAGACGGTGTTGATACCGTCATCTGCCAGCGTAGCCACCAGACCGGCACCGGCGTAGAAGCTGTAAATGTACCATGCATCGTTCACACTCATCATGAACTTTTTGCCGGCAGCTGCAGCCTTTTCCAGCATGGTGTCCATGCTCTGCACATCCTCGGCGCTCAGAACGCTTGCATCGTAGTACAGGAAGTAGCCGTTGTCGGCGGTCATGGGGTAGGCGTAAAGCTTGTCGTTCATGGTGGCAGCGCCCACAGAGCCGGGCAGGTTGCGGCTCTTCACGTCGTCCGGGTTCAGCAGCACTTCCTGCAGCGCACCGGCATTCACCAGCTCGTTCAGCTGGTCGTCTGCAAAGGCGAAAACGTCTGCGGCAGACTCCGGGTCAGCCAGAACAGTGTCCTTTGCGCTGGACTCGGACTGCACGCCGATTTCGATGGTCACGTTGCCCTTGTCCGCATTCTGCTCGATGAAAGCAGCTGCCATCTCGCGCAGCATGGTCTGATCCTCTTCTGCGCCCCACATGGTCAGCTTCACATCACCCCAGCTCTCCGCAGCAGAGGCAGCCGTGCTGGATGCCGCAGTAGAAGCAACGGTACTGCCGGAAGAACCGCCGCAGGCGGTCAGCACACCGGCAGCAGCCACAGTGCCCATGGCTGCAAGGAAGTTACGGCGGGAAATCAGCTTTTTCATGATCCAGTTCTCCTTCGTTCTCAATCTGAAATCTTCGGGTGCTCTTTGTTGCGCTTATAAGTTGCGCACATCCAAGCAACTGTTTTTCTGTACTCATAGGATACCGCATTCTTTTGCTCACGTCAATGGACGAAATTCACGGTATTGTTGAGTCGAAACTGGAAAAAGTGACGGTAAAATCAGGATACATGGGCAAAAGTGCGCAACTTTAGCGCAACCTTAGCCATGCAAAGAGCAAAAATGCCCGCTCCGGGAAAGGAGCAGGCACAAAAAGCGTGTTATTTGATGCTGTGGGAGCGTTCCCTCCACTTGGTAGAATCCCGCAGGATGACCTGATGGCCTTCCAGCTGCCGCATGACGATCTCTTTTCCGGCCAGCCGGTCCAGCAGCATCCGGCAGGCGGTCTTACCCAGCTGCTCTGCATCGTACTGTACCGCCGAGACTGAGGGCGTGATGCTGGCAAGCATGGAGCTGTCGTACAGGCTGGCCACTCGCAGATCGTTGGGCACGAGGATATGCCGCGTCCGCAGCTCCCGCATGACCTCAAAGGCGATCTCATCATCGCCGCAAAGGATGCAATCCGCCTTCTGCTCCAGCGCAGCCTCCAGTGCATCGAGCGTCTGCCCGGCAGATTCCACACCGGAATGAACGAGCCGCTGGTCTACTGGCACACCAAATTCCGCGAATCCACGCAGATAACCGCGTATGCGGTCGGTGTTGACGGCGTAGATGGTACTGCCCACCAGCAGCGCGATCCGCTTGGCGCCCAGCTGCAAAAGGATGCGTGTCATCTCGCAGGCAGCCGCGACCTGATCGTTGTCTGCCTGAGGGATGGTCTTGTCCTCGCTGCGTCCGATGAGCACAAAAGGTGTCTCGTATTGCCGCAAAAGTTCGATGCAGGGATCATCCGCCATGGCGTAGGTCAGGATCACGCCGTCCACCTTGTGGTTGGCCAGCTGCCGCTGCAGCTGTGAATACTCGGTGTTGGAGGCGTAGCAAAGCATCAGGTCATAGCCGCGCTGGTCTGCCATGGTGCAGATGCCGCCCATGCACTTGCGCAAAAAGGGCAGATCCAGCGCAATAAACCGCTGCGGTACGACCATGGCAATATTGTTGGTGCGCAGCTTTTCGCCGCTCTGTGCAGAAACAGGCTCGGAGCGGGTACGCCCCATATAGGCGTACACCTTGGTGCGGGTCGCCTCGCTGATGCGTCCCTTGCCGGAAAGTGCACGCGATACCGTTGTTTTAGAAAGGCCAAGCGCATCAGCCACCTGCTCGATCGTCATTTTTTCGGTTTCCTTTGCAGCCACAGGATATCCTCTCCTTTTCACAGAACTGCGCAACAATGCGCCACCCCAGCATACCGGGGTAAGCCCGCTTTGTCAAGTATGAAAGCAAACAAAAAGCGTTCTGCTTTTTCGGCAGAACGCTGAAAGTTGGTATTTTTGCGCCTTACAGGACCTGTTCGCCGTTTTTCCAGACGGCCGTTCCGTAACGGTTCAGCGCAACACCGCCTACTTCAACCGGATGTTCATTGCAGTTCTGTACAAAGACGAACGTACCGCGCCGCGCGGCCAGAACGCCGTCCGGCAGTGCCTCCGGCCAGGCCGGGGTCAGGCCGACTTCCTTTACAGCAGCACGATAAAATGCGCGATAGAACGCTTCATCGAACCGACTTGCCAGATAATAGGCACGGCCCTCCCCGTAGGAGTGGACAGCCACCGCCGGGCAGTTTGCATAATAGTCCTCGGCATAAACGCTCAGCGGTGTGGCAGGGTCGGTGTCGTTCAGACTTGCGACCTCGCATAGGACCGAAGCCTGCGTTTCCGGCAAAGTGAAATCGTCCATCGGGGTGCAGCGGCAGGTTTCGCCGTCATACATTCCGTCGATCTCAGTGCGGCGCAGGCCCAGCAGGTCGGTCAAGCCGTAGGGTGTGTCACCCAGGCGGCACAAATCGCTTTCATCCACCACACCGGTCCAGTATGTAACCACGACCGTACCACCATTCTGCGCAAAATCACAGAGTTTTTGGGCAAAGGCATCGGTCAGCAGATAAACCATCGGAACAACGACCAGACCATAACCCGTCAGGTCGGCTTCCTGATTCACGAACTCCACCGCAATGCCTTCCCGCGCAAGAGCATTGTAGTGCAGCTTCAGCTCGTCCCAGTAGCCCATCCCGGCATTTCGAGGGCCGCAGGAACCTTCCAATGCCCACTTGTTTTCCCAATCGTGGACGATCGCTGCCTGTTTTGTGCGGCAGACTGTTGCAATCTCTGAGAGCACTTCCAGCTTTTGGCCCACACCGACTGTTTCCCGGAAGGGACGGGCATCCTCCCGCCCATCGTGGCCAATGACTGCACCGTGGAGCTTTTCTTCCGCACCCGGGCTGGCCCGCCACTGGAAGTAAAGCACACTGTCCGAACCATGTGCAACCGTCTGCAGAGCCGCAAGCTCCGCAATGCCGGGGTGCTTCTGTTTGGAGATCGGCTGCCAGTTGGTAAAGCTGGGGCTGGATTCCATCAGCAGGAAGGGCCTGCCCTTCATGGAGTAATACAGGTCGTGCATCAGGGCCGTATCCAACGCCGTTTCTTCCACCGTTTCGCTGGGCTTGTGCCATGTGGGGTAGTTGTCCCAGCTGGCCACGTCGATCTCCTTGGACATTTTGAAATAGTCGATGCCATCAAACCGGTACATCATATTCACGGTGAACTTTGCAACCGGCGCAAATTCTTTCACGGTATCACGCTCAAATTTCAAAAAATCAATATGCCGGTCACTGACAAAGCGCTTCCAGTCCAGCGCAAGACCCTGCACGGCATTTTCCCCCTGCGGGGCAGGGCTTTCGATTTGTTCCCAAGCGGTATAGTCGTGACTCCAGAACCGGGCGTTCCACGCCTTGTTCAAGGCTTCCAAAGAGTTGTACCGTGCCTTGAGCCAGCGGCGGAACGCAGCCTGACACAGCTCGCAATGGCAGTCGCCGCTCATCTCGTTGGAGATATGCCAGAGCAGGACAGCCGGGTCATTGCCGAACCGCTGTGCCAGCTTCTGGTCGATAATGCGTACTTTTTCCCGGCAGACCGGCGATGTATAGCAGTAATTCTGCCGCCGGTTGTACAGCTCCCGGACCCGGTCTGCCCGGACTCGGCGCACCTCGGGGTATTTGTGTGCCATCCAAGCAGGGCGGGCCGCACTGGGCGTTGCAAGGATCGTATAGATTCCATTGGCATACAGGTTATGGATGATGTCAGCCAGCCAATCCAGCTCAAATACCCCCTCCTGAGGTTCCAACGTGGACCACGAGAACACGCCCAGCGTCACAGTATTAACGTGTGCCTTTTTCATCAGTTCGATGTCCTGCGCCAGAATATCGGGCCGGTCCAGCCACTGTTCCGGGTTGTAGTCTCCGCCATGAAGTAATCTGAGCTGCTGCATGATAGCGGCCTCCTTTGGTTGCGCAAATTGCGCAACATTTTTATCGGATAAAGTGACGTTCGATACAAAGTATAGCAAGAACCTCCGCAAGATGCAATGCAGCTATATGGAATTTCGTTGTAATAAGCTGAACGTTTGATGCGGTACAAGAAACCATCCATGGATGCTTTGGAAGATTCCACAACGTTCATGTGGGATTTATAGGCAGGTTGTCAAAATGCAGAAATACATTGATTGAACGGGAAAGCACTTGAACGCCATGCTATAAGTCCTACGATCACCGCTTTATCACAATAAAATTTGCAAAACCATCTTGACGCACCTTGTAAACCTTGACACTCTCTGTCACAAATTCCACTGAGCTTGTCGGGGCGAGGCCCGACAAGCTCTGCTCACGATGCACAGAATGCAGACAATGCACGGAAAAACACGGCTTTCCCGCCGGTGTGCAAAAAGTGTGCAAAAGTGTGCAGAGCCCCAGAAAATGGAAAATCCCACGAGGAATCTTACGATTCTTCGTGGGATTTTGGTGCGCTCGAGGGAACTCGAATCCCTGGCCCTCTGATTAAAAGTCAGATGCTCTACCGGCTGAGCTACGAGCGCATACATTATAAAGCGCAGTATAACACGATACTTCCGAATAATATTACCATACTCCCGGGCAAAAAGCAAGCTTTCTGCACAAAAAACTTTCCCAAAGCCGTCATCGGGCAGATTTTGCCACGAACTGCCCCTTTACAAACCGGGCAAGAACCAGTACAATCAAAGCAGTTCATTACAAAACTGCAACCGACCTGCCGGGCGCACTTCCGCGCCGGGCAAGCCGATCCGATAGGAGGGCTTTTTCCATGAAAATTTCTCGACGGTCCGTACTTCGCTATTCCGGGCTGACGGCGGCGCTGCTGGCGCTCACCGGCTGCTCTGCAAGCCCCGGCAGTGCCATTCTGGGCGGTGACCTGCCCGACTGGATGAAGAGCCTGTTCTGCGGCTCGGCGGCATCCTCTTCCGCTTCTTCTGAGGCCGCTGCATCCTCTGTGGTCGCAGCCGGTGAGGCAGCAGCTGGTGAGGCAGCCGCCTCCTCGGCAGCGTCCAGCGAAGCTACAAGCTCTGCGTTCAGCCTTCTGCCTGCCTACGACGCTGACCCTCTGACCGGCGAAGCACGCAAGAGCACCGGCCGGATGGTGGGTGTGATGGTCAACAACATCGCCAACTCCGAAAAGCAGAACGCCCGCCCCCAGCGCGGCATCGGCTCGGCAGACCTGCTCATCGAGAGCAAGGTGGAGGGCGGCATCACCCGCCTGTGTGCCGTGTTCCGGGATGCGGACACCATCCCGGAGGTCGGGCCGCTGCGCTCCGGCCGTGACCAGTTCCTGCAGCTGCTCATGCCCCATCAGGCCCTCTATTACCACGATGGCGAGAGCATTTTCTGCACCCAGTTCATCAATGTATACGATTACTCCGGCCTGAACATCGGCGGCAAGAGCTACTTCAACACGCCGGTCCACCCCCACGTTGCCCACCGTGACAACCGCGGCCGCAACGTAGCCTATGAACACACCGAGTTCACCTCCGGCAAGGAGATCAAACAGGCGGCCGGCAACGCCGGCATCGGCCTGACCTACGCCAACGAAACGCCTTTCTTCCACTTTGCCGACTACCGCACCGCGGCCTCCAATGACCTTCCCGGTGCCCCTGCGGCCAAAACCATCAGCATCACCCACTCCGAGAGCTACAGGACCCGCCTGAGCTACAACAGCTGGGGCCGCAGCTACAAGCTGGAAATGTACAACCGCTCCAAAAAAGCCTATGAGAACACGGTGGACGAGCTGACCGGAAAGCAGCTGACCTTTGACAACGTGGTGGTCTGCTTTGCCGATATCGCCGCCTATGCGGGCGATTCTCACGATGTCCAGTCGGTCAACTATGTGGCCGGTGGGCAGGCGTACCTCTTCACACGGGGCGGCGTGCAGGTGGGCCGCTGGGAGAAGCCGCATCCCACCCATCCGCTCAAGCTCTACACCGAAACCGGCGAGGAGATGACCCTGAACCGGGGCAAGACCTATCTGGCACTGGTGGACAATGATGAGTGGAGCAATTTCAGCTACTAAATCACCCGCCCTCCGGGGCAGAAGAGGGAAACCGATGAAACGCTTTTGGATGCGCGCTTTGCTCTGTTTTGCGCTCTGCGCCGCACTGCTGACAGGTTGTGCGCTCAGCCCCAGCTCCCAGCCCGCCGAAAGTCCCACTGACCCGCTCACCGGGCAGGAGCTTGTCTGGCCGGGCCAGCGGCCGGTCGCCATCACCATTGACAACGCGGCCGCCAGCACCACTCAGTGGGGGCTTTCCACAGCCTCGCTGGTGCTGGAAGCCCTGACCGCACAGCAGCAGTCCACCAGGCTCTGTCTGGTCTACCCTGCCGTGGGGGCCGTGCCGCAGGTCGGGCCTGTCTCTGCCGGGCAGGACCTTTACTGGCGGCTGCTGGTGGGCCAGCAGGTACTGCCGGTACAGCGGGGCGGCGGACGGTTTGACCAGAACTACCTTGATTACTACTCTTTGCGCGCGGTAGACGCACTGGAGGTGGGTACCAATGCCTTTTTCTGTGAGACCAATTGGCAGAATGTCCCGCTGTGGCATACCAGCGGTGCAGCACTTTCGGGTGTGCTGGGCAGCCTGAACATCTCCCCGGCCCTGACAGAATCCCGCGTCACGGGCACCTCTTACAGCAGCTCCGACAGCGAGAGCGGAACCCTCCTCTCCGTGCCCAATCTGCTGCCCATGCAGGAAAACGGCAAGCTGCCCGATGCAGATGCTTCGGACGCAATGAGTGTCCGGGTCCAGTTTGATGCGCAGAACGCCACCGGCTTCACCTACGATGCCGACAGCAAGACCTACCGGATGCTCCACGCGGACGGCACACCGCAGCTGGATGCCAACAACGGCCAGCAGGCAGATTTCGACAACCTGCTCATCCTGTTCAGTGCATCCACCCTGCGTGACGATGGTGTGACGCTGGATTACGACCTGACCATGGGCGGTGGTGTCTGGCTCAACGAGGGCCACCTGTGGAACATCACCTGGACGCAGGGCAGCGAGACCACCTTCTTCCTGTATGATTCCAACGGCCGCCCCCTGACCCTGACGGCAGGCCGCAGCTATCTGGCGCTGGTGTCCAGCCTGACCGGGCAGGAGCTCACTGTGCAGAACTCCACCGGGGAAAACCTGTTATAAGCAAAAGAGACGGTCCTGCAATCCGATGCAGAACCGTCTCTTTTTACGCTATGCTATTTACAGATCGACCACGCTGCCCACTTCGGCAAGGGTGGCAGGCACCGCGCCCAGATGGACTTCATCGGCATCCCGGCGCACCACAAAATGGACGGTCTGGCCTGCGGCAAAGTCAGGCTGATAGATCAGTTCCAGCGTCTGCCAGTCCGCCGGGGTCTCGCAGAAGCAGTGGAGCATCGCCCCGCGCCCTGCGGAAAGATTCAAGGTAAAGGCAGAGGCATCTGCCGCATTCTCACCGTAGAGGGGAGCTGCAAAGCTGCCCACCCGCACCTGTCTGCCATCGCACAGGGCAGTCAGGCCGGTGCCCAGGCTGTACAGGGCGTTCCTGCTGTCCAGCCCGCGGCTCTGCAGGTAGCTGGCACCCACAGCCAGCGGCCGGGCCGAGAGGTTCTCCACCGACAGATAGACCAGCGTGCTGTCCAGCTCCGGGGCAGGCGCATAGCCCAGCAGCTCCACTGCCGCCTTGCCGTCCAGCAGAGCAGGTTCACCCTCATAGCAGGGGGCCAGAGCCGCGCCCGAAACACCGGTGAGCAGGGCGGCAGCCAGACTGACTGCGCCGGAACCGGCATATTTCAGGAACGAGCGGCGGGACAGGGATTGTGACATCGGGGATTCCTCCTAACGGGAAAATAAGTTCTCTTTATACAATAGTAAATTCCGGGCTTTCTGTCAAGAGATTTGCCCGGAATTTTACCTGTTCTTCCGCGATTTTACGTGTTTTGGATATTTTCAGGGCGGCGCGGCAAAGATTCTTACTCAAATGCCTCGTTTTCCTCGGCTTCTGCCTGCCCGCGCAGGGTATCGGCGTAACCAAAGGGGACGATCTCGATGGCCTCCACCAGACGGTCGCGCATCCAGAGCTGCACGTCGGTCTGGACGGTATAGCCGCAGCCGGGGTCGGCCATCCACTGTTCCGGGTGGCGGGAGGGCAGCGCGCGCTGGCTCAGCATACTCATGATCACGCCGCCATGGGTCACGCAGGCAGCCTCGGTCACATCCATCCGGATCATATACTCAAACAGCTTGAGCAGGGTCTCGGCGCAGCGGGCATGGAACTGCTCGGTGGGCTCTGCTCCCTCAGGCACAAAGCCGGAGCCGGGGGTGATCCACTTCTTGAAATCCTCTTCCTTGACCAGATCCTTCACGGGGCGGTTCTCAAACACGCCAAAGCCCGCTTCCCGCAGGTCGTGCACTGTGAACTGGTGGCCTGCATTGGGGAACAGAATGTTCGCTGTCTCCACAGCGCGCACCAGCGGGGAGGAGAACACCGTGTCCACCTGCGGATACTCGAACCGCTCCTTCAGCTCCTTCAGCTGGGCGCGTCCCTCATCACACAGGGGGATGTCCGTACCGCTGCCGATGTACAGGCCCTGCAGATTACCGGCCGTCATGCCGTGGCGGATGAGATGAAGTTTGAACGTTTTCATGGAAAAACACCTCTATCTGGCAAAGAGTTCCTCTTTGCTGTAAAATTTCGCACCGGCAGTGGGCATCCTGCCCGGGCCGTGCGCCACAAAATATGCGTTGATTGTCTTTAGTTTAGCATAGATATGGTATCCGGGGCAAGCCTTTTGACAAAAATGACGAAAAATGACGAGAATTTCCGTCACTTTTCTTGCTTTACTTTTGGTTTTCCACTGTGTATAATCAACATGTTGTAAACCAAAACTCAAAGAAGTTCAATTTCCACTACTGAGGAGTCCAAAATCATGGAATTCAACCGTATCATCAAGCTGCTGCGCAAGGAGCGCGGCATCACCCAGAAGCAGGCCGCCGAGGACCTTGGGGTGTCCCAGGCACTGCTCTCCCACTACGAAAAGGGCATCCGCGAGTGCGGTCTGGACTTTGTTGTCCGGGTAGCGGATTACTATAATGTGTCCTGCGATTACCTGCTGGGCCGCTCGGCTGAGCGCAACGGCATGATGCTGAACGCCGATGACCTGCCCAACCCCGATAAGATGAAGGACAACGTCTACCACGGCAGCGTTCTGCCCACCATGAACAAAAAGCTGATCTCCAACAGCCTGAACGTGCTGTATGCCAAGATCGCCGAGTGCCACAGCAAGGCCCTGACCACCGAGGTCAGCACCTACCTGATGATGGCCGTGGCCAAGATGTTCCGCCTGCTCTATTCCGCCGAGCCCCACAACGCCCAGAGCCTGTTCAGCGTGGAGGCCCGCCGCTGGCCCGGCTACTCCGATGCCGTGATGCGGATGAGCGAGAGCAACGTGGAGGACCTGCTGGCCGGTGAGGACCTGAACGGTGCCGAGGGCGTAAAAGACCCCTCCTGCCTTGCCATGACCACCGAGAGCCTGACCCGGGAATACCCGCTGTACACCCCCAGCCTGCTGAATCTGGTCAAGACCAGCGAGACCCATGTGCGCGGCCTGGACCCCAACCAGTGAGCTTCTGTGTGAAACTCCTGTTAATTCTGTGCCCAGGGCCTTGCAATTTCCGGTAAAAAATGCTATAAACGAATCAGCGAAGAAAAAGATTTCTGCCATTGATTAAGGAGGCAAGCTTTATGTCGAACAAGATTTCCCGCCGCACCTTCCTCAAGGTCACCGGTGCTTCTGCCGCTGCTCTGGGCGCTGCTGCTGTGCTGGGCGGCTGCCAGGCCGGCGATAACTCTTCCATCGAGGTCAAGGTCGGCGATAAGATCAGCAACTGGAATAATCTGGCGGTCCAGCTGACCAGCGTCTTTACTCTGGCAAGTGCACCCGATGCCGAGGGCTATGAGTACATTGCCATGCTGATCACCTCTGCAAACCGTTCCAGCCGCGACACCTTTGCCATCGGCGCACAGAACATTCAGGAGATCGGCGAGGCCTATCCTCTGGATACCCCGGAGCAGATCGCAGCCAACACTGCCGGTTACTTCCACGCTCTGTCCGCTTCCACCACCGACTTCTCCTTCACCTGCGACGGTCAGGCAGCCGAGGGCGGCGCTTATGTCCAGCTGTACGACAGCACCACCGAGAGCTTTACCACGGCCTCTGCCATTCCCCCGCAGGGTGCAGGCTACATTGAGCTGGTCTGCATGGTGCCCACCACCTGGCAGCAGATCGGTGTGACCTACACCCCGACCTTTGTTTCCGGCAAGACCCTGAACTTTACCATCAACGCCTCTGATCTGACCAAAGCCTGATCAAGCAGGACGAAATTTCGTATGATTTGCACGGAGACGGTGGGAAAATTTCACAAAATATTTGTGAAAACCATTGACATTCGCCCCCGTTTCGCCTATTGTATAGGCAGAGCCTTTTGGCATTTTCGTGCGCTTTGCACATTATAAGGAGGAACGATTATGTCGTTAGCATTTTCTCGCCGCTCTTTCCTGAAATACTCCGCTGTTGCAGCTGTGGCCGTTGCGGGTGCCAGCCTCTTCTCCGGCTGTGATCAGACCGATACCAAGAACCTGTACTGCGATGGTGCCGGTTCCATCACTGTTCTGCAGGTCAAGGCTGTTATGGGTACCAATGACGAAAACTCTAATAAGTATGTTGCACCTGAGCTTTCCGTTGGTGATACTTCTATTGAGCTTCCTTTTGCAATCACTGTTGGCCGTACTAACAATCTGCCCATCAATGTCAACAATTTTATGATTACTGTCACTGATAAGGACGGTAAGAACGCTAAGACTTATAACGTCACTCTGGATGGCCTGTTCAGAACCAATCTGAAGAATAACGATACTGCCACCGGTAAGGTCAAGGCCACTGTTGATGCTTTGAAGGCAGGAGATAAGGTTATTCTTACTTATTGCCCCGATCTGCAGTACGCAGAATACTCCATGAACTGGCGCTTGGCTGTTCCTGCTGAAGAGACCGGCTCCAGTTCCACTACCACCAAGTAATCTCCCCAACGTACATCCCAAGCCGTCCGGGAAAGCCGGGCGGCTTTTTTTGCGCCGTCGCATTGGCAAAGTATCTCAATTTTTCTTCAAATTTTCGGCAATTCTGTATCTTGTGCACACCCGCATTTTCTGATACCATAAGTTTATGGAAAAGAATGGGAGCGCAGCGGCAGGGGCCGCCGCGCTGTTTGTGTTTCCGCCTGAAAAAGGCCAATGGGCCGTAGTTTGACAGAACAGGAGTGTTGCAGTTATGATCAACATGGTAAAGCTTCCCACCAACAAGAGCAATCTGTTCCTGCGTGTGGCAAAGGGCCATTTCGCAACCAGCCACAGCCACATCAATTACTATATCGATGTCACCACCCAGAAGTCCCGCCTTTCCGAGGCAAAGGCCGTGGCAAAAGAGCTGGTGGCTGCCTACCAGCACAACACCATCGTGGATACCGTTCTCTGCCTGGACGGCACGCAGGTCATCGGCACCTGCCTTGCCAACGAGCTGACCAAGGACGGCTTTGCCAACATGAATGCCCACCAGACCATCTATGTCATCACCCCGGAGTACACCACCGGCAGCCAGATCATCCTGCGCGACAATCTGGCCCCCATGGTCAAGGGCAAGCATGTGCTGATCCTGGCTGCTTCCATCACCACCGGCTACACCGTGCAGGCTGCGATCGAGGCGATCAACTACTACGGCGGCACTGTGGCGGGCCTGAGCGCCATCTTCGCCACCGCCACCGAGTGCCTGGGCATCCCGGTCACCTCTATTTTTGACCCCTCCAACCTGCCCGATTATGCCAGCTTCGATTCCCGCGAGTGCCCCATGTGCAAGGCGGGCCAGCATATCGATGCACTGGTCAACAGCTTCGGCTATTCGGCACTGTAAGCCCCATTGCCCGATCCGTTTCATCCACTTCCCGCAGACACAAAGACCCGGCTGTCATCGGCAGCCGGGTCTTTTTCTTATTCTGCTTTTTTCGGGAACACAAACGGGTCGTGCAGGTAGACCAGCACGAGGTACGCCGCCATGAAGCACCAGATGATGGGCTCACAGAGGATGACGGCGTTATAGGCAAACTTCGGAATGAAGAAGAGCACGAACACCACCTTGCCCACCAGCTCGATGACGCTGGAGAAGAGGGGCAGGACCTTCTGCCCCAGGCTCTGCAGGGCATAGCGGGTGGCCAGCAGAACACCCAGCACCGAGTAGAAGGGCGCGTTCCAGAGCAGATACCGTGCGCCGTTTTCCAGAACCACAGGCTCGCTGGAGCCGGAGATGAGCCGCACCATCCACTCCGCGCCCAGCTGCATCAGAAAGATTGCCAGCACGGCCACCACCACGCTGTACAGGGCGATCTCCTTCATGCCCTTGCGGACACGCTCCGGCTGGTTTGCGCCGCAGTTCTGGGAAACAAACGTGGAGCATGCCGATGCCATGGCCATGACCGGCATGGTGGTAAAGGAGAACAGCTTCCGGGCGGCGGTGTGACCGGCGATGACCAGCGTACCCAGCCCGTTGATGCCGTACTGCAGCACCACCGAGCCAGCCGAGACGATGCTGCTCATCAGGCCCATGGAGATGCTCTGGCTGAACAGTTCCCAGTAAAGGTGGCTGCCCACCCTGAAATGCTGTTTTTCCGGAAGCAGGATCTTCACTCTGAGGAAGATGTACAGGATGCAGAGCACCACCGAAACGCCCTGCGAGATGACCGTTGCCACAGCCGCTCCCTGCACCCCCATGCCCAGCCTTGCAATAAACAGGAGATCCAGCACCACATTCAGGCCCGAGGAGATGAGCAGGAACACCAGCGGCATCACGCTGTTGCCAATGGCGCGCAGCAGGCCCGCGCAGAGGTTATAGGCGAACATGACCAGCACGCCCAGGTCGATGGTCAGGATGTAGCGGTACGCATCGTCCAGGATCTCCGCCGGGGTGTCCAGCATGAGGAGCAGCGTGTGCAGGCCCAGCACACCCGCCAGCGTAATGCAAAGGGAAGCCACCAGACCGATGACCAGTGAGCCTGCCACGGTCTTTTTGAGCAGATCGTGATCCTGCGCCCCGTAGGAGCGTGCTGCAACGATTGCAAGGCCGTTGCCGATACCGAGGCCAAAACCGACCAGAAGCTCGTAGATCGAGCCGCAGGAGCCAATGGCGGCAAGGGCGGTATCGCCCAGTACATTGCCCACGATCATGGTGTCCACGGTATTATAGAGCTGCTGGAACAGGCTGGAGATGAAGATGGGCAGCATGAACAGCAGCAGGTTTTTGAAAATGGGCCCGTGCATCAGGTCCACATTCATGCTGAAGGGAGATTTTTTCGCAGTTTGGGTCATAAGGTTCCTCACAGTTTACGGAAAACAACCCTCCCCGGCATTGCGCAGCAAAAACGGAGAGGGTTGTGCTTTATTTTTCTTTTACAGCTCCTGGGTCTCAAAGCCGTGGCCGGTCAGCACCTCCACGCTGGTGAAACCAGCTGCCTTGATGGCGGCGGCGGCTTCCTCAAAGCCGAAGGTCAGGCTGGAAACATCGTGGGAGTCGGAGGTGATGATGACCTTGCCGCCCATCTTGTTCCACTCCTCCAGCATCCATGCACTGGGGTAGAAGTCCTTGCGGTAGCCGCGGTAAACGCCGCCGGTGTTCACTTCCAGCAGGCAGTTGTGCTCTTTGGCTGCGCTCAGGGCCTTGAGGGCAGCGGCCCGGTAGCGGGGAGCCTCTTCATCAAAGAACTCACCCTCGCCGTTCAGCTTCTTGATGAGGTCGATGTGGGCCAGAATGTCCGGTCCCTTGGCGGCAACCTTCTCCACCTCTGCAAAGTAGGCCTCCACCGCGGCCAGCGGGTCACCGTCGAAATCATCAAAGATGCAGTCGTGCAGATCCTGCGGGCGGAAGTCGATCTCGTAGTACTTGCCGGTGTTCTTGCCGTACAGGTGATGGGCCGCACCGATCCAGTAATCGTAGTTCTCGGGCTTGTCCTCGCTCAGGCTGTCCCACTCGATGCCGCAGAGGATGTCCACCTTGCCCTTGTACTCTGCCTTTAGCTTTGCAATGGTGGCCTTGTACTGGGCGGTGCGGCTGGGGCTCATGCAGTACTCGCGATCCCGCTGCGTATAGCTATGGCCGGAGAAGCCCAGGGTCGTCAGGCCCTGTGCACAGGCGGCACTGGCCATTTCCTGCAAGGTATTTCTGCCATCGCACATCGTCGAGTGGCAATGAACACTGGACTTCTTATAATCTGCCATAACTAAATCACTGCATCCTTTCCTGTTTGACCTTGTGGTCAATGACGTGTCGTTTTTCCAGCTCACGGGTGATCTCTTCCACCGTGATGCCCGCCTGCACCATCAGCACCAGCACATGGTAAGCCAGGTCGCTGATCTCATAGATGGTCTCGGCCTTGTCCTCTTTTTCTCCCGCAATGATGACCTCGGTGCACTCCTCGCCCACCTTTTTCAGGATCTTCTCCTTGCCCTTCTCGAACAGGTAGGTGGTGTAGCTGCCTTCCTGGGGACGATCCCTGCGGCCCTGGATGAGTTCGTAAAGCCCCTGCCAGCTGAACTGCTTGAGCTCCGGCGAGACATACACTTCGTTGAAGAAGCAGCTCTCGGCACCGGTATGGCAGGCAGGGCCGTCCTTGACCACCTCCACCACCAGTGCGTCCTTGTCGCAGTCGGCGGTGATGGACACCACATGCTGGACATTGCCGCTGGTATCGCCCTTGCGCCAGATCTCCTGACGGCTCCGGCTCCAGAACACCGTACGTCCCTCGGCAATGGTCAGCGCCAGCGTCTCGGCGTTCATGTAGGCAAGAGTGAGCACCTCTTTGGTGTAGTGATCCTGCACGATGGCAGGAATGAGGCCCTTTTCATCAAATTTCAGTTCCATGGTCCATACTCCCTCCCCAAAGGGGATACTTACAGTTTATCCTAAAGTTGCCCGAAACGCAAGAGCTTACAGCCGCATTTCGACACCATTTTCATTCAGATAGGTTTTCAGGTCGTGGATGGTCAGCAGTTTCTGGTGGAAAATGCCCGCCGCAAGGCCCGCGTCGATGCCCTTGTGGTGGAACAGCTCAAGGAAATCTTCCTTTTTGCCCGCGCCGCCGCTGGCGATGATGGGCACATTCACCCGGGCAGCGACCGCGTCCAGCATCTCGAGATCGAAGCCGGTGCGGACACCGTCGGTGTCAATGCTGTTCAGGCAGATCTCCCCCGCGCCATGCGCCACGCACCAGCTGATCCAGTCCAGCGCGTCCCGGCCGGTATCCTCGCGCCCGCCCTTGGCGAACACCCGGAACTGGCCGTTCACCCGCTTCACGTCCGCCGAGAGCACCACGCACTGATCGCCGTATTTCCGGGCCGCCGCCGGGATGAGGCCGGGGTCCCGCAGAGCGCCCGAGTTGACGCTGACCTTATCGGCGCCGCATTTCAGCACCCGGTCAAAATCCTCCAGCGTGTTGATGCCGCCGCCTACGGTCAGCGGGATGAAGATCTCGCTTGCCACCCGGGTCAGAATATCGGTGAACAGAGCGCGGCCCTCAAAGCTGGCGGTGATATCGTAGAACACCAGCTCGTCGGCACCGGCGGCGTTGTACATCCGGGCCATCTCCACCGGGTCGGCCACGTCCCGGATGCCCTCAAAATTCGTGCCCTTGACCACCCGGCCATTCCGGACATCCAGACAGGGAATGATGCGTTTTGTGATCATTTTCGTTCCCCTCCGTTTAATTCTGCACCAGTTCTACACAACGTTTCAGATCCAGTGCCCCGGTATACAGGCTCTTGCCCAGGATCGCGGCAGCGGTGCCCATCTTTTTCAGCTCCAGCAGCTCGGCCTCCGACGAGATGCCGCCGCTGGCCGTGAAGGCCACGCCCGGCACCTCTGCCGCCAGCTGGCGGTACAGCGCCAGATTCGTGCCCTGCATGGCACCATCACAGGCAATGTCGGTGTAGATGATGGCCGTGCACCCGGCATCTGCCAGCCGCCTGCAGAAATCCACGCCCTTTTCGGCGCTGACCTCCTTCCACCCGTGGATGGCAACAAATCCATCTTTGGCATCCACCCCCACGGCGATCCGTTCGCCGTAGCGTTTCAGCATCCGGGCCGTGAAATCAAAATCCGTCACGGCCACACTGCCCAGGATGCAGCGATTCACGCCCAGAGAAAGGTATTTTTCAATGCGCTCCTCCGTGCGGATGCCGCCGCCCACCTCGATATACAAGCCCCCCTGCTTTGCCAGCGCGGCAATGGATCCGTAGTTGGAAAGGGTGCCGTCCTTTGCACCGTCCAGATCCACAACGTGGAGATACCTGGCCCCGGCCTTCACAAACTGCCGGGCCTGTGCACAGGGGTCCTCCCCGTAAACGGTCATACGGTCGTAATCTCCCTGCGTCAGGCGGACAACTTTGCCGCCTCTTAAATCAATTGCGGGAAACAATTGCATATTAGATTCCCTCCTAATTTTAGCTTTTCCTTCGTACAACCTCTCAGTCTCACTTCGTTCGACAGCTCCCCTAGTAGGGGAGCCCTTGGCAAAACGGGAAACTTCTCCCTGACTGCCAAGGCCTCTCCTACTAGGAGAGGTGGCAATGCGTCAGCATTGACGGAGAGGTTGTACGGAGCAGGGCCTTTCCACTACAGCTCGCTGAACGCCTTCAAGATCCGCAGCCCTGTCTCCCCGCTCTTTTCGGGGTGGAACTGGGTGCCGTACACCCTGCCCGCCCTGACCACGCCGGTCACGGGGATGGAGTAATCGCTGACAGCAAGTGTACTCCCGGTACAATTTTTGCCGTAGTAGCTGTGGACGTAATAGACATACTCACCCTCACGGATGTATCGGAAAAGCGGGTCATCCCGTACGATGTGCAGGGCGTTCCAGCCGATCTGCGGCACCTTGAGGGTTTTGTCTTTCAGGTCAGGCTCCAGCGGGCAGACCTCGCCTTTGACAAAACCCAGGCCCCCATGCTCACCGTACTCATAGCTTTTTTCAAAGAGCAGCTGCATTCCCAGGCAGATGCCCAGCAGGGGCTTTTGCGCCGCCTGCTCCCGGATGACCGGCACCAGACCGGTAGCCGAGAGCTTGTCCATGGCATCGCCAAAGGCACCCACCCCCGGCAGGATGAGCCGGTCGGCCTTGCAGATGGTCTGTGCATCGGCGGTCACAACGGCCTCCAGCCCCAGATGCGTCAGGCTGGAGCGCAGGCTGAACAGGTTGCCCACGCCGTAATCGATGATCGCGATCATACCAGCAGTCCTTTCGTGGAGGGGATCTCGTCCCGGTGGGCTGCATCAACAGCGACTGCCGCAGCCAGCGCGCGGCCTGCCCCCTTGAAGCAGGCTTCGAGAATGTGGTGGGTATTTTCCCCTGCAAATTGTACAAAGTGGAGCGTAGCGGGCACATTGCGGGCAAAGCCCAGCCAGAACTCCGAGGCGCATTCCACATCGAAATCGCCCACCTTTTCGGTCTTGCAGTGGACATCCCAGTTCAGGGTGCACCGGCCCGAAAGGTCTACCGCGCAGAGCACCAGCGCCTCATCCATGGGCAGGTAGAAGCTGCCATACCGCTGGATGCCCCGCATCTCGCCCAGCGCCCGGGCAAAGGCCTGCCCCAGTGCAATGCCGATATCCTCAGCCGTGTGGTGGTAATCCACCTCCACATCCCCGTGGCAGGTGAGCACCAGGTCAAACCGGCCATGGCGGGCAAACAGCTCCAGCATGTGGTTCAGGAACCCACAGCCGGTGTCCACCTCATAGCGGCCCGCACCGTCCAGATTCAGGGTCAGCTCGATCTGGGTCTCGTTGGTGTTGCGTTCCAGTGTCACTTCCCGCATGGGTCATTCCTCCATTATTTTGTCAAGGGTGTTCAGGAAGATCTGCATCTGCTCCGGCGTGCCGATCGTGATGCGCAGCCAGTTTTCAATGCGCGGGGCATCAAAGTGGCGCACCAGAACGCCCTTTTCCTTCAACTTCCGGTACAATTCGCCGCCATTTTTCTTTTGTGTAGAGGCGAACAGGAAGTTGGAGCGGCTGTCCAGCACCGCAAAGCCCCGGGCTTCCAGCTGCTGTTTTGTCCATGCGCGGGTGTCCACGATGGCGGCACGGGTCTTTTCAAAATAAACGGTATCTTCCAGCGCGGCCTGCCCTGCCTTCAAGGTCAGCCGGTTGATGTTGTAGGGGTTCAGGCTGAACTTGACCCGGTTCAGATCCGCAATGAGGCTGGCGCTGCCCATGGCAAGGCCCAGCCGCGCACCGGCCAGCTGGCGGGATTTCGAGAAGGTCTGCACCACCAGCAGGTTGTCGTACCGGTCAATGAGCGGCACGCAGCTCTCGCCGCCAAAGTCCACATAGGCCTCATCCACAATGACCACATTGTCAGGGTTCGCTTTCAGGATGCCCTCGATGGCACTGCGGGGCAGGGCCAAGCCGGTGGGGGCGTTGGGGTTTGCGATGACGATGGTCTCGTTCAGGCCGCAGTAATCGGCGGGATCAAGGGTGAAATCCTCCTTCAGCGGGATGATATGGCTGGGGATGTGCATCAGCCCGCACCAGACGCTGTAGCAGCCGTAGGTGATGTCGGCATAGGCCAGCGGGTGGGTCTCGTCGCAGAAGGCCCTCAGGGCGAAAAAGAGGTTCTCGTCACTGCCGTTGCCGGGCATGATCTGATCCGGCTGCAGGCCAAAGTGCACCGCCGCCGTTTTCAGCAGGTCGGTGCAGGCGGGGTCGGAGTAGAGACGGAGCTTTTCCACCTCATGCTCGCTCACCGCCGCCACCACCGCCGGGCTGGGCAGATAGGGGCTCTCGTTGGTGTTCAGCTTGATGTATTGCTGGTCCTGCGGCTGCTCCCCTGGGGTGTAGGGGGTGACTGTTTCAAGTTTCGGAGAGAGATATTTACTCATAGCAATTTCCTCACTGTCAGCGTCCTCGCCCTCTCAGGCGCTTCGCGCCAGCTCCCCCAAAGGGGGAGCCTCTGGCGGTTTTCCGTAGCCTTGCGGGAAATTGCCAAAGCCTCTCCCTTTGGGAGAGGTGGCATTGCAAAGCAATGACGGAGAGGGCGAGCCACCTTTAGTCCTCTTCATATCTTATCGTCACGCTCCTGGCATGGGCGTGCAGGCCCTCGCGCTCGGCAAAATCGGCAATGCGGGGTGCCACCTCGCCCAGCGCCTCGCGGGTGTAGTAGAGGAAGCTGGACTTCTTCACAAAGTCGTCCACACCCAGCGGGCTGGAGAAGCGGGCCGTGCCGCTGGTGGGCAGGGTGTGGTTGGGGCCTGCAAAGTAATCGCCCAGGGCCTCGGGCACATTGCGGCCCAGGAAGATGCTGCCCGCGTTTTTGATCTCGTTCAGCACCCCGAAGGGGTCCTCCACGCAGACCTCCAGATGCTCCGGTGCAATGATGTTGCAGGCCTCAATGGCCTTGTGCAGGTCGGTGCAGACGATGATCTTTCCATTGTCGTCCACGCTGGCGCGGGCAATGGCGGCACGGGGCAGCTGGGGGATCTGCACCTCCAGCTCTGCCTGCACGGCCCTGGCCAGCGCCGGACTGTCGGTGACAAGAACAGGGCTGGCCAGCTTGTCGTGCTCGGCCTGGCTCAGCAGATCTGCCGCCACCCAGGCGGGGTTGCAGCCGCCGTCGGCCAGCACCAGAATCTCGCTGGGGCCCGCGATCATATCAATGCCCACCTTGCCGAACACCTTGCGCTTGGCGGTGGCAACGTAGATGTTGCCGGGGCCGACGATCTTGTCCACCGCCGGGATGCTCTGGGTGCCGTAGGCCAGCGCGGCCACGGCCTGTGCACCGCCGGTCTTGAAGATCTTGGTCACACCGGCGGTGGCGGCGGCGGCAAGGATGACCGGATTCACCCTGCCGTCCTTTCCGGCGGGGGTGGTCATCACGATCTCTGACACGCCCGCGACCTTGGCCGGGATGACATCCATCAGCACGGTGGAGGGATAGGCCGCCGTGCCGCCGGGCACATACACGCCCGCCTTTTCAATGGGGGTATATTTCTGGCCCAGCACGATGCCGGGCTTCTCGTTGATCACAAAGTTCTTGTGCACCTGCTGGCGGTGGAAGCTCTCAATGTTGGCGGCAGCCTCCCGCAGGGTCTCAAGGAAATAGGGTTCCATATTGGCAAAGGCCTCGTCGATCTCCGCCTGCGTCACCTGCAGGTCATCGATCTTTGCCCCGTCAAATTTCAGCGCGTACTCCTTCAGCGCCTCATCCCCCCGGGCGCGGACCTCGGCAATGATGCCGTCCACCACATCCTCCACGTTTTTCTCCGCGCGGATGTCCCGGTTCAGGATCTCCTCGGGCCTGAGCTCATCAAAATTATACAGCTTGATCATTTTGTTTCCTCCTGCAAGGTCTTGCGCAGCGCTTCCAGCATGGCATCCATCTCGTTGTGCTTGAACTGGTAGCTGGCCTTATTGGCAATGAACCGGGCCGAGATGGGCATGAACTCGGTGACCACCCGCAGGCCGTTCTCCCGCAGGGTGGTGCCGGTCTCCACGATATCCACAATGACATCGGAAAGGCCCAGAATGGGGGCCAGCTCAATGGAGCCGTTCAGCTTGATGATATCGATATCCCGCCCGATGGATGCATAGTAGCTCTTTGCAATGTTGACGAATTTGGTCGCCACCCGCACCGGGCGGCTGGGGTCGTCCTTGTAATCGGCCGGGGCTGCAACGCACATGCGGCATTTGCCAAGGCCGGTGTCCAGCAGCTCGTACACATCGGCAGAAGCCTCTGTGAGGATGTCCTTTCCCACGATGCCCACATCGGCCGCGCCGTGCTCCACATAGATGGCAACATCGCTGGGTTTGACGAGGAAGTAGCGGATGCCGGCCTCCGGGTTTTCCACCACCAGCTTGCGGGTGGTGTTGTAGTCCTCCGGGCAGCCGTAGCCGATGCCCGCCAGCAGGTTATACACCTTATCGCCCAGACGGCCCTTGGGCAGAGCCACGTTCAGCATCACCCTGTCGGTGCTGTTCTTCTGCACCGGCGGCAGCGGGGCGCTCAGGCGGTCCAGCTCGTCCAGATAGACCGCAAAGCCGATGGCACCGGCACCGGGGGTGAACTTCTGCATCAACAGGTCGTAGCGGCCGCCCTTGAGCAGGGGACGGGGCAGGGCTTTCAGGTAGCCCTGAAACACAAGGCCGTTGTAGTATTCCATCTCACCGGCCAGCGTCATGTCCAGCCGGATCACGCCGCCCGCCTTTTCCAGCGGCACAGCCAGCGCTTCCAGCTCGGCCACCGCCGCGCGCATGGCGTCGTTGCGGCACAGGGCAGCAGCCTTTGCAAGGGTATCGGCATAGCTGCCGCAGAGGTTCAGCACGCTGCACAGGGTATCGGCGGCATCGGCAAGACCGGCTGCTCCGGCTGCAGCCCGCAGCTCGTGGGCGTTTTTCTGCCGCAGCTTTTCCAGCAGCTTTGCGCGGGCGGCATCCGGCACGCCCAGCGCGTCGAACAGGCCGAACAGGTAGCCCATGTGGCTCACTTCCAGCACCCACTCGGCCCCCAGTGCATCCAGCGACCGCGCCGCCAGACACACCGCCTGCTGCACCTGTGCTTCCCCCACCGCGCCCAGCATCTCAAGGCCCATCTGGCTGATTTCTTTAAAGGTGTGGCTCTCGGCGGAAGGGCGGTAGACGTTCTCGTGATAGTAGTAGCACAGGGTCTCGCCGGGGGCGGGCTGCGCCGTCTTGGCAATGGAGAGGGTCACGTCCGGCTTGAGGGCCAGCAGACGGCCATCCAGATCGGTGAAGGTGATGACCTGCTCCGACGACAGAAAGCTGCGGTTCTCCTGATACAGGCCGTACTCCTCAAACCGGCCCATATGATACTTGCGGCAGCCCGCCGCTTCGTACAAGGCGCGCAGCGCAAAGGAGGCGCGCTCCTTGGGCTGCAGGTTTGCAAGGCTGAATTCCATTGTCGGTTCCCCCATTTCTTACTTGAGTTTATTTTACTTTATCTAGGTAAAGTTGTAAAGTAGGAAAGTGACGGTGTTTTCAATTCAATGATACGATTTTTCTGTGCGTTTGTACAGGGAAAAGAAGAAAAGGAGCCGTTGCATGGCGCAACAGCTCCTTTTCAGCACGCATATTTACCCAAGCAGGTCCAGCACACTGGCCTTCGGGCGGGCACCCACGGCCTGACGCACCAGCTTGCCCTGCTCAAACACCAGCAGGGTGGGGATGCTCATCACGCCGAACTCCCCGGCCAGCTCCGGCTGCTCGTCCACGTTCACCTTGCCCACCTTCACATCGCCGCGCTCCTCGGCCACTTCGTCCACAATGGGGCTGAGCATCCGGCAGGGGCCGCACCAGCTGGCCCAGAAGTCCAGCAGGACGGGCTTTTCGCTCTGCAGCACTTCCTGCGCAAAGTTTTCTTTCGTGATGGTAATGACTGCCATATTTTTACCTCCTGAAGGGTGTTTGTAATTTCACTGACAGCATCAGTATACCCCGTCGGAGTGTGTTTTTCCGTGACCGGGTCACACAGGGGCGCAAAAAAGCCCGAAGCAGGAAGAAAGAATACTGCTCCGGGCAGGGAAACGCTTATTTCAGTGTTCTGTCAGCAGGGTATCAGACACCGGCCACGCAGTTCTTGCCGGCGATGTAGCCGTAGTAGACGCACAGGCTGTGGCTGATGCCGCGCATGCAGATGGGGTATTCCACTGCGTAGCGGCTGCCCTGCACATTGCCGCAGACATACAGGCCCTTGATGATGTCGCGCTTGGGGCTGGCGGGGTCCTCCTCGGTGAAGGTGTGGCAGTTCTCGTCGCTCTCCAGGCCGCCCACGCACACCAGCATGGAAGTGGTGCCCCACTGGCATGCATAGTACGGGGGATTCTCCAGCGCGAACATCCGGCTTGCGGGCTTGCCGAAGTCATCGTCGGAACCGGCCTTGGCCAGCTCGTTGTAGCGCTCGACGGAAGCCAGTGCATTATCCAGTGCATCGCCCTCAAAGCCGCACTGGGTCAGCAGGTCTTCCAGTGTATCGGCCTTGAACTGGTAAGCCTCGGCCTTTGCGCTGATCTTGGTGTACTGACGGTCGGTGTAGTTGGGGTTGGACTCATCCTCATCCTCGGGGATGATGTAGCACAGGCCGCCGTGGTTTGCGGGCATGTAGGGCACCTCTTCGCCCCACTTGGAGTCGTACAGCTGGAAGGAGGTGCACTCGGGCTGCAGCTCGATCTGGTTTTCCAGCTGCTGGCCGGGGATGCACTCGTTCATGAAACGGTCGCCGCGCTTGTTGATCTGCAGGAAGGGGGTCACGCCCATGCCGCTGCCCATGTGGTGGGTCATCGGTGCGTGGAAATCCTGCACCTTTGCGCCGATCCATGCGCCCATGCGCAGGCCGTCGCCGGTCTCCACGGTCTTGCCCTCCACGTCAACGCCCAGCATACCCATGGCACCCATGTTGGCGATCTTCTTCTCCACGATCTCGGGAGCAAAATGCTTCATGATCTTCTCGTCGCCGGAGTTGTCGCCGGTAGCCAGGATCACGCCCTTGGAAGCGTTGAGCTGGATGTACTTGTTGTCATTCTGTGCGTCGCGGATGATCACGCCGGTCACGCGGCCGTCGCTGTCCTTCAGCAGCTTGGTGCCGAAGCAGCCGAAGAAGGTCTGTGCACCGTTCTCAACGGCCTTGTTCAGGTTGGCTTCCACTATAAAGCCCTGCTGATCCTTGCGGGAAGAGCGGAACTCCATGCTGGAAGGGAAGGTGGGGAACTCTTCGTTGCGGTAATCGTAGTGCTCGGGCTGAGGCCATGCCAGCGGCACCAGAATACCCTTGTCGAACTGCTCCTGGGTCACGGCCTCACGGGTGGAGTCGCAGATGGTCAGCTCGGGGTAAGCCTCGATGAACCAGTCCATGACCTCGTGTGCATGGGAAGCCCACTTTTTCAGGATGGAGCGCTTGTTGCGGTAGGTGCACTCGCGCATCAGGCGGTCGACCACAACATCCTCGTCCACGATGTTCTCACGGCCCCAGCGCTTGTTCAGGCTGCCGTTCAGCAGGGCATACTCGCCGCTGCGGCAGTTGAAGGAAGAGCTCTTTTCCACGATGGCAACTTTTGCGCCCTCCTCGGCAGCCGCACGGGCAGCGCAGACGCCGGACAGACCGGCGCCGATGATGACCACATCAAAGTCCTGGGTCTCACTGGCCTGCACGTCCGGCTCTTCGCCCAGCCAGTCATCGCCGGTATCCCCGGCGGTATCTGCAGCAGGCTCTTCGGAAGCAACGCCCATAGCCTGCTCGATGCAGCTGGCGGCAGCCTTCTTGACCGCGTTGGTGGTGACGGTGGCGCCGGAGATGTTGTCGATCTCGGTACCCTGTGCGGCCATGATGGCCTCCTGCAGGGTGGGTGCGGCCACGCCGCCGATGCTTTCGGTCTCGTTGGAGGCATCGATGACCACCTCGGTGATGGCGGTCTCGCTGAAGGTCATGGTCACCTTCACCTCACCGATGCCGGTGGCCGTGCCGGTGTAGGTACCGGCGGTGTAGATGGCATCGCCGGTAGCGGCGGTGCTGGAAGAAGCTGCGGAGTTGCAGGCAGCCAGTGCACCGGCGGTGACACCGCTCATGGCGGCAGCGGCGGCGACCTTCAAAAAGCCTTTGCGGGAGATCTTTTCCATTTGGATTTCCTCTTTCTTCTCATCAATTTCTCTTCGTCTCTGCGGGAGTTTTTCCCGCGCTGCACTTAGTATAAAATATAACGAAGTAAAAGGGAAACAAAAAAATTTTGCCACCCTGATAAAAAGTGTTTATAACTGTCTCCCGCCATGTTATACTGAGAGCAGACGGAGCTTTCCCTGCACAGAAAGGAGCTTTTTTCGGATGAACGACCACCAGCTGCTGTGTTTTCTCACCGTGAGCCGGACCCTGAATTTTACCACAGCCGCCCGGGAGCTGTACTGCACCCAGCCCGCCCTCAGCTACCAGATCCGCAGTCTGGAAAAGGAGCTGGATCTGGCCCTGTTTGAGCGCAGCACCACCCGCGTGGCGCTGACCGAAGCAGGCCGGGCCTTTGTGCCGCAGGCGGAGGGGATCTATCGCAGCATCCTGAACGCCCGCACCGCACTGAAGGGCTTTGCCCGGCGGCGCACACTGACCCTGCGCCTGCCGCCGGTGCTGCTGCAGCGGTATCCCATTTATCCCATCCTGCTCGCACTTCTGCACCCCGCCCCGCCGAGATCTAAGTTTGCGCTTGACACTCGGCTCGTGTCTCGCACCCCCCCACACATCCTCATCATCGACGCCTCCACAGCCCTCTACCTCACCT
>ENA-OQLI01000583-OQLI01000583.1-human-gut-metagenome-genome-assembly--contig:-NODE-583-length-41072-cov-10.840396_pt1 | contig 41072 bp, 33 predicted proteins | sample MGYA00242805_ERZ504812 | MGnify/ENA primary metagenome ERZ504812 (study PRJEB26092, sample SAMD00036430) | human gut metagenome | host: Homo sapiens | study: EMG produced TPA metagenomics assembly of... | reverse complement strand
AGACAGGGAACTGGACAAATACTTTCAGGTAGGACCCAAGAGAAGGGTCTATTCCTCCTTAGCTCAGTCGGTAGAGCATGCGGCTGTTAACCGCAGTGTCGTTGGTTCGAGTCCAACAGGGGGAGCTAAGAAAAGCAGCACAGATCGGAAAGACCTGTGTTTTCTTCTGGGAATGCAAATCCAGTGAGAGGTATGTCTGCTTTTACAGTAATCACCTGGCTCCGTGGTCAAGCGGTTAAGACATCGCCCTTTCACGGCGGTAACACGGGTTCGATTCCCGTCGGAGTCATTTCTGACAATGTAAGTTGTTTGATTAGGTACCCGTAAGGGTTTTGGACCTTTAGCTCAGTTGGTTAGAGCAACCGGCTCATAACCGGTCGGTCCTGGGTTCGAGTCCCCGAAGGTCCATTTTTGAAATTAGTTAGTTATTTGGCCTAGTGGCTCAGTTGGTTAGAGCGCCGCCCTGTCACGGCGGAGGTCACGGGTTCGAGTCCCGTCTGGGTCGTTTCTTTTAAAAGAAATTATAATTTTATATGCTGGTATGGCGGAATAGGCAGACGCAAGGGACTTAAAATCCCTCGGGGGCAACTCCGTGCCGGTTCAAGTCCGGCTACCAGCACTTTTGTGTGAAGTCTGATTTTGGTGGATGCTGAGATTGGATTTTTTTGTTGTTTTATAAAATATAGCATTTTTGAGTGGAGCAAAGGAGCGTTTGTTCCACTTTTTATTCATGACAATAGAATGCTCGCAGAGCGTGCATTCTATTTTCTGTCACAGGAATGTCAAAAAGCCGTCCGAAAGAAAATAGCTTCTATTCGGACGGCTTTTTATACTAATGATACCCGTTGTGAAAATGTTTGAAATTCATATAAGCTGCTTTTTAATGTAGCGTCCAGGCTTCTGCACAGATCGGTGTGTCAGCATTGACAGTAATGGTTCCGCAGGTACGGTCATCAGGCAGCTCCCAGTAGGCAATGACGGTATCCTGTTTAGCAGAAAGCTCCAGAATGCCGCGGTCAGCGATCAGATGAAGCTCTGTTAAGCCGGCAGGAAGCTGGGTGGCTTTATCTGCACATGTAAAGATACCGGTTGCTGCATCATAGGCGCAGACATTTCCTAAAATGGAGAAGGAAACTTTGCCGGTGCTGCCAAGAGATACGTCAATGCCAACTGCTGCAGGAGAAGTCAGCTCTGCCTGGCAGGATGTGGTGTCAGCTGCGTGGAAGAGTGTGTTCGCTGCTTTTTTTGCATCAAACCATTCATGAACAGGATGCTGTGCAAGAATCCATTCACCATCCTGCTTGATCAGCTCAAGTTCACGGGGCAACGTCAGCATGCCGGTATAGAGACGTTCCGGATTCTGGGTGCGCAGCCACTGAATCAGTACGATGCGGTCAGGTGCGTTATTATAGGTTTGTCCGGCATAAGCGAGTTCTGTATAGGAAGCACGTTTGCCGGCGCTGTAGTTGGTAAAGCGGAAGCCGTCAAAATCGCCGATAAAGTATTCACTGGAAGCAGTATAGAAAATCCATTTTTCAGTGCCGTCCGGTGTAGAAATCGGGCGCAGATCGGGGCATTCGTTGGCAGTTTCGAAAGTCAGTTGCTGAGTGATCTCCCAGTGGAGCATATCTGTGGAACGAAGGATGGCATATTCCGTGCCTTTTAAGTAAAGGGACATGATAAATGCTTTGGATTTTTCGTGCCAGTAAACCTTGGGGTCACGGTTGTCTGTTTTGAGAAACGGAACAACTGCTCCCGGAAGCTTCTGCAGAGTGAGACCATGATCGGTGCTGTATGCCGTGTGCTGGGTGTAGTCTTTTCCCTCGCTACAGGCGCTGTCATGGCTGCCGCCGGCTGCGGTATAGAAGAACAGGAGTGCATCCTTGGGAAGACTTCGATAGAGGTTGCTGTCAGCAGCTGCCTGAATTTCATCCCTGTGCTCGTTTGTCAGACCGCAGCCGGAGAAGATGGTTCCCTCTTCATCCGGAAGCATGGCAACAGGAAGCCGTGTCCAGTGGAGCAGGTCTGTACTGGTGGCATGTCCCCAACTCATATTGTTCCAATTGACACCGAAGGGATTGTGTTGATAATATAAGTGATAGGTTCCATTGTCGTAAACAAGACCATTTGGATCGTTGATCCAGCCTGCGTTGGCTGTAAAGTGGACAGCCGGATGCACTTCGCCGGAGACAGGAAGCTCGTCAGTCTGAGTAACTGCATCTTCAAAACCTGCAGGAAACTCTGCAGACAGGGTCAGCGTGCGTCCCATCCATTCAGAAACCGGCAGAGGGGAAAGATATTCGTAGGAATAGGTTCCGTTGTCTGCAGCGGCTTCTCCGAAAGGAAAATAAACACATAAAAGAAGCTTTTCGCCGTCAAAAAGTTTCAGGACCCTGGTATCTTTCGGGTGGGATACAACCGGAAGACAGAGAAAAGGATGCTTAATTGTAAGCTGCATATGGAAATCCTCCGTTTTTTTCTTCATCATAAGATGAATGGCGGAAAAAAGTCAATATGGGAAGTATGAAAAGTACTGTGGGATATCACAGAAAATTGTGAAATAGAAAAGAAGGATAGAAAACAGGATGAAAACAAAAGGCAATTCCGGTGTTATGGATATGACCCAGGGAAATATGGCGATGCTGATTTTAAGTTTTGCATTGCCGTTGATGTTGGGAAATGTATTTCAACAGTTTTATACGGTGGCTGATACGGCCATTGTAGGAAAAATACTTGGAGTGGATGCGTTGGCAGCACTCGGCACTGTAGAGTCGATAAACTGGCTGGTTTTGGGGACCATTCAGGGAATCACCCAGGGCTTTGGCATCCTTGTTTCCCAGCAGTTTGGTGCCAAAAAAGAGGAGGCGCTTCAGGAAACCATTTTTCATGCGTCTTTTCTGGCAGTAGTGGCGGCGATTTTATTTACCGTTGGTATTCTGATCGGATTACCCGGTTTGGTGGGGATTTTACAGGTTCCTGTTGATATTCGCCCGATCTGTCTGGACTATTTGTATGTGCTCTTTGGTGGTATTCCGCTGATGATGCTCTATAATTTTACTGCGGCTATGCTGCGGGCGTTTGGAGACAGTAAAACACCTCTGACAGCATGTGTTATCGCAGCGCTGTTTAATATTGCGCTGGATTTATATTTTATCCTGGAGCTTGGCTGGGGTGTAAAGGGTGCAGCCCTTGCAACTGTGATCGCCCAGACCCTTGCTTCTGCATATTGTCTGTGGAAGCTGTGCCGGATCGAGGTGCTTGCAGAAAAAAGGAAGGCCGCCAAATGGAGACTTCATGCCGGACTTTGCGGGAAACTGATCTATCTTGGACTACCGATGGCATTTCAGAACCTTGTGATCGCCATTGGAGGCATGATCGTGCAGACTGTGGTAAACAGCTTTGGCGTTGCATTTATCGCAGGCTACACGGCGACGTGCAAGCTTTATGGTATCCTTGAGGTGGCAGCGACCTCCTATGGCTTTGCAATGGTTACCTACGCGGGTCAGAACCTCGGTGCGGGAAAAACAGACAGGATCAAGGAGGGAACCAGAATCGGTGTTTTGATCGGTGTGCTGACTTCCTTTGTCATTACCGGACTGATGTTTCTGTTCGGACGAAATATTCTGGGACTTTTCATCTCTGCAGATGCAGCTCAGAGCAGTCAGGCTGCGGTGGTTGCATGGCGCTTTTTGCGGATTATGAGTAGCTTCTTATGGGTACTGTATATTTTACATATCGTCCGCAGCGTGATCCAGGGAATGGGAAATACCGTGATTCCGCTTGTATCCGGAATTTTTGAATTTATTATGAGAACCGGTGCGACGCTGATTTTACCGGTGCTTTTTGGAGAAAATGGAATTTTATTCGCAGAGGTACTGGCATGGATGGGCGCCGATCTGGTGCTGATTCCGGGATATTTTTATATGCGAAAAAAGCTGCTTTCGGGCAGATTGGACCAGGGTGATGTTCAAAGCGCAGTTTGAAGCTCGAAGGAAGAAAAAAACAGCCCTACGGCGGGATGTTCCGGTTGGAAGCTCCTGTGCCGCAGGGCTGTTTTTTTTCAGCGTCGGTTTTGCTGGTAATAGCTTAAGAAGTCCGCAATTTTGTCTGCAGATTCCTTGAGTACCTCGATCCGGGGCAGGTATACGACCCGGAAGTGATCAGGCTGTTCCCAGTGGAAGCCTCCGCCATGGATAAGCAGGATTTTCTTGTCGCGCAGAAGATCGAGGGCAAACTGTTCGTCGTTGGTGATATGAAACTTTTTGACGTCGAGCTTCGGGAACATGTAAAAGGCTGCTTTCGGTTTTACAACGCTCAGTCCGGGAATGTCCTTTAATGCCTGATAAATGCACTCACGCTGCTCATAAATCCGTCCGCCGGGCGTTAAATAATTGCTGACGCTCTGGTAGCCGCCGAGGGCAGTCTGGACGATGGACTGCGCGGGAACATTGGAGCACAGGCGCATATTAGAGAGCATACGGATGCCTTCGATATAGTCCTGCGCGATGGCTTTGTTGCCGCTTAAAATCATCCATCCAATTCGAAAGCCTGCGATCATGTGGGACTTGGACAGACCGCTGAAGGTGACACAGAACAGGTCGGGAGCCAGGGATGCGATGGAAATATGCTCGCCGCCGTCCATGACCAGTCGGTCATAAATCTCATCGGAAAAGATGATCAGATGGTGCTGACGCGCGATTTCCACGATTCCTTCCAGAACTTCCTTCGGATAAAGCGCGCCGGTCGGATTGTTGGGATTGATGATGACGATCGCTTTCGTGCGGCACGTGATCTTTTTTCGAATGTCGGCAAGGTCAGGATACCAGTCTGCCTGCTCATCGCAGAGATAATGGACAGCTTTGCCGCCTGCAAGCGTTGCGCAGGCAGTCCAGAGCGGGTAGTCGGGGGAAGGGATCAGGATTTCATCCCCGTCGTCCAGCAGGGCGGACATGCTTAAATTGATCAGCTCGCTGACACCGTTTCCCGTGTAGATATCCTCGATGGTGACGTTGGGGATATTTTTTAGCTGTGCATACTGCATGATTGCTTTGCGGGCTGCAAACAGTCCCTTAGCGGGAGAATAGCCTTCGCATTCCGTCAGCTGCTGGCGCATGTCGTAAATGACTTCATCGGGAGTGCGGAAGCCGAAGGGGGCGGGATTGCCGATGTTCAATTTTAAAATCTGAACGCCTGAGGATTCCATCCGTTCAGCTTCATCGACAACCGGACCGCGGACATCGTAAAGAACATTGTTCAATTTGGAAGACTTTTTAAACAGCGTCGGCTGGGAAGCAGACGGAGCGGAAAAGTCTGAACCGTCCTGACGGGAAGAAGTTTTCTTCTGAACCGAATCGGAACGTTTGGAGAATGTAGAAGATTGAACCGAACCTGCGGAGGAGGAACCGATGACCGTGTCTGGATGAGGGCAAAAATTGAACTCGGTCGGAAGCTTTGTACTGCCAGAGTTCAATTTTCCTGAACTGAAATTCTGTGCAGAACCGGTGCGCCCTGCCAGCCAGTCTGCCTCAACCTGGAGGGCATTTGCAAGAAACTGCAGGATCTCAGCGCGGGGCATGGTTTTGCCGTTGACATACTGGCTGATGTGGCTTTTGCCGAGCTTTAAATTCTGTTCTTCCGCGAGATGTAAAAGATCAATCGGTTTCATTTGCTGCTGATTCATGGATTCCTTTAAACGGGATGCAAAAAGTTCATAGGCTATGTTTGACATAGAAGGCTCCTTTCCTACAAACAATAGAAGGCACGCTCTGCGAGCATTCTATTGTCATGAATGATGCTTGAACATAGAGTTCAAATTATAAATATAAGTTTAAAAATGAATGCAATTTAAATTGAATAAAAAGTTCAAAAAAACAGGATGCGTCATGATCCATAAAAACAGGATACTGTTGAATTGAATTATATCATAAAATTGAAATGGTTCAAGATAAAAAGCGAAAGTTAAAAATTAAACAAAGGGAGCGTTCGCAGAAAGATTTGCAGGCAAAAAGTCTTTGCCTTTTGGAATGAAATTTGTTACAATACTAACGATATCAGGCAAACAGGAATTGCTGTAAGAAAGTAATACAGCCGGAAAATCTGCCGGTGTCTTTTGAAGAAGACAGGTAAGTCTCTCCGAAGGGAGCCGAGCGGCAGAAAGACGGAAACGATCGTAACAATTATCGTGATGATCCTTATCATAATAAGGTCATAATAAGGAAAAACATGGTGGTCACAGGACGATCCGGATCATGAAGAAAAGAATTGCCAGGAAGGGAATTTGTCTTTCAAAAAGACAGGTTCCCTTTTGTTGTGCAAAATTTCGACGATGGAGCAGGTGCAGTTGAACGGGACCGGCGCAGCGGCAGTACGGCAGTTTTTGACATCAGAATAGATTGCAGACAGGAATAAAGTGATGATAAAGGGAAGTAGACTGGGATTTTCCTATTTCTGGGACGGGGAGAGCATTCCGGTATTTGAACAAGCGAATATAGAGCTGAAAGAGGGCGAATGGACGGCGATCCTTGGATGCAACGGCTGCGGAAAGTCCACGCTTGTGCGTCTGATGAACGGATTGCTGCCGCTTCAGGACGGTAAGCTTTCTGTAAATGGCATAAATGCAGGAAATCCTGCAAATAAGTGGGAGCTGTGCAGGATATGTGGCATGGTATTCCAGAATCCGGATAATCAGTTTGTTTCTTCTGTGTTGGAAGAGGATATTGCTTTTGGTCTGGAAAACGCTCAGGTTCCGGAACGGGAGGTCACATCGAAAGTGAAGGCAGCGCTGGAACTGGTCGGGCTGGAAGGGTATGAAAAGCGTTCTCCGTCGAGCTTGTCCGGTGGGCAGAAACAGCGGGCTGCGCTGGCGGGGGTGCTGGCGTTGAACCCGGAGATCCTGATCTTTGACGAGGCGACTTCCATGCTGGACCCGAAAGGACGCCGGGAAGTACTCGCAGAGATGAAAAAGCTGCGCGATTGTGGAAAAACAGTTGTGATGATCACCCATGATGTGGAAGAAGCTGTGTTGGCAGATCAGGTGATTTTGATGGGACGTCCCAATGGACAGAAGGATCCGAATACCGTCCTTGCACAGGGGAGTGTGCGGGAAATTCTGACGGACAGCAGACTGTTGATACAGGCGGGAATTGTACCGCCCATGGCAGTTCGGATGTATGAAGATTTAAAACTGGTGGGAATTGAACTGAACCGATGCCCGCTGACGAAAGAGGAGCTGGCAGAAGCGCTATGCAGATGGAAGTCAGAAAATTAACAGTTGGATATGGAGCAGCCTGGGTACTGGATCAGGTCAGCCTGCAAATCGGGGCAGGAGAATTTGTCGGGATCGTCGGGTGCACCGGCTGCGGCAAGACGACGCTGTTAAAGGCGATGGCTGGACTACTGGAAGTGCAGAGCGGAGAAATTCTGTTGGACGGGGAAAATATTTTTTCCAGACGATTCGATCGGGCAGTTCTGCGCAGAAAAGTAGGAATGGTATTTCAGTATCCGGAATATCAACTTTTTGCACAAACAGTGGAGAAGGATGTGGGCTTCGGACTGAAATACAGCAGACTTAGCCGGGAGGAAAAACAGGAACGCGTCAGATGGGCGCTGGAGCAGATGGGATTTTCCTATGAGGAAATCAAAGATCAGTCGCCGCTTTCTTTATCTGGCGGAGAGAAGCGCAGAGTGGCGATCGCAGGCGTTCTGGCGACAAAGCCGGAGCTTCTGATGCTGGATGAGCCGCTTGCCGGACTGGATCCGATGGCGCGGGAGATGTTTCTGGAATTTCTGGAAAGGCTGACAGGGCAGGGTGTGACAGTGTTGATGGTGTCCCACAACCTGGACGCACTGGCACAGCATGCTGCACGGATCATTGGAATGAAGCAGGGCAAAATTGTAATGGATGGAAGCTGTCAGGAGGTATTGGGAGACAGCAGGGCGCTTCGGACGATCGGACTGCTCGGCAGCGAAGCAGCGCAGACCGCGGAGCTTTTGCTGGCAAACGGTGTGCTGCCGGAGGGGGCGGCAAAGCGGAGAGGGCTTACACCTGCGCTTCAGGAAGAGATGGAAAACGTTCCCGTGGAAGAAAAGAGGATTCTGCCGGGCAGCGGGCTTCCCGTTACTTATGAGGCGCTGCGGGACGAGATTATCGGTGCGTTGACTGGGGAAAAAGGAGAAAACAGATGATGCAGATGCCGATGGGGCAGTATCGCCCCGGAAATACATTTTTTCATCGGGCAGATGCGAAAGGAAAGCTGCTGGGGCTGTGCCTGGTGATTGCAGCGGTGATCGTGTCCAAAGGGCTGTTTGGCTGTATCGCCGCGGCGGCAGCGGCGCTGACGGTATCGTATCTGGCAGGGATATCCCTGCGGGAGCAGATAAAACAACAAAAAGGGATGTGTCGGTTTTTGGCAGTGATCTTTTTGATGAATGCGTTTTTTTACAGCGGGGAGCACTGCATCTGGAGCTGGTGGATTTTCCGGCTGAGCCGGGAGGGAATCCGACAGGGGGCGATGGTGGTCGTTCACCTGGTATTAATTTTAGTTTTCTGCATGGTGCTGACGGTCACGACAGAGCCGATGGAAATCACGCATGGGCTGGAGGAACTGCTTTCGCCGCTTTCGAAGGTCGGAGTTCCGACGGAAGAAATCGCGATGATTCTGGGTGTTGCGATGCAGTTTATTCCGGTGCTGGGAGAGGAAGCGGAGACAATCCGGATGGCGCAGACTGCACGAGGGGCTCGGTTTGAAAGTAAAAAGCTGACAGAGCGTGCGGCGAGCTTTCTGCCGCTGGTCATACCGGTGTTTCTGGCGGCGTTTCGTCGGGCGGATGAACTGGCGTGCGCAATGGAGGCGAGAGGTTATCGCGGGCCGGGGCGGCGAACAAAGAAGAAAAAATCATTGCCAAACCGCAACGGGAATGTGGCGATTGCCGCGAGTGCGATTTTTTTGATTATGCAGGTATTCTTGCAAAAATAGAAAATAATGCATGAAAAATCCCATGATAAAATGCAAATCAGAGGGATGAAATCGAAATGAGGAATTACCGCAGCGCAGTCTGAAAAAAGGTGAGGGACTGCGCAGCGTGTAATAGATATTTTTTTCAAGGAGGAGAAATGTTATGTCTCAAATGTCTCAGGTAAAACGTGCAATGATTACTGCTGTATGTATTGCGCTGTGTGTGGTGCTGCCGATGGCGTTCCATTCCATTCAGAATGCAGGGGCGATTTTTTGCCCGATGCACATTCCGGTACTGCTGTGCGGTCTGCTGGTGGGCTGGCCTTATGGTCTGCTGTGCGGCCTGGCAGGTCCGCTGTTATCCAGCCTGCTGACCGGTATGCCTGCGATGGGTTATCTGCCCTGCATGATGGTGGAGCTTGGCGCGTATGGCCTGCTCTGCGGTCTGTTCATGAAATTTGTGCGCACCGGAAAAATTTATGCGGATCTGTACATCAGCCTTGTTGGCGGTCTGTTGATCGGTCGTGTGATCGCCGGTCTCTTTAGAGCGCTGATCTTTTCGCCGGGAAGCTATTCTCTGGCAGCATGGGCAACCGGATATTTTGTAACCTGTCTGCCCGGTCTGGTGATTCAGCTTGTTTTGGTTCCGAGTATCGTATTTGCGCTGATGAAAGCCAGACTCGTGCCGATGCGCTATCCTGCAAAGCACTGAATATTGAAACAGAAATAAAATGTCATGTGGTTCCCCCAAATTTCAGACACTGCATTGTCCAGAAAATATGAACGAATTTAGAATATTTTTCGTTTGGTTTGCTGATATAGTTGTGGAAGTGCGGAAAAAATAATGTTACAATAATACTGTTTTAAGAGTGACAAAAACGGGGGGACCAACCAGCGAATGAAAAAAAATACAACGAAAGTGATCAAAGAAGCGAACCAATATCTGGTAATGCAGTGCATACAGGCCTTTGAACCTGTTACGCTGGAAGAAATTGCGGAAAAGACACTGCTGAGCCGTCCTACGATCCTGGAGATCATCAATTCTTTTAAAGAAGAAGGAATTGTAGTAAACGGCGGTTTTCGGGAATCAACAGGAGGACGGCCTCCGCAGTTGCTGTGCATAAATGGAGATTCTGCGTATGCGATTGGAATTGATTTTGAATTTCCGACAATCCGGATCGCGCTTGCGAATGCTAAACGGGAAATTGTGGGCAGACGGAAAATCCTGTTTCAGATAGATACGCAGGCGGAAGAGGTTTTGGCGCGGATGCTCAGGGAGCTTGAGCATCTGCTGGAAGAATTTTCCTCTGTGCGGCCCAGGATCGTCGGGATCGGTGTCGGGATTTGCGGAACGATTCGAAAGACAGAAGGCAGATCCCTGCACATCACGAGAATCCGGGGCTGGGAGCATGTTGAATTGCAGCGGATTCTGCAGGAAAAATTTCATCTTCCGGTTTATGTAAATAATGACGTGCATTTACTGGCGCTTGTAGAAAAGAAGAAGTATATGCGGGAGGACAATTCGGATTTTGTTTATATTGGAATCCGTTCCGGCATAGGCAGTGCATACATGTATCAGAATAAACTGATGGATGGGGTACAGGGCAATGCCGGTTATATCGGGCATACTGTATTGAATGCAGAAGGTCCGATGTGTGTCTGCGGCAATCGCGGGTGTCTGGATGCCTATGCAGGAGAACTGGCATTGAATCGCAGGTATCAGGAACTGACAAATAGTGAAAACGAGTCGTATTATACAATGCGGGATTTTATGAAGCTGTCCCGAAATGGGGATGCAGTCAGCCAGAAAATTTTAAAGGATGCTGCTTTTTATCTCGGGATCACGATTTCGAACCTGATCAAGATACTGGAACCCAAAATGGTGCTGATTGCAAGCTGTGAGCCGTTAAAGGGGACAACATATTGGAATATCATGGAAGAAACCATAAAAAAATATCACATCAACGAGATGGAAACGAAGCTGGAGCTGAGAGAGGCACAGCTTTTAGAGGATGACTATGCATTGGGAGCATGCTGTTATGTTTTCGAATATTTATTTGAAACGCCGCGTTTGTCCCTGGCAATCTTGTGAGGCACAACAATAGAATGCACGCTCTGCGAGCATTCTATTGTCATGAATAAAAAAAGAAAAGCTGTCCTGTGATGAAAAACGGATCACAGGACAGCTTTTTTATCGCAAAGAAAATCCGGCTTCTATAGGATAAAAAACGTTTTGCAGGATGGTCAGGTTTTTGAAAGGCTGGTGCTGCAGGCTTAGTCAATCTTTCCGGCACCAAATTCAGGGAAATCCGAAATCGTGCGTTCGAAGCCTCCGCAGACGTTGGTTGCGCTGACGACGAAAAGAGGCAGCTTTTCATAGCCCTCGTTTATGCATTCGAAGGAGCCGTCGGTTTTGAAACAGGAAACCACGTCTTCTAAGGCGCGGACGGCGAGAGCGGGATTTTGCTGTGCAAGACACCAGATCATCCAGCCGGAGGCAGTTGCCCAGTAAGCACCGTTCTGGTAGGTCTCAGGTTCGACATCGATCAGCAGGCGCTCCCAGTATTGTCCTTTTAAGAGGTGGCGAACCTGACCGCGGTAGACGCAGGCATCATAATTTTTTTCCAGAAAAGAGAGAACCGCCTGTTTTTCGTTCGCAGAGCAGGGAAAGCCGATGTAAAGCATGTACGCCATGCCCCAGATGTCGTACTGATGGCAGTCTTTTGTTGCGGCATAAAAAGCGCCGGCAGCAGGATCAAACAGCAGGGAAAGGGAACGCTCGACAGATTCGGCAGCTTTTGCGAAGCGGTCCGGATTTTTGATACCGTAGGTTTTGCACATGCGCTCCATCATACGGCAGGCACGCCAGTAGAGCAGGGATTCCATATAGAGCGTGCCGGTTTTGCCGATGGTATCGGTGAAGCCATAGGGGGAATGGGGGTTCTGAACGTCGTTGTAGACCAGACCGTGTTCCTCGAGGGGCAGCAGGAACAATCCCTGCTCGAGATCGGCCTCCCATTCGGTAAACAGAGGCAGGAAGGCTTCCGGATCCATCCGTCTGGAAAGGCTGTCTACGGTGAAAATCAAAAAAGGCGTATTGTCGAGATTCGCTTCTCCGACGGGAGCTGCAGCGATTCCGGCGGCGTAAACAGCCAGACCGTCTGTCGTCACCCGGTCTGGCATCCATCCGTCGGCACGGCGGTGACGGACCGCATAGCGGATGCAGTTTACAATATCCTGATCCGGAATGGCGAAACCTGCGTATTCCACCATATAGGAAAAATCGCGGAGCCACAGTCCGTCATAGCTGGCTGTGCCGTCCGGGGTATAAATCACAGTGCCGTCTGCAGCTGTGCGGCGGCAGCCATGGACAAGATCTGAGGCGAGAGCACGTAAATATTGTGTCGTATTTGTGTACATTGGTTGAAGGCTCCATTCTAAAGTGTATTTTTATTACTTTAACATTAAAAGGTGCGGAAGCAGCCGATCGAGCACCGCTTTGTAGCCGTTTGCGTACATGTGCATCCCCTCTACGGTATATTCCGCTTTTAACTGTCCCTTTTCATCCTTGATGTCATCGTTGGCGTCTATGTAGGCTGCACCAACCTCGGCGGCGAGCTCTTTTACCATCTCGTTGGCACGGCAGATACAGTCATTGCTGCGGACTTTTAACACTTCTTTCATGCCTGCGTCGGCGACGTCCGGATTGACCGGATAATAGGCGAGCAGAAACAGCTTTGCCTGTGGAAGATGTTCGCGGATGCCGGAAAGAATGGTGCGGTAGCGGTTGTGCAGAACGTCTGGCGTGCAGGCGGGATCGTTTAAGTCGTTGGTTCCGATGTTGATAAAAATGTAGGCGGGACGGAGCGCATAAACGCAGTCCTGCATGCAGGCGAGCATTTCCGATGTGGTGAAGCCGCCGACACCGCGGTTATAGATGGTCAGCGGAAGGTCGAAATCCGCGACAAATTCCTGGATGGGAAACTGTTCCATCAGGCTGGAGCCTGCAAACAGGATCTGTCCGGGTTTGACGAACTCGTTGAGATAGCGGAAACGCATAACTCGGTCAATTTTTCCCGCATCTCCATGTAGAGCCTGATTCAGTTTGTTGTAAAATTCTATGTCCATGAAAAACCTCCTTAGGATGTTTCGAGAAGCGCGCATGCTATTATTTCATAGGAAAATGCGTCCTATGAAATAATAACGCTCCGCGAGGATGCGCACTCGGCGCAGGGGTAGATGGTTGCCGAGGCAACCGCGCCTCGGCGCGAGAATGTGCCGAGGCACATTCTTTTTTATTTTGCAGTGATCGTAACCGCGTGCAGATAGGCGTCGGAGCCAGACGCACAGGTAACGGAAATGCGCTGGTTGGTGACCAGAACCCTGCAGCCGTTGATTGCGTTGACGGAATCGAGCTTGATTTCCATCTGTCCCTGAGGTGTATCGAGGAAAAGCATATTCTCGGTTGAGTTCCCGTTTACAGTGCCGGTGGCGGTCAGCGTGGAAGCGGTATTGACAGAAGCCGAGGAGCTGCTTCTTGCGCCGACTGTGGTAACGGCGTGTAGATAGCCATCATTGCCGTGGTAATAATAAACGGTCAGGGAACGTCCGCTTGTCATCATCAGACCCTTTAAGGTGTTTGCATTGTTGTCGATTACAAACTGCATCGTGCCTCCGGTGGTGGAGAGATAGAGCAGGTTGTTGGTCGTTTTGGAATCTACCGTGCCGTTTATGAACGGATAAGCAGAGTTATCGCCGTTTACAGATGCAGAGGTATTGGCTGCAGAAGAAGCGTCCGCAATTTTTACAGCGTGGAGATATGCGTCAGAGCCGCGTCCGCAGGTAATGCGGTATTTGCCGTTTAAAACAAGGAAGGCACAGCTGCCCATCTCGGTAGAAGGATCCAGCCGGATGATCATCTCACCCTGAGGAGTATCCAGATGCAGATCGTTGTCCTTTGTATTTTGGTTGAGGGTTCCGGTGACGTCAACTGTGTTGTTGGTATCTACAATGACATTGCCGATCTGATTGCCGGTGGAAATTTTAGTTGCATGCAGATAGCCGTCGCTGCCGCCGGTAACGGTGACGGAAATTGCCTGATCGGGCAGCAGGATTTTACCGGCAGTGGTGTCAGTGGCATTATCGATCTTAATCTCCATTTTGCCCTGAGGGGTATCCAGCAGCAAAAGGCTGCCGGTGGTGCCGGACATGACCTTGCCCTGTACGGTAACCGTATTAGCTGCCTGCGCAGGAAGCAGAAAAGCCGGTGTAAAGAGCAGGGACAGAACCAGACAGGCTGTTAAAACAAGCCCGAAATGTTTGTGCATTTTCATAAGGAAGCCTCCGTTCAATAAAATCCGTGTCAGTACAGGAAAACAGACCTGTATCAAGATAGTTTCATCATATAATAAGCCCATTTAAAAAGCAAGAAAAGTTGTCAGAAAAAAGAGATTCTGGTACACTATGGGTTACAAGTACACTCGTGGCTTTTTACAGGAAGAGAGCGCCGCTTCATGTGCAAAAGAAGCTGCGAATGGCGCGGGTGAACGGATTGCCGGGCAAAACAGACTTTGGAAGCAACCGGAAATTTTTTGAGGAATGGGGAACTTTGAATGATCAACAGGGAAGATATGCTGGAACTGACCAGACGGATGACACCGAGCCGCACCTGCATGGATCGGATCGCGGGCGGATATATGGATGAGGACGGCTTTCTGGACGGAAGCTTTAACATACATTTTCTGAAGCTTTCCGGGGAAGAAAAGGCGAAGAACCTCGCGCTTGCAAAGGCGGTTCCTTTTTCGAAGACAAATGAACAGCTAAAAGAATACGAATTTTCACCGACACAGGAAAGGCCCGGAAGCCTGTGGCAGCTGTTGATGGCGATGCGGGAGGCGAGGCTCAAAAATGACGCCCTGAACGAAACGTTTTATGAACTGGTCGGTGAGCATTATCAGAGCGTTGGAAAAGATTACGCGGTCTTTTTGTTTCATGGAACCTATGACGTCCCGCTCAAAGCGTCCGACAAGGAAAGTCTGTGGGAGTCTGAAGAGGTGTACGATTTTTTAGTGTGCACGATCAGTCCGCTGGAGGGCGAATACGAGCCTGGTGAACCGGAGTGGGGCTTTTTGTTCCCTGCCTTTTCTGACCGCAGTACAGAAATCCACCGGATCGATATTTTTCAGAAAAATGCAACGGCATCCCAGACAGAGCTGATGAAAAAGCTGTTTCCCTAGAAAACAGTGACGCAGCAAGCTGCAGTCCGTTCCTGTATGCTGATGATACAGTATTTTTACTGTGCTTTGGGAAGCTGCGTAAAGATTGCGTAAAGAATATCTGCGAAGAGCTGCCAGCGGTTGACAGGAGCCAGTAGTTAAGGTATTCTGGGAAAGATGTAATTGGAAAAACGAAAATTTTAGGAGGATATTCATGATTAAAGAAGCAATTGGAGGCTTTTGTATGGCGCTGGCGGACAGCGTTCCCGGTGTATCCGGCGGTACGGTGGCCTTTATTATGGGGTTTTATGATCAGTTTATCGGTTCGGTCCATGACCTTGCCTTTGGCAAGATGGAAGATAAGAAAAAAGCAATCGCTTATCTGATCAAGCTGGGTATCGGATGGATCATCGGCATGGGGCTGGCGGTTGTCATCCTGTCAGCGCTGTTCGAAAGTCATATTTATGTGGTAAGCTCTCTGTTTATCGGATTTATTGCGGGCGCGATTCCGCTGATCATCCGGGAAGAAAGGGATGGCTTCAAGCAGTTTGGCAAGGGCATTTTATTCCTGATCCTAGGTATTGTGTTGGTGGCCGGGATCACCTGGTTAAACGGCAGAGCCGGAACCTCTTCGATGGATCTGAGCCACTTCCAGCTCGGAAATGCGATTAAACTGTTCTTTATCGGAATGATTGCGATTTCTGCGATGTTTTTACCCGGTATTTCCGGTTCCACCCTGCTTTTGATCTTCGGTGTATACATTCCGGTGATTTCTGCGATCCGCGCAGTGCTGGGGCTGCAGCTTTCCTATGTACCGAACCTGATCTTCTTTGGACTTGGTATCGTAGCAGGCGCATGTAGTGTTGTAAAGATTATCAAGGTTTGCCTGGAGCGCTTCCGCCCCCAGACGCTGTACTGCATCGTCGGCATGATGGTGGGCTCCTTCTATGCGATCGTGATGGGACCGACAACGCTGGAAGAAGCGCAGGCTCCGCTGGCTTTCTCCAGCTTTCATTGGATTGCCGGCATCATCGGACTGGCGCTGGTGCTTGGTATGCAGTTTGCAAAAGAAAAAGGAAAGAAAGCCTAAGAAACAGGAAAACGCCTTCAATAGAAAGCAGGAGGATAAGAAAATGGTAAAGCATGTGATTTTATGGCAGTTAAAGGATTCTTTTACAGAAGAAGAAAAAACGGAAATCAAGGCGGGCATTAAAGCTGGTCTGGAAGGGCTTGCAGGGCAGATCCCCGGTCTGCTTTTCATTCAGGTACATACAGAAGGGCTTCCTTCCTCCAATGCGGATCTGATGCTGGATTCCTGCTTTGCAGATGCAGCTTCCCTGAAAGGCTATTCTGTACATCCGGCCCATGTGGCGGTTGCGGACGGAAAGGTGCGCCCGAACGTGAAATGCCGCGTGTGCATGGACTATGAGGTGACAGAGGCCTGAAAAAGGGATGCAACAATAGAATGCACGCTCTGCGGGTATTCTATTGTCAGGAATAAAAGTGGCAAAATGCCATTGCTTTTTCAAAATTTGATGTTTATAATAATTTATAGTATGATGCCAGGGTCAAAAGGTCTAAGCACACATGAGCTTGCTCATAGGTGGGTGAAAGACCTTGTGACCCGCCCCGATAGGAGCATAAAAGTGGGATAATAATCCCACGATATGCGACTATCGGGCAGGATTGTGGGAGTGCGCAGCACGGAACAATCCGCAGGCATCAAGGTCGGGGGCTTTTGCCCCCGACATCATAGTGTTTCGAAATTCAAAGACAAAGGCAGGTGAATGAAATGGATAGCTGCGATGCTCACGGGCGAAGTCGCTGCATAGGATGGGAAGCAGAAAAAGCACAGAGACGCAGCAGATCCGTTTCGTTCTGAGCCTTTTTTCTGTTCAGTTCTTTCTTCTTCATGGCGATAGAGTTTCTATTGTTCCTGTCCTATGGAATCCCAATAGCACGACAAGTCAGGTGAAAAGCAGGTTGCAGAAGATGCCGCAGGCGTGGATCAACGCAAAGGGGCTTCTTTTTGTTGCGTGATTTATGCAGAAGATGGTGTCTCTGTGTGCAAGTTTGGAGAAGAAAGGAGACGGGAGAGATGGAGACAAAGGACTATACTCAAGAGATCATTGACATTATCCGGAGCAATACCTCCCCGGCGGTGATGAGCAGCCGGCTGGAGGATTACCATGCCAATGACCTTGCGGAAGTTCTCAAAAAGCTGACGGTACAGGAACGCTGCAAGCTGTACCGGATCCTGGATAAGGATATGCTTTCGGATATTTTAGAGTATACGGAAGCAGATGAAGCAGCAGAGTACTTAAAAGAAATGGAACCGCGTAAAGCTGCGGCGATCCTTTCCGGAATGGAGACAGACTCGCTGGCAGAAGTGCTGCGTATGCTCGATAAAGGCAAAAAACGTCTGTTGATCGATCTGCTGGATGACGATGTCCGCCACGATATCGAAGTGATCGCATCCTTCGATGAGGATGAGATCGGCAGCAGGATGACTACGAACTGTATTATCATCCAGAAAAATGTTACCGTGAAGGAAGCAATGAGCAGCCTGATCCGTCAGGCAGCCAAAAACGATAATATTTCTACAATTTTTGTCGTAAGCAGCCAGCAGAAATTTTACGGTGCCATCGACTTAAAAGACCTGATTATAGCAAGGCAGGATCATCCGCTTGAGGAGCTGGTTGTAACCTCTTATCCGTATGTATATGCGGAGGAGGAGATCGACGAGTGTATCGAACGCCTGAAGGATTATTCTGAGGATTCGGTTCCTGTCCTGGATAATGATAACCGCCTGTTGGGCGTCATTACATCCAGCAGCATCATCGAGCTGGTGGATGACGAAATGGGCGAGGATTACGCAAAGCTGGCTGGTTTGACGGCAGAAGAGGATCTCAAGGAGCCGTTAAAGGAAAGCATGAAAAAGAGAATGCCGTGGCTGTTGATCCTGCTTGCGCTCGGCATGGTTGTTTCGTCGGTTGTAGGCGTGTTCGAGACCGTTGTGACGCAGCTGCCGATCATCATGTGCTTCCAGTCCCTGATTCTGGACATGGCAGGTAACGTCGGCACACAGTCCCTGGCTGTGACAATCCGGGTATTGATGGACGAATCCCTGACAGGCAAGCAGAAGGCAGAGCTTGTCTTTAAGGAAATGAAGATAGGTTTATGCAACGGTGGTTTGTTGGGACTGATGTCCTTTGTACTGATCGGACTCTATATTTTTGCAATCAAAGGAAAGACCCTTGCCTTTTCCTATGCGGTATCCGCGTGCATCGGTGTCGCCCTGCTTTTGGCAATGCTGATCTCCAGTGCGGTTGGTACGTGTATTCCGCTGCTTTTCAAAAAGATCAAGGTGGATCCGGCAGTTGCTTCCGGTCCTTTGATTACGACCATCAACGACCTTGTTGCAGTGGTGTCTTACTACGGCTTGAGTTGGCTGTTTTTGATCGATCTCTTCCATATGGCGGGTTAATTCTTACGGAGGATTAAGAAATTCCTTCAGAAAAATAAGCTTTTGTTTAGAAAAAATTTCGGAAAAGCCTCTGCGGCTGTTTGGAATTTGTCTTTATGATAAGGGCAAATGAAACAAACGACTGCGGAGGTTTTTTTATGGATATCGATAGAGAAAAGGAAGGAAAGTGCCTGACGGTGACAGTGCCCTGCTATAATTCGGAAAGCTATCTGGAACGGTGTGTGGAATCCCTTTTAAAAGAGCGCGACGGGCTGGAAATCATTCTGGTGGATGATGGGTCGACGGATAGAACCGGACAGCTTGCAGATCAGTATGCGCGTGCATACCCGGATGTGGTTCGGGTTGTGCACAAGAAAAACGGCGGGCACGGTTCCGGTGTCAACGCAGGGCTGATGCTCGCAAACGGAATTTATTTCAAGGTTGTGGATTCGGACGATTGGCTGGACGAGGCTGCATTTCATAAGCTGATGAGCGTTCTGCGTTTCTGGTGCCGGACAAAGGAGGAAAAACGCCCCGACCTGGTTGTCTGCAACTATGTATACGATCATCTGGAAGAGGGAAAAACGAAAGCAGTCCGCTACGGAAATCTTTTTCCCGAGCAAAAAATCTGCAGGTGGGACGAAATCGGCTGTTTTTCGCCGGAACAGTATCTTGTCATGCATGCGCTGATTTTTCGGACGGGAGTGCTGTATGACTGTGGGTTAAAGCTTCCGGAGCATACGTTTTATGTGGACAACTTGTTTGCAAACTGTCCGCTTCCGTTCGTGCAGCGGATTTATTATCTGAATGAGGATTTGTACCATTATTATTTGGGGCGCGAGGATCAGTCGGTCAACGAAAAAGTGCTCGTGTCGCGCATCGATCAGCAGATTCTCGTGACGCAGCTCGGCAACCGGTTCGTCGGGTCGGACGCGGTGCAGAACACTGAACCGAAGCTGCGCCGCTATCTCTACCGCAACAGCTCGATTATGATGGCGATTTCCACGGTCCATCTGCTGATGCTCGGAAAAGAAGGGCGGCAGCGCAGAAAAAAGCTCTGGCAGTCACTAAAAAAAGAGAATCCGAAGCTCTATCGAAGGCTGCGGCTTGGCAGCATCAGCGGTCTGACCTGTCTGCCAGGTGCGCCTGGGGCGGCGGTGGTGATCGGAGGATACCGCATGGCGCGCCGGATCTGGCAGTTTCAGTGAGGGTGCGGCGATGAAGAATAGGAAAAAGCAGGATAATGCCGCGGCGCAGTCCGCAATCTACGTTGGCTTTGTAGACACGCCTGGTCTGTTTGCTTCGATCATCCGCCGAGTGATCGGGCAGAATTATGTGCATGTCGTGCTGGGCTTCGATCCGGAGTTGAAAGAAGCCTACAGCATCGGCAGACGCAATCCGGCGATTCCGCTGTTTGCAGGCTTTGAACGGGAAAACCGGGAAAAAATATTGAAAAAATATCCGACTGCGCGCTATCAGATCTGCCGCGTGGCATGTACGAATGTGCAGAGGGAAGCGCTGCAGCAGGAGACAAAGACGGAATGGGAACGACGCTTTACCCATCATTATATGGTGATCGGACTTGTGTTTTTGTTAGCTGGAATCGCCTTTGACCAGAAAAATCACGACACCTGTTCGTCGTGGCTGGCGCGTGTAACCCAGAAGGTCGGCCTGCAGGAATGGCAAAAGCCGTTTCCGCTTGTCACGCCACGGGATGTGTATGAACAGTTGGGAAAAGACAGCTGTGCCGGAACGCTTGTATTCGAGGGGACACTGGCAGAGCTGGTGGAGGGCGGCACAGCGGTCGTAGCTTCGGAGGCGGGCTGCGTAGTAGGAACTGCAGCGACATCGGAATCTACTGGCACGGGTCGTGACTGGCGGGCACGTTGGGCGATGAATTGAGGAATGTTCGTGCTGTATGTGCAGCAGCGTAGCCATGGCGCACACATGTTTTTAGGCGCTGCATGCCTGTAGAATGGAGAGGAATATGAAGGTTCGAAAAAAGGATACGCCTGCAGGCGGACGAAAAAAATATGTTTGGGAGACACTGCTGTTTTTGGCGGTGATGGTGCTCACGCTGCGGTTTTGCTTTAGCGGGCAGAAGCCGCAGGAGATCTGGGCAGCGGTAAAGAGCATGCGGGGAATGAGTCTGGCCGGGGCGGTGGCACTCGGCCTTTTTTTTATCTGTATGGAAGGGACGATCATAAGGATTCTGCTTGGGGCAGCAGGCGGAAAAAGCGGGCTCCTGACATGTATCAGCTATTCGTTTCTCGGATTTTTTTATTCCGGAATCACACCGTCCGCGACCGGCGGACAGCCGATGCAGCTCTATGAAATGAAGAGGGATGGAAACAGCGTCAGCAGCAGTACGGTCGTGCTGATGGTCACAGCGGTGTGCTATAAGCTGGTGTTAGTCTGTATCGGCACATTTCTGCTGATTTTTCAGGGGAAAATGCTGCGGCAATATCTTGGCGGATATTTCGGTCTGTATCTTCTGGGGCTGTTTTTGAATCTGGCGATCACGCTCGTCGTGACTGGAATGATTGTCCTGCCGCAATGGATAATCGCAGGGGCAAATATTTTTGACCGATTGTTCGTAAAACTGCATTTGTGGAAAGCTTCAGAAAGCGCAGACAGACAGGAAAAGGTGCGGTGCTTCGTGCAGGAATATCATCGGGCAGTCCTATTTTTAAAAGAGCATCCTGGGCGGCTTGCGGCAGCATTTTTACTGACCTTTGTGCAGAGAAGCAGCGCATTTGTGATTACCTGGCTGGTGTACTGCGGAATGGGTCTTTTCGGGACAAATTTGTGGAGCGTCGTCTTTTTACAGGCGGCGGTGACGCTGGCAGTGGACATGCTTCCGGTGCCCGGCGCGCAGGGAATTACGGAGCTCGTGTACCGGAGCACGTTTGCACAGATTTTCATCGGAGGGACGTTACCTGTGTCGATGATCGTCAGCCGGGCGGCATCGTTTTATGTGCCGATGGCGGTCGGGCTTGCAACCGTGCTCTGGAGGATGGCACGTAAGGCAGGAAAGTGAAGAAAAACAAATGCGCGAAAATTATATATTTAAAACAAAAAATCATATTCCTGTGAGGGCGGTGCGGTGCTACACTTAGGTCACAGGAAGAAGAATTTCGCCGATGAGAGGATCTCGGCGGAGGAAGGAAAACGCTCCGGCAGTCCCAAGGCGCTATTCCCTTCTGCAAAAAAGGACATGACAAGGAGGAGTGACACAACATGGAAAGGTATCGGGATGCAGGACTTCCGATTGAAGAGCGGGTAAAAGATCTGCTTTCCAGAATGACTTTGCTGGAAAAGATCAAGCAGACAGATCAGTATTTCACGTTTGATTTCACAAAAAAAACGCCGGAAGGACGCGTAGAAGAGATAGAATGGGACGCTATGAAGCAGTCCATGGGCAGCATGAGCGTGGGAAGCGTTCAACTGCGTGGTTGCACGCCGAAGATCGCGAATGCGCTGCAGCGCTATGCAGTGGAGGAAACGAGACTGGGCATTCCTTTTTTGTTCAGCGAAGAGGCGCTGCACGGATTTTATGAGGAAAAGGCGACCTGTTTTCCACAGCAAATTTCGCTGGCGGGCACCTTTGAGCCTGAGCTGGGCAAGCGCATGGGGCATTGCATCGCGGCAGAGGCGAGGGCTTACGGTGTCCATGAAACCTTTAGCCCGGTCATGGATCTGACCAGAGATCCCAGATACGGGAGGGTTGAGGAATCCTTTGGCGAGGACACCTACCTGTGTAGCGAATTTGCACGCGAGATCGTGAAGGGAATGCAGAAAGGGGATATCAGCAGACCGGACAGCGTGGCGGCGGAGCCGAAGCACTATGTGGGGTACGGCACGCCCGTTGCAGGACTAAATTGCGCGCCGACAGCATTCGGACGGCATGAAGTGTTTGCATACTGTCTACCCGTGTTCGAGGAAGCCTTTGTAAACGGCGGTGCATGGAATGCGATGTGCTCCTACAATTCCATTGACGGACAGCCGGTGGCATCTGACAGGGAGCTTCTGACGGATGTGCTGCGGGGACAATACCGGATGCCGGGATTTGTCCGCACGGATCTGACCGCCGTTTCCAGGCTGTACAATGATCATTATACTGCGCCAAGCCCGCAGGAGGCGATCCGGCAGGGGCTTGAGGCGGGCGTTGATCTGCAGCTTTATGATTTTACCCATGAGGAATGGGAGAACGGGATCAAGAGTCTGATCGAAACCGGAAAAATGTCAGAAGCAGTATTGGATCAGGCGTGTGGACGCGTGCTGAAGCTGAAATTTGCGCTGGGACTATTTGAATATCCCTATGTGGACGAGAGTCTGTATGAAAAAACGGCTGACTGCGAAGAGCATCAAAAAACCGCTCTGGAAATCGCCAGAAAATCCATCTGTCTTTTAAAAAATGACAGAGATATGCTGCCGCTTTCAAAAAATCTCAAAAAGATTGCGGTGGTGGGTCCCGGCGCTGCGGAACCCGCGCTCGGCGACTACTGTACCAATTTTGAACCATCTCACATGGTGACAGTGCTGGATGGGATCAGGGAGCTTGTGCCAGAGGAAACGGAAGTCATCTATGAAAAGGGCTGCAGTTATCTGGGAGAAAGGCTCATTCCGTTCCATCCGGGTTGGTTTGTCAGCGAGGACGGAAAGACAGGACTGACAGGACGTTATTACAACGGTTGGAACATAGAAGGGGAACTGGTGGCGACCCGGCTGGATCAGGTGATCCAGTTTAACTGGATTTATGCCAAGCCTCATCCGGATCTGGACGCGAGCCGTTTCAGCGCGGTGTGGACCGGAAAGTTAAAAGCGCCGGAGAGCTTTTGCGGATGCATCGGACTATCCAGCCAGGATAGCATGCGCCTCTATGTGGACGGAGAGCTTGTGATCGACGGCTGGGGACAGGGAAAAGACAGCGGGCAGCTTGTGGATTTCACCTTTGAGATCGGCAGAGAATATGATATCCGTTTGGAATTTTGCAATGACGCCAGAGGCGTGCGGGTGGTATTCGGTTACAACAGAGGCAGGGAAAGCTTTGCGCAGGCGGTGGAGGCAGTGAAATGTGCGGATGTTGCTGTCGTCTGTCTTGGCGACAGCGTTGAAACCTGCGGAGAAAATCTGGACCGGGCGGATTTGCAGCTTCCGGGCAGACAGCTGGATTTCTTAAAAGAGCTGGCAAAAACCCAGACTCCGATCGTGCTGGTGCTGCAGAATGGCAGACCACTTTCTCTGACGTGGGAGCAGGAGCATGTGCCCGCGATCCTGGAATGCTGGTATCCGGGAGAAAAGGGCGGCAGGGCGGTCGCTGAGGTGCTCTTTGGAAAGACTGCGCCTTCCGGCAGGCTTCCCATGTCCTTCCCGAAGTCCGTGGGACAGGTGCCGTGCAACTACAACCGCATGCCGGGCGGCGGCAGAAGGTATGTGGAAACGGACTGGAATCCTCTTTATCCGTTCGGCTACGGGCTGACCTACACCAGCTTTTCCTACAGTGATCTGGAAATCGATGCAAAAGATCTACGCGCGTCCGACGTGGAAGTGGGCGCTGAGGCGACGGTTTCTTTTACGGTGACAAATATAGGAGACACCTTTGGGGAGGAAACGGCGCAGGTCTATCTGCGGGATGAGTATGCCAGCGTGGTAAAACCGAGGAAAGAACTGGCAGGCTTTCAGAAGGTTGCGCTGCAGCCCGGAGAAAGCTACAGGGTATCAGTAAAGCTGGGAACGAGACAGCTTCGGACGCTGAACATGAAATATGAGTGGCATGTGGAGCCGGGCGATTTTACCGTGATGGTGGGAGATAACGCAGCGAATGTGCTGCTTAAGGGGAAGTTTTCGATTGCGTGAACAAAAACTGCCCGGCGGCAGGAAAAGCCGGACAACGCGGTGAACTTACAGGGCGTTTTTTTCACCATTTTGTCTGGTATTGTAAAGCAGTGTCAGATTTGTCGTAAATGTCGTAAATTTGTGGTCAAAAAATGATAAGAAATGGAGAGTGCTAATAATATGAACGCAGGCTACGAAGTGACTGCGTTCATGAGCAAGTAGCGAAGCGGATTGCGAATGTCCACTGTTATAACGTATACAAATGTAAATGGATATCTGATCCCGAATCTCACCTATAAATCCGGTGAGCAGATGGAACAGCTTGGCAAGTATGGTTTTCTTCGCAGAGATTATCTGAAGAACCATCGAAACTCAACGTATCAGGTGATGTTTTTGCAGGATACGATTGGTGAGCATCTGCTGGAAGTGGACAAGGCTGCCAGAGAACGGGAAGAAATTTTTCTGAAAGAATTGATTTATGTTTAAAATCGGATTGATATTTTTTTGTTGATTGCGTATAATAAAAATGTAAAGAAAGTAAAGAAAACAAAGCAATCAATGAAAGGATGATGATTATGGAAGTAGCAAAAATTTCCAGTAAAGGGCAGATTACGATTCCGGTATCTGTAAGAAACAAGTTAAAATTGAGAACTGGCGATAAAATTGTCATTCTTGAAGAAAATGGAAGATTTTATTTTGAAAACTCTGCAATGCTTGCATTTAAACGTGCAGAGGATGCATTCGCTGGCGAAGCACAGAAGGCAGGATTTGAAACAGAAGAAGATATGCAGGAGTATATGAAAGAAATCCGGAAGGAAGTAAGGGGGCGTTGATTTGCGGATAATGCTGGATACCAACATCTTTATTTCCATGATATTCTTTCCTTCTGCACAGACCAGAGAACTGGCAAGAAGATTAACAGAAAGCCATCAGATAGTAGTCTGTGATTATGTGATCGAAGAACTACGGCTTGTAACGGAACGTAAATTTCCGGCAAAAAGAAAATTCCTTGACCGTTTTTTCATGGAATTACCATTTGAACTGGTCTATACCCCAAAGGAGCTGGATTTGAACGAGTTCCCGGAAATGAGGGATGTAAAAGATTCCCCAATACTTGCAACAGCAATTATGGAAGGCATAGATGTATTTCTGACTGGGGATAAAGACTTTTTGGTGTTGGATGTCGAAACACCAGAGATTCTCACAATGAAAGAATTTTTGGAACAATATTAAAAATGAATAAATGCAAAGTAAGGCGTGAGTCATAGAAATGTGGCCCACGTCTTTTTCTTTGCTCTGAAAGGAAGTGATGAATATAAACAAGAAAGGAATGCGTTCCGTAAACAGAGAGAGCTGAACCTGATGCTTGGTTTAAAGAGTAATGTGGAGATCGGTGGACGTAGTGGATTCATCTTCAATACAAAGCATGGACGTCCGGTCATGCCGGCGGGAGTGAACAGCTTTCTGAAAAATATTGTTAATGCTTATAATAAGAAAGAAAGCAAATTGGCAGAAGAAGAGAAGCGAGAGCCGGAGCTGATGCCGCCTATTTCATCGCATACTCTTCGTCATACGGGATGTACCAGATTGGGTGAAAACAACGTCAATCCCAAAGTTATGCAGTATGTGATGGGCCATTCAGATGCACAGATTACAATGAATGTCTACAATCATATTGCAGAGAAGTCTCACGTGGAAAATGAGATGTCTAAAATGAACCTGCCAGAAACCGTACCTGCTATGGTATAAATCATAAGTTGTTGTCGTAAAATGTGGTAAGAAAATCAGACGAATATATTTTTCCAAGAATTTGTCGTAAAAATGTGGTCAAACCAAGAAAATCGAGTGCGAAAGCAAGTGAAAAATCCCTGTGAAGACTATAAAATCAAGGTTTCACAAATTTTTCATAAAAAATTAGCACTCAAGTGTTGACGTGGCTAATAGCTGGTGTTATAGTAGGATTCAGATGAAGTGTTATAGCTTCACTAGAACAAGCAACAGCGGCCGGAAGGTTCCAATAGAGGAGCCGAATGGCGAAACCATGATAGATTGAGTAAGGAGGGAGCTGTGTATGAACATTTCCAAATTTACCCAGAAATCCGTAGAAGCAGTGCAGAACTGTGAAAAGCTTGCCTATGAATACGGCAATCAGGAGATCGAAGAAGAACATCTTTTATACAGCCTTCTGACCATCGAAGACAGCCTGATCTTAAAGCTGATCGAGAAGATGGAAATCCAGAAGGAGCATTTTGTGGATCGCAGCAAACAGGCGCTGGCAAAGCGTGTAAAGGTGCAGGGCGGTCAGGTTTATATCGGCAAGGACTTAAATCAGGTGCTGATCCATGCCGAGGATGAAGCAAAACAGATGGGAGATGAATATGTTTCTGTAGAGCATCTGTTTTTGTCCATGCTACAGTATCCGAATAAGGAGATCAAGCAGATCTTTACCGAGTATGGCATCACGCGGGAACGTTTTTTACAGGCATTGTCCACGGTGCGCGGCAATCAGAGAGTCGTTTCGGACAATCCGGAGGCTACTTATGATACATTGGAGAAGTACGGACAGGATCTGGTAGAAAAGGCGAGAGCCCAGAAGCTCGATCCGGTCATCGGCAGGGATAATGAAATCCGTAACGTGGTTCGGATTCTTTCCAGAAAAACGAAGAACAACCCGGTTTTGATCGGTGAACCCGGCGTCGGCAAGACCGCCGTTGTCGAAGGACTGGCACAGAGAATCGTGCGGGGCGACGTACCCCAGGGGCTGAAGGATAAAAAGATCTTCGCACTGGATATGGGTGCACTGGTAGCAGGTGCCAAGTATCGGGGCGAATTTGAAGAGCGTTTGAAGGCAGTGCTGGAGGATGTGAAGAAGAGCGAAGGGCAGATCATTCTGTTTATTGATGAGTTGCATACCATCGTCGGTGCGGGCAAAACAGACGGTGCACTGGATGCCGGCAACATGTTGAAGCCTATGTTGGCGAGAGGCGAGCTGCATTGTATCGGTGCAACGACACTGGATGAATACCGCAAATATATTGAAAAGGATGCCGCTCTGGAACGTCGTTTCCAGCCGGTGCAGGTGGATGAGCCTACCGTTGAGGATACCATTTCCATTCTGCGTGGCTTAAAGGATCGTTATGAGGTGTATCACGGCGTAAAGATTCTGGATAATGCATTGGTAAGTGCCGCCGTTTTGTCCAACCGTTATATTTCTGACCGGTTTTTACCGGATAAAGCCATCGACCTGGTGGATGAAGCCTGCGCACTGATCAAGACCGAGATGGACTCCATGCCTGCGGAGCTGGACGAGCTGCGCCGTAAGGTCATGCAGATGGAAATTGAGGAGGCTGCGCTGAAAAAAGAAGATGACACCCTGAGCAAGGAGCGTCTGGAAGCACTTCAGAAGGAGCTTGCGGAGTTAAAGTCCGAGTATAACAACCGCAAAGCGCAGTGGGATAACGAGAAGAAGAGCGTAGAGAACCTTTCCAAGTTAAGAGAAGAGATCGAAGCGGTCAACAATGAAATTCAGATTGCACAGCGCGAAGGCGACCTGGAGAAAGCTGCAGAGCTTTCCTATGGCAAACTGCCGGAGTTGAAAAAACAGCTGGAGCAGGAAGAAGAAAAAGTAAAGAAGGAAGACCTTTCCCTGGTTCACGAAGCGGTAACCGATGAAGAAATCGCCCGGATTATTTCCCGGTGGACAGGTATTCCGGTTGCAAAGCTGACAGAAAGTGAGCGGAATAAGACGCTGCATCTGGATGACGAATTGCATAAGAGAGTTATCGGTCAGGATGAAGCGGTAACGAAGGTGACGGATGCCATTATCCGTTCCAAAGCGGGTATCAAGGATCCCACCAAGCCCATCGGTTCGTTCCTGTTCCTCGGACCTACCGGTGTCGGTAAGACGGAGCTTGCAAAAGCGCTTGCGGCGTCCCTGTTTGATGACGAGAACAACATGGTACGGATCGATATGAGTGAGTACATGGAGAAATACTCTGTGTCCCGTCTGATCGGAGCGCCTCCCGGATACGTTGGCTATGAAGAAGGCGGTCAGCTGACAGAAGCAGTCCGCAGAAAGCCCTACTCAGTTGTCCTGTTCGATGAAATTGAAAAGGCACATCCGGATGTCTTCAATGTTTTGCTGCAGGTGCTGGATGACGGCCGGATTACGGATTCCCAGGGCAGGACCGTGGACTTTAAGAACACGATTCTGATCATGACCTCGAATATCGGCGCAAACTATCTGCTGGAGGGCATCGATGCGGACGGCACGATTAAGCCGGAAGCAGAAGAGCTGGTAACGAAGGATCTGCGCGGTCACTTCCGTCCGGAGTTTCTGAACCGTCTGGATGAGATCATCCTGTTCAAGCCTCTGACGAAGGATAACATCAGCGGTATTATCAATCTGATTGTCGCAGACTTGAATCATCGTCTGGAAGATAAGCAGCTTTCGATCGAACTCAGCCCGGATGCGGAGCAGTTCATTGTAGACAACGCATATGATCCGATTTATGGCGCGCGTCCGTTGAAGCGTTATATCCAGAAATATGTGGAAACGCTGTCTGCAAAGCTGATCCTGGCAGATCAGGTACAGATGGGTGACACGATCCTGATCGCAGTGGAAAACGGCGAGCTGGTCGCAAAGAAAAAGCAACAATAGAATGCACGCTCTGCGAGTATTCTATTGTCATGAATAAAAGGAAAGGACAGTCAGATGACTGCCCGAAAGAAAGCAGCGTTGCGTTTAAAGCTGCAGACTGTAGAAGCACTCGGCAGGAGGAGGTTTCTCCTGCCGGGTGCTTTTTCTCTTTACAAAATCAACTCCTGCGAGTATTGTGATAGATACGGGTCGAAAAACGGCCTGAAAAGCGCATAGGAATGCAGATTCTGTGAGTAGAAAGGCTTTTGCAGGGGAATGGAGAGAAAAAAGAAAACAAAAGCAATAGAAATGACAACAGGTTCGATCTGGAAGAACCTGTTTTTCCTGAGCTGCCCGCTGGTATTTTCCCAGGTGCTGGAAGTGCTGTTTAATATGAGTGACGTAGCGGTGGTAGGGCGCTTTTCGGACTACCGGGCGCTGGGGGCGGTTGGTTCGACAACGCTTCTGGTCACGCTGTTTACCGGCTTCCTGATCGGAATGGGCTGCGGTGTCAATGTGCGGATGGCGCATGAGCTGGGTGCAAGGCGCAGGGAATCCGTGATCAAAACCGTGCATTCCGCCTTTGTAATTTGTCTGATCGTCGGTCTGCTTGTGGGTGCAGCCTGTTTTTTCTTTGCAGAGGGACTGCTTGGAATTCTGCATACCAAAGAAGAGCTGATGGACAGTGCTGTTTTGTATCTGAAAATTTATGCACTGGGCATGCCGGGTATGGCACTGTATAACTGCGGCAACGGTATACTGAGCGCCACCGGAGATACGAAGCGTCCGCTGCTATATCTGTCCATTGCAGGAATTGTAAACGTTATTTTAAATCTGTTTTTTGTTATCGTGTGCCATATGGCAGCAGAGGGCGTGGCCATCGCCAGTGTGATCGGACAGTATTTATCTGCACTTCTGATCGTGATTCATCTGCTGCGACGGACGGACGACTGTGGGCTGCACCCTTCGAAGCTCAGACTGGATCCAGCCTGCGGAAAAGCGATCCTGGTGCTTGGCATACCCACCGGGATCCAGAATGCCATCTTTGCTATCGCAAACCTTTTTGTGCAGTCCGGCGTCAATTCCTTTGATGCGGTGATGGTGTCCGGAAATGCAGCTGCAGCGAATGCGGACACGCTGATTTTTAATATTATGGCAGCGTTTTATACCGGCTGTTCCAGCTTTATCGGACAGAACTGGGGCGCTGGCAACCGGGAACGGATGAAAAAGAGCTATCTCGTCGGGCTGACCTATTCCTTTGCGGCAGGTGCGATCTTTGGCGGACTCCTGCTGATTTTCGGGCGACAGTTTCTGTCGCTGTTTGCGACGGAGCCTGCTGTAATCGATGCCGGAATGCAGCGTGTGAAGATCATGGGATTTTCTTATATGATCAGTGCGTTTATGGACTGCAGCATCGCAGCCTCCCGAGGAATCGGAAAGAGCATTGTGCCGATGGTCATCGTTATTTTAGGCTCCTGTGTGTTCCGGGTGATCTGGGTGTATACCATTTTTGTATGGATTCATACGATTCCGGCGCTGTACTCCCTCTACTTTTTCTCCTGGGCGATTACATCTGTGGCGGAGGTGCTCTATTTCAGGCACAGCTTTCGGCAGCTGGAATTTCAGAGCTGAGTTCGGGGACGAGAACCGTCAAAATCCGGTAGTTCTTCTGCAGACAGATAAGGTTTTGGCGTTGCTGCGCCGTCCTTTCCGAATGCTAGAGGGCTTCTGCTGCATAGATTAAAAAGAAGGAACCGGAAAAGGCGGTTTTCCATGGAACATCTGGAACATAAAAAAGAGAAACGAAATGAAAGGGCAGCAATTCAACTGGGACTTATTCTGGTTGGATTGCTGCTTTTTGGAACTGCTGCGGGAGGGCAGCTGACAGGGGAGGAAAAAAACGGGAAGGAAAAGGCAGCAATACAGACTTTTGGCGGCGTATCCGATGCAGTAGAGCCCAAAAAGATCGCCCTTACCTTTGATGACGGCCCGCATCCGGTCTATACGAAAATACTTTTGGACGGCCTGGCAGAGCGAGGCGCAAAAGCCAGTTTTTTTGTTACAGGGGAGAATGCAGAAAAATATCCGGAGCTGATTTTGCGTATGCAGAAGGAGGGACATCTGATCGGCAACCACACCTATAGTCATATTCAGCTGACAAGCAATAACCGGGAAGCCTTTCGACAGGAGCTGATTTCCACGAATGAGGTATTGAAGGAGATAACAGGAGCGGAACCCATTTTTGTCCGTCCGCCCTATGGAAGCTGGGACAAAGGCTTCGAACAGGAGCTGAATATGTTCCCGGTGCTGTGGACGATTGATCCCCTGGACTGGTGCAGTCAAAGCAGCACCAATGTTGAAAAGCGAATCTTGTCCAAAGCGCGGGAAAATGCGATTATCCTGCTGCATGATGAATATGCTTCCAGTATTGAAGCGGCACTTTTTATTGTGGATGAGCTGCAAAGCCAAGGCTATGTCTTTGTGACAGTCGAAGAAATAATGCTGGTATCTTGAAATCCGCAGTTGGATAAAATCCGCAGTTGGATAAAATCCAACAGTTGGATGAAATCCAACATGTACAGCAGGGAAAATAGTTGTTATAATCAAAATTGAAAGCGTTTGCCCTGATTGTGTCTGCGCGCACTTGGCACAAACTCGGCATGGGCAAAAAGCGTGCGCAGAAATGAGTGGAAAGAATGCAATATACCTACACAGAACTGGCAGCGTATCTGCTGCTGTACAGCTTTATCGGATGGGCACTGGAGGTTGCCTTTTTTGCAGTAAAAGAAAGAAGATTTTGTAACCGCGGATTTTTCAGCCTGCCCCTTTGCCCGGAATACGGCATAATGATGGATATTCTGATCCTTTTGCTGCCGGAGCAGGGGACAAAATGGCTGCTGCAGTTTCTGACCACTTGGATGGTCGTGTCCGTTGTGGAATATTTTTCCGGAGGGATCGCAGCCAAAATCTGGAAAAAGCATTTGTGGAATTACGAGGATGTGACACTGTTTGGCGGAAAGAAAAAGAGTGTGCTCCTTTCGCTGATCAAGGCAGCAGTTGTGATGACGGCGGTGCTGCTTTTGCATCCTCCGGTCTTTATCCTGTTTTCAATGATTCCGACAATTGTGCTGCGGATCATAGACATAGCCGGCTTTGGGCTGATGGCTGCCGACCTGGTGTCGATTCTGATTGCAGTCAGGAAAAGCAGGAGCCTGACAGAGCTGAAGGAAACCCAGGGGAGACTTCTGCAGGAACAAAAGGAAGTCAAGCAAAAGCTTGGAGGCAAGATCTATCATGCAGTCTGGAAGCGGTTAAACCGCGCATACCCGGAGATGGAAGCTCTGGAGGAGGCAGATCGGGCAGAACGATATGTCTTTGCAAGAGGCGTCTGTGTGGATAAGCTGATCTGGGTATTTATGATCTGTGCATTTCTCGGAGATCTGATCGAAACGCTGTTCTGCAGGGTGACGGGAGGCGTATGGATGAGCCGGTCCAGCGTAATTTACGGCACCTTCAGTATTGTCTGGGGCTTCGGTGCGGTCATTCTGACAGTTGTATTGCAGCGGCTTGCCGGAAAAGAGGATCGTTATATTTTCCTGGCGGGCAGTGTGCTGGGCGGCGTATATGAATATCTGTGCAGCGTATTTACAGAGATTTTTCTCGGGACTACATTCTGGGATTACAGTGACATGCCATTTAATATCGGCGGGAGAACCAACCTGCTGTATTGCATTTTCTGGGGACTGTTATCCGTTGTCTGGGTAAAAATTTGTTATCCGACGATCAGCGGATGGATCGAAAAGCTGCCGCCCCTTGGAGCAAAAATTGCGACCTGGGCAGTTATCGTGCTGATGAGCTGCGATGCGGTGATTTCAGCAGGCGCCATGGTACGCTATGTGGAACGGCAGGACAGCGCGGCGGTGCAGGAGAGCAGTGCGGACGCAAGGAATGCCGCGGGCGTAGAAAACGCCGCGAAGGAGGAAAGCGTCGCGGACGCAGGGACTGTCGTAGGCACGGAAAGTACCACAGGAACCGTGCGGGCGGAAAAGAAGAGCGTGATCGACACATTCTTTGACATCAATTACCCTGACGAGCGGATTGAGAAGGTGTGGCCGAACATGAAAGTGGAGGTACAATAAGGGGACATGGATCTTTTCGATTATATGAGACAGACCAATCAGGAAAAGGAAGCGCCGCTGGCGGCAAGGCTGCGGCCCCGGACGCTGGATGAGGTAGTCGGGCAGCAGCACATTATCGGAAAGGACAAGCTTTTGTACCGTGCGATTCAGGCGGACAAGCTTTCCTCCATCATTTTTTACGGACCGCCCGGAACGGGCAAAACGACCCTTGCGAGGGTGATCGCGAATACGACCAGTGCGGAGTTTATGCAGATCAATGCGACTGTGGCAGGCAAAAAGGATATGGAAGAGGTTGTGGCTAAGGCAAAGGACAACCGTGGAATGTTTGGCAAAAAAACGATACTGTTTATTGATGAAATCCATCGGTTCAACAAGAGTCAGCAGGACTATCTGCTTCCCTTTGTTGAGGATGGAACCCTGATCCTGATCGGTGCGACGACGGAAAATCCGTATTTTGAGGTAAACGGAGCGCTGCTGTCCCGTTCGGTTATTTTTGAACTCAAGCCGCTTTCAAAGGAAGATATCGAAGAACTGATCCGCCGGGCGGTCTACGATCAGAGAGGAATGGGTGCCTATCAGGCACAGATAGAGCCGGATGCGCTGGAGTTTCTGGCGGATATTGCAGGCGGGGATGCACGTGCGGCATTGAATGCAGTAGAGCTTGGCGTAATGACGACACAGCGCTCAGAGGATGGAAAAATCCATCTGACCCTGGAGGTTGCCCAGGAATGTATTCAAAAACGTGCAGTAAAATACGACAAAACAGGCGATAATCATTACGATACGATTTCAGCATTTATCAAGAGTATGCGGGGCTCCGATCCGGATGCAGCGGTTTATTATCTGGCGCGGATGCTGTATGCCGGGGAAAGCGTGACATTTATCGCCCGCAGGATGATGATCTGTGCGTCGGAGGATGTTGGAAATGCAGATCCGACAGCGCTGCAGGTGGCGGTTTCTGCATCCCTGGCGTCAGAGCGGGTGGGCATGCCGGAGGCGCAGATCATTCTGGCACAGGCGGCGGCCTACATTGCATGCGCGCCGAAAAGCAACGCAGCGGTCAACGCCATTGCGTCTGCAATGAAGACGGTGGAAGAAACCGGAAATCTGGCGATTCCGGTGCATTTGCAGGATGCCCATTATAAAGGAGCAGCAAAATTGGGACACGGAAAAGATTATAAATATGCACACGATTATCCAAACCACTATGTCAGACAGCAGTATTTACCTTATGAGCTGTCAGGAAGAGAGTTTTATCAGCCCGGTGGGATGGGATATGAAGTAAAGATTAAGGAGCACATGCAGCGGATACGCAGGGAAGCGGCAGAGACAGAGCAAAAGCGGCAGAATGGAGCAGAGCAATGAGACAGATACCAAAGCGGGTCATGATCGTGTCCTTTGACGCGGTCGGAGCAAAGGACCTGGAATATTTACAGACCCTGCCGAATTTTCAGCGTTTTTTTGAACAGGCGGCGCTGTGCAGCCATGTAAACAGTGTGTGTCCGTCCCTGACATATCCGGCCCATACATCCATTGTGACAGGGCGGATGCCGAAAAATCACGGGATTGTGAACAACACAAAAATCCAGCCCGGCCGGAAGGATCCGGACTGGCTTTATCATCGCAAATGGATCCGCAGCACGACGCTTTATGACGAAGCGAAGAAAAAGGGAATGACGACGGCCGGGCTTTTGTGGCCTGTTGCGGCAGGCAGCAGGATGGACTACTATGTGCCGGAGATTATGGTGACACGCAAATGGCAAAATCAGATCCTGATGAATGCGACGAACGGTCCGTTGTTTTATCAGCTGGATCTGAACAAACGCTTCGGACATTTACGAAACGGAATCGCACAGCCCCAACTGGACAATTTCATTCAGGCATGCGCGCTGGATACGATCTACAAATACAATCCGCAGCTGTTTTTGCTGCATCTGACGGATGTGGATACGAACAGACATCTCTATGGCGTGGAGAGTAAGGAGGCAAAAGAAGCTCTTAAGCGCCACGATAAGCGTCTGGGCGAGATTGTAAGGGCACTGGAGGAAACCGGAGAGATGGAGAGCACGACGGTCGTGCTTCTGGGGGATCATTATCAGAAGGATGTGGACAAGGTTGCCTTCGTCAATCATGCACTGTGGAAAACCGGCTTGTTGACGGTCCGCAATGGCAGGATCAAAAGCTGGAAGGCCTATGCTAAAAACTGTGACGGAAGCTGCTATATCTACCTGCATCCGTCTGTACGGAACAATGCAGAAGTGCAAAAGCGTACAAGAAAAGTGCTGGAGACGCTGAAAGGACGGGAGGATTTTGGAATCGAAAGGATTCTGACCCGGGAAGAGGCAGCAAACATGGGCGCAGACGAAAACTGCTTTCTGATGCTGGAAGCAAAGGAAGGATGGTTTTTTCTGGACGAATGGGAACAGCTGACGGCAGCAGAAAAAGACTGCGCACATGGCATGAAGGGAACCCACGGGTATCTGCCGGGTGAGGCAGACTATCAGACCTTTTTTGCAATGTCGGGATGCAGTGTAAGAGCTGGTGCCCGGGTGGAAAAAAATATCGCGCTCTGGGATGAGGGCGCGACATTGGCAGCACTTTTGGAGTTAGACCTCGGAAAAACAGATGGCAGTGTGATCCGGGAGATGCTGCAATAACATACTTTAAAACAGGGCGGTTGTTAGATACTGATAAATCTCCCTGTTATTTTTTTGCCAGTTTTCGCAAATGGAAATTGCGAGCTCTTCTGTAGGAACCGTAAGGCGGATGGTCACCAGGTTGACGTCCTTATCCACTGCAGTCAGCTCTGTTTCGAATTCCCCGTTGACAGCCTTATAGTAGTTGCTCTGGATCGAAGATTCGTTGCGCATTTCCAGTTCATTTTTTTTAAGATATTCGCCGATGTCTGTCTTGATCGCGTCACTGATGCGGTTCTCAAAATAGGAAAGGGTATTGCGGCCCTCATCTGTGATCTGCAGATGGGTTCGGTTGACCAGTGTTTTGGCAGTGATCAGCCCGGCCTGCGCCAGCTCATTGATAACCTGCTGCAGTGTCAGGTAATTGGTGTATTCTTTTTCCAGAATGAGATCGCTGACCTGCGCCATTGTAAGTGGAAAGGATACCTTATTGAGCAGATAAAGAACGATCAGTTTATAGAGTGTAAGAGGTTCCTGGTTCATAATTATCCCCTTGTCTGAGATTTCGTTGTTTCATAAGGGCATGCAGCCTGTTTAAGACGTTTCGTTTCGCAAGACTCCACTGGGGCGCGATCAGAAGCTTGCGGGGACCGTCTCCGGTGATCCGGTGGAGGCAGATATTCGGAGAGAGCGCAGTAATACAGCTGATCAGCAGATCGAGATATTCTTCCTGTGTCAGTACAGGAAGCTTTCCGGATTCGTAAAGAAGGGCAAGATCTGTTCCCCTTAAAATATGGAGAAGCTGCAGCTTGACCCCAAAGGGCTGCACCTGATTGACGGCACGGATGCTTTCCAGTAGATCGAGCCGGTTTTCCCCCGGGAGTCCGAGGATCAGATGGACAATAAAGGGAAGCCTTTGGGCATGGAGCTTTGCTGCAGCATCATAAAATACGGAGGTTGGATACCCCCGGCGGATCCTTGCTGCAGTGTGGTCATGAATGGACTGCAGACCAAGCTCGATCCAGATAAACCGGTCAGGATACCGTAACCGGAGGCGGTCAAGTCCCTCCAGAATGATATCGGAAAGACAATCCGGGCGCGTCGCAATGGAAATGCCTGCGACCTCCGGAGAGGAAAGTGCTTCTTCATAACAGGAAAGCAGTCTGTCCGGATCACCATAAGTGTTGGTATATGCCTGAAAATAGGCGATCAGAGACGGCTTGTCGGGTTCCGGTGTCCATTTGGAGGACAGAAGTGCCTTGGCCTGATTTAACTGGTCTGTTACAGAAAGCTGCCGGGAAGCGGCAAAATCGCCGCTTCCGCCTGCAGAACAGAAAATACAGCCTCTTGTATCGAGGGTGCCATCCCGGTTGGGACAGGTACAGCCGATATCCAGCGCAGCCTTGTAAAGCTTCCGTCCGTATGTATTTTTACACCAGGCGTCCAGGGAATAGTAGGGCTTCTGGTGCCAGAGATCAGCGGATGTTTCTCTTGACTGCATCTGCAACAACGTCCGCAACTCTGGGATCGAATGCTTCCGGCATGATATTGTCTTCGTTTAAGTCTTCATCAGAAACGAGGGCTGCGATGGCATTAGCGGCAGCCAGCTTCATTTTATCGGTGATCTGTTTTGCATGTCCTTCCAGAGCACCGCGGAAGATGCCGGGGAATGCGACAACGTTGTTGACCTGGTTCGGGAAATCGCTGCGTCCGGTGCCGACAACGCGTGCCCCTGCTTTTTTTGCGAGATCAGGCATGATCTCAGGAACGGGGTTAGCCATTGCAAACAGAATAGCATCGGAATTCATGGAAGCTACCATCTCTTCCGTCACAATGCCCGGAGCGGAAACACCGACGAAAATATCAGCACCCTTTAAAGCATCTGCAAGGGAACCGGTTTCGTGAGCCAGATTGGTGCGTTTTACCATCTTTTCCTGCATCCAGTTTAAGCCCTCTGCGCCATCGCAGAGGATGCCGGATTTATCGCACATAATGATATTGGAAAAGCCGTAGGTCAGCAGCAGGCGGGTGATGGCAACTCCTGCGCTTCCTGCGCCGTTTACAACAACGCGGCAGTCTTCCTTTTTCTTACCGACTACCTTTAAGGCATTGATGATGCCGGCGAGTACAACAATAGCAGTTCCGTGCTGGTCATCGTGGAAAACAGGAATATCCAGAGTCTCTTTCAAGCGCTCTTCGATTTCGAAGCAGCGGGGTGCACTGATATCCTCCAGGTTGATGCCGCCAAAAGCGGGAGCAAGCCAGGTAACGGCTTTGATAATCTCTTCCGTGTCCTGAGTATCCAGGCAGATGGGAACTGCGTTGACACCGCCGAATTCTTTAAATAAGACAGCCTTGCCTTCCATAACGGGCATAGCAGCTTTCGGACCGATATTGCCGAGTCCCAGTACGGCGGAACCGTCGGAAACAACAGCTACAGTGTTTGCTTTCATCGTATAGGTGTAAGCGGCAGCCGGGTCTTTTGCAATGACCTTACAAGGTTCCGCAACGCCGGGAGTATAGACAAGTGCAAGGTCTTCACGGGTGCGGACGGGTGTTTTGGAAACGGTTTCAAGCTTTCCCTGCAGCTTCTCATGCAGTTCCAGCGCTTTCTCCTGATTTGTCATTTGATTTGCCTGCTTTCTTTTTTTATATGGAATGATGATGTCGGGGCATACGCGTCATTCGTAGCTCTCTGTATATCATCATATCTGATTTATTTGAGTGAATCAAGGAAAAAATCTTCCTATTCTGTTTTGAGTGTGATACAATGAGCGAAACAGAAGGAGACCTTTGACTTGTGTCTCCGACGTGTAAAAAAATTCACTAAAATGACAGGCACTTTTGATTTCTGACAAAAGACCGCTGTTTCCCGGATCGGGATGTTCTGGCGCATTTCAAAAAGATCGTTTCATGTAGAATTCCGTATGAAAACCAGGGACGAATCACGATGGCAGTAAAAGGAGTAAAGATTGAAAAATAAAATTTTTCAATCGCGAGATTTGTGTCTGCGCGCACTTGACACAAACTCGACATGCGCAAAAAGCGTGCGCAGAAATGAGAGGAAAAAATGATAAGAGAAAAATATGAATCTCTGGCAGTGCATGATCTGAAGGAGATTGCAAAAGCAAGGGGGATAAAAGGACTTTCTACAATGAAAAAGGCGGAAGTCATTGATGCGATGCTGAGGTTGGATGCCCAGGAGAATGCAGAAATCAAAACAGAACGCAGCGTCCCGGAGAACCGCCCGGCAGAGCGCAAGGATGCCCCGGAGAAGGACGCGGCAGAGCGCAAGGATGCTCCGAAGAGGGACGCGGCAGAGCGCAAGGATGCCCCGGAGAAGGGCGCAGTGGAAAAGCAGGATCCTCATGACGGTGGGACAGAACCGGAGAGCAGAGCAGGGGATCGGGAGGAAAGGCGGCAGCAGAGAACAGGAAAGCGCTTCATCAGCAATGGTTCTTATCATAATGGACGGACAGGAAGCCGCGACAACAATGGTGCGCGGGAAAATACTGCAGCTGCAGCGCCCCATGCGGCTGCGCCTGTGGCAGAAGAGGCACAGAACCGTGTGAGCGCGCCTGCACCTCGTTATAATGAGCGCTACAACAGTCCCTATAATCGTGGAACTGCACCGATCCAGAGTCCGGAGGACGACAAGTTTCCGACAGAGCTGGACAGCGGCATCACGGTAAAGGGTATCCTGGAGGTCATGGCTGAGGGCTATGGCTTTATCCGCTCGGATAATTATATGCCGGGAGATAATGATATTTACGTGGCACCCAGCCAGATCCGCCGGTTCAATTTGCGGACAGGCGATATTTTAGAGGGAAATACCAGAGTGCGGACACAGAATGAAAAATTCTCCGCCCTGCTTTATGTCAAGACCATCAATGGCTATACCACAGAGGAAGCATCCAGACGAAGCAACTTTGAAGATATGACACCGATCTTTCCGAACAGCAGACTGAAAATGGAACGGTACGGCTGCCCGGTGGCGATGCGGGTCATGGATTTGTTAAGCCCCATTGGGAAAGGACAGAGAGGCATGATCGTGTCCCCGCCGAAGGCTGGTAAGACAACCTTATTAAAAGAAGTGGCCATGTCGGTAAAGAAAAATTATCCGGACCTGCATCTGATCATTCTCCTGATCGATGAACGTCCGGAGGAGGTAACGGACATGAAGGAGACGGTGGCAGGGCCGAACGTTGAAGTGATCTATTCCACCTTTGACGAATTGCCGGAACATCATAAACGAGTCTCCGAAATGGTTATTGAGCGTGCAAAGCGTCTGGTTGAGCATAAAAAAGACGTTATGATCCTGTTAGACAGTATTACCCGCCTGACCCGTGCCTATAACCTGGTGGTTCCGCCCAGCGGACGTACTCTGTCCGGTGGTATTGACCCGGCGGCATTACACATGCCGAAGCGCTTTTTTGGTGCAGCCCGCAATATGCGGGAGGGCGGAAGCCTGACGATTCTGGCCACTGCACTGGTGGACACCGGATCCAGGATGGACGATGTCATTTACGAGGAATTTAAAGGAACCGGTAATATGGAAGTTGTGCTGGATCGAAAGCTGTCTGAACGCAGAATTTTCCCTGCCATCGACATCCCCAAAACCAGCACGAGAAGAGAAGATCTGCTGCTGAGTGCAGAAGAGATGGAAGCAATCAACGTGGTGCGCCGCGCGCTGAATGGTATGAAATCCGATGAAGCTGTGGATAAGGTGCTGGATCTGTTTGCAAAGACGAAAACCAATGTAGAGTTTGTGCAGACGGTGAGAAAGATGAGATACCTGTAAAAATACAGCCCATGCAACAAAATGGGAAAGATGGAGGGCGTGTGAAAAAATGAGAAATCATTTTTTACACGCTCTTTTAGACTAAAAAATTATAAACGAAGTAGTCTCGTCATTTTTTATAATACCAAAAGTACCTTCTGCCTGGATGGAACGGTTCATTCTAAGCAGCGCACCCTGGATACTCTCAAGGTTTTGAATCACTTCCTGATGCATCTTTGTTAGTTCCTGATTGACACGCACGGTACGGTTTCCTTCTACCTTTTTACATTTTTCTGCGTAAGGACATCCACTGCAGTCTTCGCACTGATAAATTTCCTCTTCCCGTCCATACGCGTTTTCTTTTATTGCCTTACGGTACTGCAAATGGAATCCCTTTCCGTTAGG
>ENA-OQLI01000579-OQLI01000579.1-human-gut-metagenome-genome-assembly--contig:-NODE-579-length-41382-cov-5.782135_pt1 | contig 41382 bp, 39 predicted proteins | sample MGYA00242805_ERZ504812 | MGnify/ENA primary metagenome ERZ504812 (study PRJEB26092, sample SAMD00036430) | human gut metagenome | host: Homo sapiens | study: EMG produced TPA metagenomics assembly of... | reverse complement strand
GGTCGTTTGACCTTGTACAGGTTGGTGTGGCACCTGTCGGCCAGTGGACCGGCGTAATGAACATAGCTGTCCACGCCTGCCTCAACGCTCAGCTTGGTGGAACCGCCCAGGTCGTAACGCGGCCAGTTGCGGGCTCGGTTGGAGCCCTCGCCCCAGTACTCCTTCATATACTGGCCATTGATGCGCACCTTGTTCGTGGGGCTCTCGTCAAAGCGGGCGAAGTAGCGGCCCAGCATGACAAAATCAGCGCCCATGGCCAGAGCCAGAGTGATGTGATAATCGTGGACGATGCCGCCATCGGAGCAGATGGGCACATAGATGCCGGTCTCCTTGTAGTACTCGTCACGGGCCTTTGCGACCTCGATGACTGCGGTGGCCTGACCACGGCCGATGCCCTTGGTCTCACGGGTAATGCAGATGGAACCGCCGCCAATGCCGATCTTGACGAAGTCTGCACCGGCCTTTGCCAGGAAACGGAAGCCCTCGGCATCCACAACGTTGCCTGCGCCCACCTTCACGGTGTCACCGTAGTGCTCACGGATCCAGGCGATGGTACGGCTCTGCCACTCGGAGTAGCCCTCGGAGGAATCGATACAGAGCACATCCACGCCAGCCTCGACCAGTGCGGGCACACGCTGGGCATAATCGCGGGTGTTGATGCCGGCACCGACCACATAGCTCTTGTTGGCATCCAGCAGCTCGTTGACATTCTTCTTGTGGGAATCGTAGTCCTTGCGGAACACGAAGTATTTCAGGTTGCCCTCAGCATCCACCAGCGGCAGCGTGTTAATCTTATTGTCCCAGATGATATTGTTGCAGTCGTGCAGGGAGGTATTCTCCGGTGCGGTGACCAGCTTCTCGATGGGAGTCATAAAAGTGGTAACGGAAGCATCATCGGGGGTGTGGTTGACACGGTAATCACGGGAGGCCACAATGCCCATCAGCTTGCCGTGAGGAGTGCCATCGGCAGTGACAGCAATGGTGGAGTGGCCGGTGCGGGCCTTGAGCTCCAGCACATCGTGCAGGGTGGCGGTAGGAGCCAGGTTGGAATCGGAGACCACATAACCGGCCTTATAGCTCTTGACGCGGCGCACCATGGCAGCCTCGTTCTCAATGCTCTGGGAGCCGTAAATGAAGGACACACCGCCCTCCCGTGCCAGTGCAATGGCCAGCTTATCGCCGGAGACCGACTGCATGATGGCACTGATCATGGGGATGTTCATTTCCAGCGGGCAGGGCTCTTCCCCCTTGCGGTACTTGACCAGCGGGGTCTTCAGGCTGACTGCCGTGGGGACATTCTCCGCAGAGGAATAGCCCGGAACCAGCAGGTACTCGCCAAAGGTGCGGGAAGGTTCTTCATAGAAATAAGCCATACTCTAAACTCCTTTTTTCTTAACGCATCAACAACGGACCAGCATCAAAATAATTCATGTTTGCTGCTTATAAATTGATTGACTATACTTTACCACAAACCCCGTCAGAATACAAACCCCAGCGGCAACAAACTTTAGAACTGTCCTTTGCGGAAAAACAGTAAAATTGACCACCAAAAACGTGCAAGGTCATACTTTTCCGCCTGACAGGCCGGTTTTCTGGCACAAAGTGGAATGCAAAAAAGTCCGTACCGGAAAACCGGACGGACTTTTTTGCACACGAAGCGAGATACCGCCTGTGCGGTACAGTGCCGACAGCTGTGAAGGAGAACAGCCGGAGGAGGAGAAGGCCCTGCACCCGATATCTCTTATTCAACAAGAAGAAAAAGATTTCAGTCTCAAAAAGCGCTCATCGCTTTCTGTAACCATATTGTAACTCTTTTGTTCCCGTTTTGCAAGACCTTTTTCGCAGATTTTGTAACATTTTTGTAATTTTCCCGGATTTATTTTGTAAATTCCAGGTAGCATTCAAACGCAGCGTGCTCTTCGCGGCGGCCCACCACATACCAGCCATCGGCCGAGGGCGCATAAAACACCTCGACCTGACTGCCCAGCGGGATCTCCCGGTGGTACTTGACGGAGACGAATTTCAACGGCCCGGCCTTGACCACCTCCAGCGGCAGGGCATCACAGGCGATGTCCAGATAGCAGGCGTTATTCACATGGCCGTTCAGGTCGCACAAGGAGTAACTGGCTGTCCGGCTGCCCGCACAGGTCAGTTCCTTTGCTTTGTGCACCAGCTGGGGCAGCTCCCCGTCCAGATTCTCGTTCCAGTAACCGGGCGTATACCAGGAGGGCTGGCGTAGGATGCACTCGCGATCGGTATCCACCATGATCCACCGGCTGTCGATCAGAGCACACTCCTTCCCTGCTTCGTCCAGAATTCGGGTCAGCCGCTTCATCGAACCTTTCTTGCACGGCTCACAGGCGGTAAGAAAGGTCAGCTTTTCGGCACGCAGGGGCATCCGGGTGATCTGCGCCGCCTGCTTGCCCACCAGAAACGCCGTGTGGTGTGCTTTGAAAAAAGCATCATCCATGCCGTAGGCGCGGGCGTGGTCTGCCGCAGCCTGCTCCACATAGCGGAACAGGGCGCTTGGCTTGATCATCCGGCGAAAATCGCCGTCTGCGTTCAGGACAGTTGTATGATAGGTATATTGATTCATACGTTTCCTTTCCAAAAGAGGGCCCTCTCCGTCATTGCTTCGCATTGCCAGAGGCTTTGACGGAGAGGGCCCTTTCTTCTCAATACTGATTCCGGGTCTTTTTGCGCAGCTTGCGCCAGATGTTGAAGCAGGCCAGCGCTACCATGGCAAGCAGCAGCAGCAGGAACACAACGCCGCTGCCGCCCTCATTGTAGCTCTTCATCTCGCTCCACTTTACATCGAGCTCGTTGTTGACCTCATCGCTCAGGGCGGTAAACACCTTTTCCCTGGCTTCCACTTCCTCAGAGGGGTATGCGATCTCGCTGTACTTCAGATCCTCGTCCAGGATATCCCACACCTTCTGCATGGGGGTGGTGTAGCCGATATACTCCGCATTGGCTTTTCCGATGTCCGGCTCGCACATGAAGTTGATGAACATCTCCGCAGCTTCCTTGTGCTCACTGGTGGCAGGCACCGCCATGCAGTCCACCGACAGCACACTGCCCTCCTCCGGGAACACCCAGGCCAGATCCGGGTTATCATCGATCATGGTGATGGCATCGCCGGAGTAATACACGCCGATGGCCGCCTCGCCGCCGATCATCTTATCAAAGATCTCATCCATGACGTAGGCCTGCACCAGCGGCTTCTGCGCTTTCAGGGTTTCCACCACCTCGTCCACCTCTTCCGGGGTCTCTGGGTTGATGCTGGTACCGTTCTTGAACGCCGCAATAGCGTAAGCATCACGGCTGTTGTTGAACATCAGGATATTGCCCGCGTACTGCTCATCCCACAGGTCAGCCCATTTGGTGGGGGCATTCTCCACCATGGTGGTGTTGTAGATGATACCGGTGGTACAGAGCATATAGGGCACGGTATAGGCGTTGGTGGGGTCATAATCCGGATCACGGTAGACCGTATCGATGTTCTGGGAGTTGGGGATATTGCTGTAATCCAGCGGTGCAAGCATTCCCTCGGCGATCATCTTTGCCACCATGTAATCCGAAGGGATGACCACATCGTAGTTGGCCGCACCGGATTTCAGTTTGGCGTACATGGACTCGTTGGAATCAAAGGTGGTGTAGTTGACCTTGATGCCGGTAAGCTTCTCGAAGGCGGCCACCACATCCACGCTGTCATCGGAGCCGTTGGAGATGTATTCGCCCCAGTTGTAAACGTTCAGGGTGAGATTCTGGCCCTGAAAGCGGGTCCAGTCGTAATCGTCCGAGACCGAAACGTCCTCGGTCACCTCAATGGTTCCGGCGGCAAAGGCGGGCGCAGCACAGCAGAACGCCATGGCCAGCGTCAGCAGCAGAACAGCAAAACGTTTCATTTTACGTCCTCCCCTCTCAGTGCCTTCTGATCCCGGCGGTACTCCCGGCTCTCCATGGCATTGGAGATGAGGATGATGGTCAGGATCACCACAAACATGATGGTGGACAGGGCATAGATCTCCGGGCTGACCTTTTTTCGGGTCATGGAATAGATGGCAATGGGCAGGGTCTCCACCGTGCCGCAGTTGAAATAGGAGATCATAAAATCATCGATGGAGTAGGTCAGGCAGATGAGGAAGGCCGACAGGATGGCCGGGCTGATCTCAGGCAGGATGACTTTGAAGAACGCCTGCCTGGGGTCGCAGCCCAGATCCAGAGCTGCCTCATACAGTTTGATGTCCAGCTGCTTGAGCTTGGGGGTCACGTTGAAGATGACATAGGGCACATTGAAGGCGATATGCGCGATCAGCAGCGTGGGCATTCCCATGATGGTGTCGGGCAGCCAGGAGATCCCATCCGCAAAACGCTGGTAAGCCACAAACAGAAGCATCAGGGAGATGCCGGTGATGATCTCCGGGTTGACCACCGGGATATAGGTGATGTTGGTGATCACCAGGCGGCTCTTGCGGCTCATGGACGCAATGCCCAGCGAGGCCGCCGTGCCCAGAACCGTTGCAATGACCGCAGAGATGAGGGCTACCTCCAGTGAGACGCGCAAAGCGCTCAGGATGGCAGAGTTATGGAACAGGCTGGTGTACCACTTGAAGGTAAAGCCTGTGAACAGTGCGTAGCCCTTGCTTTGGTTGAAGCTGAACACGATCATATAGGCAATGGGCAGGTACATGAAGCAGAAAAAGAGGATGACGTAGGCCCGCTGCATCAGGCGCAGATGTTTCGTTTTCATCAGGACACGCCCTCCATTTCATCTTCATCAAAGCTGGATGTGAAGCTCATGCAGAGCAGGACGATGATCATCAGCACAAGGCTCATGGCCGAACCGACGTTCAGGTTGTAGCTGTTGCCCAGGAACTGCATCTCGATCAGGTCGCCGATCATCAGGTTGGAGCCGCCGCCCAGCATACGGCTGATGACAAAGGTAGACACCGCCGGAACGAACACCATGGTGATGCCGGTGCTGATTCCGGGCACGCTCATAGGGATGAGCACCCGGAAAAGGGTCTGGGTGGTGGAGGCTCCCAGATCCTGTGCCGCTTCCACCAGGCTCTGATCGATCTTGGTCATACTGGTGTAGAGGGGCAGGATCATGTAGGGCACATAGTTATACACCATGCCCAGCACCACCGCGCCGGAGGTGTTCAGCATGGTATAGGGGCCCAGGCCCAAAAAGCCCAGCACCGCGTTCACAGGGCCGTTGATGCTCAGCAGGCCCATCCAGGCATAGGTGCGGAGCAGGAAGTTCATCCACATGGGCAGCATGACCAGCATCAGCATGATATGCTGCTTGTTCACCCGCAGGCGGGACAGGAAATAGCCCACCGGAAATGCAATGATCAGGCAGATCACGGTAGCCACAAGGGCCAGCAGCAGGCTGCGGGCAAACACGGAGCCGTAGCCGCTGACGCTGGTCAGGTTGGCAATGGTGAAATTGCCGCTGCCATCGGTCAGGGCATAATAGACCACGATGATCAGCGGAACCACCGTGAACAGCACCATCCAGATAAAATAAGGATAGGCCAGCTTCTTATCGTAAATTTTCATCATTTCCCATTCAGCCCTCCGAACGTGCCATGATATGGATCTCGTTGGGACCGATGCGCATACCAATGGTTTCACCGGGGGTGCAGGCGCGGGTGGAGTGGATCAGCCACTCACGGCCCTCGCACTCAACGTGCATCTCAAAGTGAACGCCCTTGAAGATGACATCATTGACTACGCCCACCAGCTGACCCTCCACGGGGCTGACCACTTCAATGTCCTCGGGGCGGACCACCACCTGTACGCTCTGTTCCCGGGCAAAGCCGCGGTCCACGCAGGGGAACTGCACACCCGAGAAGGAGACCAGGAAGTCGCGGTGCATTACGCCGTCCACAATGTTGGAATCGCCGATAAAGTCCGCCACAAAGGCATTTTTAGGCTCGTTGTAGATGTCCTCGGGGGTACCGATCTGCTGCACCTTGCCGCCGTTCATCACAACGACGGTATCGGACATGGTCAGGGCCTCTTCCTGATCGTGGGTAACATAAATAAAGGTGATGTTCATCTCACGCTGCAGGCGCTTGAGCTCCAGCTGCATCTCCTTGCGGAGCTTAAGGTCCAGTGCACCCAGAGGCTCGTCCAGCAGCAGGATCTCAGGCTCGTTGACCAGACTGCGGGCAATGGCAACACGCTGCTGCTGGCCGCCGGACATCTGGCCGATGCTGCGGCGCTCAAAGCCCTTCAGGCCGACCACCTCCAGCATATCGCGCACCTTGCGGCGGATGGTCTCTTCGTCCATCTTCTTCAGGCGCAGGCCAAAGGCCACATTCTCAAACACGTTCAGGTGCGGGAACAGCGCGTATTTCTGGAACACGGTATTCACCGGACGCTTATAGGGGGGCACACCGGTAATATCCTGGCCCTTCAGCAGCACCTGACCCGCGTTGGGTTCCAGGAAGCCTGCGATCAGGCGCAGGGTGGTGGTTTTGCCGCAGCCGGAGGAACCCAGCAGCGTTACGAACTCTTTGTCATGGATGTCCAGGTTCAGCCCATCCAGAATGCGCTGACCGTCAAATTCCACCACGATATCGCGCAGTGAAACGATCACCGAGTTGTCCATTTTTTACTTTTCCTCCTTAAACTCAGATACGAAAAAAGACAGGGCATCCACCCCATCCTTCGTACCAGGGCGACCCAGCCCCGCACAACATCCATGACATCCGTAATATTGTGCAGTTATTCTGCCCTGTCATCGCCTATCATAAACAATCCGAACTGAAATGTCAATCACTCTGTCGAGGTTTGCCGAAACTTTACATCCGGCGCAAAAAAATCCCGCGCTGTACCAAGAATTCGCACAGCGCGGGAGAGGAACGTTTTATTCTACTTTCAGCTGATCCGCGGGGTACAAAAGCGCGCTCACCACACTGGCATCCACCGTATAAACGGAGCTGTCGCCTTCCACCATCAGGTAACAGCCGTCTGTCCCCATGGCATAGGTCAGATTTATTGTGCCATCGGCTGTGGTGACCTCTGCTGTGACCAGCGGGGCCTCAAAACCATACGCCGCCGGGTCTGCACCTGTTGCCTGTGCCGAGACATAGGTGCAGAGAGCCGAGAGGATGGCATCCACCTTTGTCTCGTCGAGGTCTGCGGCGGTATCCCCCGCCAGCCGCCAGACAGTCTGGTAGGCGTTGCTGCCGCTCTCTGCCGCAGGCTCCGAGTTTGCTTTCAGGGTCACGGTCTCGCCATCGGCCATCGTATAGAAGACCGCTTCGATCTCCGAGGCCGTCAGCCCCGCCGGGTTGAAGGCACCGAATAGCTCCGCCCTGGTCAACTCAAAGCAGGCGGCTTTGGTGCCAGATACCGTATATATGGTATTGCTGTCATTCTTGCAGACATAGAGATCTCCGGTCATGGCATTGCTGGCCCCGAAGGTATAGGTGTCCGTTTCGCCCGCTGCCGTCACCTCTATGGTCAGCACAGGCTCCGCAAAGCCGTAGTCCTCCCCTGCCTGCGGGCTCAGCTCCCCCTTTGCGTTCAAAGAGGAAAGCGCAGTGAGCATCGTGTTGCAGGCAGAGGTATCCAGATGGTAAGCGGGATCTTCAGCCAGCGTCCAGCCATCGGCGGTATAGCGCAGGGTGTTCATCTCGCCCTGATAGTGGAGCACGATCTGCGTCAAGTCATTGCCCGAAACTGCCGCCAGCGGAATGGTTCCATCTGCGGCCGCACTGGCAGCCTGTTCTTCCCGGGCATTCCGCAGCGTCAGCAGGGCAAACACGCCGCCTGCCAGCAGGATGAGGAAAAGCAGCACCCCGAGGGTACGCCGTTTTGCTTTCATGGACAGGTCCTCACTTTCTGCGCCGCAGCACGACCACCACGGCACCCACAGCCAGCAGGGCCGCAGGCAGAACGATGACAAAGAGCAACCCCAGCGTGGAGGCAGCAATGCCGGGCACTTCCAACGGAGCGGCCTCCAGTGCCTTGCTGTCGATGAGGACAGCGTTCTCCTGCCCGGCCAGCGAAGCCGCACAGCCCTGCAGGAAGGTCACGTTGCCCGGAATGACCTGATAGATGCCCTCATTGTCCATATTGCCGCAGTTGACCCAGATGACCTGGGCACCCGTGTCCTCATTGCGGGCGTATGCTGCCAGCGTAAAGGGGCCGGCAGTGTCGCCGTCCGCCTTCTCGGTGGTGGTCATCTCGTAGCCTTCCGGTTTGCTGTAAGCACTGTCCGAGCTGACCAGCAGGGCTTCCGAGACCACATGCTCTGTCTCGGTCAGGGTGATGCCCTGTGCCATCTGCAGCAGAACCCGGCGGCTGGTGTTCACACCGTCCAGCGCGGTGGATTCCTCCGTGCTGGCATAATCCGGCAGCAGGTAAAGGGCCGGGTAGCCATTGAGGTAGTGGTTGGTGTCGCCCTCCACCACAAGGCCCTCGGTGCGGGTCAGGCCGAACTCGGCCATCACAGCATCCAGATTGGGGGTACTATAATAGGAATCCGTCAGCAGCAGCACGCGGCCTCCGTTGCTCAGATAGCTGCGCAGCTGGCCCAGCTCATCCACCAGACTGCCTGCGCCAGAAAAGTCCTGCGCCGGATCGTTGATGACAAGCAGGTCACAGTCCTCGGGGATGGTCTGGGAGAGCAGGTCAAGTGCCGAGACGGTCAGGTTCTGGCTTTCCAGCGCATCGGTCAGGGTGGAAGTCAGCGCCTGCTCGCCGTGGTTGGTGGTGTAGTACACATGGCGGCTCTCTCCGCTGGTCAGCTGGTAGATGGCAGAGGTGATCCTGCTTTCACCGTCAAAGGTCACGTTGGCCGCGCCGGTGGTGGCATAATCGCTGTAATCGTAGTCGTAAAGCTCTGCGGCATCCAGCACCTTGCTCTGTTCCCCGCAGACCAGGATCAGCCCACCGGAGGTCAGATCCTGTGCGCCGTACTGGGCCGCAAAGGTCGGGTAGACTGCCGGATCTTTCAGCTCCCAGGTGATATGGCTGCTCTGGGCGGCGTACTTGTCCAGCAGCTTGGAGATGATCTGGTCCTCATTGCCGGTCTGGGCCAGATAGTAAATGGTCACATCCTGCGTCAGATCGTCGGCCACCTGTCTGGAGCTCTCGCTCAGGGTGTAGAGCCCAGCCTCGGAAAGATCGAACTCGGTATATCTGGAGGGGATGGCCCGGACGATGAGATTGACCAGCACGGCCAGCACGATCACAGCTGCGGCAATGGCTGCCGACCACACCCCGCTGCGGAACACCCGCCCGTCACCCGAGGAGCTCTGCTTTGCAAAAAGCTTCATCTGTGTTCCCTCCTCTCAGTTCCAGCGGCGCTTCTCAATGTCCTGCGCCGTAAAGAACAGGAACACCGCCGTCACGGTCAGATAATAGACCACGGCAGGGATAGAGAAGCTGTTGTTGACAAAATCCTCAAAGGGTGTAAACAGGCACAGGGCACTCAGCACGGCGCTGAAAGCCTCGGTAAGCCATGCACTGCGGAGCAGAAACAGCCCCGTCAGGCCCAGGCAGAGTGCCGCAAAGGTCAGGCACCCCAGCACAAAGCTGCGGGTGCGCAGACCGGCCGCCAGAGAAGCCGCGCCTGCGATCCCGGTGAACACTGCCAGTGCCACAGCGCTGCCCGCATTGAACATGCTGCGCAGGCTGGGCATCAGGTAGGCCAGCAGCAGGGCTGAAAAGCCCGCCACGGCGGCAATGATCTGGTTCTCGGTCAGGCCGGAGAGAAACTCACACAATGCAATGGCCGCACAGCCCAGCAAAAAGTAGCAGAGCAGCCCCGCAAGGTTTGCGAGCAGAGCAGACACGGTGCCGCCCAGCGCCCAGAGGATGAAGATCATCACCGCATCCACAGCGCAGGGCAGTGCGAACACAGCTGCCATGGCAAAGAACTTGCCCAGCACGATGCCCCACACTGAGACCGGGCTGGTGAGCAGCAGCTGGTCGGTGCGGCTGTGGCGCTCCTCGGCCAGTGAGCGCATCGCCAGCACCGGGATATAGAGCAGCAGCATGAAAATGGTCTGGTAGAGGGTGTAGTAACTGAAATCCGTCAGGCCGTAGATCAGGCACCGGGCCAGAAAATACAGGCCGGAGCTCGCCACCAGAAACGCCGTAAGGACGTACCCCAGCATCCCGTGAAAGAAGCTGCGGAATTCCCGCTTGAAAATAGCTGTCATTCTGCGTCCTCCTCTCCGGTTGCTTCTTCCGGTTCACCGTCGGTCAGTTCCAGAAACACCTCTTCCAGGCTCTTGCCATCGGCGGTCAGCTCCTCCAGACTGCCTGCTGCCGCCAGATGCCCTTTGGAAAGGATCAGGATCTGCTGGCAGACTGCCTGCACCTCACTGAGGATATGGCTGGACAGGATGACCGTATGCGCCCGGCCCAGCTCCCGGATGAGGTTGCGGATCTCGATGACCTGTGCCGGGTCCAGGCCGACCGTCGGCTCGTCCAGAATGATGAGCCTGGGACTGCCCAGCAATGCCTGTGCAATGCCCACCCGCTGCTTGTAGCCCTTGGAAAGGCTACGGATGAGCCGGGGCAGAACGGCTTCCAGCCCGGTACGGCGGGCAGCCCGGCAAACCTGCTCCCTCCGTTCCGCCTTTTTCACACCCTTCAGCTCGGCGGCAAAGGTCAGGTACTCCTGCACCGTCATCTCCGGGTAAAGGGGCGGCTGTTCGGGCAGATAGCCCACACAGGCCTTGGCGGCATCGGCCTCCTCGGGCAGAGGGTGCCCTGCCACCGTCACCTGCCCACTGGTGGCAGAGAGATAGCCGGTGATGATATTCATAATGGTGGATTTGCCCGCGCCGTTGGGCCCCAGCAGACCACAGATCTGGCCATCTGCCACGGTAAACGAGACATCGTCCACGGCAAGATGATTGCCATACTGTTTGGTGAGATGAGAAACTTCGATCACGTTCACAACGCTCCTTTCTAAGGCAGCGCAAAGCGCTTTTTGAAGATACTGGTTTATTTTAGTCCGGAAATGTGTTCAAAATAAGGGAACGGCGTGTAAATTACAGAAAGAGAGCTTTTGTGCGGCATAACAACAAAAAACGCCGCCTCCCAAAGGAGACGGCGCTGAAAAGACCAGTAATTACTTACGGCCGAAACGCTTGTTGAAGCGCTCAACACGTCCGCCGGTGTCAACCAGCTTCTGCTTACCAGTGTAGAAGGGGTGGCACTTGGAGCAAACTTCGACGTGGATCTCGGGCTTGGTAGAACGAGTCTTAATGACGTTGCCGCAAGCACAAGTGATGGTGCAGTCAACGTAGTTCGGATGGATACCCTGTTTCATTCTTTTTCACCTCATTTCTGGTTCTGACTTATTGGGGCCATATTATAAATGTATGTGCCCATCACAACCTTCAATATCGGCTACCCCCGCGAGCGGCCTTGGAAACGATTGCCTTAATATTATAGCACAGATCTCAGAAAAAGCAAGAGGAAATTTCAGCTTTTTTCATGTCATTTTTATACAGGCTGTACTATGGAGTTTTATCTCAAGTTGATTTTCATTCAACTTTATGTAAGCAACAAAGATACTCTCTGTTATGCTCCTTCGTTTTTTCACGAATTCCCGTTTATTTTTAGTTTTTCACGGAATTGCGGCCTACATATTATATCACGCCCAGCCCAAAAAGAAAACCCCGCAGTTCCCGACTTCTTGACAAGCCAGCTGCTTCTGATTACAATACAAAAAAAGAGTTCGCAGACGTTCTCTTTTCATATTTCAGCCATCAGCTCCGGGAAAGGATTTTTTCATGGAACCAAAAACAAAACAATATCTGCTCATAACCGTTGTAGGAGTAACGCTTTTTGTTGCGCTGCTGCGGCTTTCTGCCGTTCTGACCTTTGCAGCACAGCTGGTAGACCTGGTACTGCCCATTCTGGCTGGCGGCATTCTGGCACTATTTATCAACGTGCCCATGACCGGGCTGGAAAAACGGCTGAAACGCCTGTTCTGCAAGGCCAAAAAACAGCCCTCGGATAAAGTACTCCATCTCCTGAGCTTCTTCATCACCCTGCTGGGTGTTGTGCTGGTGTTGGTGCTGGCGCTGACATTGCTGATCCCGGAGCTGGTGCAGTCTTTTCACAGCCTCTATGTACAGATCGAAGCAAACATCCCCCGCTGGACCGCCTATCTCAGCGCACAGGATGCCGACATGGGGTGGCTGATGAGCTGGCTGGAGGGCATCGACTGGGAGCAGCTGCTTCACAGGGTCACCGACAGCATCGATACCGTGCTGGTCAATGCGGTAGGTGCCGTATCTGCCACGGTAAATATTGTGGTAACCGCATCCTTTGCCCTGATCATCTCTGTTTATATGTCCGTCGGCTCGGAGAGTCTCTGCCACCACGCCCGCACATTGGTCTGCGCCTACCTGAAACCCAGCCACTCCGCCTGGCTGCTGAAGTTCTGCCGACTGTTCCGGCAATCCTTTGCAAACTTTCTGACAGGGCAATGCAGCGAGGCCGTGATCCTTGGCGTTCTCATGGCTCTTGCGTTTTCCGTTTTCAAGATTCCCTACGGCAGCCTGGTGGGAATGCTGACCGCCATCTGCGCCATTATCCCCTACGTCGGAGCGCTGATCTCCTGCGTGGTCAGCGTGTTCCTCGTGCTGTTGGTGGATCCCGTTCTGGCCGTGCGCTGCCTCATTGTTTACCTTGCCGTACAGTTTATTGAAAACCAGTTCATCTACCCCCGGGTGGTGGGAAAATCCGTGGGACTTTCTCCGCTGTACACCCTTGTGGCCGCTATGATCGGTGGAAAACTCTTTGGCATCATCGGTATCATCTTCTTTATCCCCCTGACGGCGGTGATCATTGAGCTTGTGAAGGAGGATGCCTGCCGACGCATACAGGCAAGAGAACCCCAGCGACCTGGGCCGTCTGAGTAAAGTTTTTTCCCCAGTGCCGCATCCAGAACCATCATCGTGTGCATTGCTGTCGGCTGTTCCGGTGCAGGCGTGGGATGATATGCGTACAAAAATACCGCTGCTCTTGTGCATTTTCCCAAATGCAAGAGCAGCGGTATTTTATTGCGCCGCTTTCGTTTTCTTTTGCAGCGCTTCGTGCATATATCCCATCAAAATCAGGATCACCAGCAGATAATACGGAAAAATCGCGATCGTGGTGTGGTTTGCGATCACACCGAACAACGGCGGCATCAGGCAGTTGCCAATATAGGCGCTGGCCATCTGAACCCCAATGATCGCCTGTGACCTGTCCGCACCGAAGCGGCCCGGCGTTGCATGAATGATGCTGGGATAGATCGGAGCACAGCCAAGACCAACCAGCAGCAGCCCTGCCAGTGTCACTGCTTCCCCAAGCGGCAGAAGAAACGCCGCTATCCCAATCGCGATGATCCCCTGCCCCATACGAACCATCTGGGTATCATCGAATTTTAAGGTCAGGAAGCCGAACAACGCCCGTCCCACGGTGATGCCGACAAAGAAAAGACTGGCAAAACCGGCGGCGGTCTCCGGCGCGATCCCCCTGTTCAGCACCAGATAACTGCTGGCCCACAGACTGGTGGTCTGCTCCAGAGAACAATAGCAGAAAAATGTAACCAGAACCTCTTTTACGCCGGGAATCCGGAAAATCTGTTTCAGGGTCAGCGCTTCTGCCGGGACTGCTTCCCGCTCCTCGGCATTCGCACCCGATTTCGTTTTCCAGAGCGGGAGGCTCAGCAGAATAATGATCGTCAGCACCATCTGCATCACACTGATGACCCGATACCCCGTCTGCCACCCGGCACGGGAAGAAAGCGCCGCGCCCATGATGTAGGGCCCGACCGAGGCTCCGATCCCCCACATACAATGGAGCCAGCTCATGTGGCGGCTGGCAAAATGGAGCGCCACATAGTTGTTGAGTGCAGCATCCACGCTTCCAGCTCCAAGTCCATAAGGGATCGCCCACAGGCACATGGCCCAGAATGAGCTGCTGACAGAGAACCCGAACAGTGCTGCGGCGGTCATGGCCACGCTGATGGCCGTAACGCCGCCCGCTCCAAACCGACGGGTCATCCGGTCACTTTGCAGGCTGGAGAGCACCGTTCCCACCGATATGATGCAGAATATCACGCCGGAATAGGAGACCGGAACCCCAAATCCCTGATAGATCGAAGGCCACGCTGCCCCCAGCAGAGAATCCGGCAGGCCCAGACTGATAAAAGAAACATAGATCACCGCTAACAGCAGATGGATCATCTTGCATTCCTCCTTTTGATCGATACAATTATATCACAGCAGAAGGAATGTCATTAGGATAAATCCCTCAATTTTGTACAACAAAAGCGTCAACATCGAAAGCACAGATTCATTATCGCACTTCCGTTCGGATCGTGAACCCATCCGGAAGGTTGGAAATCTCATCCTATATCCACTTTCCATCACGCTCCCGCATTTATTCTTATTCGTACATCCATCTTGCCCATCTATTCACTCGCCCCTATTTTACCAGCAATAAGAGAACATAGCAATTTCTTCAAGCAAAAACGCCAGCGTACCATGTTTTCATAACACGATACGCTGGTGTCTTATTGTTCTGCTGTTACCCAGCCTTCGGTGTGAGCCATCCTTTTACAGTGTCCACATCGACCTTGCTTGCTTTTGCAATCTGCTCAATCGATACACCCTGTTCATAAAGGCTCTGTGCCATCTCAACTGCCATTTCTTTTCGGCTTTCTACTCTCAGCTCTTCCATAGCCTTGCACATTTCGCTCAACATGCTTTCGGGGCGATCCAACTGCTTACAGTATCAACATCATAGCCAAGAAGGTCTGCGATTTCTTCTACGGAATTTCCCTTCCGACTGAGTTTCAAGGCAGTCTTTTTTGCCTGTTCCATTTTACCGATTTCTACGCCTTCAGCTTTTCCCTCGGCATAGCTTTCAACTCTCAATTCTTCCATAGCCTTGCACATGCTGCCCACTCCTTTCGGGTTTTCTTTCAAGTAGCGCGTTCGTTCTGCCATCAGGTCAAAGTTCATCTCCTCTGCACTGGTACAATTGAAATCATGCATCAGTTTTCCAATGTCAGAATCATCACGATACTCGCCATTCACATACAGAATATGAGTTCCATCTTCAAACGGCAAGCCCAGTGTCAAGTTTATGTTCTGAATGACATATACAGGTTTTCCGGCCTTATAGTAATCTTTTTCCGTAATGAAAATGACATAGGAATCCGGCAGTTCTCGGTAATCCTGATCCTTGTCCAAATTTTCCACATCCATCACGCTGGAATGATATCTTGCCCGGTGCGGGTCAGCTCCATTGTCAGAGCGCTGAATCTCGATATCATATTTCTTGCCCGTGCTGTCGGTGGCATATGCATCCAGACAAATTGACCGTGTTCCAGTCACGCACTTCAGGTCGGCCTGCGTTTCACATTTGGTCAGTGTCAGATCAGGTTTACCCACAATGATGCGGAGCACCAGTTCTGCCAATGGAATAGTATCCTTGAACATCCCGCGCATAAACGTATCGTCGATAGGCCGGAACCCTCTCAATCGCTGAAGGTCTTCCTGATGATGCCGTTCACGCTTCTGTGCTTCAGTTTCCCGCAACGTCCCTTACCTCCTGTTTCTATTGTTTAGATTATCATAGAGCAGTCATTTTATCAACCCTCGTTCAACCACATTAGTTGACGCTAATATAGTTCTGTACCATCATGTGCGTCACCTTCTCCGTCTGCACGATCCCCTGTTCGTTGGAAAATCCAATAAATAATCGCATCGTCTGTTCGTAGCTTCCAATCGTCTTTTGGCTCAACCCCTTCAATTCACAGTGCTCTATGAACAGTTCCGCATCACGTTCCAACATAAAAATAACCTCCTGGATCATCCGCTGCCGCTCAATGAATCCAGAAGGTTTATTGCTATGGAAGGTTTCTGTTTATCGCTACGGAATCCATAATTCTATAATTCCATAGCGATAAACATTTTTCAGCCTCCCAGAATTGCCAGATGTGCACACAAAATATCACGTCGGCATGTGCATCCATCACACTGCTCTCTGCCGCTTATCCAACCGCATTTTGTCAGCGATCATCGCGATAAATTCGCTGTTGGTGGGCTTGCCCCGCAGGTTGTGGATGGTATAGCCGAAGTAGCTGTTGAGGGTATCCACATCGCCCCGGTCCCACGCCACCTCGATGGCGTGGCGGATGGCCCGCTCCACCCGGCTGGCAGTGGTACCGTTTTTCTTGGCGATTTCCGGGTAGAGGCGCTTGGTCACAGCGTTGATGTACTCCGGCTCGTTCATGGTGAGCAGGATGGCATCCCGCAGGAACTGATAGCCCTTGATGTGGGCGGGAACGCCGATCTGGTGCAGGATCTCAGTGACTGTCAGTTCATCGCTGTCCACGCTGGTGTGCAGGATGCGCTTTTCCTGCCCGGCAGCCACCTTCAGCACGCGGCTTGCCAGAACCGTTTCGTCAAAGGGCTTGACGAAATAGTAAGCAAAGCCCTCATCCAGCAGCCCCTGCACCATTTCCTCGCTCTGGAACGCCCCCGTCACAAAGAAAGAGGTGTGACGCTCACCGGCTGCATTGTACTTCTGTTTCACGGCCAGCGCATCCAGCCCGGGCATAAAGGCATCCAGCAACACCACCTGGGGCCGCACTGCAAGCATTTTCTGCAGGACCTTCAGGCCGTCTTTTTCCACCACGGTCACCTCTACGCCCTTCTGCTCCAAAGCTTCACGACAGGCTGCCGTGATCTCTGCGCCAGTATCCGACATCAAAAATTTGATCTTGTCCATCGTTCATTCCTCCAATGTGTGCGGTTTTCCTTACGTTTCTGATTTTACCATAAATTCCCATGGATTTCAACTGTTATTTTTGCCATATTATGGAATCTTCAGTCGAATCAGCCTGTTTTGTTTTACCAAATCTGCTCATTTTTCCGCCGTTGCAACCTGTTCAGCCTGCTCCAACATGGTCTGCGCAAAAATCCCGTAGCCTCGTGTCGGGTCGTTGACGAGAACATGGGTCACCGCGCCGACCAGCCGCCCATTCTGCAAAATGGGACTGCCGCTCATCCCCTGCACAATGCCGCCGGTTCGGGTAAGCAGGGCTTTGTCCACCACCCGGATGACCATATTGCGGCGCGGATCGACATCGCTGATCTTCTCGATGCGGACATGGTAGGTACGGGGCGTTTCCCCGGCGACGGTAGCCAGGATCTGTGCATCCCCCGTCTCGACCTCCTGCGCAAACGCCACCGGCATGGTTTGCCCGGAAAAGCCTGTCCGTGTTGTGCCGTAAACACCGTTTTCTCCATTGATCCGGATGCTGCCAATGGCGTGGGCGCTCAGAAATTTTCCCTTCAGCTCCCCTGGGCTGCCCACAGTGCCCATGCTGCACCCGGTGATCTCACACGGCACGATCTCCCCGCTGCGCAGAGCGATGCTTTCGCCGGTGTCGCCGTCGCTGATGGGATGCCCCAGCCCTGCAAAGACACCCTTTTCTGGGTCCACAAAGGTCAGAGTGCCCACACCGGCGGAGGAATCCCGCACCCACATGCCTGCCCGCCACTGGGCGGCAGCAGCATCCCAGACAGGGGTCAGGGTGGTGCTGCGCTGTTCCCCGCCGCGGACATAGATGACCTCTGTGGCGCTTCCCCGGGCAGCTTCCAGCGCTTCCTTCACGGCATCATTGTTTTCCGTCCCGATCTGTCCAATGCGGATCACGCGGTCTCCCAGACGCAGTCCCGCTGCCTTTGCCGGGTTCACTGTGCTCCCGCCGGGGCTGTCAATATCGGAAAAGCCAACGATCAGTGCCCCCTCGGAGAACATTTTGACCCCGAACGGCGTACCGCAGACCGTGACCTGCGTGCGCTCCGTGACCACCGTACGGATATTCTTGATGGGAAGCCAGCCGCCCAGTGACAGAGTGGTCTGGTAACTGCCCACGACTTGGGTACTGGCCGCATTCTGGCTGCCGTGAAGCCCCATAGGCTCCACCCAGCCAAAGCGAGGCAAAAGCAAGGCCTGCCCGGGCTCCAGATAAACACGATCCGGCAGGCGGCTGTACAGCCAACCCAGCAGCAGAAACGGCATCAGGAGCAGATATACTGCTGTCAGTCTCAGCAATCGGTATGCTCTGTTGCGTCGTTTCACGGTCCTGCCTCCCCGGTGATAATTTGTTCTAGTATGCACCGGGAAGCCATTGAATATGAAGCGAGGAAATTTCTATCAAAATCGCTTGACTTTCCCGGGGTAATGTGGTAGTATATTCAAGCAGTCCGCAACAACGGTTTCAAGCCTCAGAAATCCAGGATTGCAACAATTTTATAGTTGTGCGAGGGTGGCGGAACTGGCAGACGCGCACGTTTGAGGTGCGTGTGGTTTATCCTTGGGGGTTCGAGTCCCCTCCCTCGCATAAAAGAAAGTCCACGGTCTAGCGATAGGTCGTGGGCTTTTCTTATGCTTTCCAACCAAAGCCGCAAACAAAACGGCAGGCCCGGATTCTATCCAAGGGCCTGCCGTTTTGTGTATGCAGGAGAAGGGACTTGAACCCTCACTCACTGGGAACTGGTGCCTAAAACCAGCGCGTCTGCCATTCCGCCACTCCTGCACAGAGAACTTATTTAGTTTATCAATTTTTGCGGGAAATGTCAATTCCTCTGCCTGCTTTTGTATTCTACAAATTTTCAGCGGGTCATATCCTATAAGAGATACTGCAGATCCAATGCGATTTGTCAAGGAGGTTTGGGAGATGGTTTCATGGCTGAGAGCAAACGGGAAGATCATATTTCGCGGGGCAGCTCTGCTTCTGGCGGGCGCGGCGGCAGGCTTTGGGCTGGGGCTGTTCTTTGCTGTGCCGGCGGGGCCCGGCTGCCAGGAAAGCGACCTGACCCCGGTACCGGATACCGGCTTTGCCTCCCCTGCTCCGGAGGCGGCCCCTGCAAGCTCATTGCCACAGGAAGAGCCAATGCCGGAGAAATGGGTCTGCCTGACCTTCGATGACGGCCCCAGCAAAACGACCCCGGCGGTTCTGGATGCGCTGAACACCGCCGGGGTCAAGGCCACATTTTTTGTGGTGGCCACGGGCTACAATGAAAAATACCTGCCGCTCATTGCAGATGCAGCGGCAGCAGGCCACCAGATCGCGCTGCATTCCGCTTCCCATGAATACAGTGACATCTACCAGAGTTCAGCTGCCTACTGGCAGGATATCGAGCTGTTGAAAGAGCGCATCTCGCCCTATGTCAACACAACTGCTTTGCATTACCTGCGCTTTCCGGGCGGCAGCACTAACACGGTCAGCCGCCGATACGGCGGGCGCGGTGTGATGGCCGAGCTGAAACAGCAGTGTGCCGAGAAGGGATATGTCTATGTAGACTGGAATGTCTGCGCTGAGGATGCCGTGGGCGGCAAGCCCAGTGCCGGGACCATCTACCGGAATGTGGTGCGTGAGACCAGCGAGCAGACCCAGTGCATCGTTCTGATGCATGATTCTGCCACCACCCGCACCACCGCCGAGGCGCTGCCAGATATCATACGGTGGTATACAGACAACGGCTACACCTTTTTGACCGTAGCCGAGGCGATGCCGCTGGGGTAATGCGCCTTACAGCCACTTTTCAAAGCAGCGCCCCAGCAGTACCCCGCCGGATGCCAGCGCCGCCAGCCAGAGCCAGTCCGTGCCGCCGGTGACTGCCCACCCCGCTGCCATGATAGCCGCAAAGACGCACACCGGCGGCAACACGATACGCGCAATGCGCAGCAGCTTTTCCCGCCGGGAGGGAAGCCCGGTGTCAAGCTGCTCGGGATGCACGGCATCACAGCAGATCTCGTCCCGGTATTTGCCCGGATTGCGGTAAGCTTTATACGGAATGCCATCCAGCGAGAACTCCGGGTACATCCCCTCTTTGGTCAGGGCGAACTGCATTCCCCGCTCTTCTGCATAGGTCTGCAACGCCGCCGTAAACTCCTGCGGGGTGTTGATGCTGCCCTGCGGAATAAAGAAAAAGTGCTTTTGATGCTGCACCCGCGCCAGCGTGCAGTAATCCTGCAGCCAGCCGGAGAAGAAGCCCTGCTGCGGGGTGGGGCTTTCCATGCGGGTCAGGCAGGCATCCACGTCCAGCGTATCTGCCTGCGGCTGCTGGCGGGCAAGGTCGGCACAAAACTGCATGGCTGCTGCCAGCTGCGCCGCCTGCTGCTCCAGCACAGTCTGCTGGGCTTGCAGCGCCTGCTGCAGGGACTGTTCCCCGCGCAGCACCGCCTTGATGGTGGGCAGCGGCACATCCAGCATCCGAAGCATTCGGATGAGCTTGAGGGTGCGGACATCCCCGGCGGTGTAATCGCGGTAGTCATTGCCCTGCCTGCGCGCCGGTGTGAGAAGCCCCTCTTTTTCGTAAAAGCGGATGTTCGGGGCAGACACACCGCTTTGTTCTGAAGCCTGTTTGATGTTCATTTGCTTCACCTCCGCCCTTACACTACACCATAAAGTCGGTTGAAGGTCAAGCATTTTTCTTAAAATAGCGCAAAAATGCCCCGGCGGGCGCAAAACCTGCCGGGGCATTCATTCTGGATCGCGCTTACTGTGCGTTGTTGAACAGGGAGAAGGCACGGTAAGCCATGTACAGGTCGTTCTTGTGGATGACCTCGAAGGGAGCGTGCATGGACAGCACAGGCACACCGATATCCAGCACGGGGATGCCGCGGTTTGCGACATACTTGGCGATGGTGCCGCCGCCGCCTAGATCCAGACGGCCCAGCTCACCGATCTGCCATGCAACGTTGCCGTTGTCCAGCATCCGGGTGATATCACTGACCAGCTCAGCGCAGGCATCGCTTGCGGAGCCCTTGCTGCCGCCGCCGGTGTACTTGAAGATGGCAACGCCGCGGCCTGCATAAGTGCCGTTCATGGGCTCAAATGCACTTGCCCAGGTGGGATCGTAGGCAGCAGTCACGTCAGCGGACAGGCAGACGCTGTGACGGAAGGCCAGGATATCATCCTGACCGGCGGCACGGCAAAGCTCCTGCATGAAGTGGAAGGCGTACATGCTCTGCATACCGGTCACGCCGTCGGAGCCGATCTCTTCCTTATCGGTCAGGACGCAGACAGTGGTGTAAGCGGGGTTCTTGGTCTCGATCTCGGCCATCAGTGCGGGATAAGCGTCCACACGGTCATCGTGGCCATAGCCGCCCACCATGGAGCGGTCAAAGCCAACGTCACGGCACTTGTAGGCCGGGGTGATCTCGATCTCAGCACGCATGAACTCCTTCTCGGTGATGCCGTACTTCTCGTTGAGCAGGATCATGGTGTTCAGCTTGACAGCTTCCTTGACGTTCTCGTCATCAACAGCGTCGGAGCCGATGAGGATGTTCAGCTCCTCAGCCTTGATGCCGTCCTTCAGGGGACGGGCGTTCTGCTCGGCACCCAGATGGGGCAGCAGGTCGGTGATGCAGAACACGGGATCGTTCTCGTCCTCGCCCACACGGACGGTGACGGTGGAGCCATCCTCACGGGTGAACACGCCGTGGATGGACAGAGGGATCGTGCCCCACTGATACTTGCGGATACCACCGTAGTAATGGGTCTTGAAGTAGCTCAGGTGGTCAGACTCATACAGCGGGGTGGGACGCAGGTCCAGACGGGGGCTGTCAGTGTGGGCAATGACCAGATGGAAGCCATCCTCAAAGCTCTTGGTACCGATGGTGGAAGCCACCACGGCCTTGTTGTACTGGACAAAGTAGATCTTGTCGCCGGGCTTGTAGGTCTTTTTCGGGTCGAACTGCTGGTAGCCTGCATCCTTGAGCATCTGCTCGCTCTCGGCGGCGACCTCGCGCTCGGTCTTGCCTGCATCCAGGAACTTCTTGTAGCCCTCGGCAAAGTCGTGGGCCTTCTGCTTCACGTCAGCGTCCTTATCGGCGACGTAAGCAGGCTTATAAAGCAGCTTTTCAGCCAGCTGCTGGTTCGGAGTTTTTTCTGCCATAGAATTTCTCCTGCCTTTCTCTTTCGGTATTCCTAAATATTTCAAACCGGCGCAAGCCGGTTCAAGCGGGTTTGCAGCCTGCTCAGGCTCCGTACAGCTCGGTGTACTTGGCATAGCAGGCGGTGATCTTTTCCACATAGTGGTGCATCTGGTTATAGGGGAAACCCGACAGGGTCAACCCGTCCTCCGAGTGTTCTTCCTTCTGGAGCAGGGCATCCACAGTGCCCCACCCGCTGTGGTAGGCTGCGGCGGCCGTGGAGATATCGCCGTTGTAACGCACCAGGCAGAGGTGGAGGTAATAGCATCCAAAGCGGATGCTCACATCAGGGTCGTACAGGTCGCCAAAGGAAACCTCCTCCCCCAGGCCCAGCTTACTGCGGAGCCAGAGGAAGGTCTCCTCCGTCATCTGCATCAGGCCGCGTGCATCGACACTGGAAGTTGCACCCGGGTCAAAGCCGCTCTCGGTGCGGATGAAGGAATAGACCAGCAGCGGGTCAAGGTCATACTCGGCAGCGTACTGCTCCACAAGGTCGTTGTATTTCCGCGGGTAGAGCCGCTGTTCCACCTGACGGCGCACCGGCGGCAGCGCCAGCAGGACCACACAGAGTAGAAAGAGCAACACCAGCGTTTTCAAAAACTTTTTCAAAGCGAAGTGTCCGCGCCCCCTTTCCGTGCACCCTCAGCCTGCAGCTGCTCACAGAGCGCCGCTGCCGCCGCTTCCAGAGAAGCAAGGTCAGCATCGTTGCGCAGGACAAGATCGGCCCTGGCAAGTAGGACCTCTTCCGGGGTCTGGGCGTTGAGCCGCCGTGCCGCCATCTCCGGGGCGATGCCGTCCCGGGCCGCAATGCGGGCCACACTGGTGGCAAAGGGCGCAGTGACCACGCAGAGGTGATCGCACTCTTTTTCCGCATCGGTGCCCACGATCACGGCTCCGTCTATCACAAAAAGCGGTGCTCCGGCTTCTCGGGCGGCCTGCTTCAGTCTGCAGACCCGCCGGATGATCTCCGGAAGCACGAGGGAATCCAGCGCGGCTTTTCCTTCCGGCGCAGCAAAGGCGCGATCTGCCAGCAGGCGGCGATTCAGGCTGCCGTCGGCATACAGGATATCTGCCCCGAACCGCTGCGCCAGCACCGGCAGCAGCGGAGAACCGGGCAGAAGGATCTCACGGGAAATCCGGTCGGCATCCACCAGCGGGACACCATGGGCGGCAAACACCGCCGTCACGGTCGATTTGCCGCAGCCGCTGCGGCCGGTGATTCCAAGCGTGATCATAGCTGGATCACCCGGAACGCTGCCGCTCGGATCAGGCGGTTGTACACTGCCATGGACAGGCCGTCCTTTTTCGGGCAGCGGGCATAGACCACCCCATCCCCCTGCTCATCCAGGGCACGCAAGCTGCGGAAGATATGCTTTGCCTGATCGGCACCGTCGCCCTCCCTGCCATACTCCACACAGGGCCAGCCGAGCTTTTCGGCCTCACCGGTAAAGCAGAGGCAGCTGGGGTTCTGGTCGGCATGGGCATCCACATAGGCCTTGAACTGCTCAAAGGTGCCGTCCAGCAGGGTAACATCTGCCTTAGGGGCGTAATGCTTATACTTCATGCCGGGGCTGCGGACAACAGCACCCTCGGGCAACTTTTCGAGGATGGCCTTGGAGACCTCGACCTCCTCTCCCAGAGCACGCTCCAGATCTTCCAGCGTGATATGGCCGGGGCGGAACAGGGTGGGCTTTTCGCCTACCACAGAGATCACGGTGCTCTCCACACCCACATCGCACTCGCCGCCATCCAGGATCAGGGGCAGACGGCCATCCATATCAGTGAACACATCTTGTGCGTTGGTGGGGCTGGGCTTGCCGGAAAGGTTCGCGCTGGGGGCCGCAAAGGCACAGCCGCTCTGCGCAATGACAGCCCGTGCCACCGGGTGGCTGGGCATCCGGATGCCCACCGTGTCCAGACCGGCACAGCACTCCGCGGCCACCTCCGGGCCGCGGGGCATAATGATGGTCAGAGGGCCGGGGCAGAATGCGGCCATCAACAGCTGGGCACGCTCGGGCACCTCGCTGACAAGGCCGGGCAGCATCTCCGGGCCGGTGACATGGACGATCAGGGGGTTATCCTGCGGGCGGCCCTTGGCCACAAAGATCTTTGCGACTGCCGCGCCGTTCCGCGCATCGGCGGCAATGCCGTAGACCGTCTCGGTGGGCAGGGCCACCAGTTCCCCTCTGCGCAGCAGATCAGCCGCTTTGGCGATTGCTTCGCCCTCAGCAGGTAAAATTTCAGTTTTCATTTTCATACGGTTCATCGTTCTTTCTATCTGTAAAGTACAAATGCTTTTCAATCATCAAATCAACACAAGCACGTTATTCTTTTCATTACAGTATCATTCGGCCTGTGCGTTGAGCTGACGCAGTTTTTCGGCCTGTTCATGGGTTGCCAGTGCATCAATGATCTCGTCCAGATTTCCGTCCATGATCTTATCCAGATTGTGGACCGTCAGGCCGATGCGGTGGTCGGTGCAGCGATCCTGCGGGAAGTTGTAAGTCCGGATCTTCTCGCTGCGATCACCGGTTCCCACCTGCCCCGCGCGGTTGGCATTGATGGCATCCTGCTGTTCCTTCTGCTTCTGAGCCAGCAGGCGGCTGCGCAGAATCTCCAGCGCCTTATCCTTATTCTGGAACTGGCTGCGCTCGTTCTGGCACTCCACCACCATTCCGGTGGGGATGTGCGTGACCCGGATGGCGCTGGACGTTTTGTTGATGTGCTGGCCGCCCGCGCCGGAGGAACGGAAGGTATCGATGCGCAGATCCTTGGGGTCGATGACAAGATCCACCTCTTCGGCCTGCGGCATCACCGCCACGGTTGCCGTAGAGGTGTGGATGCGGCCCTGCGTTTCGGTCTCGGGCACCCGCTGGACACGGTGCACTCCGCTCTCATACTTGAGCCGGTTATAGGCTCCTGTGCCGTTCACGGCAAGAATGGCTTCCTTGACACCGCCCAGCTCCGTCTCGTTGAGGTTCAGCACCTCCAGCTCCCAGCCCCTGCTCTGAACGTACATGGTGTACATCCGCATCAGGCTGTGGGCAAACAGCGCGGCTTCTTCGCCGCCCGCACCGCCGCGCAGCTCCATGATGACGCTTTTATCATCGTTGACATCCTTGGGCAGCAGCAAAATTTTGAGATTATTTTCCAGCTGCGCCACTTCCTGACTTTTTTCGCCGATCTCCTGCTGTACCATATCCTTAAAGTCCGGATCAAGGGCCTCGCCCTCGAGCAGGGCTTTGGCCTGAGCAAGATGATCCTGCGCCGTGGTCAGGGCCTGATAGGCCTGCACCACAGGTTCTGCCTCGTGATACTCCTGCATCAGGCGGCGGAGCAGTGCAGGATCTGCCGCTGTTTCCGGCTGGTTCAGGCGGATGGAAAGTTCTTCAAACCGGTGGCTGACAGCCTCCATTTGGGAAAGCAGTCTTGACATACTGTGCAGTTCTCCTTACATGACCCAATGGTTACTCGGCAGCGCCGGGCTTGAGCACTTTCTTGATGTTTTTTTCAATTTTCGCGCGGGGCAGCATGACCTCACGGCCGCAGCCCGTGCAGCGGATCTTGAAATCCATGCCGACCCGGAGCACCTCGAAGCTGGAAGCTCCGCACGGGTGTTTTTTGCGGGTCTGGATGGTATCTCCCACTGCGATATCCATGTTTCTTTCCCTCCTGCCGCCCCTTTGCGGGGCAATACCCTGTGCAGCAGGTTTCCATGCCGCACATACAGATATAGTATAAACCAAACTCGTATAAAATGCAATTGTCCGCGCATAGAGTTTTAATGCCGACACCTGCTTTGTGTGCCGACGTGCAGCGGAAAACGCTAAAATAACACAGAAAGAGGAACAAACCATGATGCAGACATTTCGTACTGAAGGCAATTACCGTTCCGCAGACCGGCTCAGCCCCGCAGAACTGCGCGCCGCCATCGCCAGCCGCGAAATTCTACAGAGCACTGCCCTTGCCTTTGACACCCAGCGCCAGCTCCGGTTCGACCTGGGCGGGGTAAAGGCCGTGATGCCTTTTGGCCAGTGTGCCGATGGGGCTGAGAGCGGCACCGTGCGGGACATTGCAGTGCTGACGCGGGTGGGCCGCCCCACCTGCTTTGTGATCGAAGGGATGGAGACTGGGGAAAACGGCCAGCCCTGCTACCTGCTTTCCCGGGCTGAGGCACAGCGGATGTGCAAGGCAGAGTATCTGGACACCTTACAGCCCGGGGACATCCTGCCCTGCACTGTGACCCACATCGAGCCGTTTGGTGCCTTTTGTGACGTTGGGTGCGGCATCAGCGCCCTGCTGCCCATCGACTGTATGTCGGTCAGCCGTATCTCCTCCCCTGCCGACCGGGTGAGTGTGGGCCAGCAGATCCTGTGCGCCATCAAAAACCGGGACGTGCAGGGGCGGTTCGTGCTGACCATCCGGGAGCTGCTGGGCACCTGGGAGGAGAACGCCGCCGGGTTCACCGTGGGCGAGACCGTGGTGGGCATTGTGCGGAGCGTGGAGGAATATGGCACCTTTGTGGAGATCGCCCCCAATCTGGCCGGCCTTGCCGAGACCTGCCCTGACCTGCACCCCGGGCAGGCGGTGAGCGTCTACATCAAAAACATCCTGCCCGATAAAATGAAGATCAAGCTGGTCATCGTCAACCACAGCCTGGGCCAGAGCCACCGGTTCGACCTGCGCTATTTCATCACCGAGGGGCATATCGACCACTGGCTGTATTCCACCCCCGAAAGCCGCAAGCGCATTGAGACAGATTTTGCGGTTGCGGCTTGCAATCCGGTCTGAAACCCTTTATACTATAAGAAAGTGATTCTTTACGGCCTGCCCCGAGGCAGTGCCGGGCAGCAATTTGAAATAACAGGGGGATGTGCAGAACGATGGCCGCCAACGATGCTTTTACCGCCGGTGTTCGTCCCGGCGGACTGACCGACAGCACGGAGATCCGGTTGCTGTTGTGTTATCTGGTAAAGAATGCCGGGCCGATCACCCGGACGGAGATCGAGAATGCGCTGATGGAAGAACAGCTGGTCAACTATTTTGAGATCGGCTCCTGTCTGGATGATATCACCCGCCAGCAGCTGGTCACGCTGAAGGAAGATCGTTATTCCATCACCGAAAAAGGACGCAAGGTCGCGCAGGAGCTTGCCTATGACCTGCCCCGCAGCGTGCGGGAGCGCGCGGTGGCAGCGGTTCTGCGCAGCCAGACCTGGGCCCGCAAGGAAGCCGAGTACAGCGCCCGCATCACCGAAAAGCCGGACGGCCACTGCTCCATCCGCTGCACCATCAAGGCACTGGATCAGGAGCTGTTTTGTCTGGACATCGGCACGCCTGACCGGCTGAGTGCCGATCTGGTCAAGAAGCAGTTCATCCTCAAGGGCAACGAGATCTATCAGATGCTCATCACAAAACTGACAGAGTAACAAAGAAACGGGGCTGTTGCAAAAACAGTCCCGTTTCTTTTAGTTCCAGCACGCTGCGGCGATCAGTTCCAGCACACTGCCCGCAATGCAGCGGGCCTTATCCGAGATGAGGAAGCAGTTTTCCAGCTCCGCACGGCGGGGGTCCACATCAGCCACCTTGAACCCTTTGGTCACCGGGTAACCATCCCGCAGCAGACCCCGCAGGATGCCGGAGATCTGTGTGATCACCGGCAGACGCTGACCGTCCGGCGTTTCGATCTCGGCCACAGCCTCGCCCGCCTCCACAAAATCAGCGATAGAATGCAGGTTGCGGAAGATACCTGCGGCCTGCGCATGGAGCACACGCTCGGCACCATAGCCGCCGATGATGCCCGGCACGCCGGAGTTTGGCGCGGCAGATCCTTCCCGGATGATGCGGCCCAGCTTGTGGCCGCGCTTGGTCTCCACCACCACGTCCACATCCTGCCCCGCCGCAAAGCCGGGGCCAAGGGCAATGGTCAGCGGAGCCATCTCCCGGGTGGTGCCCAGATTTTTCTTTGCGATGATGGCATCCACCAGAACAGCAGGCCTTGCCTGCGGCAGGCAAGCACCCGTGGGGTCTATCAAAATCGGCACGGCGTTCTGTGCCCAGACGGCATCGGCATCTGCCAGCGTCTCCACCCGGATGCCCCGCATTCCTTCCACAGCGGTCTCGCCTTCGTAAACAGCCTCACAGAGAGACACCTGCCGACGGATGGCGGCGGGATGGGCCGTTTCCAGCACCAGCACCCGCAGGCCAGCCGACCAGAGCCGATGCACAACACCGGTGGCAAGGTCTCCCCCGCCCCGGACAACGATCAGGTCATCACGCTTCATGGCTCATCCCTCCGGTTCCAGACGCTGCAAAAAGACTTCCATGGAGCCGCCGCAGGCCGCAATGGCCGCGGCATCGCTGGCCCCCTCTGTGGTAAAGGCGGCCAGCCTGCACGGGGCAGCCCCCGGCTCCAGCAATTCCCGCGCCAGCTTCTGGGTGCGGTACTCCATGATGCCGCCGCCCACGCTGCCCACGGCAGAGCCATCGGGCAGGACCAACATCTTGGAGCCTTCCTCCCGTGGCGTAGAGCCATGGCGGCCTACGATGGTCGCCAGCACCGCCGGAGCGGTCTGCTGTTCCAGCGCAGCCAGCAGCACCGGGGAAAAGCCCTCGGTCTGCTGGCGGCTGTTTTTAACAGAGACGATCTCCGCAAGAATAGAAAGTGCGATCTCCTGTGCGGTTTTTGCGCCAATGGAAAGCCCAATGGGCGCGTGCAGGGCATCAATGCGCTCTTGCGGCAGCCCCAGCTCGGCCAGTTGTGTGTGCACCAGAGCCGCGCGCTTCCGGCTGCCCATCATGCCCACATAGGCGGCGGGCTTTTGCAGAATAGAACGCAGGCAGGCAATATCACAGCTGTGGGCACGGGTCACGACCACAAAGTATGTCTCCTGCCCGCCGGGGATCTGCGCAAGGCCCTCTGCAAAGGGCAGACAGAGCACAGCATCGGCCCCGGCCTGACGCAGCTCCTCCGCAAACTCGGGGCGGTCCTCCAGCGCTGTGACCGGCAGGCCCAGCAGCTTTGTCAGCCGCACCACCGACGCGCCCACATGGCCGCCGCCGCAGACCACAAGCTGCGGGGCCGCGCCAAAGCGCTCCACAAAGATGCGCTGTCCGGCTGATTTCAGAATTCCACTGGAGGTCACAGCAGCCAGGGCAGGCAGATGCTCCCCCCAGAACGCAGGCAGTTTCTCCGGCCAGACCGGTGCTGTGTTCCGCAGCAGGACACGTTCCCCCTGCGCCGGGCCTTCCAGCACCGTGGCCAGCAGAAAATCCCCCTCCCGGTCATGGAGTGCATTGAAAAAAGAACGGTTTCCCATCCAATTCTCCTTTATTTGTTATTGTTCTACCACCGCTGCGGCATCATAGGCGGCGGGGTCGATGCGGCTCTGCCACAACTGCCAGTCCTCGGGCGGCATCCGCCACGCAAGGCCGCACCCGGCAGAGAGCTCCCGAGGCAGCGGAATGAGCCGCCCGGGGATGTGTTCCGCTTCGCAGTGTTTTTCCCATGCCATCGCTTCCACTGTGGTGCGGAAGGATAACACGATATAGGGTCTCTTTGCACGCATCGTTTATTCCTCCGCCAGGCTGCGCACCGCACGGGCAGCGGCAAGTGCCTCCTCCCGGGTGTTGGTGTGGGAGAAGCTGAACCGCACCACGCCCTGCTCCACGGTGCCCAGCGCCTTGTGCATCAGCGGAGCACAGTGCGCACCGGCCCGCACACAGATGCCGTACTCTTCCCAGAGCGCATCTGCCACCCGGGCGGAATCCTCGCCCATCAGGTTCAGCGAGACGATGGGCGCACGCGGCGCAGTGAAGTCACCATAAAGCCGCACACCGGGAATTTCCCGGACAGTTTCATAAAACAGGCGTGCAAGCGTATTTTCTTTTGTTTCCAGCGCTTCCACGCCCTGCGTCAGGAGCCAGCGCACCCCGGCCCCCAGCCCGGCGATTCCCGGCACATTCAACGTTCCGGCTTCCAGAGCAGTGGGCATTTCGGTAGGGTGGCGTTCATCAAAGCTGCGGACTCCGCTGCCGCCCACCACAAGGGGGGCAACCTGCAGCCCGGACCGGACATACAGCCCGCCGGTGCCCTGCGGGCCCAGCAGCGCCTTGTGCCCGGTAAAGCAGAGCACATCGATCCCCAGTGCCTGCACATCCACCGGCATGGCACCCGCTGTCTGGGCGGCATCCACGAGAAACAACAGGCCGTGGTTTTTTGCAAAAGCGGACACGAACGCCAGGTCCGTGCGGTTTCCGGTGACATTGGAAGCACCGGTCACAACCACTCCCCTAGTGTTGGAACGGAGCAGCTGCTCAAACTGCGCATAGCAGAGCACACCGTTTGCCTCCACATCCACAAAGCTCACCTCAACCCCCTGCCTTTGGAGACGGTAAAGGGGCCGCAGGACGGAATTGTGCTCACAGACCGTGGTGATGACATGATCCCCCGGGCCAAAGAGGCCGTTGATGGCCGTGTTCAGTGCCTGGGTCGCATTGGATGCAAAGGCGATGCAGGCCGGGCCTTCGGCGTGGAAGAGCTGGGCCAGCGCTTCCCGGGTCTCGTAGACGATGCGGGAGGCGTGCAGGGTGGGCGCATGGGCTCCACGGCCCGGGTTGCCCGCTGTCTGCAGAGCATCCAGCATCGCCTGCCCCACCTCCGAGGGCTTGTACAAGGTGGTTGCGGCGTTATCAAGGTAGATCACGGCTTGACCACGTTCCCGGCGTTCAGCATCTTTTCAGCGATGACATACATATTGGTCACGCCGCCCACGGCCAGCTTCTCCGTTATGCCGTAGTAGTTCAGGCAGGTGCCGCAGGTCAGGATCTCCACACCCTCAGCTTCCAGTGCCTTCAGGTCTTCCAGCATGGGCGAACCCTCACAGGTCAGGGATGCGCCGCCGTTATAGAAGAGGATCGTCTTGGGCAGCTTGTCCTGCTGGGTCAGGGAGAACACGAAGGCCTTGAGCAGGGTCTTGCCCAGCTCCTCGGCCCCTTCCCCCATCTTGTCGGACGCGATGACCACCACTGTATCGGTGCGGGCATCCGGGATGCAGGTTTCCGCTTCTGCCTGCTGTTTTTCTTCGCCCAGCACAGCGGTATCCGCAGCGGGCGTGTCCTTGATGGTAAAGCGGACACGGTATTCCTGCTCGGCCAGCTTTTCAGAGCTGGACAGGTAGCCTTTCTGCTGGGCCATCTTGGTCAGGTTCTGGACAGCGATCTCATTGTCCACCAGCACTTCCACCTCGCCGGAGCCGTGCAGCTCTGCAATGGCCTTTTTGGCCTTGACCACGGGCAGCGGGCAGGCATCTCCACGAGCATCGATCTTGATCATTGATTGTTCCTCCATCATTCGTATGTTACTGTGATCTCCGGTGTCTGCTTTTCCCCAATGGTGCCCACGACTTTTGCGGGCAGACCCGCCGCCTGCAGCTCTGCTTCCAGTGCAGCGGCATCCTGCGGGGCCACAGCAAACAACAGGCCGCCGGAGGTCTGGGGATCAAACAGAATTTCCTCCATCGGGAAGGGTACTTTCTCAAACCGGACAAAGGGCCCGGTGTGGTTGCGGTTGCGCTGACCGGCAGCGGTGTACAGGCAGGCATCCGCGGCCTCCCATGCACCGGGCAGTATCGGCACCGCATGGGCATCGATGACACTGGAGAGTTTCTCCCCCATCATCTCATGCAGATGGCCCAGAAAGCTGAACCCGGTCACATCCGTGGCGGCGTGCACCTCGTACCTGCGCGCGATCTCTGCCGTTGCTTTGTTCAGGGTGGTCATGGAACGGACTGCGGCTTCCATCTGTTCCGGAGCGGCTTCGCCCACCCGGTTAGCGGTGCAGATCAGCCCCACGCCAAGTGCCTTGGTCAGAAGAAGTTTGTCGCCCGGGCGGCCGGTATCGTTGGCCGTCAGGCGGTGCGGGTCTACCAGACCGGTCACCGACAGGCCGTACTTCACACCGGTATCGGCAATGGAGTGCCCACCCACCAGCATGCCCCCGGCTTCGGCCACCTTTTCGGCACCGCCGCGCAGGATCTCCCCCAGCACGTTCAGATCCATGCTCTCGGGGAAACAGACAAGATTCAGTGCCGTTTTGACCTCACCGCCCATGGCGTAGACATCGCTCAGGGCATTGGCCGCGGCGATCTGCCCGAAGGTATAGGGGTCATCGACCATCGGCGGGAAGAAATCCACCGTCTGCACCAGGGCAATATCCTCGGTAATGCGGTAGACGGCAGCATCGTCCCGGCTGTCGTAGCCAACCAGAAGGTCGGGGTCTTTTTCGCCCCGGGGCAGCTTTTCCAGAATGCGGCTCAGTACCCCGGCACCCAGCTTTGCGGTACATCCGCCGCCGGTGCAGAAGACAATGGGGCCTTGTTCTGCCATTTTATGCACGCTCCTTTTCATCAAAATAAGTCAACACGCCCTGCACCTCATATTTTTCGCGCAGGAGCGCGAGAATCTGTTCTCCGGCAGCAATGCGGGCGGGGTCATCCGCCTGATTGAGCACCACAGAAAAACGGCGGTTTCCCACCAGTTTTCGTCCCCCCTGCTCACTGGCCAGCAGCCTTGCCAGCAGCTCCGGGGTCAGAAGCGTTTCGGGGGCAGCACCCAGCAAGGCGCAGGCCTGCTCCAGCCGGAAGCAGACCTCCCGCAGAGGTCTGCCCAGTGCGGACAATCCGGCCACAGCCAGCACGATATCGCTTTCCGGCAGCAGCACCGGTTCATGGGCCGCCGGAACTTTGCAGGGCAGCCGTTTTGCACCGTCCGCTTCCAGAAGAACAATATCAGCCTGTGCCATCCATCGGGTCAGCTGTTCCGGCGGCAGGGCGGTCAGCTTGCCCTGCTCTGCCGGGACACCGGCCACGGCATATTGCCCTGCCGCCCAGAGGGCCGCAAGGGCTGCCTCATCTGCGGCATAATTCTCCCCGGGCTGCCGGATGTGGGTGGTGGTGCTCACCAGCACCCGCCAGCCTTTGGCGGCACAATGCCGGGCAAAGGCATAGAGCAGGGTGGTCTTTCCGCCGCCGCCCACCAGCGAGACCACATGGTCCTTTTCAGCCAGAAACGGAAATTGTGTTTCCAAAAGCATCAGCGGTTTTCTTCCACCGCCATGGCGACCTGTTCCGGGGTGATGGGCAGCTCGTAGAAGCGGGTGCCGATGGCATTGTAGATGGCATCCGCGATGGCGGGCAGCGGGGTATTGATGACCACCTCACCGATGGATTTTGCACCAAACGGGCCATTAGGCTCGTAGCTGCTCTCAAACTCCACCCGGATGTGGCCGATGTCCACACGGGCGGGGATCTTATACTGCATAAAGGAATTTTCCATCGGCCAGCCCTTGGCATCATAGGTGATGTTCTCGGTCAGGGTCATACCGATGCCCTGCAGGATGCCGCCCTCGGTCTGCACACGGGTCAAGTTGGGGTTGATGGGGGTGCCGCAGTCCACGCAGGCGGCATAATCCACCACCTTGACCTCACCGGTCTCCTTGTCCAGCTCAATTTCAGCCGCGCCGACCATGTAGGGCGGGGGCGAAAGGGGCGAGGTGGGGGTCTCGGGGATCTCCAGCGGCACCATGTGGCCGAACTGGGAGGCGAAGGCCACCTCAGAGAGAGAGACCCTCTTCTCCGGGTCTGCGTTCAGGGAGACGAACTTGCCGTCAAAATCCACAGCATCTTCGGTCGTCTGGAGCAGCTCCGCGGCCAGCTTGCAAATCTGGCCGCGCAGCCGCAGGGCACACTTCTCCACTGCCTTGCCGGTGACATAGGTGGTAGAGGAAGCGTAGGAGCCGGAATCATAGGGCGAGGTATCGGTATCCGCGCCAAAGACGGTGATATTGTCCAGGTCACAGTCCAGCACCTCGGCGGCGATCTGAGCCAGCGTGGTGTCACAGCCGGTGCCCATATCGGCAGCGCCGATGATGAGGGAGTAGAACCCGTCATCGTTTACCTTGAGGGTGGCGCTGCCCACGTCCATGCCGGAAATGCCGGAGCCCTGCATGGCCATGCCCATACCCACGGCGCGCACCTTGCCATTGCCAAGGTCGCGCACAGGGTACTTGTTGTCCCAATCGATCATCTCGTGGACTTTTTTCAGGCAGCGGTCCAGCGCGCAGCTGGTATTCACAGCGCCATAATAGGCGGGCATCACATCGCCCTCTTTGACGATGTTCATTTCGCGGATCTTGAAGGGATCCATGTGGAGCCTGGCAGCCAGCTCGTTGACGGCAGATTCCACTGCAAACAGGCCCTGGGTCGCACCATAGCCGCGGTACGCACCGGCAGACATGTGGTTGGTGTAGACCACGTCGCTGACAAAACGGAAGGCTTCGGCCTTGCCGTACAGCGGGATGGACTTGTGGCCGGAAAGGCCCACCGTTGTGGGGCCGTGCTCACCATAAGCACCGGTGTTGGACAGGGTGTAGAGGTCGATGCCCTTCACGATGCCGTCCTTGGTGGCACCCAGACGGACATGCATCTCCATCTCGTGGCGGGGCGAAGATGCGGTCTGGCTCTCTTCGCGGGTGAAGATCAGCTTGCAGGGCTTCTTGGTCTTCCAGGTAACAAAGGCCGGATAGATGGCTGAGACCGCCGTCTGCTTGGCACCAAAGCCGCCGCCGATGCGGGGCTTGATGACGCGGATCATGGACTTGGGAATGTGCAGGGCGTTTGCCACATTGCGGCGGGTGTGGAACACGATCTGGGTCGAGCTGAGGATGTTCAGCCGTCCGTACAGATCCATCCAGCAGCAGGTGCGGAAGGTCTCCATCATGGCCTGCTGACAGGCCTTGGTGTGGTAGACACGGTCGATGACAACATCGCACTTTGCCAGCACGGCATCGATGTCGCCGTCGCCGCACGCATCGTGGGCACAGAGGTTGCGCTTGTTGTCGGCACCCACGGGGCTCAGGCTCTCCCAGTTGTCCTCCGGGTGGACAAGGATGGGGTTGTCCTTCGCAGTGTGGAAATCCAGCACCGGCTCCAGCACCTGATACTCCACCTTGATGAGCTTCATGGCTTTCTCGACACACTTCTCATCCTTGCCCACCACAATGGCCACCACGTCCCCTACAAAGCGGACGTGGCGGTCGATGACCAGGCGGTCGTAGGGGCTGGCTTCGGGGTAGGTCTGGCCGGCCTGCGTGTAGCGGCGGGCGTTCTGATCCACATCCTCCCAGGTGAAGATGGCCTCGATGCCGGGCACCTTTTTGGCCACGGACGTGTCGATGCGCTCCACCATGGCGTTGGCATGGGGCGAGCGGTACAGCTTAACGATCAGGCAGTCTGCCGGGGCCAGATCATCCATGTAAACGGGCTTGCCGGTCACAAGCTGCATGGCATCCTTTTTGCGGAATGCTTTGTTGACGTTTTTCATTCGGCACCCTCCTGTTTTGCTTTTTTCCAGGCGAGGAAATTCTGGATGCCCCGCAGCTGGCCCTCGTAGCCGGAGCAGCGGCAGAGGTTGCCCGCGAGATATTCCTTGATCTCGTCCTCAGTGGGGTATTCCTTTTCCCGGAAGAGGGCGAGGGCGTTCATAATAAAGCCCGGGTTGCAGAAGCCGCACTGCTCCGCACCCTGATCGGCGATAAAAGCACCGAACTCAGCAGCCTCCTCCTGCAGGCCCTCCAGCGTGGTCACCCTGTGGCCGTCGGCACGGGCTGCCAGCACAGAGCAGGACAGCACCGGCACGTCATCCAGAAAGACGGTGCACAGGCCGCAGTTGGAGGTCTCACAGCCGCGCTTGACACTGTAACAGCCGTGTGTGCGGACAAAGTCGATGAGCAGGGTGTCCGGTGCGGTCTCTGCCGTGACTTTGGTTCCGTTCAGAATAATATTCACCTGCATCTTGTCTCACCTGTTCCCTTCCAATTTCAGCACAGCGCGCTTGACCAGCACCCCGGCCAGATGATTGCGGTATTCCGCACTGCCGCGCATGTTGCTCTCCGTCCGGATGTTTGCCCGCACCTCAGCGGCAAAGCGGGCAGCGGTCAGCTCCGGCGTTTCGGCGGCATTGGGCTGCAGGATATACAGCACTGCCTTGCCGGGCCGGGCACCAATGGCGACCCGGAAGCCCCCGGCCGTTTTCGCGGCGGCACAGGTCAGCACAGGAAAATCCGTCTGGCTGTTGCGCACCGACTGATAGCAGAATGCTGCCTGCTCCTTCGGCACGATGACCCGCACCAGGATATCCCTGTCGTACGGGCGCTGGGCATACTCCGAAAGCGGCACGATGCCGCCCTTGTAGAGCTCCACCGAAGCGTTCAGGGCCAGGAACATGGTCAGAACATCGGAAAAGCCAAAGCGGCTGTAAATGCTGCCGCCCACGGTGGCAAGGTTGCGCAGCTGCACACCCACAATGTGGCGCACAGATTCCCGCACAGCGCCGTCCGTGTAGGCATTGAGCCCCTCGTGGAGCTCGATCTGCCGCAGGGGCACCATGGCTCCGATGGAAAAGCCCTCGGCCGTTTCCTCAATTTTGTCCAGCCCAAGGCCTGACAGGTCGATGGCGGTGCCGACATTGATGTTCTCCATCTTGAGCCAGATCATGCCGCCGATGACCCGATTGTTTCGCTTCTGGTTGAGCTGCCAGGCTTCCTCGAGGCTTTCGGCCCGTTTGTATTCCCGGATCGTCATCATACGCAGTACCTCTCTTTTTTCGATTGCTACTTTTATTTTATCACAAAATCCCTTATAATGCCACTGGAAAGACTGCCGCAGAGCCGGCAGGTTCAGGAGGAAAGATTTTATGGCAGAGTTGTGCAGAAAAAACGCCCTCCCTTCGGTGGGATGCGTCATCATGGCATCGGGGCTGGCCCGGCGGTTCGGCTCCAACAAACTGCTGGCCGATTTCGGGGGCCGCCCCCTGCTCTTCCGGGCGCTGGAAGTCACCGCCACCCCCGCCCTTGCCGCCCGGATGGTCGTGACCCGTTCTGCCGAGGTAAAGGCCCTGTGTGACGCACAGGCCGTTCCCTGCCTGCGCCACAGCCTGCCGGGCCGGAACGACACTGTTCGGCTGGGGCTTGAGGCGCTGCTGGAGCAATGCCCCGGTCTTGCAGGCTGCATCTTCCTGCCCGGAGATCAGCCACTGCTGCAGCGGGAGACGCTGGAAGCTCTGATCACTGCTTTTGCCCAGACACAAAAAGAAACAGAGCGGGCAATCTTCCGGCTGGGGGCCCGGACCGCGCATGGTCCGGACACCCTTGTCGGAAGTCCCGTTCTGTTTGGATGCGGATATTTTCCCGCTCTGCGCACCCTGCCCGAGGGCAAGGGCGGCAGTGTTGTGCTCAAGGCTCACCCTGAGCAGGTACAGATCGTTTACGCCCAGCGGCGGGAAGAACTGCTGGATGCAGATACGCCGGAGGCTCTGGAGGAGCTCTCCGCCATTGCAGCGCAATGGTGCGTCACCTGACAGGAGAGGCAAGGGCACTTCTTGACTCCCCTGTCAGGGGAGCTGTCACCGAAGGTGACTGAGAGGTTTATACGGCCTTATCGTCCTTGGGCAGCAGCACGTTCAGCACAATGGCCACAAAGGCTGCGGGCACGATGCCGCTCTCGCCGCAGATCAACTGGAAGAACTGGGGGGTGTGTGCCAGGATGCTGGCATTGGCACCCATGCCGTAACCCACGCCCAGTGCAACAGAAACGATGGTCAGGGTGCGCGGGGTCATCTTTTCCTTGGTAATGAGCTGAATGCCGGATACCACGATGGAAGAGAACATCATCACGGCAGCACCGCCCAGAACGGCCTGCGGCATGATGGAGACCAGTGCGCCCAGCTTGGGGATCAGGCCGCAGAGGATCAGGAAGATGGCGCCGGTGGCCAGTGCGCCGCGGTTGACGACCTTGGTCATGGAGACCAGACCCACGTTCTGGCTGAAGGAGGTGTTGGGCAGAACGCCGAAGCAGGCGGCAAAGGAAGAGCCCAGGCCGTCGCAGATAACACCGCCGGACAGCTCCTTATCGGTGGCCTCACGGCTCATGCCGCCCTCCATCACGCCGGAGATATCGCCCACGGTCTCCACAGCGGTGACGATGAACATGATCAGCACGGGCAGGATGGCGCGCATATCAAAAATGATCTTGACGGGAACCAGCTTGGGGATGGCAAACCAGTCGGCCTGTGCCACCTTGCTCCAGTTCAGCACCCATGCCTTGGTGAACTCCACACCCTCGGCAGTGACACCGGTGGTGGGCAGGACAAAGCCCATGATGAAGGCTGCCAGATAGCCCGCCACGATGCCGATGAGGATGGAGGAGGAGCTCAGGAAACCCGTGGTCCAATGCTTGAAGAACAGGATCACCACCAGCACGAACACGGCCAGCAGCAGGTTTTCCGCGGAACCGAAGTCCTTGGCTGCGTTGCCGCCGCCGAAGGAGTTGACACCCACGGAGATCAGGGACAGACCGATGGACAGCACCACCGTACCGGTGACCACCGAGGGGAAGAACTTGCGCAGGGGCTTGAGGAAGAAGCCCAGCACAGTCTCAAACAGGCCGCCCAGGATGGAAGCGCCCATGATGGCACCGTAGGCCAGCACACCGCCGCCCATGGAAGCAGCCACACTGTTGAACACGCCCAGGAAGCCGGAGCTGGTGCCCATGATGATGGGAACCTGACCGCCCACAGGGCCGATGGAGAACAGCTGCACCAGCGTGACCACACCAGCCACGAACATGGCGTTCTGCAGCAGGCTGACCTGCAGGTCAGCAAACTCACCGCCTGCAAGGCCGCAGGCACTGGTGATGATAAGAAGCGGGGTCAGGTTGCCCACGAACATGGCAAATACATGCTGCAGGCCCAGCGGGATGGCCTGGCGAAGGGGCATCTTGGCATCAAACTGGTATGCGCCCTTCTCCAACTCGATATTTTTGATCATAACTTCTCCTTTATCTAAAAGGCTTTTTTACACGATAAAAATTATTATAGCAGAGCCTTTCTCAAATTGGGAGAGGTCCGGGATGTTTTTTGTTCATTTTTAGTTCATAAGTCATACTTTAGCTTTGAATTGTCCTTCTATGAAGTACAAAATCGGATGGATCAGCCCCCTGCTCCCGGCACCAGAAGCCTCCGAGGCGCATCAATGGCCGTGGTGCCCTCAGCAAGGTCGTTGGCCGCAAGCATCTGGGCCGGGGAGACATGGAACCGCCTGGCGATGGCAAACAGCTCCTCCCCCGCCTGTGCATAATAGATGCGCAGGCTGATCTCCGGGTCTGCCGGGGTCAGCGGCTCCCCCAGCGCGATGGAGCCCACGCAGGTGTTCCCGCTCCGCTGTAGGATGGCCCCTTCTGCCTTGACGGAAAGGGTGACCTCCAGTGTGCCGTTTGCGCAGACACAGCGCAGGTCCTCGGCACGGAGCCAGCACTCCGGGATCAGCTCCGCGTCCGAGGGCAGCTCCCGCCCCAGCGGCAGGGCAAGCTCCAACACCTTTTCATAGCTTTCCAGCTCCGAAAGGCTGTTCTCCCCAAAGGCAGTCACGGTCACCCGGCTGGTCAGATCCCAGTTGTTTTCCCTGTATGCCAGCAGGGCCGGGCCAAAGGAGGCAAAGCAGGCCAGAATTTTAGCCCCAGTGTCCGGCAGAGGGCCTGAGCCGGTCAGGGTCACGGTCTCATCCAGGGTGCAGGCCAGCGATTCCGTCTGTACCGTCTGCGGGGTCTGTTCTGTCTCAAATTTCGTGGAGAAGGCATCCGCCACGCACTGCAGCTGGTAGGGCCTCCATGCCCGCAGGCGCAGCATCAGGTTGGCGGTCAAGCGGCTGGGTTCCTCCCCTTCTCCCTCCGTGAGCGTAAAGCCCACCGGCTCGGCCACGCAGAGGCAACGGCAGTCCTCGCTCAGGCCATCCACATCCAGCACCTGATTGAAGTTCAGGTTCACGCTCTGGCTCTGCAGTGCCGGGTCGCCCTCGGCACGCCAGGCACAGGAAACGACCAGCACGCCCTTGGCAACGGCTTTCCCGTTCAGGAGCTTGAGGTCTCCGACAGAGGCATTGCCGCTGAGGTCCAAAACGGCGGCGGGCGGCGTGGGAAAGCGGATCTCGCCTTCGACCGTGACCAGCTTTTCCAGCACAGCGGCACGCCGCACCCCGGAAAGGGTGACCAGTTTCTGCTCTACCCCGCCATCCGACAGAGCCGTGATGACATCGGTTTTGACCTGCGTATGCACCGATACCACCAGCCCATACGCCCCCCGCACCTCGATGCGGCGCGGGTTGACGGTGCGGCAGTTCAGATATTCGGTCTGGCCTTCCACCTGCACGGCCCATGCCGTGAAGACGAACTCCGGCAGGTCCAGCAGCTTGGTAAAGGGGAGCTTCTGCTCGGTCTGGCACAAGCCCGCCCCCTCTTCCCCCTGATAATAGACCACACAGCGCAGATATCCCTCCAATTGCAGCTTGCCGGGCTGCAGCCGCTTTTGCAGCACCACCGGCCTGACAAAGCACTTGACCAGCTTAAACACCGGTGGCAGATAATCAGAGATCAGGATCTCTGTTTCCAGCGGCAGCTCTGCCTTGAGGGTACAGTTTGTCCCCGCCGCCGGCAGGGCATCCCGAAAGATCTTCAACTCCATGGTACGCGCTCCTTTCCTGTCCGCTCTTGGTGTCATTTTATTCCGGGAACAGGCGGGATAGAACGAAGCGCTTTTCCGGAGACGCAAAAAGCCGCCGCACAGTGTTTCCACTGCGCGGCGGCCTTATCACAATCAGGGTTCGGGGAAAAACAGGTACTTATTCAGCAGCCTTGGCAGCCTCGATCTGCTTGATCAGCTCGGGAACGACCTTGAACAGATCGCCCACAATGCCGTAGTCAGCAACACCGAAGATGGGTGCGCTCTCGTTCTTGTTGACAGCGATGATGCACTCGGAATCCTGCATACCAGCGGTGTGCTGGATGGCACCGGAAATGCCCAGAGCAACATAGATCTTGGGGTGGACCGTCTTACCGGTCTGACCGACCTGATGGTCAGCGGTCATCCAGCCTGCGTCGGTAACGGCACGGGAAGCACCCACAACGCCGCCGCCCAGTGCAGCAGCCAGCTGCTCAGCCAGCTCGATGCCCTTGTTGACATCCTTGCTGATGCCGCGGCCAACAGAGACGATGACATCGGCACCGATCAGATCGACCAGCTTCTCAGCAGCCTTCTCGACGCTCAGGACCTCGGTCTTGATGTCGGCAGCGGACAGCTCGAAAGCGGGCTTCACGATCTGGCAGGCATCAGCCTTGGCCTGATCGAAGGGAGCCTTCTTCATAACGCCGGGGCGCACGGTGGACATCTGGGGACGGAAGCGGGGGCAGATGATGGTAGCCATCAGATGGCCGCCGAATGCGGGACGGGTCATCTTCAGGTTGCGGTCTTCCATATCGAACTTCTGCTTGGACAGGTCGA